>Ga0209420_1000176_pt1 | contig 40013 bp, 37 predicted proteins | sample BlaSpr_A8_OM1_O1_FD_187972 | JGI IMG/M metagenome (GOLD analysis project Ga0209420, IMG submission 187972) | Forest soil microbial communities from Thunder Bay, Ontario, Canada - Black Spruce, Ontario site 2_A8_OM1_O1 (SPAdes) (version 2) | ecosystem: Environmental > Terrestrial > Soil > Boreal...
GAACGTTTTTCCTGGCTATTGGAACCGGCCACAGGAAACAGAAAAGGCCCTTCGCGACGGCTGGTTCCACACCGGGGATCAGGGCGAAAGAAATTCCAAAGGGAATTGGCGGATTACCGGCCGCATCAAGAATCTGATCATTTTGAATTCCGGGCACAATATCGCGCCCGAGCCAATGGAGGAAAAGCTCCTCGCCGCGATTCCAGGCGCGCAACAAGTCGTACTAGTGGGCCACGGCCGGAGTTTTCTAATAGCGATCGTCACCGGCGGCATGGACCAGGACCGCGTCGCGGCCGCCGTCGAATCTTTCAACGCGGGCTTGCCGCATTACCGCCGCGTCCACCGTTATTACATTGAGCGCGAACCACTCTCCATCGAAAACGGCATGCTGACGGCCAACGGCAAATTGCGGCGTGAAGTGATTGCGTCGCGGTTTGCGGCGCAAATCGAAATCTTCTATCGCGAAAAGAGCGTGAGCGCGTGAACTCCTTCAGCGGCAAAGCGATTTCGTGGTCCTTGCGCGAGGGCGTAATCGAACTCGAGCTGCATCGCGCGCCGGCCAATGAAATTGGCACGCTCACGCTGGGTGAGCTCGAACAGTTTGTCGCCGCGCTTGCCGATGTTCGCGGCGAGGCCGGCGCTCTCATCATTCACAGCACCCTCCGCTCCGGATTTAGTGCGGGAGCGGACTTACGCGAACTTTACCAAGGTTCGCTCGCGCTCGAACCCAAGGCCCGCTTGGCCGGGGTGCGTGAATTTCTGGAACGCATTCACGCTGTGCTGAACGCCCTGGATGCCAGCCCACTTACCACCATTGCGGCCGTGCACGGCGTCTGCTTTGGCGGCGGCTTCGAGTTCGCTCTTGCGTGCGACTTGATTATCGCGGACAAAATGGCGCGTTTCTGCTTCCCGGAACTGAGGCTCGGTTTGATCCCCGGTTTCGGCGGCATTCCGCGGCTGAAGCGCGACGTCGGAAATGCCGTCGTACGGGACCTTTTGCTCACCGGGCGCAGCATCAATGCCACCAAGGCTTCCGCTGTCGGCCTGGTGAGTCAGGTCGCGGCTGAGGGCGAAGCGCTTCGTGTTGCCCGGGCCACGGCGGCACAGGTGAATAAATTCGATCACACTACCAGCGCCGCAGCCAAGAATTTCGTAAAGCCGATACCCCGTGAGGAATTGCGCCGCGAAATCGATATTTTCTGCGATCTCTTCACCCGCCCCGCGGTGCTGGCCGGATTGCAGAAGTTTGTAGAAAGCACAGAGGCGTTGCCGTATTTGCCTTGAGCGCGGCGCGCGGTGCCGTCGGAGTGCTAAAATAAATTGTAGGGATGTTTATGCCAACCCTCGACCAAACGACCGACGAGATACTCCACCTCGCGGCCACGCAGTTTAAGGTTCCGCGGGAAACGCTGTCGCCAAACGATGACTTTTTCAAGAAACTCGGAATCGATAGCTTGCAGGCCCTCGAAATGCTCACCCGCATCGAGCAACATTTCGGCGTCGAGCTGCCCGACTACGAAATGCAGGGCGTGAACGATTTCCGCACGCTTGCGGCCCGCATTCAGGCCCGGCTCTAGCCGCTCCCACGAGTTGCGATACATCAATCGCCGATACATACTTGATCGTTCCTGGATTTATTCTGCAGGTTTCATATCGCTTGGGCTCCTGAATGCTTGATCTGCGCAAATACGATTCGGTGGGCGCGGCCCTGCGCGATGCGCTCGATCGCTGGCCAAACGAAGTGTGTCTGATCGAATCCGACCGCGACCGCGAAAAGGCGCGCCTCACCTACAAGCAGTTCAAGGAAACCGCCGAACCTTTGGCTGCCGCTCTGGAGGCACGCAACTTTCACGAGGGCGATCGCGCCGCCATCATCATGACGAATCAGTCCAAGTGGCTGATTTCAGCGTACGCTATTTTCTATGCGGGCGGCATTTTGGTGCCGCTCGACTATAAATTGACCGCGCGCGAGCACCTGGCGCTACTGGCACATTCAAAAGTGCGCGTCCTGGTGGTCGAATATCCGCTCTGGCGCGCCATTTTGCAGAGCGAGGCTTTCGGCCAACATCACGTGGGTACTGTGCTGGTCGCGGAAGCGCCGCCCGGTGCCGAGCTCGCCGGAGCACTACGCTGGGAAGAATTCCAGACCTCCACGAAGGGCGCGCCGGTCTTCGTTACCCGTAAGCGCGCCGATTGGGCATGTATTGTCTACTCGTCCGGCACCGGCGGCAGCCCCAAAGGCTGCGTCATGACACACGAAAATTATCTCGAACAGTGCCGCGCGCTCACTTCGCTTTATCCCTTTTGGCCCGGCGTGCGTTACCTGAGCATTTTGCCGACGAATCACGCGATCGATTTCATGGTGGGTTTTTTCGGAGCGTTCACCTGCGGGGCTACGGTCGTACACCTGCGAACTTTGCGGCCGGAGTATGTGCGCGAAGCGTTTACGCGTTACAAGATCACTTACATGACGCTGGTCCCTTTGGTGCTGAAGAATCTGCAAAAAGGCTTGCAGACGCGCTTTGAGGAACTGCCCAGCGGCAAGCGCAAAGTTTTGAACGCCCTGATCGCCGTCAATCGCAAGCTCACGAAAAATCGCCCTCGAACCTGGCTGAGCCGGCGCTTGCTAGGCCAGGTGCACGCGGCTTTCGGCGGTGAATTGCGCGCGCTGTTTGTGGGCGGCGCATTTACGGAGCCGGCGGTTCTGCAGTTCTTCTATGATTTGGGTATTCCCGTGGCAAACGCATATGGGCTCACGGAGGCAGGAACCGCTGTCACGGTCAATGATTTCCGTCCATTTCGCGCAGACACCGTCGGCAAGCCGCTTCCGGGCATGGAAGTCCGCATCGTGAATCCGGCGGAGGATGGCATCGGCGAAGTCGCGGTTCGCAGCAAGACGATCATGTCTCACTATCTCGACGATCCCGAGCAGACGGCCGAAACCATCGTGAATGGTTGGCTGATGACGGGTGATCTCGGGCGCGTGGACGCAGATGGCCATCTGCAGCTCTTTGGCCGCAAGAAAAACATGATCGTCACCGTCGAAGGCAAGAATATTTATCCCGAGGATATCGAGGCGGCATTCGAAGGTCTTCCCGTGAAGGAATTCTGCGTGTTTGCGGCAAACTACATTTGGCCGGCGCGCACCATGATGGGTGAACAGCTCGTGATCGTGCTGCATCCCGAACCCGGCAAGCCGTTGGACGACGCCATCCGCACCGAATTGAACGCGCGGAACCAGAAGCTCTTGAATTATAAACGCATCAGCGGTTACGTCGTCTGGGAGCAGGATTTCCCGCGCACCGCGTCCATGAAGATCAAACGCGCGGACCTGGCGAAGCAGATTGGTGCGCTCGATCGCGATACGGCATTCGTATCTTTATAGGGTTTGTGCGCGTCAAAAGGCATTCGCCATCGTGAACCAAACCGGTCAGCGCGTCCTCGCTATCGTCAACCCCGCCGCCGGCGGGGGTAAATGTGGAAAGTTGGCCCCGCTGGCGTTGGCAAAACTGCGCTCCGCGGGATTGGCTGTAGATGTGGTGGAGACCGCTAGTGCGGGTGACGCCACGCTGGCCGCACGCGCTGGCTACGAACAGGGGATCCGCAATTTTATCGCGGTCGGCGGGGACGGTACCTCCTACGAAATCGTAAATGGATTATTCCCCTCTGCGAAAATGGGTAGCCGCGCCACACTGGGATTCCTTCCGCTAGGCACGGGAAATTCATTCCTTCGTGATTTCACAAAAGAAGGTCTCGCCCATGCCACGCAGGCGATCCTCGAAGCCAAACGTCGCCCCTGCGACGTGATGCAACTCACCTACGAAGGCGGCGTGCTCTATTACATCAACATGCTGAGTCTCGGCTTCACCGCCGATGTAGCCGCGCTCGTCAACCGGCGCTTCAAGCCGTTGGGTGAGGTAGGTTATTTGTTAGGTGTCCTCACGCGCCTCTTGCAACTGCGGCGTGGCGTGTTTCCCTTGCGCGTGGATGCGGAATCGCAGTTCGATACCGCTCGATCGCTCTTCCTCGCCTTTACCAACAGCAAGTTTACCGGCGGCAGAATGATGATGGCTCCCAACGCGGCTACCGATAGCGGCCAGATCGAATACGTCCGTTGGGGACCCATCGGCCGCCTGGGTGCGATTTTCAACTTGCATACGCTCTTTGATGGCTCCCACCTCAAGCATCCGCTCGCCTCCCGGCGCAGCGCGTTGCGCATTGAATTTCGCCTCGATCGCCCTGTAGATATCGTCGTGGATGGAGAAGTCCTAACACTCCAGCCCAAAGTGCTCGAGGTGTTGCCCGCCGCGTTGGACGTCATGGCATGAGGAAGTTTTGGCTCGATATGCGCAGCGTCGTGCTGTGGGCCATCAGCGGAGTGCATTTCTTTTTTGGCTGCGCATTTCTAATGTTGATGGCGATTTTCGTGGATCCCCGCAAGAACGATCGCCCCCAACGCGCTTTTTCGAGGAACGTCTTGCGGCTTGCCGGCGTGGGTTTCGAAGTGCGCCGTTCCCCGGATTTTGACGCCCAGCGCACCAGCTTCTTTGTGGTGAATCACGTCAATCTATTTGATCCTTTCGTGCTTTATAGCGCGATCCCGCAATTCGTTCGCGGCCTCGAGCTCGAATCGCACTTTCGAATACCGATCTATGGACTGCTCATGAAGCGCTTCGGCAATATCCCCGTGCCGGATGTGCGCCGCCCATCGGACCTAAAGCGCATGTGGAAAATGACGCGCGAGGCCCTCGATCGCGGTGTGAGCCTCATCGTCTTTCCGGAGGGTAAAAGAACGCTCGATGGGCGCGTCGGTGAATTTCAGGATGGTGCTTTTCGAATGGCGCAACAGTTTGGCTATCCGATTGTCCCCGTCAGCATCGTCGGTTCATTCGAATTCAATAATAAGCACTACTGGGCGCTCCGCCCGTCGCGCATCGCGGTGCACATCCACGGCACCATCGAGACTGTCGGGATGAAAAAGGAAGACGTGCGCGAACTCCGCGACCGCGTGCGCCGGATTGTGGCCGCGCCGCTCGATGCGTACTACGCGGGGCGTGAAGTAGCTGGCCAAGGCAGCTAGAGACTCAGCCGAATGCCGGGCAGCGTCCGCCCGGCGCGAGTTTCCTGCCAGGTGAACACGATGCGATGGATCACCGTAAGCGTGGAAACCACGGAAATCACCCACAGCACCGGCGCCATGCGGTCAAACAACCCGCCAATAATCAAAAGGACCATGCGCTCAGGCCGCTCCATAAAGCCCACCTTGCATAGGGGAATCAGCGACTCCGCGCGCGCCCGCGCGTAGCTCACCATCACCGACCCCGCCGTCGCCACCGCCGCCAGAATCACGTACGACGTTCGCGCGTTCACTGCGTAGTAGACCAGCAGTCCCATGTAAAGCGCCATGTCTGAGTAGCGGTCGAGCGTCGAATCGTAGAACGCGCCGAAGGCCGTCACGCGGTTGGTGCGGCGCGCTACTTGGCCGTCCAGCATGTCCAGGAATCCCGCGAAGAAAATTACGATCGCGGCGGTTTTGAAGCGTCCCGTGGCAAAAAGCGCCGCGGCCCAAAAGTTCACCACCAGCCCGATAAAAGTGAGGACGTTGGGATTGATCCCGGTGGCCGCCAGTGCGCCGACGATCTTATCGAGTAGCCAGCGGCTGACCACTCCAATTGCTTTCGTAATCATGAAGTCCGCTCGGCATGATACGCTTCGCGAACGCTTGTCTCAAGTTACGCGAGGTGATGCCCATGGCCGGCACGGTACCTTCAAACGTGGAACTTTTGCGTCATACGCTCGCCACCGTCGCTTACCGCGGCGGAAAAGCGGTGCGCGGCGCATCCCCCGAATTCGCTCAATTTCGAATTGCTCCCGAAGCGCGCACGCCCGCGAACATCCTCGCCCACATCGGTGACCTGTTCGCGTGGGCGCTCTCGATGGCGCGCGGCAAACAGGAATGGCATGACTCGCAACCCTTGCCGTGGGAGCAGGAAGTTGCGCGATTTCATTCCACTTTGCGCGCATTCGATGAATATTTGGCTTCTGGCCAGCCGCTGGCTTGCTCCGTGCAAGTGCTCTTTCAGGGTCCCGTTGCGGACGCGTTGACGCATATCGGCCAGCTCAATATCCTCCGGCGAGCCGCCGGAATCCCCATTCGCGCCGAAAATTACGCCCAAGCGGAAGTTGTCGCCGGGCGCGTCGGTCCGGACCAGGCTGCACCCCGCCGGGAATTCTAGGATCCCGCTAACGCAACTGGCTTCCCGTCAAAGTGTGAATGTAAGTGGCCTAAAATCAGCCTATTGCAAAAGGCGCCAAGAAACTGACCAAACAGCATCACGGCCGCAACGCTTCGCGCTCGCGGAATTTCCCGTATCTTTTGCAGAGTTTTCCCGTACTGGGCCGGTGAGCGCCAGGTAAGCGCTTTGTAAAAATCTATTGACAACCTGTACGCAAGGGCATAAAACCCATACCCAAATGGTCGCACTATCCCTTGGTTAGGGATGTGTGGAGTTGCCGTTGTAAGGGGTGTCACAGTCTTTACCCGTGATAAGTGGGTACGGGTCGGTTGCTGTTAATTGAAAATTCAGGAGAGTGGTTATGAAGACGTATCGGTCTACCGGTGCGGGGGTGCGTTTTGCATTCTTCGGACTGGCCCTGATCTGCGCCATGGCCCTAGTGGGTCTCAGCGCGATGCCAGCCTGGGGACAAGCAGGTATTTCCACAGGAACCGTAGTAGGACAAGTCTTGGATCCATCGGGTGCCTCCGTTGCAGGCGCAACGGTCACACTCACCGATAAATCCACGGGCGCTCAGCGCTCTTCCACAACTGGGGATACCGGGCGCTATGTGTTCACGGAAGTGCCGCTCGGCAACTACGACATTACTGTTTCCAAAGATGGCTTTTCACAAGCCAAAGTAGCTGACCAGGAAGTCCAGGTCGGCCAATCACTCACGGTGAACGTCAGCATGAAGGTCGGCTCGGCGTCCACCACCATTGAAGTCACTGCGGCCGCCGGCGCGGAATTGCAGTCCATGAACGCGACGGTCGGCGACACGATTTCCGGCCAGGCGATTTTGGACATGCCCAACGTGACGCGCGAAACCACCGCTCTCGCCACGTTGCAGCCGGCAACCACACCAGGCGGTAACGTTGCTGGCGCGATCAGCGACCAGAACAGCTATCAGCTCGACGGTGCGAACAACACCAACGATATGGATGGACAGGGCTCGGTTTACAACCAGAGCTTCGTTACGAACTCCGTTTCCGGCGTTCCGAACGGTACGTTGCCATCACCTGCGGAAAGCATCGAGCAGTTCAAAGTGGCCACCAACAACATGACCGCCGACTTCAACGGTTCCTCGGGCGGCCAGGTCTCCATGGTGACCAAGCGTGGCACGAACCAGTTTCACGGCTCGGCGTACGATTATTACCTGAGCAGCACTTTCGGCGGCGCAAACACCTTTGACAACAACGAGGCCGGGGTACCGATCACTTCTTCCCACTACAGCCGGTTTGGCGGCAGCGCCGGCGGCCCGATCGTGCCCTTCAAATTCCTAGGCGGCAAGTGGTACATCTTCGGAAACTACGAGGGGTTTCGCTTCCCCTCGGCCGAAGAGTTCCTCCACCTCACACCGACCGCGACCTTCCGCGCCGGCGTGGTTGAGATCAAGGACGCAGCCGGCAACCCTCAGTATTACAACCTGAATCCGACTGCGGTCACCGTGAACGGTACGACGTATAATCCGGCGCTTTGCGGCGGCTCGGCGTGCGACCCGCGCGGTATCGGCTTGAACTCGGACGTCAGCACGCTTTGGTCGAAGTACATGCCTGTGGGCAACTACGCGAATGACGGTGACCACTTCAACACCACGGGTTACCTCGCTCCGCTGGATCTCCCGCAGACTTCGAACTTCGGCGTGGTGCGCATTGACCACGATTTCGGCGAAAAGTGGCACTTGAACGCGACTTACCACTATTACAAAAACGTTCCGACGACTACCAGTCAGGTGGATATTGGCGGCGCGCTGCCAGGTGACACGCTTGGCGACCCCAAGGCCCGCTCCATCCGGCCGGTGGTTCCGTCTCTTTATTCGGCTGGTTTGACGACGAACATCACTTCGAATACGACGAACGACCTACACTACAATTTCCTGCGGAACTTCTGGCAGTGGACCGACCAGACTCCGATTCCGCAGCTTCCTGGTTTGGGTGGCGCGATCGAAATCGGTGGCGAAACTAGCAACTCCCTGATTCCTTTCAACGTCAACTCGCAGAGCACTCGCCAACGGTTCTGGGATGGGCAGGATCACACCGTGCGTGACGACATTTCCATTCTGCACGGCAACCACCTGCTCCAGTTCGGCGTGTTGTACCAGCGCAACTTCGATTACCACGAGCGGAATGACAACGGCGGCGGCATCCTCAACCAGCCGGTGTATATCAGCTCGAGCGGTACTGGCTTGAACTATTCGAATGGGGCAACGAACAACTACTTGCCGGCGCCGGTTTGCGCGACGTCGAGCTCTACAAACTGCATCCCCTCGAGCCAGACAAACACGTTCTACCAACTCTACAACGAGGCGTTGGGGATCATTTCCCAACCTCAAGACCTATATACCCGCAGCGGTCCGACCTTGGCGCTGAATCCGGCCGGGACGCCGATGTTCGATCAGAGCATCATCCCGACCTACAACGAATACTTCAGCGATACCTGGCACATGAAGCCCAGCTTCACGCTGACGCTCGGCCTGGGCTATCAGATCGAAATGCCGCCCTACGAACTCAATGGCAAGCAGGTCGAGTTGGTGGATGCGGCCGGTAACGCGATCTCGGCGCAGAACTATCTCTCGGAAACCTACACGGATGCGGTCAAGGGTCAGATTTACAATCCAACGCTTGGCTTCGCCACCGTTGCCAACGTCGGCAAAGGTCTGAAATATCCCTATAACCCCTTCTACGACGGTTTCAGCCCGCGTATTTCCGCGGCCTGGAATCCCAGCGCGGACAGCGGGATCATGGGACATCTCCTTGGCCACAACAAGACCGTCATCCGCGCCGGTTACAGCCGGATTTACGGCCGTCTGAATGGCGTGGACCTGGTTCTGGTTCCGCTGTTGGGCACCGGGCTCGGCCAGCCGGTCTCCTGCGTTGGTGCGGTGAATTCCGCCAACGCCGTAGGCGGCAACCAATGCTTGGGCGCCGCTGGCGCAACACCGGTGAGCGCTTTCCGCATCGGTACCGACGGAAACACCGCTCCCTTGCCGGCGGTTACGCCCACGCTTCCACAACCCTACTATCCTGGCGTGAACGGCAACGCTGCCGCGGGCGCCGGCGAAGTTCTCGATCCGAACTTCCGCCCGTCGAAGTCGGATGAAATCGACCTCACCATCCAGCGCGAAATGCCCGGCAAGGGTATTCTTGAGGTTGGTTACATCTACCGCAAGATTAAGAACGAGTATCAGCCTCTCGACCTGGTCGGCGTTCCCTACATGTTGACCGAAGGCGGGCAGCAGTTCCAAAACGCCTGGGCTAACATGTACACCCAACTGGCTGCGGGGCAGGCGGTTACCGCGCAGCCCTTCTTCGAGTCCGCGCTCGGCGGCACGTCGTCCGCGTATTGCAGCGGATTTAGTTCGTGCACCGCGGCGGTCGCGTCGAAGGAATCGAACCTCATCGTGAACAACGCGCAAGTGTATGACTTCTGGCAGGCTCTCTCGCCCCACTTCACCTTTGGACGCAGCATGGCGAGCAGCCCGAATTGCGCAACCACGGTCATCCCGTCCATCAGCAGCTCGGCGGTGCCCATCTGTAGCCAGATGACCGGAATCGGCGACAACACCTCGCTCGGCTATGCCAATTACAACGGAGCTTTCGTTTCCTATACGACTGCTGGTTGGCATGGGATGACGATCCGCAATAACTTCACCTACAGCCGCACCCTTGGCACGCAAGGTGAAGTGCAGGCGACGAGCGAATTCACCACTCCGAACCTGTGGAACATCGGCAACGATTACGGGCCACAGCCGTTTGACCTGAAGTACGTCTACAACCTCGCCATGCTCTATCAGCCCCCGTTCTACAAGGGTGAGCATGGTATTGCGGGACGTATTTTGGGTGGCTGGTCCTTTGCACCGATCTTCACGGCGCGCAGCGGCTTCCCGCTCGAGGTCAACATTGGCCAGGGAGCAGGTGCCGATTGCGAGTCCTTCGGAGAGGCGGATTGCAGCGCGTTTTCGGATAACGAGAACGCGATCTTCGTGTCGTCGGCAGGAATTGCCACGGCGCGCGGTGCAGGCAATTCGTTGCACGACATCGGCGCCGTATCCGGCAACGTCGGCTCGAACGGTAATCCGGCAAACGGCGGCTCCGGCTTGAATATGTTCGCAAACCCGGCGGCGGTGTACGCTGCGTTCCGTACGCCGATCCTGGGCATCGACAACGGTACAGCGGCCAGCGGCGGGCAAGGCGTGCTCCGCGGTATGCCGACCTGGAACCTGGACGTCCAATTGATCAAGAACATTGCGATCAACGAGCGGTTCGGGATCCAGTTGTTCTTTACGGGCCTCAACGTGCTGAACCACATGCAGTTGAACGATCCGTTCCTGGATGTCAACGATCCGAACGACTTCGGCGTTCTCGATGGTGCAGGCGGCGGGCAGTCCAACACACCGCGGCAGCTCGAGTTCGGCTTCCGCTTCCACTTCTAACCCGGTTAACACCGGAACCAAGAAAGGGCCGGGGCGCGATCAGCGCTCCGGCCCTTTCGCTTTTGCATACAGCACGTGCTCGCGTGATCCGGGCGGGTCTAGGAAGTTTTCCGCCGCGATGGTAAAATGCCGCAGTTTCATTCCTCTGACGTTGGGCCTGTAGCTCAGGTGGCTAGAGCGCGCCCCTGATAAGGGCGAGGTCGGTAGTTCAAGTCTACCCAGGCCCACCAGCCTTCGCTCGCCAAGTTGACATTGCACGGGATCGAGCGTCACCATTGGCGAGCTACGGCTCGGCAGGCCAACCAATGCAGCGAGCGAAGGCTGTCGCGCCGAAGCTTCAGCGGAGGCGGACTTCCCTTTGAAATACGTCTACATCTTGCAGAGCGAGCAAGGCCCCAAGCATTTCTATACCGGCATCACAGACAATTTGAAGACACGTCTTTCGGCGCACAACTCCGGCACGGTGACTCACACCGCGAAATACAGGCCCTGGCGCATCAAGACCTATATCGCCTTTACGGATGAAGGCCGCGCGATTTCATTTGAGAAATATCTAAAGTCGGGATCGGGCCGCGCCTTCGCCAGGGCAAGGCTTTAGCTGTCTTCTTCGTTCTCCGCGCGAACCCGATTTCGTTGCCGAGACGGGCCGTGGAGTGTTGGCGTTCAATTAGAGCCTCACGACCCACGAACGAGACCTGCCAAAGCAATACGCTCTCCCTTAATTCATACGCTGTCGTAGTACCAATGGGCGGCTAGCACGCCCCGCCAAAACGCGCGACACTAGAGGCCATGGCCGAAGCCACACAACTCCTAGAACCCGTGCAGCAGAATCAGCCCCAATCGCAGCCGCAGGCGTCCCAAGAGGCGCGAACGGTCGCGGAGGGTATACCTACCCCGCTGTTGATCGCGGCCATGATAAAGGCCTCGAAGCACGTCAGCGACCTCATTTTCTCGCCTGGCCGCGCCCCCCAGGTGGAATCGAGCGGCCAGTTGGTACAGCTCGGCGTACTGGGTATCAAGGCGCTCACCGCCGAAGATACCGCGCGCATTGCCGCGGACCTGATCGGCTCGAATAAGGCGGCCATTGATAAATTGCGCGAGCAGGGTTCGTGCGACATTTCCTACAGCCTGGCAGGGGCGTCGCGCTTTCGCGTGAACATTTTCACGCAACGCGGCAGTTGCGCGATTGTCATGCGCGTGATCCCCAGCAAGGTTCCGGATTTCGCATCGCTCAGCCTTCCACCGCAGCTTCTCGATATCGTCCAGTTGCGAAACGGCATCGTGCTCGTCACCGGACCAACCGGCTCGGGCAAATCTTCCACGCTCGCGGCGATTCTCGATCAGATCAACATGGAGAAGGCCTACCACATCATCACCATTGAGGACCCCATCGAATTCTTGCACCCGCACAAACGCTCGACGATCCACCAGCGCGAACTCTACAGCGACACACCCTCTTTTTCGTTGGCTTTGCGGGCAGCCTTGCGGCAAGCGCCCAAAGTAATTCTGGTGGGCGAAATGCGCGATCGCGAAACAATTGAAATCGCGCTCGAAGCCGCGGAAACCGGGCACCTGGTGTTTTCGACGTTGCACACGATTGACGCCGCAAAAACGGTCGAGCGTATTGTCGGGGCCTTTTCCTTGGCCGATCAGCAAGTGATTCGCACGCGCCTCTCGAAAGCGTTTCGTTACATCGTTTCGCAGCGCTTGCTCCCGCGAAAAGATGGCAACGGCCGGCTCGCGGTGATCGAGATTCTGAAATCCACGATGCGCACGCGCGAATATGTTGAGCGTGGCGAACATGAAGGTAAGACCCTGCTTGACGCCATGCGTGATGGTTCGCAGGATGGGATGTGCGATTTTGATGGCGAACTGGAAAAATTGATTCGTAGCGGCGTAATCGATATGGAAACGGGCTTGGCCTCCTCCACCAATCAGGGCAACCTGCGGCTGCAGCTCGCTGATTTCTCCGAAGCCGCGCCCGAACCGATCACCACTTGACCGCCCGCTGGCGGAATGAACTCGGCGCGCCTACTACGCCAGCGCGATCAGCTCGATCTCCACGCGCACGTCTTTCGGCAGCCGCGACACCTGCACCGTGGCGCGTGCCGGCGGCGTCGAAGCAAAATAGCGTCCGTAGACTTCGTTCATCGCTGCAAAGTCATTCATATCTGCTAGGAAAACGCTCGTCTTCACTACCTGGCCCATCGACGAGCCCGCGGCTTCCACGATGCCCTTCAAATTCTCCATCACGCGCGCGGTTTGCTGCGCGATATCGCCGGGCACGATCTGCTGCGTCTGTGGGTCGATCGCGATCTGCCCGGACACAAATACCAGGCCATTGGCCTTCACCGCTTGCGAATAGGGTCCGATTGCCTTCGGGCCCCGGTCTGTTGCCACGATTTCTTTCACTTTGCCTCCTGGTTATGAAACTTACTTCTCATGAGCGATGCGATCCGCAAACTGTTTTGCTTCCGATACCGCTCCACTCGCGTAGTGGTTCTGAAAATCGGCCGGAATTCCCGGCCGGTCAGTCCATTCACGAAAAATGTCCGCTAAATTCGCGCCACATTCCGTTTCCATGGCCGAACGCAATTCCGGCACGCCCCAGGTGCCGCCGCTCGTTACGCGCATCAACCGGGAAAGTGCGGCGCGAAGGTGCGGCGAGCTGCAGCGGTCTTCGAGAGCGATAAAAAATAGCGCGCTCTTCAAGTGTGCGGCCTGGCGGGTTTCGAGAGCGTCATTTCGTGAAACCGCCGCCAGGGACTTCTCGTGCGCAGGCCTGGAGCTGCCGTATTGGGCAAGCAGCGCCCGAACGCTCGCGTCGCGCCCGCGCGCGTCGTGCAAAAGATCGAGCGTCCAAACCGCATAATCGCCTGCAGCTGCCATGGGGTAGGGCGAGCCGCTCGGATTCGCGCGCGCCAAAAAGTAAAAGCGCGAGGCCGCCAGTTGCATGTCAATCGAGTGCAAAGTCGCTTCTTCGGTGCCTGTGCCGGCATCCAGTGCGCCTTCCAAAAATCCCGCGTCCACCACGGCGCTTCCCGGCACCGGCAAGCATCCGGTGAACGCGATCCAGGGCCGCGGCGTCAGCGCGCTTTCGGCCGGTGGACATTCGATGATCCTCACCGGCACGGGTGATTTTGCGTTCGCAAACTGTTCATCAAGAAACTTCTCATCCGCGGCAATCCGTTCGGCAAGTTTCTGCGCGCGGCCTGACGGGACTGGATTTGCCGTCCAGAAGATCACTGTTCCCGAGGACGTGCTGACGCGCTCTTCCGTATAAGGGCCTGCGATCGCAAAGGGCGAATAGATTTCCTTCTTCTGCGAGAAGCGGAGTTCCTGTTCTCTTCCAGTCCGATGGTTTCCATGTTCGCGTCCACTCGCGTAGACGCGATAGCCCTCCGGAATGCGCAGTACGAGATCCCATTGTTTCGGCGGCGCTCCGCCCTGCCCAAGTATTCCCGGCGGCGCCTGCAACACGGGATACCACCCATAGCTCGGCAAAAAAATGGCAGGCACCGCGCCTGGCGCGACTGCGGCGCGATCCGCCGGCACCTGCAGCTCATAGCTCACCGCCAAATCCGCCGTTTTCTCTCGGTCGAAGCCCGGGCCGAACGCCAGCCTGAAATGATCCGCCTCCACGGCCGCGTCCGGGTGCAGTCCGCGCCCCGACCAGGTGACCTGAATATTCGCCGTTCCAAAAATTTGCGCCGCCGGAAGCTCCAGCTCGAGTGCCTCGATCGGGCGCGTACCCTCATTTTTCAGCCGGTACGAAGCCTGAATGGCAAGAAGTTCAGGTCGCGCGGACTCGTAGGTCACTTCTATTTTTTGCGACTCAATCGCGTAAGCCGGCCCCAGCGTCAGTCCGCATCCACTCAAAATGCCCAGGCTTGCAAACGCAATCCCGCCTGCCGCCGCTTTCAGAAGTGTGCCGGGTCGCAAAGTGGGGAAATTCTATCGAGCAGCACGCCGCAGGTCAAAAGGTAGGAGGCTGTAGACCAGAAAGCTTCTGGGCCACTCTAAATTGCTACGAATGATGCTTGCTGCTGGCTTTACGCACAAACCCATGCGGCATCTCGGCGTGCTGGTGCTCCGCGATAATCTGGCCGGCCTGCTCGTCGGAAAGGCCGCGATCGATCTGCGCCAGTACTTGCGGTTCGCTAATGCCTGTGTTTTTCAGTTCAACCAAAGAAGTGCCCGACACTGTCGCCTGGCCTGCCGCGCGCCGCTGCGCCACGGCCATCACCACCTTGTCGGAATAGCCCGCCAGCCGTATACCTTCAAGGTCCACCGCCCACACGCCCAGCTGGTTGAGTCTTGCCAGCGCCATCACGTTGGGTTCGGAGACACCCACGTGCAAGAGTCCCGCGATAGCGTCCCCGTCCGTAAACATCTTGTTTCGGCTACGCGACAGCTTCACCATCGCCACGCAATCTTCGTCGGAGAATCCAGCCCCATGCGCCTTTACGATCTCCATCACCTCTGAATCGCTTACTTGCAGGCCACGAAGCTGCTGGATCGTGTCGGACCACATACCCGCTTGGTAGAGAGGATCTTCTTCAGGCTTCGGCGCCTTCCGGCAGCCACCCAATGCCACAATCAGCAGCAATCCCGGCAAAAGAGCGGAGTACCGCGCGAATTGCGTGCGTCTTCGCATGCCTATATTTTAGCCGCCCGAGCTGCGCCGGCAGCACACGCCTTCTGAAGCTGTGTTGGGAGGGTAAACCCAGGCCGATTCGCGGCGCGCTCTAAACGTGATAAACCCGGTCCACGCCAAATACGCCGGAGACCTTTTTGATATTCGCTATGATGCGCTCGAGCTGCTTGCGATTGCCGATCTCGAGCGTTACTTCCACGCGCGCTCGCAGATTGTCCGGCCGGCTCGCAAATGTGCGGATGTTCGAACCGGACTCGCTGATAATGGAAGTAATATCCGCCAGCATGCCCGGCCGGTCTTGCGTGCGCACAATCAGGCTCACGGTAAACTGCGAATCCGGCGATTCCGCCCACTCCACGCTGATGCGCCGTTCCGTTTGATAAAGCAGATTCTGCACGTTGGGGCAGGACGTGTTGTGCACTGCCACCCCGCGCCCTCGCGTCACGTAGCCGATAATGTCGTCGCCGGGAATCGGGCTGCAGCACTTCGCCAGATAGACCATTAAATCGCCCTGGCCCCGCACCAGGATCGCGCCTTGCTTCATCCCCAGCATGCGCTTTACGGTGGAAACGATGTGCGCCGGCGAACCGGGAGCCGGCTGTTGCTTCTGCTCGGGTTCGCCAAACGGCTGGTTCAGCGCCTTGCTCAACACCTGCCGCGCGGAATATTTGCCGAAGCCCAAATCGGCGTAGAGATCGTCCACGCGCGCGCAACCATATTCCGCGGCCACGCGCAATAGTTCGCTTTCCGCCACGCGCTTCAGGCTGATGTCGAATTGTCGCGCCTCGCGTTCCACCAGCCGCCGGCCCACCTCCACCGCCTCGAGCCGCTCGTTTTGATTGATCCAGTGCCGGATTTTGCTGCGGGCTCGCGATGTTTTTGTGACGCTGAGCCAGTCGCGGCTCGGCGCGTGACCCTTCTGCGTGAGAATTTCCACCACGTCGCCATTGGACACCGCGTGACGCAGCGGCACCATCTGCCCGTTGACCTTTGCCCCCGAGCATTGATTGCCGATTTCCGTGTGTACGGCGTAGGCAAAATCGATGGCCGTGGCCCCGCGCGGCAGCGCGATCACGCGCCCCTTCGGCGTGAACGCATACACTTCATCCGGATAGAGATCGACCTTGAGCGTCGCCAGAAACTCGCTCGGCTCCTGCATCTCCTTCGCCCATTCGATCAGTTGCCGCATCCACACAATGCGCTGGTCGTCCGCGCTCGAGACTTCGCGGCCATCTTTATATTTCCAGTGCGCCGCCACGCCTTGGTCCGAGATGCGGTGCATTTCCTGCGTGCGAATCTGCACCTCAAATGGCTGCCCCTGGTGCAACACGGTCGTATGCAGCGATTGGTACAAATTCGGCCGCGGCATCGCGATGTAGTCCTTGAATCGCCCCGGCACCGGGCGCCACATCTGGTGGATTACGCCCAACGCTTGATAGCAGTGGTGCGTTGCATCCGTAATGATGCGAATGGCCAGCAGATCATAAATCTGATCGAGCGTGCGCTGCTGCCTCTGAATCTTCTGATGAATCGAGTAAAGCCGCTTTACCCGCCCTTCCACGTCTGCGGGAATCCCGTTTTCCACCAGCTTTTCCCGAATGGCCGTTTGCACCTCGGTCAAGAATTTCTCATTCGCCTTGCTGCGTGAAGTTACGGCTTTTTGCAGCTCCAGGAATGCGGTCGGCTCGAGGTAGCGAAACCCAAGATCTTCCAACTCGCCGCGAATCAAGCCCATTCCCAGGCGGTGCGCGATCGGGGCGTACACGTCAATCGTTTCGCGCGCGATGCGCTGCTGCCTTTCGGGAGCCAAAAATTCCAGCGTGCGCATATTGTGCAGCCGGTCCACCAGCTTGATCATCACCACGCGAACGTCGTTCACCATCGCGAGCAGCATCTTGCGGAGATTTTCCGCCTGCCGCGTCTCGGGGGTCAGCAGGTCCAGCCGGCTGATTTTGGTGACGCCTTCCACCAGCCGCGCGGTCACCGGGCCAAACAGCTCCGCAATCCGCGAAAGCGGGATTTGCGTATCCTCTACCACGTCATGCAACAACGCCGCGGAGACGGTCGTCACGTCCAGCTTCATATCCGCGAGCACGTGTGCGACTTCCAGGGGGTGCGAAAGGAAGGGCTCGCCGGATTCTCGCTTTTGCGAACCATGTTGCTCCGCGGCAAACTCGTATGCCCGGCGCAATAGTTCCACATCATCGGAGGGGCGATTCTGGCGCAACTTCGCCGTCAGTTCGGCGAATCGCGCGTCCATTGTGCGGGCGGACCGGTCGAAGCGGAGGAGGGATTTACCGGAAGGCGCCATGCTCCATTTTACTTCACCGGAAGGCTGAACGTCCCGCTGGTTTCGTGTGTCTTGTCCAAAGCACGCTTGCTCGCGCGTTGATCCGCGCATTGATCCATGCCGACAGACGAACCTGCTACGTGCGACCGTCTGCAGACACTACGCCACCCTAAGGTGGCGCGTGATTTTCACAACCGGAAGGACAAAGATTCGCGGACGGCTCAGTCGCCTGTCGCCTGGCCCTTGCGCTGCTTGATCTGCTTCACTTGTTCGATCAGGTCGTCGGCCTGCTTGATCAGAGCATTGCGTTCATCCGTGCTGCTGACCATATCGGCTTTTTGGCGGTACACCAAGTTCAAATAGGCCATGGCGTCGTCGTAATCCGGCTTGCGTTCGATGGCCTTCTTCAAATAATCGATGGCCTCGTCCACATCCTGGCCGTATTTGGACGCAAACTCGTCCCGCAGATTTGGAGGCAGCGGTTGGTCGTCCTTGATCTGCTTCTTCGGATTGGCAGTGTTATAGGCGGCTCGCATTTCCCGGTTCGCGTGCCACGCCAACGTCCAGTCGATCACGCCCACCCAGTAATAAGGTTCGGGATCTTCCGGCTTAATCTGAATGTGCTTTTCGTGATAGGTCTTTGATTCCTCAAATTTGGAGGCGTCGTAGGGCACCGTCGATCCAGCCGGAGGTGTCGTCCCCATCGAGAAAACCAGCGAACCCATACCGTCAATCGCCGTCAGGTTGTTGGGATCGATGCTCAGTACGTCTTTGTATTCCTGCAAAGCCTGGTTCGCATTGCGCTGGTTGTCTGCGGAGGGAGCGCCCGGGATATATTGACCTTGGTACGCCGTGGCCAAATAAAGCCGAGCCATCATCAGGGTAGGGTCGAGCGCCTTAGATTCCTTGAAGTCTTCGATCGCCGCGTCCGGCTGGCCATTCTTATAAGCCTGTACGCCCTGATTCAATTTGTCCCGGGCCTTCAGCTTGCTACACCCTGATGCGCCCAGAATTGTTACCGCCAAGACGGCCAGGGCCATAATAGCCACGGGCCTTTTCGAGTCAAAGAGGGATCCGTTCATGGCTCGCTTTCTATCCTGCTCCGGCGGACTCGTGTCCGGGAGATAATTTTTCACAGCGCGCGCTATGGAAGCGCCCGCTATGCCGGCATGCAAAATGCCGGCTGGCGTGCTTACTGGCCCTTTTCCATTTGAGGAGTGAGGAAACCTACGCTGTCGATTCCCGCTTGCCGCATCAGGCCCATGGCGCGCGCGACTTCGGCAAACAGCACGTCATTGTCGCCCTTTACGAACGCCACCTTCTCTGCGCGGTCCTTGAAAATCGTTTCCAACCGCGGCTCCAGCCCTGCCCACGAAGAATCTTCGTCGTTGATCTTGATCTTATCGTTGGCCAGGATCTGCACGACGATCACTTTGTCCAGCTGTTGCTGATTCTGTTGCTGATTGGGCGGCGCCGGCTGCGGCACCAAGGCGTTCAACCCCATCGGCGTGGTTGGGTTGATCACCATGAAGATGATCAGCAGCACCAGCAAAATATCAATCAGCGGCACCACATTCATCTCCGCTACCGTCCCGCCTTTACTTCCACCTACTGACATTCCCATAGGTCAACTCCATTTCTCATTCAAAACTCGGTTTCGATGAACCTCTTAACCTCCATCAAGACCCGGAAGGAAGAGCCGATCGGCTCTCCTTCTTCGTTTAAGTCACTGCGCGCGGAGCCAGTGGCACGCAGTACCTAGTCGGATGATGGCGGAGGCGGTGGTGCATTGCTCCGTTCGATTCTTTCCGTCTCCATCCCGACCTTATCCACACCGGCGCTGCGAATTTCATCTACTACGCTCGCAACGTCGCCGTACTTGGCGCGGCCGTCCGCTCGAATATAGACGGTCTTGTCTAGGCGGTTGGAAATCAGATCCTTCACCTTGTTGGTCAATTCATCCGGTGACGTCCGGTCGTTTCCAAGGAACACGTTTCCGTCGCGGGTCACCGCCACGATGATGGCGTCGTCCTTGTCCGCGTCGGGCATATCCAAGGGGTTCGGCACGCGTGCCATATCCACCGGTACGCCCTTGGTCAACATCGGCGTCACCACCATGAAAATAATGAGCAGCACGAGCATCACGTCGGCCATGGGAATCACGTTCGGGGTCGACATCGTGGGCCCGGCTTGAGGTTTGTAAGCCATGGCAGCCTGCCTTACTTCTTGGCGCTCCGGCGCGTGATGAAATAGTTGATCAACTCCATCGAGGAGTTATCCATCTCCACGTCAAACGCTTCCACTTTATTGATGAAGTAGTTGTACGCCCACACGGCCGGCACCGCCACCAGCAAGCCCAGCGCCGTCGTAACCAAGGCTTCCGAAATACCGCCCGCCACCGCCGAAAGTCCGGTCGCCTTCGAATTCTGAATGCCCTTAAATGCGTTGATGATGCCGGTCACCGTTCCGAACAAGCCCACGAAGGGCGCCGTCGAACCGATGGTTGCCAAGCCGCTCAACCCGCGCTTCATTTCGGCATGTACGATCGCCACCGAGCGCTCGAGTCCGCGCTTGGCTGCTTCGATCACTTCCTCGTCCGGCACCTGTGCGGAGGCGGACTGGAACTCGGAAAGGCCTGTCGCCACCACCTTCGCGATGTGGCTCTTCTTGTTGCGTTCCGCGATCGAGATCGCTTCGTCAAGCTTCCCTTCGCGCAGCGCACCCGCTACCTGCTGCACGAACACGCGCGATTGCTTGCGCGCTGCCGAATACATCAGAGCGCGGTCAATCATGATGCCGATGGACCATACCGAAAGGCCGAACAGCAAAAACACGACGATCCGGGCGACCAAGCTCATCGTGCCCCACATGCTTCGCAGGTCCCACGATGTCCCGGCGCTGCCCTCTTGCAATAGCAGCATCCACATAGCAAATGCTAGATTTGAAAGCATCTCCATTGGCTCCTTTTTTCTTGGATCGCAGCCCTGACCACCGGAGCAGCTATCGCCGCTCCGGCTTCCCCCGCGCGTTCGGCGCTACTGCGAATCGCACCGTGCGATCAACCTCCGAGGTTAAAGATCACGTCAATCGTTGTATCCACGGCCACCGGCTCATTGTTCAACAGCGTCGGTGAATATCGGAATTGCCGGACCGCGTCCATGGCCGCTTGCACTAGCAATGGATGCCCGCTGATCACTTGTAGCTCGGTCACACGCCCGTCCTTCGAAATGATGGCATGGAGCCGCACCGTGCCGGAAATATGAGCCTGTCGCGCCAGCGGCGGATAGGTCGGTTCCGTGTGATCGATCCTCTTCGCCGCCATCACGTTGCCGCCCTGCACGATCTTGGCGGGCACCACCGCCTTCGGTGGTGGTGGCGGTGGAGGCGCGGCCGTCGAAGTGCTGCCGATCAATCCACCGAGCACGCCCCCGGTCTGCCCACCCGGAACTCCGCCTACTACTCCAGTCCCGCCCGTCGCGCCCATATCCGGCGGAGGAGCTTCTTCCTTGATGATGTTTACTTGTTTCGGGATTTCGCGCGGAGCCATCAGCGTGTTGTTCTGGATCAGCCGCGCTACCGGCTTCACAATCTTTGGTGCTGGCGTTGCTGCGGGTGGCGGTGGCGGCGCGGCAGGCGGCGGGGGAGCGATCAGCATGCTGGACATCAGCGTCTTCGGCAGCGCCTGCGTGTAAATCAGCGGAATCAGGATCAGGATAAAGACGACCAGCGCCTGAATCGAGATGGAAATCAACATCGTCCAGGTCTTGTTCGTCTTTTTCTTCCCACCCGGCGAGCACTCTACGAGTTCATCGAACATGTTTACCTCCTCTGGCGGCGGCTAAGCGGGCGAACGCTTTGCCGTTCCAGGTTTTGTTACCGGCTGCGGTCCGGTGCGTGTCGCAACCCTATTGCCAGTCCCTCTCCAGTGGTTCCACGCCACCACCATCGGCGCCGCGATTCCAAAACTGGAGTAGGTTCCTACCACAATCCCGATCACCAACGCAAAGGAGAAACTTCGCAGCGCCGGGCCGCCCATCAGGAACAGCACCAGCACCGTCAAAAATGTCAGCCCGCTCGTCAAAATCGTTCGCGAAAGCGTTTGATTGATTGAGCGATTCACAATCGCCGGAAACGGCTCCCGCCTCATCAGCCGGTTGTTTTCCCGCACGCGATCGAAAATCACGATTGTATCGTTCATCGAGTAGCCGACCAGCGTCAGCAAAGCCGCGATCACCGTCAGCGAAATCGGAAACTTCAACAGCGCGAAAAGTCCCAGGGTGATCAGCACGTCGTGAAACACGGCAATCACCGCGGCCGCGCCGTAAATCCATTCGAAACGGATCGCGATATACACCAGCATTCCTGCCAGCGCGTAAAGCGTCACGAACACCGCTTGCCGTCGCAGGTCGGCTCCCACCTTGGGCCCGACGATCTGCACGTTGCGGATCGCAAAAGACCCGGTGTAAAACCCGTCGTGCAGCGATGCCACCACCTGTGCCGGCACGCCCGAATTCTTCAGGTCGTCCAGGTTCGTCACGATCCCGTCGCGATTCTTATCCCGGTAGGCCGCCAGTTGGGTGCCGATTCCCGTGTACCGGTTGCCTGCCGCCGCGCCCAGACTCAGCGGATCGCGCCGCACCAAATAATCCGTCAGGTCTCCGGCGGAAGCCGCATTAAAGTCCTGTTTATTAGATTCACCGGCCCCAAAGCTTTGCTGCAGCGCCGTCACAATTCGCGTCTTGCCCTGGTCAAGCGCCGTCTGCTCGTCTTGACTCTGTTCCGGCAAGTCAATTTCGACCTCGTTGGCGTTCGGGTGCGAAATATCGTGGATCGGGACGATTTCGCTCCGTCCCAACCCTTGGCTTTGCAGGTCCTTCCGGATCACGTCAATATCGGGGGCTTGTGCAAAACGCACGTCGACGAGCGTACCGCCTTTGAAATCAACATCATACGTTAGCCCGTGCCGCCAGAATCCAGCGGCGACACCCACCAACAATAGAAATAGGGAAAGCGAAACGAAATACTTCGCTTTGCCCATCCAGTCATAGTTGGGCTGATGGAAAAATTCCATATTGGATCCAACCGTCCTAGTTAGACACCGGCCACCCTATCCCGGTTCCCGAAATCAACCCTTTAAGGGCTTAGATGCTGATTTCCGCTTGCCGAGGTAGCTTCGCAAGGTGCCAATCGAAAATGACTCTCGAAACGTAGACCGACGTAAACAGGTTGGCCAGCAAGCCGATGGTCAAGCTCACCGCAAATCCCTTCACCGGCCCCGTGCCAAAGAGGAAAAGAAAAAACGCGGAAACGATCGTCGTTACGTGCGTGTCGATGATCGTTACAAACGCCCGCTTGAACCCCAAATCGACCGCCGTTACCGCGGCCTTGCCGGCACGCAATTCTTCGCGAATGCGTTCGAAAATCAGTACGTTCGAATCCACGCCCATGCCGATCGTCAAAATCACGCCCGCGATGCCCGGCAGGGTCAGCGTGGCGCCAAAATATGTCAGTCCCGCCAGCAGGATCACCAGGTTCAAGAGCAGCGCAATTACGGCATTCACACCCGCCTGCCGGTAGTAGACCACCATGAAGATCAGCACAACGATCAAGCTCAAAATCGAAGCTTCCACGCCGTGTCGGATCGAATCCGCTCCCAGCGACGGACCAACCGTGTTTTCTTCCAAATAGTGAATGCTTGCCGGCAGCGCACCCGCGCGTAGCACTAGGGCCAGGTCGTTCGCTTCTTCCGAGCTAAACGTTCCGGTGATCTCGCCCGAGTCGTCGATCCGGCTCTGAATCGTCGCTACCGAGAAGACCTTATGATCCAACACGATAGCCATAGGGCGGTTGATATTTTGTTCGGTAAAAGGACCAAAGCGGCGGCCCGCATCGGTCGAAAGGTTGAAGCTCACGCGGTAGTAAGGCGGCCGTTGCGCGTCGCGCGTGGCGTCGGCGCTGCGTAAGTCGCGTCCGGTCACGATCGGCACGCGATCCACCACATAATAGCTCTGTCCGCTGGGTGCCCCAGGGGTTGCATTCGGGCTGCCCGGCAGAATCTCTGTGTTTGGCGGCAGCACGCCGTTGTGCGCGGACATTGCCGCGGCTTCCGAAGGGTACGGCGTCTGATCCTGCACCAGCCGAATCTCAAGCTGGCCGCCCGCTTGAATCACGGACTTCGCGCGGACGGGGTCGCCTTCGCCCGGCAGCTCCACGATAATTTCGTTTTCGCCGCGGCCATAAGGCGCCACCAGGGGTTCCGTCAATCCCAGTTGGTCGATACGCCGACGGATGGTGTCTTCCGATTGCGACATCGTGCGTTCCTGCACGTCCGCAATCGTCGTTGGCCTCATATTCAGCAGGTAGCCGTTGGCCTCCCCGGGTGCCGGAACCAGGTCCCAAGTACCAAACGAATCGCTCACAATGCTGCGCAGCGTGGATATTTGTTCGGACGCCACGCCGGTAATCTTGATCTGCGTATCGGCGTTGCGCGTCACTTCGGTGAATGGCACATTCTTGTCGTGCAGCAGCTTGGCGAGTTGGTCGGCAATCTGGTCCGTTTCTTGCCGCACCGCTTCATTCACCTGCACTTGCAGAATCAGGTGCGTGCCGCCTTGCAGGTCAAGACCCAGCTTGATGCGCTGGCCAAAATTCTGCTTGATGGTGGAGATCGACGTCGGAAAATCCGGCAGCCCGATCAATCCGTAGACGCACAGCACGATGACGCCCAGAATAAACAGCGCCTTCCATTTGATATTAGGATTCATTGTTGAACCTGGCTTACCCGCTGCCCGCGCTCTTTCGAGCGGCTTTTTGGCAGGGCGTCAGCTCTCTTTGTTCTCCGGTTGAGTTCCTGCAATGGCCGACCGCAGCACCTTTATCTTCACCTGGTCTGCGATGCGAAGCTGAATCGCGTCATCTTCCAGACCCACGATCGTGCCGAAAACGCCGCCCGTGGTTATCACCTTATCCCCATTCTTCAGCGCCGACAGCATCTGCGTCGTCTTCTTCTGCCTGCGCTGCGCCGGCAGAATCAGCAGCACGTAGAAAATCACCATGATCAGGATGATCGGCAGAAAAAACGCAATGCCGCCCGAGGTCGGCGCAGCTTGCGCAAGTAAAGTAAGACTGCCCATGATTTTCAGCACCACCTGATTCAGGATTCTGCCCGGTCCGCCGCACCCAAGCCGCGCCTAAATAAGCAGTCCTGCCGCTCCATAATTCTACCGGAGAGCAGGAGTTTGCCGCTCAACAATCAACACCCGGCAGCCTTCAAAAAAGGCCCCTGCTCGGGAATCAACGGGAGTCCGCAGTCAGGCGCGACTGCCACTCTGAGGAGAAATCTGCAATGTCCCCAAACTCGATAGCCTGCCTGATTCGCGTCATCAGGTCAAGGTAAAAGTGGACGTTATGGTGGGTCGCCAGCACCGCGCCGAGCATTTCATTGGCCATAAAAAGATGCCGCAAATACGCGCGTGAATACCGCTTGCATACCGCGCAGATACAGGATTCGTCCACCGCCCGCGAGTCCCCGGCGTATTGGGCGTTCCGAATCGACAGACGTCCCCGCGACGTAAACAAGCATCCATTGCGCGCGTTTCGCGTCGGCAGCACGCAATCCATCATGTCCACCCCGCGCGTCACGTAGTCCGGAATATCCTCCGGTTTGCCGACCCCCATCAGATAGCGTGGTTTTTCCGCCGGCAGCAGCGCCGTCACCTCCGCCGTCATTTCGCAAGTTGTGGAATGCGGTTCGCCCACCGCCAGCCCGCCAATCGCATAGCCATCAAAATCGAGTGCGATCAAGTCTCGAGCGCTCGCCCGCCGCAAGTCCGCATACGTTCCACCTTGCACGATGCCGAAAAGCGCTTGGCCGATTCCCGCGCCGGCCAAGCGCTGATTTTCAAACACCGTACGCGACCGCATGGCCCAGCGTAGCGTTCGCGCCGCGGCTTTTTCGGCTTGTTCGTGGCTTGCAGGCGCTTCAATGCACTCGTCAAGCACCATCATGATGTCCGAACCCAGCGCCGTTTGAATTTCCAGCGCCTTCTCTGGCGTCAGAAAATGCTCGGAGCCGTCCAGGTGCGAGCGAAACCGCACCCCATCGTCTGTTACCTTCCGCAATTCCGAGAGGCTGAACACCTGAAATCCGCCGGAATCCGTAAGGATCGCCCGCGGCCAGCTCATAAAGCGGTGCAGCCCGCCGAGCTCGCGAATGCGCTCGTGTCCGGGACGCAGGTAAAGATGATAGGTGTTGCCCAGCAAGATTTCGGCGCCCAGTTCCTCGAGGGCCCCTTGCGTCAGGCCCTTAACCGTCGCCGCCGTGCCCACCGGCATAAACGCCGGCGTCTCAATCGTTCCATGGGGAGTGTGCAGCCGCCCGCGCCGCGCGCCCTGCGGGGTTGTCTTCAGCAGTTCGAAACGAAAGCTCATCGCTGCCAGTTTAGCAGGAGCGGTTTCGAATGGGGCGACGCCAAAAAAGAAGGGCAGACGAGCGTGCCTGCCCTTCGATTCACTTGCACCAATGTGCCGTGCTTACGAGCTGTGCCCGCCCGAACTGAGCGCCGCCCAACCCACCTTGATCAGCACCCACAGAAGCCACAAGCCAAACACGATCGCCGCCGCGTTTCCTTTCGAGATTTTTCGCGGGTTTGCTTTCGAGAAGCCGATCGCCAGCAGGATCATGCACCAGATCCAGAAGAGATCGATCGACGCTCCCAGAGAGGTGAGCCACGGCGCCGAATTCCCGGGCAAAAATGCCGCCAAGTTGGTTGCCGTCATCGTTTGCGGATCCACCTGGCCGTAGGGCTTTAAAGCAAGCACCACAATCGCCAGGATCGCGCCGAGCATGGCGGGGACCTGCGCATAATTGACGATCGCAAATGGCACACTGAATTTCAGACCGCCGCCAGAAAGCACGTTAAACGCGCCCCAATAGACCAGGGTGAGGATCAGCACCAGAATGAGCGGTCCCACCACGCCGATTGCCGAAGTGATGGGCGAAGTCCACTTCATCTGCGTCTCGATCAGTTGTTCCTTTTTGTCGTCCGCCATCTGGTCCCACGTGGAGACCTGTTTTGCGTCCATCTTCTGAAAGTAAGCGCGCCAATCCATCTTTCTCGCAAGCAGAGAGCTCACACCGATGGAAAGAATGGTGAGAATTATTAGCGGCACGATCCACGTGGGGCGCCGCACTATGTCTTCAAACGTCTTGCCCGGACTAAAGAGCACGCCAAATATGCGCGCGAAGGAGCTGATCTGTTGGGGCTGATCGGGAACCGCCGTAGTCGTCGCAGCCATGTGCGTTCCTCCAAATCTCTGTTGATCGAACTGGTGCCGCCGTTGTCACTAATACGGCTGCCCTTTTTGGAAGTTTCACCGGTCTTGGTGCCATGCTTTTGCAGCCCGCCCGTTTCATAGGCGGGGTCTTTGTGCCCATGCAACTCGACGCCAGAACCATCGGCAGTGTGGTTTTGCCTGTGTAGCCCGCCCCGTTTCGTAGGGGCGGGGCCTTTCCGCTGCGTCCCACCGCTGCCCCTAACCCGGCAGCACCGGCACCGCCGCCAGCAGCGTCTGCGTATAAGGATGCGCCGGCCGCGTCAGCACTTGCTCCACCGGCCCTTCCTCCACAAACTTCCCGGCCTCCATCACCGCTACACGCGAGGCCAGTTGCGCCACCACCGGGAGACTATGCGAAATCACGACATAAGTCAGCGAAAAATCGCGCTGCAATCGTGCCAGCAGCTCGATGATCTGCGCCCCGATCGAAACGTCCAACGCGGACACCGGTTCATCCGCCACCACCAGCCGCGGACGCAGCACCAACGCTCGCGCGATGCCGATTCGCTGCCGCTGCCCTCCGGAAAATTCGTGCGGATAGCGCGTCGCGGTCTCGGCGCCCAATCCTGCTGCCGCCATCACTTCCAGTACGCGCCGTTCGCGTTCCGCGCGTTTCAGCTCCGGCTGGTGAATCTCCAGCGGCTCGCCCACAATCGCGCCCACGCGCATCCGCGGATCGAGCGACGAGAAAGTATCCTGGAAAACCATTTGCATCTGCGCCCGCAAACGCCGCAGCGTCCCACCGTGCGCCGCGAACAGATCCTGCCCACCGAAGCGAAGCTCACCCGCATCCGGCTCGATCAGCCGCAGCAGCATTCGCGCTAGCGTCGTCTTACCGCTCCCCGATTCGCCTACGATCGCCAGCGTCTCGCCCGCATGCACCTGCAGGCTTACGCCATCCACCGCCACGCGCTTTGTACCGGACCTGGCCGCAAGCCCGTTCCCGGCGCTTTCAAACGTCTTGCGCAGATTCCGCGCTTCAAGCAGCACTTCGCTCATGGAAGCAGTGTCCCCGCGTCGCGCGACATTCGAGCTGTCTTACCTTTCATCATTTCTGCGCCTCATAGAAAGACCGCGGAAGCTCATTCGCAAGCAAAAATCCGAAATAGCAAATTGCCCCACGCACGAGAGGTTCTGTAGCCTGGGGCGACCCGGCGCAGTATGCCGGGTGCCCCGGGGCTTGTCCCCGCTAGTTCTCAGCTTGCGGCAGGACCTGTCCGCACAAACCTCCGGTTGCCCCGCGTCAAGCCGGCCCACGCCTCGATCTCAGTGCCAGCTACGCGAATATGCACCGCGCCCGATGTTCCGGCCTGGTATCTCTTAACTCCGGCACCGCAGCTTCGCACGCGTCCACACGCAGCCCACACCGCGGCGCAAACGCGCACCCCGGCGGCAGCTCGTCCAGAGCCGGTACCGCCCCGGGAATCACCTCGAGCGTCCGCCGCACAAGCTGCGGCGAAGCCCGCAGCAATCCCGACGTGTAGGGATGCCTCGGTGCGCGCAACACCTCCTGCGTGGGGCCTTCCTCCACGATGCGCCCCGCATAAAGCACGGCCACGCGATCCGCCACCTGCGCCACCACGCCGAGATCATGCGTGATGAAGAGCAGCGTCAGCCCCAATTCCCGCCGCAGCCGCGCCAGCAATTCCAGAATTTGCTTCTGTACCGTCACGTCCAGTGCTGTTGTGGGCTCGTCCGCGATCAGCAGCCGTGCGCCGCCGATGTTCTCCGCGGAATCCGCCGCCAGCGCCATCGCGATCAGCACTCGCTGGCGCAATCCTCCGGAAAGTTCGTGCGGATATTGTCTCGCGCGCAATTCTGGCTCGGGGACAGCGGCGCGCACCAGTGCTTCACGCACCGCCCGGTCCAGCGCTTCGCCGTGCAGATGGGGATTGTGCGCGCGAAGCGCCTCCGCCACCTGTTCGCCCACGCGCATCACCGGATTCAGCGCCGTCATCGGTTCCTGAAAGATCATCGCGATGCGGCGGCCACGCAACGCAATCCAATCCTTCGCGGACGTGTTGGCCAGGTCAATCGCCCCGCCGTCGCCCGCGGAAAATTCCGCTTTGCCGCTCACACGCGCGCCGAGTGGCAGAAGCCCCATCAGCGCCAGGGAAAGCATCGTCTTGCCCGATCCCGATTCGCCCACCAATCCCAGTGACCCGCCCTGCTCCATCCGCAGAGAAACGCCGTTCACCGGACGCACCCATCCGCCCCGTGTGGGCAGCTCTACTGTTAAGTCTCGCAGATCGAGCAGCGGCGCCATGCGGCCATCATAGAATTGCGGCGGAGCAATGGAAAGCTGAGGTATTTTCGAAGCGGCGTGGCGCGCACTAGCGTCGCGCGGAGGGAATCACGAATTTCAATGCCGTATGCGTCGGCGAAAAACCCACCACCTTTGTATCCACAAGCCCCGCTGCGCGACCGGCCGCAATCACCTCCGTCTCGCGGATGCTCGCTTGCCCCTTGGGATAGACGATCCAAAGCGCCCCGGCCGGCGCCAGCGCGGCGGCTAGTTTCGGCACCCGGTCCAATTGCTTTTTCGAATCCGCGCCAAAGAAAATCAATTCGCTCGCGCTTCCAAGGCGGTTCGAACAAGTGGCAATCTTGGCGAGATCGTTTTCAAACGCTGCATCCTGCATACTTATCAGTGTCGCCTGTATGCCCGGCTTGATCCCCAGCTTTTCCATCACGCTCTTGGGATGCAGAATCTTGTCCGCCCACTTCGCTGCCAGCGGACCCAATTCGAAAATAGCTTCGCCCTCGGGAAACTTCACGCGCAGTTCGCCGCCCACGGCTTTCGCCCCGCGGACCTCTTTCAAGGGGATCACTAGCCGAAAATCGCCGCGAAAGATCAGTTCGTGCGTTTCCAGCAACGCACGTCCCTCGCCCGATTGCTTGCCGAACCTCACGCGGCAGCGGGTTTCAGCGCCCAAGCGTCACCCTCCGATCCGGATCGTCTCGCCGTACTTGCGGCCCAACGCCGTCAGATAGTCGTCCATCGTTTTTGTCTCGCCGATCACGAAGCGCGAAACAAATCGGAAGATCGGGTTATAGACTTCGCCGCGCTCGGTAATTCGCAGCCGCGTCCCCCCACCGTTGGCAGCAACCTCATACGTCCACGAGCCGCCAAAGGGAAGCTTCGGATCGGCAATCTTCACCACCAGCCGTCCCGGGGCTTCGCCGTCGGGTGCCACCGCTTCGAGCGCCTCGTACGGAATCGCATCGTGCTTGCCGCGTTCGAGCCACACCGGATGGCCGTCGCGGTCGGGTAAACGTTCCACGTGCAAAACTCCACAACGCCATTTCGGAAAGTCGTCGTAGTTCGTGATGGCTTGCCAAACTGCCGCCGGAGGCTCCGAGAACTGCGCCGATCGCGTGGCCACATGATCCCGGGGCAGCAGGGCGCCGATCAGCGCCACAATCGCGATGATCGCGGCAAGGCTGCCAAAGATCCACAATGCCCATCGCATCCGTCGCTCCCTTCGTGGGGCCTTACATTTCTACCGGTCCGGACCTCACGCCCGTTGCATCGAACCTGCGTGCTTCTTTCGCGACGCCTGGGCCGCCATGCGGCGGTCGGCAGCCTCGGCCAGCAATGCCAGGCCGTCGAGACCCTTTCGCAACTCGTCCCCGCTAAGTTCCGCCAGCATCGCGCTCACGCGTTGCGGATCGAGCACGGTGCTGGCTTGCCGCAAGCGCTGTCCCGGCTCCGTCAGCAGCAATTGCAGCCGCCGGCGGTCCTTCGGGTCGCGCGTTCGCCGCACATAGCCCTTGCGCACCAGCCGTTCCACAGTCAAAGACATCGTCGAGAGCGTCACACCCATATGCGCCGCCAGGTCGTGCAGCGCGATCGGCTCGCGCTCGTCCAGGTGATCGAGAATGCTAGCCTGATGGGCGCTAACGATCCGGCGTGTCTTCGGGTCGCGTACGTGCCGCGTGTGGCAGGCGAAATAGATCCTCGGATAGCACTGCATCAGGAGCTGCACCGCCGCGCGCTGCACGCTGAAAAAGTAACGCACAATAAATTAGTTTGTCAAATAAAACTAATATCGCAGAGACGTATTTGTAGCGCAGGTCCTTGGACCTGCGGCTTTCCGGTTTGCATCAGCGACTAGCTCGTGATGTCGAAACTAAATTCCGCAGCCGAAAGACCCCGTGGAGGATTCAGGATAGAATATCGCAGAGCGGTGTTAACGGTTCCCTATATGCAAGGATTGTCGCAAATTCATTCTCGGCCGGGGCAAATCTCGCACTCTATTGCGCGTAAAGCCGTTCTCGCGGCCGCAATTATGGCTTTGGCGTTGTTGGCTCAGGCCCAAGTCCCGGCACCTGCGGCCTTCGACGTAGCCTCGATCCACCCGCAGACCGGTCCGTCTAGCATTGAGTATCAGTTAACCATTTCAGGCACACTGGTTTCGATGGAAGGCTACAACATTCGCTGGCTCGTGGAGGAAGCGTACGACCTCAAGAGCTATCAATTGTCCTTTGCATCCCTGCCTCACCGTGACGATATCGACGACGTCTTCTATAACATCGTAGCCAGAGCGCCGGGCGAAGGCGTTCTCACGCAAGACCGCTTCCGCGAAATGTTAAAGACGCTGTTGGCCGAGCGCTTCAAACTCGCCATTCATCGCGAAACGAAGGACCTGCCCGTATACGCACTGGTACTCGATCAGAAGGGTCTGAAGCTGAAGGAAAACAAGACAGCAGAGAAATGTGAAACACTCGGATCGCCTGAGCCAAATGGGCAAAAGTTTGAGGCCACCGCCTGCTCGATGAGCGTGCTCGTCGGCCAACTCGCCAACTATATAAATGACCGTCCGGTTGTGGACAAGACTGGACTTATCGGCGCTTACGATTTCACGTTTACTGCTACGCCCCAATACAGGAACCCTCGTCCAGACGATATCAGTCCCTTCACAGCCATCCGTGAACTAGGCCTTAAGCTCGAAAAGCAGCAGGCTCCGATTGAAATGGTAGTTGTCGATCACGTCGAGAAACCCACTGAGAACTAGCGTACGCCGCTCTTTACCGGCGTAACTGTTGCGCACGGCGCTATACGGATGCGGAAGTCAAGGGCATGGTGCGGCATAACGGTTGACCACTTCTGAGGGGACAAATGCGGCAGTTTATTTCGTGTAGAGGCGCTCAAGCCGCTGTGGCGGCCACGATTATATTCGCCGCTTCCTTCATGGCCGAGGCCCAAGCCCCGGCACCACCCGCCTTCGACGTGGCCTCAATCCGCGAAAACGCTGGCCCGCTCCGGATGGCGGGGGGGACTGACGATTTCAGGCACGCTCGTCTCCATGGAAGGCTACAACATTCGCTGGCTCGTGGAGGAAGCGTACGGCCTCAAGAACTATCAGCTGTCGTTCGCGGCCTTACGTAACCGTGCCGATATCGATGACGTTTTCTATGACGTCATAGCCCGAGCTCCGGGCGAAGGTGTTCTCGCCAAGGAACAATTCCGCGAAATGCTAAAGACCTTGTTGGCCGATCGCTTTCAACTGGCAGTGCATCATGAATCAAAAGAGATGCCGATCTATGCGTTGGTAGTGGGCAGGAAAGAGCCAAAGCTGAAGGAGAATAAGGCAGCCGAAAAGTGTTCGATGCGAGGGTTTCCGATAGAGCACGCACAAGGCTACGCTTTCAAGGGGTGCAGCACCGAAGACTTCGCACGAATTCTCTCGGAAGGCGTGGTCGATCGCCCGGTCCTCGACCGAACTGGCCTCGTCGGGCCCTACGATTTCACATTTATTGGCATGCCCTATATTAGGAGTCCTCACCCAGATGATATTAGCCCCTTCTCGGGCATCCGCGAACTAGGCCTCAAGCTCGAACCGCAGAAAGCTTCTATCGAAATTGTTGTGGTCGACCACGTGGAGAAGCCTACGAAAAACTAGCGCGTCCTTTTTGCCGTCCACAGCGCGTCTGATAGGTCACCGGTTCGAGCAGGAGTATCCTCGCTTCGTAAAAGCATACAAGCCAAGCTGTCCAGTTTTTCTCGTCAACGTCGTTGCTTGCTACCTCAAGCTGCGCGAGAATCCCTGCGGCGATCGGCTTCCGATCCCACACCAGCTTCCGTATCATCGGAGCTCTCGCTTTCCCGGATCGAAGGAGGGGCAATGCCTGGCCTGAATGCGCTCTTGAATTATCACCCGCTGTTCGTGCACTTCCCCATCGCGCTCTGGCTTGCCGCGCTTCTCTTCGAAGGTCTCGCGCTGTGGCGCGCAAACGACGAATGGCACCGCACCGCCGTGCGCTTGCTTTATCTCGGCACCATCGGTGGGTTTGCCGCACTCAGCACCGGTTTCATGGCGCAAAATTCCGTCGTGCCTGAGCCTGACGTGCAATCGATCCTCGCGCTGCACAAGTTGCTAATGCTGATCACCACCAGCGTCGCTCTGGGTCTCTGCCTTTACGCCTTCGCCGTGCGCGATCGCTTCGATATTGGCAAACGCCGTTTGTTCCTGGTGGGCCTGGTGGTCCTGGCGATCCTGATGGTGGTCGGCACGGACAAGGGCGGCTTCCTGGTCTACCATTTCGGCCAGTCGGTCAACCTAACCACCACCCACTAGCGCAGACCGGCCATTTGCTTTTGTAGCTGTGGTTTTTGTAGCCCGGGGCGCAGTCATAGCCCCGGGGCCTGCTTCGAAGCCGCAAATGTGACTTTGCCGGGAAGTCAAAGAGGCAGGCACGTAAGGCGTTCAGCCCTGGGTTTTGCATTGCGCCCGGAATCGTGCGCGTAGGCAACGGCGCCTTCGCGTCGGCCTGCAGCCTGGGAAGAGTTGTTCGCGGTAAAGGAAAGCGATTTACAAATGGCGAACGCTTCTCGCCCAGTTCCACATCGCACCAAAACCTGCGAGTCCTGCGGCGAAGAGTTTCCGTGCGCCGCACCCTGGGGTCCGTGCTGGTGCGAAGCTGTGAAAGTAGGCCCCGAGATCTTAAGCCAGTTGCGCACGCAATACGCCGATTGCCTCTGCCCGAAATGCCTCAACGCCGCCGCATCCAGCGAGGTCCCGAACAAACCCTCGACCTTCTAACTCTGGAGCCGCGCCAACAAACTCCAGGAGCAAGCTCGCTATTCCCGCAGGAGCCATCGGTGCCTACTCCGAAGCATGTCATTCCGAGGAGCGAGCAGCGCAATTTCCGCGCCCAACTCTTCCGCGTCGCGCGGAAACTGCGCGCATCGGCGAACGACGAGGAATCTCGGCGCCGGAACGGCGAACGCCTCGCCCTGCAGTGCTTCTCTTCTTTCGCTCCCCCTCAAAAAATAAAAAGGCCGGAGCAACTTCGCTCCGGCCACAAACCGAACTATAAGAACGTAAAAATCTCAGAGATAATCCCGCGAAGGCCCTTCCAGAAACGCCCGCAACTTCCGCGACCGCGAAGGATGCCGCAACTTCCGCAGCGCCTTCGCCTCGATCTGGCGGATGCGCTCGCGCGTCACGGCAAACGATTGGCCCACTTCCTCGAGCGTATGCTCGCTGCCGTCATCCAGCCCGAAGCGCATCTTGATCACTTTTTCTTCGCGCGGCGTCAGCGTCTTCAGCACCGAAGACGTTTGCTCCTTCAAATTCAAATTGATTACCGCATCGGAGGGCGACACCACCGCCTTATCCTCGATGAAATCTCCCAGATGCGAATCTTCTTCTTCGCCGATCGGAGTTTCGAGCGAAATCGGCTCCTGCGCGATCTTCAGAATCTTGCGCACCTTCGCCACCGCGATATCCATGCGCTTGGCGATTTCTTCCGAAGTCGGTTCGCGTCCCAACTCCTGCACGAGCTGCCGTTGCGTGCGGATCAGCTTGTTGATCGTCTCGATCATGTGCACGGGTATGCGAATCGTGCGGGCTTGGTCGGCAATCGCGCGGGTAATCGCCTGGCGGATCCACCACGTGGCGTACGTCGAAAACTTATAACCGCGCCGCCACTCGAATTTGTCCACGGCCTTCATCAGGCCGATGTTGCCTTCCTGGATCAAATCCAGGAATTGCAGACCGCGGTTCGTGTACTTTTTCGCGATCGAAACCACCAACCGCAGGTTGGCCTCGATCAATTCTTTTTTTGCCTGTTCCGCTTCCGCTTCGCCGCGCAGGATCACCTGCAGCGTGCGCTTCAGTTCGGTAAGCCCGACTTCGCTCTCGGTCTCGATATCGCGCAGCTCGGAGCGCCTCGAGCGCAACTCCTTGCGCGCCTCGGCCGCCGTGTCGCCTTTGCTGACGTCCGCGCGCCGCTCCAGCTTGCCCGCCTCGCGTTCGAGCGACTGCAGCCGCACCACCGTATGCCGTATCCGGTCGATCAGCCGCTTGCGTTCGAGCGGGTTGAACTCAAACGCCCGCAGCGCTTGCGACATTTCGATGCGCGTCCGTGCCAGCGCGTATTTCGCGTGCAAGTAAGGCCGCTTCTTCGCCCGCGGCATCTTGTCGAGCTTCTCCGCCTGTTTCAGGCTTGAGTCGTAAAGCTTCTCGATGCGATCGAGTTGCTTCAGCGTCGCGCGCGTCTTCGCTTCAACTTTTTCTTCGGTGAGCTCTTCGTCGTCAAACTGGACGATTTCCTTGATCGATCGCGCCCCTTCGCGCAGATCCTTCGCCACCGCCATCAATTCCTTCAGCACGATGGGCGAGCGCGAAATCGTTTTCAGGACAAGGTTTTGCCCGCGCTCGATGCGCTTGGCGATGGTCACCTCGCCTTCGCGTGTCAGCAGCGGTACCGTGCCCATCTCGCGGAGATACATTCGGACGGGATCGTTGGTTTTTTCGAGCGCGCCTGGGGTTAAATCGAGTTCGCTTTCTTCCGCGGCGGGTTCTTCTTTGGTGGGTTCTGCTTCGCCGCCTTCCGCGTCTGCTGCTGCCCGCGCGGCTTTGGCGGTGGCCGCATCTTCGTAAATGTCGATTCCGTAGCGCTCGAACGTGGAGAGGAGGTCGTCGATTTCCTCCGAGGAGTGCACCTCGGCCGGAAGAATGTCGTTTACTTCGTCATAGAGCAGGTAGCCGCGTTCCTTGCCCATGTTGATGAGCTGGCGTACCTGATCGTATTTTTCTTCGAGTCCCAGTGCCAAACTTACCTCCCCGAACCGGCGGTTCGAGCCGCGCGATGGGTTACATCATTACTGTTACAACCCTCGTCCAGCCTTGCCGGAAAGGGACACAAACTCTTTGCTGTTCCGAGCCATACGGAAAAGATGATGGAATCGCACCGGTGAGATGACCCCACGCCCGCGTCGCTCACGATCCCGGTCCGCTCGCATGCTGAAATTGCGCGACATTGGACCCAGACTCAGCGCCCCAAAATTCCCGATGCAGGCTGCCACCTAGCCGTTACCACAAACCCTGTAAGGCTACCTAAAACACAGCGTATGCGTCAATGGCGCGCGCCCAAGTGTTCTAAAGCGAAAACATTTCTGCTCGCAATTGACTGCGCGCCGCGATTCGTATTGCTGGGTGCTATTGTTCCGACAAGTGCCGCCGTAGTTCCTGCTTTCGTTCGAGCAGCTTCTTGATTTGGCCCGCTGCCGCTGCATCCGCCGCCGCGCGCCCCGAAAGCGATTCGATCTCGCGCTGCACCGCGTCCAGCTCTTGTTTGGCCCTCCGCGCCCGCAACACGCCCAGGCAGCTCTCGGCTTCATCCCAGGTAGGGACGGCGTCTGATTCGAATGCAATTTCGAAAAGCAACCGCCGGTCTCGCTCTTCGAGCGCCGCGCCCAGCGCCGCCGCATCGGGCTTCGCTCCGTTCGCACAAGCCGCCAGCAGCGCGTCGATGATCCGCTCCGTCTCGAGGCCTTTGTGAAACGCCTCCGCGGTAAGCTCGTTCACCAGGCGCTCGCGAAATTCCTCCGCCTCCAGCAGCATGTGCACCAGCCGGCGCTCCGCCGGCCGCGCGCTGCGCCCGATCATCTCGGGCTTCGTTTTCACCTCGCTGCGCCGCTCGGACGCCGCCTTGCGCAACGCCTCACGCAGCACCGGCTCGTCCACGCGCAATTGTTGTGCGATCCGCGTGGCCCATTCCGAGCGCAGCAGCGGATTCTGCACGCGCTGCACGTGCGGCATCAGGAAATTCACCGCGCGCAACTTGCCCTCGGCGTTCGAAAGGTCCATCTGCAGCGCCCGGCCGATCAAGTAATCGAGAAACGCCGGAGCCTTGCTCAGCAACTCCCGGTACGCGTCCGCGCCCTTCTTTTGCACGTAACTATCCGGGTCGGCGGGTTTGCCATCGATCGCCGGCAGCGCCAGCACGCGCGTCTCAAAATTCTGCTCGAGCAGCAGGGCTAGCGAACGTTCTGTCGCCGCTTGCCCCGCGCTATCCGGGTCGTAATTCACTATGATGCGGTGCGTGAACCGGCCCAGCAATTTCACCTGCGCTTCCGTCAAGCTCGTGCCGCAACTCGCCACCACATTCGCAATTCCCGCGCGCGCCACGCCGATCGTGTCCATGTAGCCTTCCACCAGCACCACGAAATCGTTGCGCCGAATCGGCTCTTTGGCGCGGTCCAGGTGATAAAGCAGCGCGCTCTTCGAATAAATCGGCGTCTCCGGCGAATTCAAATATTTCGGCATGTCGTCCCCGAGCGCTCGCCCGCCAAACGCCACGATCTTGCCGGACTCGTTCGCGATCGGGAACATGATCCGCCGGCGAAAACGGTCGTAAGCCCGGCCGTTTCCGTCGCGGCCCGCGAGACCTGCCTGCTCCACCAGCTTCTCCGGAAATTTCTGCTTCAGATGGCGCAGCAGCACCTCGCCGCCCGCAGGCGCGTAGCCCAGGCCAAAGCGCGCGATCGTCTCGTCATCGAGTCCCCGATCGGCCAAATATGCACGTGCAACTTTTCCCTCGGAAGTTGCCGTCAATTGCCGCGCAAAGAAAGTCGCCGCGGCACGATGCATTTCCACCAGCACAATCCTCTGCTGGTTGGCTTGCCGTTCCTCGGGTGATCGCTCGCGCGGTTGCGGCACCGCGATTCCGCATTTCTCCGCCACCATGCGAATCGCGTCGGGAAAACTGCACTTCTCCAGCTCCATCACAAATTTGAAGACGTCCCCGCCCGCCCCGCAGCCAAAGCAGTGATAAATCTGCTTCACCGGATGCACCGCGAAGGAAGGAGTCTTCTCCGCATGAAAGGGGCACAGCCCCACGAAATTCTGCCCGCTCTTCCGCAGGGACACGTATTCGCCCACCACGCGAACGACGTCCGCCTGCTGCTTCACGCGATCCGCAAATGATCCCGCTTCCGCCATTTAGTTAATGATGAAAATCCGCCGCAATTTTGGGAGCGCGCGCCATTAGTTTACGTCGCCCAACAAAACAGCTTGTGTAGCCCGCCCCGTTTCGTAGGGGCGGGGCTTTTCCGCGCTCTTTCCGCGCACATAATTCGTTCGCCGTGTTCCACTCTACCGGCGGTCTCCAACAATCGCGTAGAGCACCACGCGAAATCCCTTGTGCTGGTCTTCGCGCTCATACGTCATCCCGATTTTCTTCATGATGTTTTGGGACGCACGATTTTCCGGCATCACGATTGCAATCACCCGTTCGAGCTTGGCGCCGCTCCACGCGAAATCAAGCACGCGCCGCGCGGCTTCGGTGCCCAGCCCCTGGCCCCAGTACCGTTGCGCGAGCCACCAGCCGATTTCCACTTCCTCACGGCCCCCGATGGAGACCGGCTGCAAACCGCACATGCCGATCGTTTCGGCGGCGGTATTTTCCATGCGCCATAGGCAGAAACCGCGCGTGCGCTCGTGCCCGATTTGCCGGCCGATATATTCGTCGAGTTCGGCAGCGCTCCACGGACGGCCCCCGTTTATGTAACGCATCACCTCCGGATCGCTCGAAATCGCCCGAAAGGAATCGGCGTCGCCGGCTTCCCAGCGAAAGAGGCGCAGCCTCGGAGTTTCAAGAAATGGCTGCCGTGGCAAGCCCGGATGCGTCGGATTGAGGTTCGTTTCTATCGCCACAGTCTAGTCTTTCAACTCCACCACCATCACCGCATTGCCCCCGCGATCCTGCGCTTCTGCCGCCGTACGCTCCACCAGCGGATGCGCCGCCAGAAACTCTCCCAGACCTCGCCGCAGCGCGCCCGTGCCGTGCCCGTGAATCACGCGCACGCGCGATCTTCCGGCCAGCGCCGCCTGATCGATAAATTTATCCACGCGATTTGACGCTTCCTCTACCGTGCACCCGATCACATTGATCTCTTCGGCCGAAGGTTCTTCCGCCGGCCTCGCTTGCACTGTCACCGTGGAAACGCCCGCCGGCCTTGGCACGCCTTTCTTCACCGGTTCCTCCACGACGGAGAGCAAATCCTCCAGCACCACTTTCATCCGCAGTGGCCCCGCTTCTACCTCGGCGCCGCGTGCGTCTACGCGCCGCAATACCACTGCCGAGGGAAAGCCTCTCACACGCACACGCATCCCCGGTGCGAGCTTGCCGATTTCAATCGGCTTTTCCACCGGTGCCGCCGCCGGACCCAGATCGGTTTGCGATTCCGATAGATGCTGCACAACGGCGTCGTCCGCTTCCTGCCGTGCTTCGCCGCGAGCCTTCACCGTGGCGCGCTTCGCCTGTTTTTCGACTTGCGCGCGCATTTCGCGTTCCTTCACGCTCGCTAGCGCGCGCTCGAGCGCGCCTTCGTGCTGCTTCATCGCTTCGCCGAACTTCTGTTCGAGCTCGCCGATCCGCTTGCGCTGCCGCTCCACCCACTCGGTTTGCAGTTGCCTCCGCTCCGCATCGAGTTGCGATGCTTGCTCGCGCAATTCTCGGCGCAAACGGTCCACCTCTTCGCGGCTCCGGTGCAGGTACGCAATCAAATCAGCCGCCTCCCGCGATTCCGGAGTAATCTGCTCGCGCGCGCGCCGGATTACTTTTGCCGGCAGCCCCAGCCGCTCTGCAATCGAAATCGCGCTGGACCCGCCCGGTACGCCCACCATCAGCCGGTGCGTGGGCCGCAAATTTACCTCATCGAATTCCACTGCCGCGTTCAACACACCCGGTGTGGAGGACGCCCACGCCTTCAGCCGATCGTGATGCGTG
>Ga0209420_1000177_pt1 | contig 39999 bp, 40 predicted proteins | sample BlaSpr_A8_OM1_O1_FD_187972 | JGI IMG/M metagenome (GOLD analysis project Ga0209420, IMG submission 187972) | Forest soil microbial communities from Thunder Bay, Ontario, Canada - Black Spruce, Ontario site 2_A8_OM1_O1 (SPAdes) (version 2) | ecosystem: Environmental > Terrestrial > Soil > Boreal...
CAGGACGCGATCTCCGACTACTACATCCTGGGCTATTACACGACCAATACCGACGCCAACGGGAAGTTCCGGCGCATTCGCATTTCGCTCAGCGGAGTTCAGGACGCGAAGCTCGACTATCGTCAGGGCTATTACGCTGACAAGGTTTTCGGCAAGTTCAATGATGTGGACCGCGAGCGGCAGCTTGAGGACGCGCTCATGCTTGAAGACCCTATTACCGATCTGACGATCGCGATGGAGGTCGACTACTTCCAGTTGAATCGCGCGGAGTATTTTGTGCCCATCGTGTTGAAGATTCCCGGCCGCGAGCTGGCTCTGGCCAAGCGCGGAGGCGCTGAGCACACCTTGATCGACTTTGTGGGCGAGATCAAGGACCTTGTGGGCGGAACGACTGTGCAGAATGTGCGCGACAACGTGAACATCAAACTCTCTGACGCAACAGCGCAGGAGCTTGCCAAGCGGCCCATCGAATATGACACTGGGTTTACGCTGCTGCCGGGAAAATACAGCATCAAGTTTCTGGCGCGTGACGATGAAACAGGCAGAATCGGCACGTATCAGACGACGTTTGTGATTCCCAACCTGAACAAAGTCGACCAGCGCGTGCCCTTGAGCGCGGTCGTGCTGAGCAGCCAGCGCGTCGACATGAAAGACGCGATCTACGACGCGGCGAAAGCTAAAGACCGCGCTAAGGATGACGCTGTGAACCCGCTGGTGCAGGACGGGAAGAAGTTCATTCCCAGCGTGACGCGCGTCTTTAGTGAAGGCCGCAATATGTATGTTTATCTGCAGGCGTACGAGCAGGGTGCGGCAAACACCGAACCGCTGATCGCATACGTAACGCTTTACCGCGGGCAAACCAAAGCCTTCCAAACCCAGCCCGTGAAAGTGGTACAGGATTTGAATAATAAATTGAAAACGATGCCGCTGGCCTTCGAAATCCCCCTCAATGCACTTCCGCCGGCGGAATACGAATGCCAAGTAACCATCTTGAATCCCACGGGGCAAAAGAGCGCGTTTTGGAGAGCGCCCGTCAAGCTTGTGCCTTGAGTTGAATTCCTGAGAGACCTTGAGCCACCCGCCTTCGGGCTTTCCCACCGGACCGAAACTATTGCGTGCGGCCGTCAAACAAGCCTAGGATTCGCCTGAAGTGGGGAGGACCTTATGACGGCGGGTACGATCTTTCTGGCCAAATTGATTGGGCTCTACTGCATTTTGGTTTCGGTGGCCATGGCCGTACACGAGCAACTCACCATTGAGACGCTGATCGCTCTGATGCATGACGCTCCCCTGCTCTTCATCACCGGGCTCGTCAGTCTCGCGGCGGGCTTGGCGATGGTGCTAAGCCACAACGTGTGGTCGGGCGGCGCATTGCCGGTGATCATCACGCTGATCGGCTGGGCGACGCTGATCAAGAGCCTCCTGATTCTTCTTTTGACGCCGATGCAGGAAGCGCAGATTTTTCTCGGAGGCTTGCACTACGCGGAGTTCTTCTATGTGTACGCTGCAATTACCTTTGTTCTAGGAGCTTACCTGACGTACGCAGGGTTCACCGCGTCGCGCGATTAACAATCGGGAAAGCTCCTCTTGGCCGTATCTCACTTCGTATGGAAAAGTGCTTTGCAATACGTGGTCTCGTGCTATGTTCTTGTTGCCGGCGAGGGAACTGCCGCAAGGAGTTCTACCGTGAACAGCCGTGATCCACTTCCGCAATCGGATCGTTCAGCCTCGCGCGCCCTTTCTTCTTCCCTCCGTGACGCCATGCGCTATTGGGAGCAGCGCCGCCTCATTTACAACCTTGTGCTCGTCCTGGTTTGCGTTGGCTGGGGTGTGGCGACCTGGCCGCATTTCCGGCCGGCGCTGACGCTGCTTCACCTGCTGCAACTGCTGGTTTTAGGATTGATTGCCAACGCGCTCTACTGTGCCGCGTACTTCGTGGATGTTCCGATGCTGCTGTCCCCCTTAGCCGGCGAGTGGCGAACGCGGCGTGTGGGTCTGTGGTGGGCGGGAATGCTTTTTGCAACATTGCTGACGAATTATTGGATTGCCGACGAGATTTATCCGTTTGTCCGTTGAGATAGATTGAAAATACACCCCGCCCCCTTTGGGGGCCTGCATCTTCCGCTTCCCCAAATCGAAAAACGACCGTTGGTAGTAGTTCATCTCCTCTGAAAAGATTCCCTCCGCCGTCGCGACGGCCTGGGGGAAAACGTGCAGGTATCTACCCGTAAGGCGTTGTTTTCGCTTGTTCTCCTATTTGCGGCAGTTTCTGTAGCGGCGCAGAACCCGCGCGGCACGCTGGTAGGCACGGTACAGGACGCCACCGGAGGACGTGTGGCGTCGGCAAAGATTGAGATCAGGGCCGTGGATTCATCAATTGACCGAACCACGAGCGCCGATAGCCAAGGGCAGTTCCGCATCGACGACCTGTCGCCCGGGCCGTATCGGCTGATCGTAAACGCTTCGGGCTTTGCGGAAGCCGCCTCGGACGTGTCGATTTTGGTCAGTTCGGCGCGCAACGTGTCGGTAACCTTGAGCCTCGCAGCGGCGCAGACGACCGTCAATGTACAAGGCGCCGCATCGTCGATCACCACCGAGCCGATCGACACGACAAGCGCAGTGCATCAGGGCGTGGTAACGGCACAAGATCTCGCTACCATTCCTCTGGCCGCGCGCAGCTTTGCCAATATCGCCTATCTCGTGCCCGGCACCGAGCCCGTCGAGCCTTCCGACCCGACCAAGGCGCGCATCACCGCCGTCTCGACGGGCGGCAGCTCCGGCTTGAATAACCAACTTTCGGTGGATGGCGGCGACGACTCGGACGATTATATCGGCGGCTTCCTACAGAATATCTCGCCGGATGCCATCCAGGAGTTCGCCTTTAAGACCGCAGGCGAAGACGCCGACACCAGCGGCACCACCGCCGGAGCCGTGGTGATTACAACCAAGCGCGGCACCGACGAGTGGCACGGTGGGGCTGCGTTTTACGAACGCGACGCTGCGCTGAACGCCCGCTTCCCGATCGACAATCCCGCGCCGAATCCCAAGCAGCCATTCTCGAGGCAAAATTATGTGGGGACCCTTGGCGGGCCGATCGCCAAAGGAAAGCTGTGGTTTTTCACGGGATTCGAATACGTACCGGAAAAAGCGAGCATCGCTTACAGCCCCGCCACGTTGGCGCAATTTCAGGCACTCGCGACACTTGCCACAGACGGGCTAATTCCCGGGGTGACGTCCATCGCCACGCCCAGCAGCATCCCCGTGCCGTTCCATGATTATCTGGCCGATACGCGGCTCGACTGGTACGAATCCGCACGCTCGCAGTGGTTTGTGCGGTTCGCCGCGGATAATTACACGACGCAGAACGATTTGGTCCAGCAGGGCACGCTGCCATCAACGGGCGCCACGTCCCATTCCAATTACATGAACCTGGTATTGAATAACACTTTTACATTCAGCCCATCTTGGTTGGCATCGCTCACCTTGGACGCGAGCTATCTGCACCGCACCGAGACGCGCAATCAATACCTTGGATTCGCGCTGGCCTTTCCCTTTAGCTCGACCTCGAGCACGATTTCGGGTTTCGAGACGTTTGGCGACAACCAATTTCTGACTCCGATCACCGCGTTTCCCGTGCTGCGCAATCAGGAAAAATATCAGCTTCGCTATGACGTGAGCCATGCCGCCGGAAAACACGCCCCGCGTTTTGGCGTAAATTTCATTCATGAACCGGTGTTGAGCGGCGCGCTTTCCGCCACGGCAGAGAACCTGACGGTGTTCCCGCTCGATCCCACGGATTATCTGGCAAATCCCGCGCAATTCACGGAGGACCTGAACTGTGGTCCGGCCGCAACGGCGGGTACCACCTGCACTAACACCCCGGCCGGCGACGGAAGCTTTTCGCAGAACGTGCAGCGTCTGGGCGTTTACGCCGAAGATTCCTGGCGCGTCACCCCGCACCTGACCGTCAATTACGGCCTCCGCTACGACACTTCGTTTGGATTATTCACGGCGTCCGGCCGCAGCCAGGGGGAAAACCCGGCGCTGCTGACGATAATTGCGCTGAAGCTGCCGCTTCCTACCACTGTGCCGCACGACTATCGCCTTGCCTTTGCGCCTCGGCTCGGAATCGCCTATTCCCCCGGACAAAGCGGCCGCTTGGTGTTTCGCGCCGGGTTTGGTCTCTACTATGACGATCTGGCGCAGAATGGTTGGGTCACTGCGTTACAGGCGGTCAATGCTGCGCCCGGACCGTGTGTGATTCCTGGCGATGGAGGTTGTTTGCCAGGAGCCGCTGCCGGCGGAGCAGGCGACGTCATCGCTCCCAATTACAAAACACCATATGCCATTCATGCCACCGCGGGCGTCGAGTACGCGTTCAGCAGGAACTGGATGGCCAGCGCCGATCTCACGCACGAGGAAGGCAATCACGGCTATCGCGCATACAACTATGAAGCTGGTTACACTTTGGCATCGCCCCTCTTCGCGCCGGATCAGGCGACGCAGATGAACAATGTCCCGAACATCACCGAATTCCGCAGCGATAACCGTTCGCGCTACGACGCGCTGATGCTGCACCTGCAGGGCAATGTGACGCGGCGGCTCAACCTGACCGCGAATTACACGCTTTCTCGCGCGGACACCTGGGGCTGCGTGCTCGGTGAGTTGTTCGATTACGTCAACGGTGTATGCGACCCGCTGAATCCCTTTGCCAAGGGCGATTACGGCCCGTCCGGCGAAGACGTGACGCATCGTTTCGTTTTGGCGGGCGGTTTCGAGGCTCCAGGTGGGTTCGAATTCACCACGTTATTTCAGGCGGAGAGCGGGCGCCCCATCACGCTCACGACGCCCGTGGACGTAAACGGCTTTGGCGATACTGCAGACGACCGCGCGGTGGTGAATGGCGTGCAAACCACGCTCGATGAGTTTCGCGGCACACCGTATATCCAGCTCGATTTACGCGTCAGCCGGCCATTCAATTTTCACGATCGCTGGTCGGTGACGCCCTTTGCCGAATTCTTCAACCTTTTCAACCGCAACAATCCCGGCGCGAACTACGTCACCGACATTTCTGCCCTACCGGTTCCTGTAAATAACCTCGCGAATGCCACCGCCTTTTGTTTGAATGCGTCGTGCACGCAAACGCAGCCCATCACCAGCCCGAAGCAACTCCTGGTGCCTTCGGGCGCGCTTGGCGATTTCTTTGGGCCTGGCACCACGGTGGGAATTCCATTCGCGGCGCAACTTGGTGTGCGTGTCAGCTTTTGATTTGCACTAAGTCGCGGGCGGCCCGAAGGAAAGACGGCCGATTTGCGCCAGGAAGCCAAGCTGATCGAAAGCTTGCCGGTGGCCGCGGATCTTGCCGTCCTTAAAATAATAAAAGGTCATTCCTTCAATGGTGAAAGGCTTGCCGGTGGCGGGCAATTGTGGCAAGTCGCCGGTGTGTGTGCCGGACATCACCCAGCGAATCGCCATGCGCTCACCCTCGGCGAGCGTCTCCCGAATGTCAAAATGCACATCGGTAAATGCATTTCTCGTGTAGGCCACCCTCTGCCGGAAGGTTTGGTGGTCAATGGATTTTCGATTCCACGGGTCTCCAGGGTCGCTCAGAATTTCATATGGATCGGTAACCAGCGAATCGAGATTGCGGAAGTCGCCTTCATTCCAGATTTCCCGTATGAATTTGGTGAGAATAGATTCCAGATCTTGCGTGGTCATGTGTAGATACTTGGTATCTCGAATGACGGAACACGTAAATCAATTGTGCCGCTGAAACGAGTGCAAGGCAGACTTCTCATCCGCGTGGGTTTCGAAAAGGAGGTGCAGCCGCGTGATCTCGAGCACGGCGCGAACCTTTTCGCTCACCTGCACGAGCTTTAGCTCGCCGCCGGCCTGGCGCACCACGCTGTGGCAGCGGGCCAGTTCGCCGATGCCGTAGCTATCGATCGAATTTACGCCGGCGAGGTCGAGCAGAAAATTCCTGTGGCCGTTGCCGCTAAACACATGAATCACATCGCGGACTTGCGTGCGGCCGTCGCTCAAGGTGAGCGATCCAACTGCAACCATTACGACGACGTTGCCTTCTTTGCGGGTTGTGATTTGGAAGCTCAACGCGCGTCCGCCAGGCTTTCCGGATGCGCATCATATGCCGCCTTCGCGTCGGTTTCAACGCACTCGGTCTAGCGGGCGTAGTAGCCGGGCTTGGCGCGGATGGTATATCCGGGCTGTTTTGCGCGGATTACCACTTTGCGGAACGTGCCGTCTTTCGCGGAATTGGTGGTGTAGTAGCCCACTTCGTAGGAACTGCGCAAATCCTCTTCAATTTGCTTGAAGTACTCTTCCGGCTTCATCTGGGATGAATCGAAAGCTGCCGCGCCGGTGTCGGCCGCGATGCGGTCCATCACACGAATTCCGTATTTGTTGGTGGCGTTCAGCTTGCCATGGTGCGTTTCCGTATAGCGAATGGTGAAGATGGGCACATCGGCGCGCTGCGCCTCCTGAATCGCGCTGACCTCATCGTAGGCGCTGGAATTATCCTCGCCATCGCTGAAAATCAACAGCGCACGCCGTCCATTTTCTCCGGCCAGTTTTTCGGCGACCGAGTCGTAGATCGAATCGTAGAACGCCGTGCCGCCATCGCGGTCTTCTGGAGGACCGAGTTCGGGGTATTTCGGATGCTTGTCATGCTCAAAACCTTCCAGGCTTTGCGTCAAGGCCGTGCTCGATGGAGAAAAGTCGCTGATTAGCCGGATATGATCGGCAAAGCACACCAGGAAAGCGCGGTCCTTCGGTCCCAATACATTTTTCAAGAAGACTTCGAGGTCGTGCTGGTGTTGCTTGCCGAAGTGGCTTTGGCTGCCGCTGATATCGAGGACCAAGCCAAGCGTCAGCGGCACATCGGTGCTCCGCGCAAAGAAGGCGATGCTCTGCGGCGTGGAATCCTCCAGAAGCTCGAGGTCATCTTTCGTGAGGGTGGTGACCAATGCTCCCTGCGTATCGCGCGCCGTGAAGTTCACTTGCACCAGGTTGGTGTTCACGCGAATCGGTTGCTGCCGTGCAAAGGAAAGGCCCACGGCCAAGATGGAAACCACAAACAGAGCCGCGAACGCGTGGGCTAGGCTCCGCGCCGTCACACCCCGGCCAATCCATGAATTGGGCAGCCTAGGGCTCATCGCTACTACTAACGATAGCCCGGAGGCAGAAGTTCCCCAGTTCCACCTCGGCGAGATAAGTCTTCCTGGCAGAGATCAGTGATTACTTGACAGTATAGTACCTCGGGAGTAGGGTCTGGGTCGGAATGGAACGGGACGCCGCTCTGCTGTGGCTGGCCTTGGGCCTCACTCGAGGTCTGGGAGCGCGGTTCACGGGCAAGCTATTGCGGCGATTTGGCACGCCTGAAGCGATCTTCCGCGCGTCATTAACCGAACTTGAGTCCTGCGACCTGCCGGCGGCTACGGCACGGGCTATTCACTTTCAGGAGGGTTTGTCGCCTGCAGCGAAGGAATTAGCCCGGGTACGGGAGCTGGGTGTACAGCTCGTCAATTGGGACGACACCGAGTACCCCCCACGTCTGCTGGAGATCTACGATCCGCCGCCGTTGCTCTATGTCCGGGGCGACACACAAGTCCTTCGAAAGCATTCCATCTCGATCGTCGGCACGCGACGCCCGACCCTTTATGGGAATCTAATAGCTGAACGGCTCTCCAGAGACTTGGCTCAACGCGGGCTTGTGGTCGTCAGCGGGCTGGCGCGCGGAATTGATAGCTCAGCGCACAAGGGTGCCTGCGCGGCGCTGCGGGGCGGCACGATTGGCGTTCTCGGCACCGGCATAGACGTCCTCTATCCAAAAGAAAACAAAAAGCTTTATGCCGAAGTGGAGAAAAGAGGGGCAATCATCACGGAGTTTCCACTGGGAAGCCATGCCGCTCCGGAGAATTTCCCGGTTCGGAACCGGATCGTTGCGGGCATGAGCCTCGGTACCGTCATCGTGGAAGGCGCACAATACTCAGGATCATTGATTACAGGGCGCTTAGCGATGGAATTCGGCCGCGAGGTCTACGGTGTGCCGGGCAACGTTACGCAACCTTCGAGTTTCGCGCCGAATCAACTGATCAAACAGGGCGCAAAACTGGTCACCGATTGGCAAGACGTAGTCGAGGAGCTGCCCACCGACGTCCGGACCGAGCTTTTCCCGGTTGAAGAGGTGGCCATTGAGGAGCGGGACACACTATTTGCCAGCGAGCTTGCGCCCGAACAGAAAAAGCTGTACGAATTATTAAGTGTAGAGGAGCCGACGCACGTGGACGAGCTGGTCTCGAGGTCGGGGATGAGCTCTTCGCTCGGGTTGGCCACGCTGTGCGAGATGGAGCTGAAAGGGATTATCCGGCAATTGCCCGGTAAGCAGTTCGTAAAGGCACTGCTCTAAGCAGCCAAAAGGACACAAGCTCACCGTCTTCCAGGTTTTCGGATCACAACACATACATGGCAAAGTCACTCGTCATCGTTGAATCGCCCGCCAAGGCGAAGACGATCAACAAATATCTTGGACGCAACTATAGCGTCAAGGCCTCGATCGGGCATGTGATGGACCTGCCGAAGAAGGATATCGGCATCGTGCTGCCCTATGAGCCGGCCCCTGCCAAGAAGAAGTCTGCCAAACCGCGCAAAGGCGCGAAGAAGGCGGCGGCTGCGCCTCCGCCAGCGCCGATCGACCCGCGCAAGCTTTTTGACCCCACGTACGTAATCATTCCTGGTAAAGGGAAGGTGGTAAACGATTTGCGCAAGTCCGCAGCCAACGCGGACGTGATCTATCTGGCGGCCGACCCGGACCGCGAAGGCGAAGCGATCTGCGCTCACCTCGAGGAAATCCTCACCGCTTCGCAGAAAAGCATTGCCGATAGCGTGCGCAACGGCATGAACGGCCGCAAACTTCCCAAGAACAAGAAACACAAGGTTGCCGAAGACGGAGAGGAAGAGACGTTTCAGGCCGTCGAGGTCCCGAGCGAGATCGGCAAGAAGATCTTCCGCGTGATGTTTAACGAAATCACTCCCAAGGCGATCAAGGCGGCGATGGAAAAGGCCGGCCAGGTGAACGCGAACCTGGTGGATGCGCAGCAGGCGCGCCGCGTGCTGGACCGCATCGTGGGCTACAAGATTTCGCCCTTGTTATGGGACAAGGTGCGGCGCGGACTTTCCGCCGGGCGTGTGCAAACGGTGGCGTTACGTTTGATCGTCGAGCGCGAGCAGGAAATCAAGGCGTTCGTCCCCAGGGAATATTGGACGATTCACGTGCGGCTCGAAGCCGGCGAGGCCCCGATTTTCGAGGCCAAGCTGCACCGCTATAAGGGCGAAGAAATCGAAGTCACGAATGCGACGGATGCGAACCGCATTGTTGAAGAGGTTCGCAATGCGGCATGGCGGGTCGCGGAAGTCACGCAGAAAGAAAAGCGCCGCTTCGCGCCGCCACCATTCACCACCTCCAAGCTCCAGCAAGCCGCATATAACCGCCTGCGTTACACCGCCAAACGCACCATGGGCTTGGCGCAGAAGCTTTACGAGGGCGTCGATCTCGGGGATGAAGGTTCGGTCGCGCTGATTACCTACATGCGCACGGATTCGGTGCGCGTCTCGAATGACGCGCTGGCCGAAGTGCGCGAACTGATTCCGAAACAATATGGCGCCGATTATCTGCCTGAAAAACCCAACTTTTTTAAGAGCAAGAAGGATGCACAGGACGCGCACGAAGCGATTCGTCCGACCGAGGCCGCGCGCACGCCGGAATCGGTGCGGCGCTTTCTCGAAGACGACGTTTTCAAACTCTATCAATTGATTTGGCAGCGCTTTGTGGCTTCGCAGATGGTTCCCGCCGTATTTGATCAGACGACCATCGACGTGGCCGCCGGCGACTACATTTTCCGCGCTTCCGGTTCGGTGGAAAAGTTTGCCGGCTATCTCGCCGCGTATCGCTCCGGCGAAGAAGATCTCGATAAGGAAGAAGCTGCGGATTCGGCTTCCGAAGGCAACCGCCTGCCGCGAGTTACCCAGGACGAAAAGTTGAAGCTTGCTCCCGAAGAGACGACGGCCGCGGGCACCGCGCTCTTGCCGGTTCGCGGCGATCAGCATTTCACGGAACCGCCGCCGCGTTACACGGAAGCGACGCTGGTGAAAGACCTCGAAGAAAAGGGCATCGGCCGGCCTTCCACCTATGCCGCAATCATTTCCACCATCGTCGAGCGCGAATACGTAAATAAGGAACAGGGCCGTTTTACCCCCACGATGCTTGGCGAAAAGGTGAGCGGGCTCCTGGTGAAGGGCTTCGAGGATATTTTTGATTTAGGCTTTACCGCGCGGATGGAAGAAGAGCTCGACGAAATCGAAGACGGCAAACTGCCCTGGAAACAATCCGTCGGCGAATTTTACAAACGGTTTGCAGAGGACCTCGAGCGCGCCCGCGACGAAATGGAATCCTACAAGCGCGGGATTCCCACTGAAGAGCTCTGCCCCAAGTGCGCGCAGGGCCACCTCCTCGAACGCATCAGCCGCAACGGCTTTTTCATGGGTTGCGACCGCTATCCGGATTGCGATTACACGCGCGATCTTTCTCCGGAACTTGGCAGCGACACCGGCGACGGCTCCGGGGCGGAAGCGTGTCCGGAATGCGGCCGCGAAATGACCATCAAGCGCGGGCGCTTCGGCCCGTTCCTGGCCTGCACGGGGTACCCAGATTGCAAGACCACCCGGCGCCTGGTGCAGGGAACGCGCAAGGCGCGCCAACCCGACCAGCCGCTGGACGAAAAGTGTCCCGAGTGCGGCACCGCGCTCGTCAAGCGGCAAGGACGTTACGGCGAATTTATCGGCTGCTCGGCTTACCCGAAGTGCAAATACATTCGTGCGCAAACGCTCGGCATTCCTTGCCCAAAGTGCGAAAAGGGCGAACTCGTGCAGCGCATGGCCCGAAAAGGGAAGCGCGTTTTCTTCGGATGTAACCGCTACCCGGAATGCGATTTCACCACGCCCTACCAGCCGATTGCCGAGCCTTGCCCACACTGCGGGGCACAGTTCATTGTGGAGAAATTCACGAAAACAGGCACCGTGCGCACCTGCATCAAAGAAGGCTGCGATTGGGAAATTGCGGCAGGCGTAGAGGCGCAACCTCAGCCGGAAGAGGCTGTGCCGGTGAAGTCCTGAGTTGCTGAAGCCCACGACCGTGCGCCTGGCGCGGTTCCGGTAAGAGGATTGCCCTCGTCCCGCGGCAGCACTCGGTCTGGCGATCATGAAGCAAGAGATCGAAAAGTTCCTTCATTACCTGCGCCACGAGCGCAACGTCTCCCCCCACACCATTACCAGCTATCACACGGACCTGCTGCAATTTTCTACCTACTTACAGCCGCCCGATAAGCGCGGTGTCGCGCGCAAGGAAATGACCCCCGATGAGATCGACCATCGGTTGATTCGCGAATTCCTGGGACATTTACATGCACTGGGGATGGAAAAGGTTTCCGTCGCCCGCAAGCTTACCGCGCTCCGCTCTTTCTTCAAGTTTTGCCACCGCGAGGGAATGATCGCGAAAAATCCGGCGCGGCTGGTGAGCACCCCAAAACTTCCCAAGCGTGTGCCTGTTGTGATGCCGGCGGAAGATTTAAATCTCTTTCTGGATCAAATCGGTGATCCCCGGAAACCAGCAGATGTCGATGACGTCTTGGAAATGACGATTGCCAGTACCTCCGGCGACGGTCGCCGCGCGAAGGCTCTTCCGGCAGCACGCGCGGACGACTCGCGCTTGATGCTTCGCCGCGATCGCGCGATTTTTGAGCTGCTCTACGCCTCGGGTCTTCGCGTCAGCGAGCTGACCGCTCTCGATCTGGGTGACGTGGACCGGAAGCAACTGATTCTTCACATACGCAGCGGTAAAGGACGCAAGGAACGCATCGTGCCCTTTGGTTCCAAGGCGCTTGCGGCGCTCGAGGCTTACGCACCCCTGCGAAACGAGCTGGTGCTAAAGGGTGGCGCGCGTACCGAGCCGCAGGCGGTGTTTCTGAATTACCAAGGCGGCCGGCTCACCAGCCGTAGCGTGGGCCGCGTCGTAAAGAAGTACGTGCACCTGGCGCGCCTGAACTGGGACCTCCATCCGCATTCCTTGCGCCACGCATTTGCCACGCACCTGCTGGCCGATGGTGCCGACCTTCGCGCCATTCAGGAACTCCTCGGCCATTCCTCGCTTTCCACCACGCAAAAATACACGCACGCCTCCATCCGGCAATTAATGGAGGTCTACGATAAGTCGCACCCCCGCGCCTAGGCGCCGATTGTTGTAACATCCCGTTGCTTTCGTAAAGTTGTTGTGACCTATTACGCGGGAAAGGTGTGTGCAGAATGAAGCAGTTTGGCGGATTCCTCTTGGCGGGTGCGCTGCTGATGATACTTTGGGCGCCGCGATGCGCGGCCCAGGATAACTACGAGATTCAAGTGTATGGCTCGGACACCGTCGAACCCGGCCACACCATGTTTGAATTGCACAGCAATTTTACCATTGATGGCTCGAAGCAATTTCAGAATGGTCTTTATCCCACCAACCATGCGGAGCACGAAACGCTCGAGATCACGCATGGCTTTAACACCTGGTTCGAGGTCGGCTTCTACGTGTTCACTTCCGTCAAAACAAATCAGGGCTGGCAGTGGGTCGGCGATCACATCCGTCCGCGTGTTCGCGTGCCGGAAAGCTGGCATTGGCCCGTGGGCGTGAGCCTATCCACGGAATTCGGCTATCAGCGCAGGATTTTCTCGCCGGACACCTGGACGCTCGAGCTTCGCCCCATCGTCGACCAAAAAATCGGACGCTGGTATTGGGCCTTCAACCCGGCGGTCGATCGCTCGTTCCACGGTGAGGGCGTCAGCTCCGGCGTAACCTTTTCTCCGAACTTCAAGTTCAGCTATGACTTCACGCCCAAGATCTCCGGCGGCCTGGAGTACTACGGATCGCTCGGCCCGGTCACTGGCTTCGACCCCATCTATCAACAGCAGCAGCAGATTTTTCCCGCAATTGACCTGAATCTTGCCCCGCAGTGGGAGATCAATTTTGGTTTAGGGGTGGGCGTGACGCGCAGCACCGATCATCTGATCGCCAAGATGATCCTGGGCTACCGTTTCAATTTTTAACAGAGGGATAGCCTTGAGACGGCGGAGCAGATCCCGCCGCCAATACTCCTGCGCGCTTGGTAAACGCGTGGACTAGTGCTGGTGTGCCGCGGAACCCGTGATTTGGTGGGCTGGCGGTGTGACCGGCAGAGCTTGGCCGTGGTGCTTTTCGGCTCGAGCGTAGAAACGCTGGCTACACCAATGGCACCGGTAGGGAAGCAGTCCGAAAGCAGAGAGTACCGATCTTTCAAACATGTGCCTGCGTTTGGAACGTCCTACCGCCGTGCTTCCGCAGCGCTTACATCGAATCTCGCCAAAGCTGAAGTGCAACATGATTATCTCCGCTCTGGAGGTGGGAGGGGCCCCCTGGGCAAAAAGTCAGGCCGGCAGGTGGACCCTGCCGTCCTGTAAGTATGATGACGGATTTCTGCTTTTGGACGCATTTCCTACAAACCCTCACTGGTTCCGTTGACCCCTTTTTCCCGCGGCGGCTATAATATGGCTTTGCGGGACGGCGCTCGAACCGCAGGCCGTTTCGCCAGTGGAAGCAGCCGGCTTCGGCCCGCCTGCCGTTTCGTCCCAAGGAATCAGGAGAACGCCATGATTAAAGCGACGCAACTGCGTCCGGGAATGATCATTCGCCACGAGGGTGAGCTCTACACCGTATTCAGTGTGGACCACCGCACGCCCGGCAATAAGCGCGCCGCGATGGCCACGAAGATGCGCAACCTGCGCAATGGTTCGATCATCGATTACCGCTTCCGGGCGGAGGAATTCCTTGAGCGCGCCATCTTCGATGAAATTGAGTTCCAGTACCTGTATTCCGATGGCGAAGGCTATCACTTCATGAATATCGAGAACTATGAACAGATGACGCTTTCCGCCGACGTCTTGGGCGATAGCGTCTATTACCTGATCGGCGATATGAACGTGAAGGTGGAATATTTCGAAGGCAAGCCCGTGGGCGTCGCGGTTCCAGACACGGTCGATCTGAAAGTGGTGGATACGGAGCCGACGCTACAAAAGGCCACGGCAAGCGCGGTGATGAAGGCCGCCAAGCTCGAAACAGGTCTCACGATTCAGGTTCCGCCGTTTGTGAATACTGGCGATGTCGTGAAGGTGGATACTTCCGAAGCGCGCTACGTCCAGCGCGTGCAGTAGTTCCCCGGCCGTTTTCCCCGCGTCCGCCGCGTGGGGCTCAGCGAAAAACGCGCGCGAAAATGGAATCCACAGCGTGCAATTGGCGACGCAAGTCAAACGCGTGCGCAATCGCGGTTGCATCCAGATACTTCGTAATCCTCGGATCGGCCGCCACGCGTTCCCTAAAGCTCGTGCCGGATTCCCACGCGGCCATGGCGTGTTCCTGCACCCATTTGTAGCCTTCGTCGCGCGGCGCGCCCGCTTCCACCAGATCAAGCAGCAATTGCCCCGAGAAAATCAGCCCGCCCGTGGACTCAAGATTGTGTTTCATGCGCTCCGGGAACACGCGCATTCCAGAAACGATATCCGTCATGCGCGCCAGCATGTAATCCACCAGAATGGTCGAGTCCGGCAGGATGATGCGTTCGACGGAGCTGTGCGAGATGTCGCGCTCGTGCCACAGCGCGATATTTTCCATGGCCGCCAGGCTATTTGCGCGCACCACGCGCGCGAGCCCGCCCACTTGTTCGGAGCTGACGGGGTTGCGCTTGTGCGGCATCGCCGAACTCCCGCGCTGCTCGCCGCCAAAAGGTTCCTCGGCTTCGCGCACCTCGGTGCGCTGCAGGTGCCGGATCTCGAGCGCGATTTTCTCAAGCGTGGCCGCGATGATCGCCAGCGTCGCCACGTATTGCGCATGCCGGTCGCGTTGGATCACTTGTGAGGTGACCGCATCTGTGGCCAGTCCCAGCCGCGCGCAAATTTTTTCTTCGATGTCTGCGCCCAAATGCGCGCAATTGCCCACGGCTCCGGAAATCTTGCCGACGGCCATCTGCTGCGCGGCGGCGCGGAAGCGCTCCTGGTTGCGGCGGTTTTCCGCGTACCAGTTCGCGATTTTCAGCCCAAAGGTGATCGGTTCGGCATGAATTCCATGCGTGCGGCCGATCTGCGGCGTGTGCTGGAATTCGCGAGCGCGGCGTTCGAGCACTTCGCCGAATTTCGCGAGCCCCGCCTCGATCAGTTGCGAAGCTTCGCGGATCAGCAAAGCCTGTGCCGTGTCCACCACATCGTTGGACGTGAGGCCGTAATGCAGCCAGCGCGCCGAGGGCGGGTCGGCGATGGATTCACCCACCGTCATCGTAAAGGCGATCACATCGTGGCGCACGCGCGCTTCGATTTCGTTGATGCGCTGCACGTCGATGCGTGCTTTCTCGCGAATGCGCGCCGCCGCTTCCTTGGGCACTTGGCCGGCTTCCGCGAGCGTTTCGGTGGCGGCGATTTCCACATCGAGCCATTTCTGGAAGCGATTCTCCTCGCTCCAAACGCGGCCCATCTCTTTGCGGGTATAACGGGGAATCAAAACGCGCTCCTTGGATCGCGGTGCAAATGTCTAGCAGGAGTTTGCGCCGCGACTGCAAAAATTGCGAAATAGAAACGACGCACCATCATACTCGAAATTGCTGCGGACGGAATCGGTGGTAAGCAGCCGCTCATCCCTCGACCAAGGATTGCAGCCGCGCTAGCGCCTGATCCCATTGCTCGGAAACGAGATCGAGATATCGTTTGAGGTCCTCGATCGGCTCGGGATCGAGTGCAAACAAACTCTCGCGGCCGGCTTGCGTGCTGCGCACCAGTTTCGCCCGCTCCAGCACGCGCAGGTGCTTGGTGATCGCCTGCCGGGTCAGCCGCGAGCCGCGCGTCAGTTGCGAAATCGATCGCGGCTCCCCGCCGCACAGCTTTCGCACCAGCGCGAGCCGCGTCTCATCGCCCAAGGCGGCAAACACCGGCGCATAAGCCTGCCGTGGAGCCGTTTCTCGACTACGGCCTTTGCGCGACATAGCTCTCGATATTTTTCATTTGCTGCGTCCAACCCCCATCGTTCCTCAAAAACGCCTCGGCGCGGCGGCCAGCAGGAATCTTGTCAAAGCCCGATTCCGTAACCACCAGCAACGTGCCCGCTGCCGTTTTTTCGAGGCGAAATTCCACGAGCGTGGGCGTCTCCTTCGAATAATCCGCCTTGGGATCGACGGCGTATGGATGCCACGTAAAAGAAAAGACCTTCTCCGGCTCCATCTTCTGTACCACCGCTTCCCATTGCAGGTGTTCGTAGCCCGGATGCGTGACTTGGCCGCGGGAGACTCTCCCGGGCACGAAGGGTCCCTCCAGCTTCACGCGAAACCACTCGCCAAACTCGCGATAATCGGTGAGTGCGCGCCACACACGCGCGACCGGCGCCTTCAGTTCGATCCGTTTCTCGATTCGGTCTTCCATTTCATGCAACCTCCAAGTTGCATAATAATACGCGTCCTGCCAAAAAGGCAACCACCAAGTTGCATATCCTGGCGTCTGTTTCACTCCATCCGCTGGCGGCTCCCGATTTGACAGCCGCACGAAAGTTTTTTGCCTTCATCTGCAGTGCGTAGGGCGCATCCAGTCCGCGGAAAGGGCCGTGCCCACCTTCGGTACCACAACCTGACGAATCTCCTTTCGCGCCTGATCTTGTGCGGACTCCAGGCAGCAGTGAAAGGAGCTTCGTATGCTTGGCCGTGAATTACCCGCGCGTCCCAACCTCGAACAATATGAGAAACAAGCCAAGGATCTGGTCAAGGATTGCCGCGCTTCGAAGGGCGAACGCCCCACCCAGCAGGACGCCTTTAGCGTTGCAAAATGGATGCAGGTGCAAGACTGCGGTGGAGACCCGGGGGCATATCATCATCCGAGCGTCGAAGCGCGAGAGCGGCAGAGGGCCGAGATTGAAGGCTGGATTCTCGGAGTTTTATAGCATTCTATCCGTATCACCTTTTGTTGAGAGTCCGATGGCTTCAATCGGGCATCACTCAACGCGTGAGCGTCGAGGTCACGCCGCGCTGGAGGTCGATCTCATTTCCATCGATAATAACCCTATCGGGTGGGACACGTATGATGCTAAAGACGACGTTTAGCTGTTTGTCGTCAGTGAGTGAATCCTGCTCAAATACTTTTACCGGCATATGGCCAGTGGAGAAATGATCCGTCAGTTCGTCAGCGCTTTGAAACGCTTGTGATTTGCGATAGATACTCCCCTCGTGCAGAGGGATTGCCGGTACCGATTGTTTTTCCTTTTCGGCAAAATCCCCGTACCATCTATATGAAACCTGCCCTACGGTGATTGGGTTAGTTCGAGCCGTTACCGTTATATCGCCCCAAGACCCTCTGACGGCCGTGCTTACTTTGATAAGCGAGAACAGTCCCGTATCGTTCAACTGGTTCTCCGCTTTCTTCAGTCTTCCCTGATCAACGCAGAGGGAATCGTAAAGCCGAACAGTGTTGTCGATAAGCTGAAGTGGCGTGTAGTCGTTTACATTGATTTCGTTCGTATTCCCTACATAAATCTTGCAACTCTCGTGCGGTCCAGGACGTATGTGGATTTCCGGTTCGCTCACAGGGCCTTGTACGACCCGGTACGTCAAGTCGGCAGTCTTATGCACATAATCCAAGTTAATATCTCTTGACACTAGCGCGACGATGCCCTTCGTCCTGAGAAAGGTAACCACCTTATTCTCGGCCTGGTAATCGTTCAAAGGGTCGTAAATAGCGGCGAGGTGCGGCGCTAAAGGATCGATGGCAAGCCAATTCTCAAGCTCAATTCTAAGGTCTGTAGGAAGAGTAAAGCTGACATTGACAATCCTCAACGATGGAGATTCCAACAAGAAGGACACAACAATTCCGCGTTTCTGCTTTTCGATTTCAATCTTTCCATCCGTGAAATATGGATGAGAGAGGATACTTTGCAGGCACTGATCAGCGGCTAGACGATTGAACGTCTGGTCCTTAAGGTTTCTCGCGCAGGCATACCATCGAGGCACCGGGGGCGCGGAACCGTGCCTCTCAATGTAAACAGAAGCAACAGGTAGGCTCTGACTGTTTGCGGTCCCGATACAAAATACAAGAACCGACACAAGACATACGCCTATCATTTTGAAGCGCCGCCTCATCCGCATTCGCCTCCCCATCCCCATCCCCTTGTATTCAAACCAAACCGGATTTAGGATCGTGCCCACTTCCGTGCGAAGCTGTCTTGCGGAAGCCACGGCTTAGCGCAAAGAAGAGGGCAGTTACTATCCCGTATACGACAATCAGAATGCCAGTAACGTGCAGCACGGATAGAAAATAATCGAGCCAAGGCTGGCTAGCATCACTCAGTAAGCCTGGAAATCCCATTACTCCCAACAAGTGGAATGCCACGTCGTGCCCTAGCGCCAACAGAACAGGCAGAAGGCACAACGCACAACGCAAGTAACCCTTTTGACTTCCGCACCCCTTCCCAGAGCAATGCGCAGACTGCAAGACCTGCGACGCCGATGATTACTGGTTTACCCAACGGGGCGACGCTAGAGCGTGATACGACGATAAAGGCGGTCAAGCCGACTCCCTGAACCACCAAGCCAACGATGGCGAAAAACACAAGCTTCATGTCGATCCACCTCTCTTCAGCTGGTTGTCTTGCTGTTGGGTTGCTTGCGCGTTCGTATTGTTCGCCGGACTTTGCTGCCCCGCTCGCTCGACATCCAAAACAGACTGCGCCTCAAAGAACACCATCGCATCCACTTGGACCGCCTGGTCATAAGGTAGCTTGGCTGAGCCAAACACATTATTATCAGAGTTTCCGCCGGTCATGACCATACCAGCGGGATCGATCAGCGTCAGCGGGTTATCAGACACATAAACATAGGCGTTCCAAGTTTGCGGCGAGGTCGCATTGGCTCCGGCATTGTGCGGATCGGCCGACTGGAGATTGGCGGAATCCAACAGCTCAAACGACTTAGTTATGGAGGCGGGCAAATTGTTCGGGAGGAGCGTCACCATGGAAGTGAAAGTGGTTTGGTATCCGGTGAAGGGTTTCGAAGCGGCTAAGAAATTTTACGGCGAAGTGCTGGGCATGAAGCAGACTTTTGCCATGAGCCGAAATGGAGTTTCAATTGGCTTCGCGTACCCGATCTCGACCGCGCGCGTAAAGAGCCTGCGGGGCGCGGCGCGCCAGGGCGCAGCTTGACGCCGGAAAATCTCTTTGACGCTCGGATCGAAATCGTGCGCACCGCCGATGTCGAAAATGGCCGCAGCCGCAAACTGCATGACTTGTTTTTTCGAATCTGTCGGCGCAGGAGGAGGCGCGCGATATCTGGGGATCGGCGGACAACATCGATCGCGGGGACTTCAATTCGCACGGCGACGCGATCCACTGTGGATGCCGGAATCGCATTCGGTCGACCGGGACGTTTCGAATCGCATTGCCAGGCATTCGGGTACAACGCGCGTCCGCAACTCCTTTATTTCCAGCATTCGAACTCCAAATGGGACAAAAGTTCGATTTCTAACTCGCGTATTGTCAGCGTTTTACGCACATCGGATGCCGTAAGTCCAATCCCTGCCGTATTTACATGAAAATACGGGGTGGGGAAGTATCCAGATAATAACGAGCGTGTGGTTCCAAAATGGAACCGATCGGCTGCGAAGGTCGCCGCAGCCACCCTGCGTGATAGATTCCCTCCATCGTTTGACCTGGCACGGAACCTAACCGGCACGGAGAATCTCGGTCTAATGAATCGGATGGATGGCGGAGACGCGGCGCGGGTTACGCAAGCCCTCGGCGGCGACCAAGACGCGTTTCGCGCGCTGGTCGAACGCCATAGCCGCAGTCTTTTCCGCCTGGCCTACCGCATGACGGGCAACGAACAAGACGCCGAGGAAGTGGTGCAGGAAGCGATGCTGCGCGCCTATCGGCGATTGGACAAATTTGAATCGCGATCGAATTTCGGCACCTGGCTCTATCGCATCGCGGTGAACTGTTCGTTGGACCTGATGCGCAAGCGCCGCTCGGAAATGGAGCAGCGCGAGCGGCCCTCCACCAGAGATGAAGACGAGGACGCGCCGGCGACGATCGAGCGCGTAGCCAGCGAAATGCCCGCGCCCGACCGGCTGGCGTTGAGCGTCGAGCTGCGCGAGCAAGTGCAGCAAGCGATGAGCACGCTGAGCGCGGTGGAGCGCACGGCGTTTGTGATGCGGCACTTTGATGGCTGCTCGATCGAAGAGATCGGCAAGGTAATCGGTTTGAATACCGGCTCGACGAAGAACAGCGTGTTTCGCGCCGTACAAAAATTGAGGAAGCATTTGGAGCCGTATACGGCCCCGCAGGCGAGGCCCGCACGATGAGCGATCCCAAAATGAAGCATGTGAGCGAAGAGCAGTTGATTGAATACCGTTACGCCGAGTCTCCTGATTTGCCCGCCAGCAAAGCGATTGGCGAACATCTGCGCGAGTGTGGCGCCTGCCGGACGAACTACGAATCGCTCGTGCGCGTGCTCGAAGCGGTGGACGCCGTGCCGGTGCCGGAGCCGGACGCCGGCTTTGAGACGCGGCTGTGGAATCAGCTCGAACCGAAATTGAGCGCGCCGGAAATTACAGCGCCGCGCACGCGCAGTGGCGCGCGATTCTCGTGGAGCGAATTATTTGCGCCGCGCAGGCTCGCGGCGGTCGCCAGCGTTGCGGCGATGATCGTCGCGGCATTTGTCGCAGGACGGCACTGGTCCAGTGGAGTGGTTCCCGTTGTGAATGTAGCCATCGCGCCCCCGCTCGCGCCCGTAGTCGCGCAAGCGAAAGAGCGCGTGCTGCTGTTTGCGGTGAGCGATCACCTAGACCGCGCGCAAATGGTTCTGCTCGATATTTCCAACGCGGACGTGCCGAAAGGCGGCAACTCCCAAAGCTCCGGTGCGATCGCAGATTTCAGCAGGGAGCAAGAACGCGCGGAAAGTTTACTAACCGCGAACCGGTTGTACCGTCAGACGGCTATGCACACAGGAGACAGCGGCGTGGCAAGCGTGCTCGATGAACTTGAGCCGGTACTGCTCGAGATCGCGCACAGCCCCTCGAACTTGACGCCGGCGGAACTCGAGCGATTGCGCAAGCACATCGAAGCGCGCGGACTGCTGCTGAAAGTGCGTGTGCTCGATTCGTCGGTGCGGCAGCGCGAAAAAGCGATTGCACCAAGCGTAGTGGCCGGCGGTCTCTAAGAATTTCTGCAGTGGTCGGAAAGAAAGAGGAAAGAAAGATGGCCAGCAACAGATGGGCAAGTGCGGGACTCATAGCCGCGATGGCGGCGCTTTGTTTGGCGGTTCCTGCGGGAGCGCAGGACGCCTCCGTTGGCGCATCGCAAAGCAGCGGAGCTTCGGCGAGCAGCGGAAGATCGGCAAGCACCGGCTCTTGGAAGAGCGCGGGAACTTCGATGAGCGAGGGTATTTCCATCGAAATGAGCGGACTCGATCGTGCTGGAGAAGCTCTCGCACGCGCGGGCGAAGCGCTGGGACAAGTCGAGCGGTTGGAGCCACAAGTCAACATGGCTTTGGAAAGGCTCCCCGAGGCACTCGCTCCGATCGAAAATCTGGCGGACGTATCCCGGCTCGAATCGTCGGGCGAGCTGGCCATGGGCGGCGACGACCGCGATCAGGAAAAGGCCGAGCGTGAATCCGACCTCTACGATGATGGGCAGGACGCCATTGACGAAAACAAGTGGGACAAGGCCATCGAGAAGTTCGATCAGGCGATCGAGCTACACGGCCGGCACATCGACGCTGCCATCTACTGGAAGGCCTACGCACAAAATAGACAGGGCCACCGCACGGATGCGTTGGCGACGATCGCCACGCTCAAGAAGGATTATCCCCAGAGCCATTGGGTGAACGAAGCGCAAGCGCTTGACCTGGAAATTCACCAGACCAATGGACAGCCGGTTTCACCCGACGCGCAAAGCGATTGCGAGCTGAAACTGCTGGCGCTCAACGGTCTGCAACAGGCCGATCCCGCGAAAGCCGTACCCTTTCTTGAAAAAATACTGCACGGCGGCACGTGTCCCAAACTCGGCAGCCAGGCTCTCTTTGTGCTGGCGCAATCGAATTCCCAGGAAGCTCGCGATGCGATGTCACGAATCGCGCGCGGCGAATCGAATCCCGAACTGCAGCGCAAGGCGATTCAAGATCTCGGCCTATTCGGCGGCGCGGCAGGACGCCAGACGATCGAGCAGCTCTACAGCTCGTCGAGCGATGTGGACATGAAGAAGCACATCCTGCAAGCGTTCATGCTTTCGGGCGATCACGAACGCATGTTCAACGTGGCGAAGACCGAAAAGTCGCCCGAACTGCGCGCGGAAGCGATCCGGCAATTGGGGCTGATGGGCGCACAGGATCAAATCTGGCAGCTCTATCAAAACGAGACGTCGGTGGAAGTGAAGAAACAAATCCTTTCCGCGATGTGGCAATCGGGAAACAGCGAAAAGGTCGGCGAGCTGGCGCGTAATGAAAAAGATCATACGTTGCGGCTCGCGGCCATCAATGATTTGGGATTGATGGGCGAACGCAGCGAGCCGGTGCTGCTATCGATTTATGCCTCGGATCAGGATCCGGAAGTCCGCGGCAAGGTGATCAATGCGCTGTTCCTTAGCGGCGATGCAAAGGGGTTGGTCACGCTGGCGCGCAAAGAGACCGACCCCAACATGAAGAAGCAAATCGTCTCAAAGCTTTCGATTATGGGCTCGAAGGACGCAACCGATTACTTGATGGAAATCCTGAATAAGTAGGTGGTGCGATGAGACTCTCACGATTCGGTCCGGCGGTTGCTCCGGTTCTGGCTTCGTTCGTTTTGGCGGGTGCGCTGACCGCCGCGGACCAGCCCAAGTTCGTCAACGCGCGTGTGGAAACGCGCAGTATCAACGGTTCGCTCGAAGCTACCGTGCAATCGGTCAACGCGTCGGAAACTGCGGCGGTCTGGATCGGTTACGCGCTGCCCACCCTGCCGCCGCGAGACGGCGAGAGCCGCTCGATGTGCTGCGGGGACCATTACAACGGACAGCAGAATTGCGGTCCGTGCCTGCTCGAAGAACCGCACGGCACCAACATCAGCACCAGCGACCATGTAGCTTCCGGCGGCACCGTAAAGCTCGAAGGTCCGCAGGAGATGTTCGTGTTGCTGCGTGCCGCCGACCATCGCATCGGCAAAGTGCATACGTTCACCGAGGATTGCCAGCTCGATGCGGGTGGCTTGCGCGTGATTTGGTTAACGGATGCGAAGCCCGCGGAAAGCGTGGCCATGCTGGCGAAGATCGTCACCACCAGGGATTTTGCGGACCGTGACGAGCGCGAGCCGGCCAATGGCGCGCTGGTGGCGATCGCGCTAACCTCCGATCCGTCCGTGGACAAAACGCTCGAAAGTTTCGTGAGCTCCGACCGGCCCGAGAAGTTACGTTCGGAAACGGCTTTCTGGATGGGCACGGCGCGTGGCGCGGCGGGGATCGATGGCCTCAAGCGTATGGCGAAGAGCGATGCCAGCACGAAGGTACGCGAACAGGTGACCTTCGCGCTTTCCGTGAGCCGCGAACCCGGCTCGATCGAGGAAATGATCCGCATGGCGCATGATGACGAAAGTACCCAAGTGCGCGGGCAGGCGCTTTTCTGGCTGGGGCAAAAAGCCGGGCAACGCGCGGCGGGCGCCATCACCGAGGCCATCGAAAATGATCCCGATACCGAGGTAAAGAAGAAGGCCGTCTTTGCGCTGTCACAATTGCCGAAGGACCAAGGCGTGCCGATGCTGATTCAGGTAGCACGCACGAACAAGAATCCCGTTGTCCGCAAGCAAGCCATGTTCTGGCTGGGGCAGTCGCGCGATCCGCGCGCGCTTGAATTTTTTGAAGAAGTGCTGACCGGCGGCTCGAAGTAATTTTTCGCTGGGAAGTTTACAGCTACAGGCAGAACGGGCCCATGGGGACGTGCTGCGAGGCGATGCAGAGTTCGCCGCGAAAAGCGGCTTCGTTCGGACGGCGGCTGAGCGCTTCCTCGGCGGAGATACGGGCGACGTCGGGGTTGTTGTTGTTCTCGGATAAATGCGCCAGCACGACGTAGCGCGCCGCGCCGTCAAAACCTTCCGGGTCGGCCAGATAGCGGCTCACCGTATCGTTGGAAAGATGGCCGGTGCGGCTCATCACCCGCTGCTTGATGTGCCACGGGTAAGGCCCCACCTTCAGCATTTCCAAATCGTGATTTGATTCGAGGATCAGGCAATCGGCGCCGCGCACGTGGTGTTTCACCAGCTCGGGCAGATAGCCAAGATCGGTGACGATGGCCACTTTGGTGCCGTCGCAGCGGAAGGTAAAGCCGACTGGATCGGCAGCATCGTGCGGGATCGAAAACGCGGAAACTTCGATCTCGCCGATGGCGAAGCGATCCCCCGCATGGAAGTTGGTGATGCGCTTGAGCCGCTTGTGCGCGGTTTCGGGCAGCGATTCTACAGCCGCCATCTGCGTGTACGGGGTGAGATAGACCGTGGTCTGCCAGAGCCCGAGGACCTGCGCCAATCCGCCGATATGGTCGCTGTGTTCGTGGGAAATGACGATGCCGTCGAGGCGATCGATGCGGGCACTCAGCGTTTCCAGCCGGCGAAGCGTTTCGCGTTTGCCGAGGCCACAATCCACCAGGAGGCGAGTACTGCCGCACTCGAGCAAAGTGATGTTGCCCGAGCTGCCTGACGCCAGGATGGATACTCGAATGCCGATCGCGTCCCCCGCACCGGCGCGATGTTGCAAATCAGCCGCGCCGCCCGCGTTTTGCAGGATGCAGCGATGATGGCAAAGCGCGAAGCCGCCGTCAATATAAGATCGCGAGAATGGCAACCTAATCGATGGCAAAGACGGCATGCACGGTAGCGGAACGCTCGACCGGCTGAGGAAAGAGCTTGACGCTAGGCCGCTCCGGTGTCATTGCCGGCCCCGCGGCCATGGCCGTGCCGCCGCCCACCCCATAGCCGACCCCGCCTTCGTTCGGCAACCTATTACTCGCGTATAGCAATTCCCCGAGTTTTCCGGCAAATTCGGCGGCAAGCTCGGCCGCTTCCGCCCGCGCTTTCGCGAGCGCCGCCCGGCCCGCCTTCTGTTCCAGGGCGTTTGGATCGGCCACTTCCCATATTACATTTCCAACGTGATTGGCACCGGCGGTAACCGCGCGGTCCACGACGGTTTGCGCGTCGGCGGCATTTACGCGGATCGTCCAAGTTTGCTCAGCGTAGAATTGGTGCTCGGGAGGTCCGCCTTTTGGATCTGTATAGGGCCGGCTCTGAATTTGAAACTGCTCGGTGTGGATGGCGAGCTTCGAAAGTCCACCGTCCAGTAGGGCCTGAATCATTTGATTGGAGACGTGAGCGTTTTCCTCATACGCGGCGTCGCGGTTCGGCGCGTAGTTGACGAAGCCCAGCGTGACGATGGCGACCTCGGCGTCCGCGCGCACCGTTTCCGTGGCGGTCACGTCAATCGAGCGATTCGACCGGCTGACCTGCACGTCCTGTGCCGAGCAGGGCATAGCAAACTGGAAACACAGATACCCAGCCGCAATTGCTACAGAAAGCTTCATGAAAGCCTCCTCGCAAAGAATAGGGCCATCCACTTGGACAGCTATCTGTTAGTCGCGGGCAAAAAGCGGAAGGTTGCGTCTCGTTCTTTTGAGGGCGAGCCTAGCAGGCGAACTGTTCGCGGCGGAGTTGGAATCCCTCGAGATTGCCGACAGCGGTGGCAGCGATCAGTTCGGGACGGAAATATTCGCGGGCGAGTTCCTGGAGCGATTCGCGGGTCACGCCTTCGATGGCCTCAAGAATCTCGTCCATGCTGAAGAAGCGGCCGAAATACATTTCCTGGCGTGCCAGGTTGGACATGCGCGCGCTGGTAGATTCGAGCGAAAGCATCAGCGAGCCCTTGAGGTGATCTTTGGCGCGGCGCAGCTCTTCGGTAGTGACGAGTTCTTGCTTGAGTTGGGCAAACTCCTGCACCACCAGGCGAATCACTTTCTCGGTCTTATCCAGCGCGGTGCCCGCGTAAACCGTAAGGAGGCCCGCGTCGGAATAGGGGCTTAGTTCGCTGAAGACGGCGTAGGCCAGGCCTTGCCGCTCACGAATATTCTGGAAGAGCCGGGAAGACATGCCGCCGCCGAGGATGGTATTCAGCACGGAGATGGCATAGCGGCGATTATCGCTGAGCGGCACCGATGGCACGCCAATGCAGAGATGCACCTGCTCGAGTTCGCGCTTGGATTGGGTGGCGAGCACGGCGCACGATCCCGGAGCGGAAGGGGCCGCCCCATTGGGCACCGCAGGAAGCGCGGCGAAGGCCCGGGTGACCAAGTCCACCAGTTGCGCGTGCTCAATGTGTCCGGCCGCGGTAACGACCAGGTGGTTCGGCGCATACCAGCGCCGGAAGGATTCCATCACCGGCGCGCGCGAAAATTGCTGGACGGTTTCCGGCGTGCCCAGAATCGGCAGGCCCAGCGGATGATCGCGCCAGAAATTTTCCATCAACAGTTCGTGGACCAGGTATTCGGGATTATCCTGATCCATCTTGATTTCTTCGAGCACCACTTGCTTTTCGCGGGTGATCTCTTCACCGTCAAAGAGCGGACCCAACACCAGATCGGAAAGCACTTCCCAGGCGAGCGGCAGATGCTCGTCGAGCACCTTGGCGTTGAAGCAGACCATTTCCTTGGCGGTGTAGGCGTCCATCATGCCGCCAATGGAATCGATCGAGCGCGCGATTTCTTCCGCCGAACGCCGCTCCGTACCCTTAAAAAACATGTGCTCGATAAAATGAGCGATACCGTTGTGCGCGGCGGGCTCACAACGCGAACCGCAACGGTTCCAAATGCCCACGGAAACCGAGCGGACGTACGGCATTGGCTCGGTAATAATCACCATGCCGTTGGGCAAAACTTCGCGCGAGATGTTCCGTGGCTCATTCATGCGGTGAGAAACTTCAGCGCAAACGGAGGTGCTGCATGGACATTGTGGCATAGAGGACCATGAAACACCACGCCGCGCGGGGTCGCGCCTATCGTATTGGTAAAACTCGGTTTACCTGTGTTAAGGTGCTGCATCTATGCGCCGATGCCTGAGCGTTACGATTCCGCTGGCCGCGATTGGCCTGGCCGTGCTTGGACTTTACACGCCGTGGCTGCAAGTGCTGCCCGACAGCGGAGCGACGCCATTGCCTTTGGGCTACGCGCCGATCTGGTCCACGCGGTTCGCCACGATGCCCGGCGCGAGGATTGACGCCACACGGTTTGAGGTCTATGCCTCGATCATCCTCTTCATGTCGCTGGTGATCGGGCTCTGCGCCTATCTTTACGCAAAGCCTTCCGACGAAAAGAAGGGCTGAATTTCCGTCCTGCCTCGCGCGCGTTAGCCGCGTGCTATGATTTGTTATTCCCCAGGAGAAGCTGGTGCCGTCCGAACCGCCCCTCAAGATACATTTGCTCGGCAAATCGGCGGCGGAATTGGGTGATCTGGCCGTTTCGCTGGGAGAACCGGCCTATCGCGGCAGCCAGATTTACCACGCGCTCTATGCCGAGCGGCGATTTGATGTGTTGCAGATGAGCAATCTGCCGGGATCGCTGCGTGAGCGTTTAGCGGAGCTGGCAGCCATTCGCCTGCCACGAATCGAGCGGCAGTATGCCTCCACAGATGGCTCGGTGCGTTACTTGCTTTCGGTCGAATCCGCCGCTAGAGAACCGGCGCAAGTGGAAGCTGTGTTCATGCCGGAGGAGCGCCGGCAGACCATTTGTATTTCGACGCAAGCGGGCTGCGCGGTGGATTGCCATTTCTGCCTGACGGCGCAATTGGGTTTGCGGCGCAATCTTTCTGCCGGAGAAATCCTGGGACAAGTGCTGGTGCCGCTGGAAGAACAGCGCGCGCATTTGACTCCGCAGACCAACGTGGTGCTGATGGGGCAAGGCGAGCCGCTGCTGAATTATGAAAACGTGATGGCGGCCGTGCGCATTCTGCTCGACCCGGAAGGCGTGGGCCTATCGGCGAAGCATGTGACGCTTTCCACCTCGGGAATCGTCCCCGGAATCGAACGATTGGGTGCCGAGCCGGTGCGGCCGAAGCTGGCGATTTCGCTGAACGCATCGAACGATGCGCAGCGTGATGCGATCATGCCCATCAACCGGAAATATGCTTTGGCGGAATTGCTTGAAGCATGCCGCAACTATCCGCTGCGTTCGTGGGAACGGTTGACGTTTGAATATGTGCTGCTTGGCGGCGTGAATGACTCGACGGACGATGCGCGGCGCGTAGCCAAGTTGCTGGCGCCCATGCGCGCCAAAGTGAATTTGATCCCGTGGAATCCCGGCGAATTACCCTATCAACGGCCAACCGCCGAAGCCACCGAGGCTTTTCGGCGGATCATCGATGCACAGGGCATACCCGTGTTTGTGCGCTACTCGCGGGGGCAAGACGTGATGGCCGCATGCGGCCAGTTAGCGTTGCTCGAGGCATCTCCGCGGCCTTGAACTCGATCCCGGCGGTTGCTTCCGGCCCGAATCGGTTTGCTGCCAGCCAGGAAACTTGCCTTCCGCCAGTGCTCGCGCTACGAAGCGCTTCGCGTACACTCGATGAAACCCTTTCTGGGGGCTAAGAATCCAACGACCCAGCCAAACTACACGCGTCCAACGAAGGCTTCCAGCCCTTGCACACCGGCGCGTCAACCGAGAGAACTGAATGACCATTGTATTGTCGAGCCGCCGTGCATGCTGTCGCCAGATCGTTTCGATGCTGGCGTTTTGCTTCCTGATTTTGCCGGTCGTGGCGCAGCAGAGCCAGACGCAAGGTTCCCCACCGCCCGCGGCAGCAGCGCCCACGAGCGCGCAATCTGCCGCCGGCGATGCGAACGCAAAACAAACTTCCGCAAGCCAGGAACCGGGTAAAATCGCCGATCAACAGAAAGAGAAGCCGGACCGCATTTTTGGCGTGATGCCAAATTACACGACCGTGAATGGCGCGAACGTGCCACCGATCACCGCAAAAGAGAAATTCAAGATTACGGCGCAGGGCGCATTCGATCCGTATGAATTCGGAATCGTGGCGATTCTGGCAGCCAAATCACAGGCCGAGGACGACGACGCTGCGTGGGGCCAGGGCTGGAAGGGTTACGGCAAGCGCTACGCCGCAGGCTTTGCCGACCAGGCCATCGGTAACTTCATGACCGGCGCGATCTATCCATCGCTGCTGCGCCAGGATCCCCGCTATTTCCGCATGGGCCACGGCGGTATCTGGCGCCGGACAGGGTATGCCGTGAGTCGCGTCATTATTACGAGAGGCGATTCGGGTTCGAGGCAATTCGACTATTCTGAATTCCTGGGCGATGCCTCTGCAGCCGGGATCGCGTTGACCTATCATTCCCGCCAAGACCGCACGTTTTCCAACGCCGCGGGTACCTTTTCGACGCAAATCGCGGTGGACGCTTTGGGGGATGTGCTCAAGGAATTTTGGCCGGACGTGCACCAGATGCTTCGCAGAAGACACGCCTCGCCCACGCAGACCAATCCATAGCACATCCGAGGCTCGTCGCGTCGCTCAGTGCTTTGGCGAAGCGGCCGGCTGCGCAAATAGGATAAAGTGCCCTGCCGGGTCCTTTATCCCAAATTCCTTCATGCCATAGAAAGTTTCGTTCACCGGTATCACGATCTCGATGCCGTGCATGGCCGCGAGCGTCGCGTCCAGGTTGTCCACTTCCACGTAGAGATAAGTGGGACCCTGGCCTGCCTGTAATTTCAGCGTGGCGTCGTCCTTTGGGTCGCCGAGGCGCTGATACATCAATTCGAGCGCGCCTTTCTGTAAAATCGCAAAGCCTATCTTGTCACCGTCGGGCACCTCCACGGTCTTTTCGAACCCGAGACGATCGACCCAGAACTTCACGCAGGGTTCGACGTCTTTGGCATAGAGGATTGGCGTAATTTTTTTGGCGTTCATGTGTGATCTCTCCTGTGAATGGGGAAATGGAACGGACAGCGCGGCCAGCAACGCGGAGCAGAGGAGCAACGAAAACTTCGGGAACATAGTGGAATCTCCTTGCCAAGCATACTAATCTCAATTAGACTAGACAACGATAGCGAAGGGACGGCTCGCTGTCAAGGAGAAATTGCATGGCACAAAGCAAGAGGCGTTTGGAAGACCTGATTTCGGTGGGGCCAGCTATGCTGCGCGATTTCGAGATACTGGGGATTTGCAGCGTGGGAGAACTGGCGCGCGCAAATCCGCGCAAGATGTATGACCGGCTTTGCGATTTGACCGGAGAGCGGCAAGACCCTTGCGTGCTCGATGTGTTTTGCGCGGCGGTGGCACAAGCACGCGATCCTCGTTTGCCGGCGGCGCAACGCCAGTGGTGGTATTGGAGCCGCAAGCGAAAGGCGGCCAATGGCACGCGCTAAGCGGACGCATGCGCTCACTATTCCGGACTTGGTGCTGCTCAGCCTGTTGGCCGAGCGGCCGATGCACGGATATCAGGCGAACCTGCTGCTCGAACAGCGGCAAGTGCGCGACTGGGCCGGCGTATCACGTCCGCAGGTCTACTACTCACTCGAAAAATTGTTGAAGAGTGGCATGCTGCGCGAAGTGGAGGGAGTCGAAGCGGCGGCGGGTCCCGAGCGCCGCGTGCTGGCGACCACCGCGAAAGGCCGCGGTGCGCTTGCTGCTGCGCTCGAGCGTGAAGATTGGACCACGCAGCGCGAGCGGCCGGCGTTTCTTACGTGGCTGGCGCTTTCCTGGCAGGCCACGCCTGGAGCGGTGCGGCGGCAAATCGTGCGTCGCAAAGAGTTTCTTGCATCGGAACTGGCGCGGGAAGAGGCGACTTTGCGAGACGTTTTGCAAGAGGTGGGGCACGCGCATCACGAAGCGGTGTGGATGCTGCGGTTGGTGATCGAGCAGTGCAACACCGAACTCGCATGGCTAGGCAAAATCGAATCCGAATTGCCACAGCGTGAGCGGGCGCGGAACCCCGCCTACATTCCTTGAGCGAAGAGTTGAGCGCTGCGGCTCATGCGCGAATACCGATCGCGGACATCATGCGCCCCGTGCGGCCTTGCTCGCGGCGATAGCTGAAAAAAAGCTCGCTGTGGCATACGGTGCAAAGTCCGGCTGCGGAAATCTGCGCCGGCGGAACACCTGAATCTTCGAGCTGCCAGCGATTCGCCGCGATCAAATCCAATTGCGCGCGTGGAGGCGGCGGATCGTGTCCGGGCGGCGTCATGCTCAACCACTTGAGCGGATTGGGTTCATCGCCGGCACTCGAGAGGTGTTCAAATTTGCCCTCGAACCATGCTTGCGCCTCGGAAAATTGCGTGGCAAAAGCTTGGGCGACTTCGGGTCCTACCTCGAAGCTGCACTGTCCGATCGCGGGACCGAGCGCGGCCAGCACGTCTGCCGGCTGTGTGCCAAACTCCATGCGCATGCGTCCCAACGTTTTTGCGACGATGCGCGCCAACGTGCCGCGCCAGCCGGCGTGAATGGCCGCAACGGCGTGATGGCGCGCATCGGCCAGCAACACGGGCACGCAATCGGCGGTTTGAATCGTGAGCAGCAGGCTGGGCGTTTGCGTGATGAGGGCATCGCCGCGCGGAAGTTCCTCCGGCGCCTTGTCCACGCGATAAATCACGTCCGAGTGAACTTGCCGCAAGCCAACGAGCGTCATTTTGGAGGCATTCAGTGCCGCGGCAAATTCCTTGCGATTAGCCTCGAAGGCCTTTCGCGAATCCCATTCCGTAAAGCCCAGATTGAGAGCGGCATTGCCCTCCAGGCTGTTGTGGCCGCCCACGCGCGTCGAAAAGCCATGTGCCAGCCAGGACTGTTCCTTGAGGGCGGTGGCGAGCAGCGTCTGAATGCCACCGCGCGTGGACCATTCCCAGCCTTTGGGTGCGGCGACGCCGCGAGGCTTTTCGGCAGCGCGAGGGCGCGAACGTTTCTTGATTGCGGCGATTTTCACGAGGGCACCGGCCGCGTGTTTATCACGGCTCGCTCCATCTTAACAGGCAAGCGCGCAGGTATAATGCCGTGCGAAGCGAAACAACCAATCGCCGCGTACTGCGAGCACCGCGTGATTCTCGGACTTGGCATTGATATTTGTGAAGTGGACCGCATCGCACGCGCCATCGAGCGGCACGGCAGCGGATTTTTAAAGCGTGTCTTCACCGCCAGCGAAATCGAGTATTGCGAACGTTACCGGAACCGGTTCGAGCGCTACGCCGGGCGCTTTGCCGCGAAAGAAGCCGCGATGAAGGCGCTAGGCACAGGGTGGCGTGGCGGGATCCGCTGGGTGGATTTCGAGGTCACGCGTTTGGCCAGCGGGCAGCCGACGCTGGCGCTGCATGGCCGCGCGCAAGAGCTTGCCGCGCGCAAAAATGTGGCGCATATCGCGCTTAGCATCACCCACAGTGGCAATACGGCGCTGGCACAGGTGATTTTCGAATCGTAAGAGGCGTGCGGGTGCTACGAGTGCGGAAGTGTCGCGCAAGGTTTGGCAATAGCACGGGCCTCGTCGCTATGGGTCACTTCCACGTCGAGCCAGCAATTCGCGGACCAGCTTCCTTCCACGCGAAGATCGAGATAGTTGCCTGAAATCGCGCGTGTCCATCCGCGTTCCGCAGCTTCCTCGTGATCGGTTTCGAGCGTCAGCACCCGGATGCGCTTTCCCATTTGCCTGGCGCGGAATGCAAGCCTCTTCTTCTCGCCTAAGAATCGCAATTCGCGCGCGCGGCGGCGGATTTCGTTCGGCGCGATCTGATCCGGCAATTGCGCGCCCCCGGTTCCCGGACGCGCGGAAAACGAGAACACGTGCAGGTAGCTGAAGGGCAAGCGTGCAATGAAATCGCACGTGGCGCGGTGATCCGCCCCGGACTCGCCCGGGAACCCGGCAATCACGTCGGCGCCGATGGCAGCATTGGGCAGTAATTCGTGGATGAGGTTCGCGTGTGCTTCGTAGTGCGCAGCGCGATACCAGCGATGCATGGCGGCCAACACCGCATCGGAACCGGATTGCAGAGGCATGTGGAAATGAGGGGCTAGCCGGCCGTTCGTGGCTGCAAGTTCCACCAGTTCGCGCGTCACATCCATCGGCTCGATCGAACTCACGCGCAGCCGCGCCAGGTCGGTTTCCTCGAGAATGCGGCGCAGCAGATCGGCAAACTCCACGCGCGGAGAAAGGTCGCGTCCGTAGCTGCCCAGATTGATTCCGCTCAGTACGATTTCTTGCGCGTCCGCGGCCGCAAGTCTTTGCACCTCGGTGATGATCTGTTGCGGAGGCAGACTGCGGCTTTTGCCACGCACAAACGGAATCACGCAATAGGCGCAGCGATTGTTGCATCCGTCTTGAATCTTCAGCGTGGGGCGCGTGTGGCCCGCTTCGCGGCCAGCGATGGGAGCCAGCGTGACGGTATCCAGCGCAAATATGTCTCCGGTGAGGATTTTGGCGCGCGCATCGAGCGATCCCGCCGCTTCGCGTGAATCAGAAGGCGCTTGCGCCGATCGAATGCCGAGCGCAAGGGCGCTGAGCGGCACGACATCGCCGTTCGCATGCGATTTCTGGCGCGCGCCCTCACCAAGTCCCCGAGCGAGTCCCGCGATTTCGCTCCTATGCGAATTCCCAACGACACAGGCGACACCGGGCAAGCCGGCCAAATCCTCGGGCGCCCGCTGTGCATAGCACCCGGTAACAATGATATTGGCGTTGGGGTTTTGTTTGGCGGCAGCCGCGATGGCTTGGCGGGCTTGCAAGTCAGCCGCGGCGGTGACCGTGCAGGTGTTGAACACCACGATCGCCGCGGTCTGTGCATCGCGCGCGAGTTCACAACCGGAGCTGCGCAATTGCCATTCGATCGCGGCGGCGTCGGCTTGTGTGGCGCGGCATCCGAAGTTTTGAATATGAAATGTGGACATGAGCGAATCGCGACGTCTCAGCGCGGATTATTCTAGCAGTTTGCGCATGCCCGGCTTTAGCGTCGCGGTCCGCGCCTCTTGCAGCCGGGGAGATCCGAGGTTAGTCCGGCTTCTTCCCGTTCACCGGGCCCATGACGAAAAGGGTGTTACCGGAAGGATCGAGCAGATCAAACGTGCGAGCGCCCCACGCCTCATCTTGCGGCGCGCGAAGGACGGCCACCTTGGCGCTCCATTCCCGGTAATACGCATCCGCATCGTCCACCTGGAGCGCAACGCAGGCGTCGCGGCCATGGCCCTTCATGGGGCTATCGAGCGTCAATTGGATGGTCCCGCGTTCCAGGCCGAGAAGACCGGAGTGGCCGTCGTCGGAAACCTCAAAGCTCACGTGAAAGCCCAGGCCGTGAACGTAGAACTGCTTGGCAGCGGTCAAGTCTGCTGTTGGAAGAATCGGTATGGCGCGTTCCATAGGGGCGAGATTAAGTCCAACCTCCCGGGAAGGCAAGACGCTCCTCTTTCGCAGCATCCGGCTGATTCGCCGGTCATTTGAGCGCCTTCAACGGTAAATTGAGCGAGCCCATCAAACCCGAAATCGTATCGCGGCACACGAGACGCAGCGTCACGGCATCGTCTTTGATGGCCAGCGCGCCGGTGAGGGGCAAGCCGCTGCGCTCGACTTGTTCGTAGCTTTTTTGCGGAAGATTCAGGCTTACAGGTTGGGTGGTGCTGTCAACCACACGGGCATCCGCGGCGAACTGCGTCCAGATCAATTGCAGCGAGCCTTCCCAACCGCCGTTTGCTTGCTCGAAGCGTAAGTGGTTGGCCTCAATCCGGAGATGCACTTTCAATTGGCGCGCTCCGGGAACCTCCACCGGTTCGGCCTGCACGGTCAGACCGATGGTGGTGTTTTCGAGCGGGCTGGCAATTTCGGCGGCGAGCTGTTGTGCGTCACTGCCGGCATCAGGGGCGGAGGCGGCCGCAAAGTAGCCACGACGATAGCGAAGCTCGACGCCAGGTTTGTTGACCTCGACTTTGATTTTGTGGAAGGAGCCATCCCACTTTGCGGTTTCGGGGTAGTAGGCAAAGGTGTAGGTCACGCGCGAATCGTCGATGGCGCGGCGGATCGATCCGCCGACATCGTTATTGCCGTAGAACGCCAGCCCTCCGGTCTGGTCGGCAAGCGTTTCCATGGTGGTGATATTTTCGTGCGGGGGCACGGCCATGAGCGTAGACGAAAGCGGGCGTCCCTGATTGCGATTCAGCGCGTTCTGCGTGGGGGCCGAGGCGGAAATTGCGTTGGCCGAACCGCCCGGCGCCATCACCCCGCGCGCATCCACAGGATAGATTGCGAGATTCGCGTCGTTCAGCGCGTTCGTCGCGCTTTCGACTTCCGCGCTGAAGTTGCGGCGCTCGGTGGAATTGTCCGGCGGTGGCGGTGCGTGCACGGCGTTGGCTGCTTGTGCTTGCGCGCGCTGCGATGCGCCTTTCCCGCCGCCGAGGCTTGGCGAGTCACCATATACAGTCGAGCCGATGGGCCCGGCGATGTTGGTCGTTTGCGCGTCATAGCCCATCTGGAATGGGAAGCTTCCGGATAGCCAGACGAGATTCTTACGGCCGGGCAGGCCGGCGACCTGGTTGGCGATGGCCTTTAGCGCCCGCGCGGTCAAGTCCACGCGATTCATCACGTAGAAGTCAGAAAGATGCTGTTGCGCGCTGTTCATAAACTCATCGAGCGCATCCAAACCCTCGTCGGAATCCTGGATGTCGGAAGCGTGCAATTGAAAGCTTTCGGTATTTTTTGATTTCTGCAGCGCCGCAACCAATGCGTGCACATCGCTGGTAAAATCATGCAGCACGTAAAGCCGCGTCGAAAGCCCATAGATCGCCACGCGATCCTGTGGGCGGAGTTGTTCGAGGAACCGAATCACCTCCGCGCGGGCATAGCTCATGTCCGTGAATTGCGTGTTGAGCGCATCGAGCAGAATCACGGTGATGCTGGGCGCGCCGCCGTTTTTGGTGGTCACACGATTGGTGAAAGTTGCCGTCCCGACAGCCGGCGAAGGGGAAGCGGCCGCCGCGGAAGACCTTGTGGAAACAGACTCGTTCGTTTCCTCGGAGAAAAAGGCGATTTCCTGGCGTTTGCCCTTGTCGTAGACCGCGAAATCGTCTTTGGTGAGACCGCTCACGGCATCGCCCTTCGCGTCCTGGACGATCACGTTCACTTCAATCAACTTGGTGGAAACGCGGACCGCCGGGGGTTGCGTGGCGGCCTGCGGAAACGGATACGAGGCCAGTGGCGCGCAAATCATCAGGGCGGCACAGAGATAAGCGACGATGATAGGGACGATGTTACGGCCGCCGCGCCACATAACTGCGGAGTATATACCAGGCTGCGTTTACTGCTTAACGCGAACCGGGCTACTCGTGGCGCAGCGCAGTGACGGGGTCAACGCGCGTGGCGCGGTTTGCCGGAAGGTAACTTGCCGCGAGCGCGACGCCCATCAGCAGTGCCGACACCGCGACCAGCGTGAGTGGGTCGCGCGGTTGCACGCTGCGGACCAGATGCGTGAGCAATTGCGATACGGCGAGAGTGCCGGCCAAACCGATGGCGACGCCAATGATGGCCAACGTTAGCCCCTGCCGCAGAATGAGGCGCAGGACGTCACCTCGCGCGGCACCCAACGCCATGCGAATGCCCATTTCGTGTGTCCGTTGCGTCACGCCGTAGGAAATCACGCCATAGAGACCGATGGCGGCCAGTGCCAGCGCGAGCCCCGCGAAAATGCCGAGGAGCAGCGAGTAAACGCGCGGCTCGGCAATCGATGCGGAAAGTACGTCATCCATCGTGCGCACGTCTAGAAGCGGGACATCGTGATCTACCGAGCGCACTGCGCCTTTGATCATCGCTGCTACCGGGGTTGTGTTGCCTGTCGTCCGTATGACCAGAGCTAACTCGGGCCAAATCGGGACGGGCTGCAGATAATCGAGATATATTTCAGGCCGCGGAGCTTGACCGAGGCCCAAATGGCGAACGTCTCCCGTGACGCCGACAACCGTAAGTGTTGCGAGAACTTTGGGATTATCCAGCGGCATCTGAATCTGTCGATGAAGCGGATCCTCGCCCGGCCAGAACTTGCGCGCGGCGGTTTCATTAACGACGATCACGCCCGGCGTGCCGGCGGAATCTTCCGCTCTGAATTCTCTTCCCTCGCGGACCGGGATCGACATCGTGCGGAAATATCCCGGCGTCACGATGTTGAAACCCGCCTCGAATTGCTCATCGGGACCCGGATCGGACCGGCCTACGATGTGAAAACCCATGCCATCAATGCCACCGCCGAGCGGCACATCGGCGACAAGGGCCGCCGAGCGCACGCCTGGAAGCGCTTTCACGCGATCCAAGAAATTCTCAAAGAAGCTAATGCGGGGAACGGTACTTCCAAACTTCGGCTGCGGCAGGAATAGATCGGCCGTCAAGAGATTCTCGGTGGAAAATCCCGGCGCAGTGCTGCGCATCACGAGCAGACTTTTCAGCGACATACCCGCACAGGCCAGCAGCACAAGCGCGAGCGCCGTCTCCACAATTACCAGGACGCCACGCGCGCGCCGGCCACGCGTGCCCGATGTCGCGGAACGGCTGGATTCGCGGAGAGCGTCGTTCACTTCGGGTTTTGAACTGGCGACTGCCGGCATCACGCCGAACAGGATTCCGGTCAAAAGCGAAAGCAGAATCGTAAAGCCCAGCACCCACGCGTCTGTGTGCGTATTTTCAATTCGAGGGACCTGGAAATTCTTCGTCAACGTGCCGACGAGGGCTGTGACCGTCCAACTGGCAACCAGTAGTCCCAGAGCGCCCCCCGCCAACGCCAGCGCCATACTTTCCGTAAGCAATTGCTGCACCAGCCGCCGCCGGCTCGCGCCGAGCGCAGCGCGCAAAGCGACTTCCTTCTGGCGCGCCGAGCCGCGCGCCAGCGTCAAGTTCGCCACATTCGTGCAGGCAATCAAGAGCACGAGGCCAACCACGCCGAGAAAAATGAATAAGCCGAATCGCAAATTGCCGACAAGGGCGTCCACCAGCGGGACCACATTTGCTCCGCGATCTTGGTCGAATCGCGGGTAGACCGTTGCAAGGTGGTGGGTAATCGAGTCCATTTCCGCCTGCGCTTGAGCAATGGAAATTCCCGGTTTCAACCGCGCCACCACCAGCAGAAAGCCATGGCCACGGCTCGGGTCCGCTACCAGCGGCAAGTAAGCCTGCTCCTGGCTGCCGGGCAAAATTTTGAAACTGGGCGGCATCACGCCGATCACGGTAAAGAGCGTGTCGCTATTTTTGGCCGAGCCGAAATTGATATGAACAGCTTGTCCCAGAATATCGGGGCGTCCGCCGAAAGCGCTTTTCCAGAAGGCGTCGCTCAAGAGCATTACCTGCGAACGTCCTTCTTGTGACTCATCCGTTCGAAAGGTCCGGCCGATCTCCGGCTGTACGCCAAGCGTTTCAAAGAATCCCGGGGCCGCACGTACACCCCTTACGAGGGAAGCTTCATTGCCGTCCGTAATGGTCATAGAGCGTTCGGCAAATGCCGCCATGCTTCCGAAGCTGGTACTTTGTTCCTTCCAGTCGGCGAAATCCGGGTAAGAAGTCACATCTTCCCGTGAGCGCTGATCGGTGGCCCAGATGGTTACGAGCCGGCGTGATTGCGAGAAGGGCAGCGGCCGCAGGAGCACGGCGTTTACCACGCTGAAGATGGCGGTATTCGCGCCGATGCCGAGCGCGAGCGTCAAGACAGCAACGCAAGTGAAGCCGGGGTTCTTGCGCAGCGTGCGCAGGCCGTAGCGAAAATCCTGCCAGGTATTTTCGAGGAAGGCCATGCCGCGCGCATCGCGGGCTTCTTCCTTCGCGAGGGAGATGCTACCGAATTCCCGCAGCGCGGCCAGTCGCGCCTCCTCAGCGGCCATGCCAGAGGCCCGCTTCGCGTCGGCTTGACGTTCGAGGTGATAACTCACCTCGGCGTCCAGCTCACGTTCGGCTTGCTCGCGGTGAAAGAACGACCGCAGCCGATGACGGAGCCCGCTGAAGAGCGAATTTCGCGACGCCATAATGCCTCCTCGATGGAATCTACGATTTCCAGCTTGCCGACTCGGAATCACGTTACGAACCTCTTACGCCGTTTCCAGAATTGTTCGAACCGCGGCGGCCAAGCGCTCCCAGTTCGTTTCTTCCACTTCGAGTTGCCGGCGGCCTGCCGCCGTCAGCTTGTAGAATTTTGCGCGGCGATTGTTTTCCGATTCGCCCCACTCGGCCGCAATCCAGCCGCGGTGTTCGAGCCGATGCAGAGCGGGGTAGAGGGAGCCCTGGCGCACTTGCAGCGCGTCCTTCGAAATTTGCTGGATACGCAGCGAGATGCCATAGCCGTGCTGCGGCGCCAGCGCCAGCGTCTTCAAAATCAGCAGATCGAGCGTGCCCTGCAGAAGTTCGGTGTTCAGTGGACTCATCGCGGGCGTTCTCCTACTCTCCTAGACGTTCGACAAGGAGAAAAAGTTCCCTTGTCGAATGCCTAGGAGAGCGTTGTTTCGAATCTCGACCTTGGGGAGCCATGCCGCTCCTAGGTCTTTGTTGCGCAACCCCTGAGGCTGCCTTACGATGAGCGCTCCATGAACCCTGGGGACGTCGTCTCCCATTACCGGATCGTCGAGCCGCTGGGCGCAGGCGGGATGGGCCTAGTTTTCAAGGCGGAAGACATCCGGCTGGGGCGCATGGTGGCGCTGAAATTCCTCTCGGCGGAGCTCGAGCGCGATCCCCTCGCGCGGGAGCGCTTCGAACGCGAAGCCCGCGCCGTCTCAACGCTCAATCATCCCGGCATTTGCACGCTCTACGACATTGGCGAAGCGGGCGAAGGTGCGAACCGGCGGCCCTTCATGGTGATGGAGCTTCTCGAAGGGCAAACGCTTCGGGAGCGGATCGGCGGG
>Ga0209420_1000178_pt1 | contig 39854 bp, 29 predicted proteins | sample BlaSpr_A8_OM1_O1_FD_187972 | JGI IMG/M metagenome (GOLD analysis project Ga0209420, IMG submission 187972) | Forest soil microbial communities from Thunder Bay, Ontario, Canada - Black Spruce, Ontario site 2_A8_OM1_O1 (SPAdes) (version 2) | ecosystem: Environmental > Terrestrial > Soil > Boreal...
AGCAGCCTTTTGTACAACTGACGCGAAACTGGCCCCGATACCGCAAAGGCGTCGCGCTGATTAGCCATTCCTCGCCTCCTCCTTGGTTGCGGAGGGAGTGCCTACCACTATTCAATAGAATTAAGGGGATAGATGGTAGGCCCGTGCGGGCTCGAACCGCAGACCTCCACCGTGTCAAGGTGGCGCTCTAGCCAACTGAGCTACGGGCCTACTGACTGTCCCCAATATTAACACAGCGGCGGCGCGCGGCTCGCCCGTCGCAGTTACTGGTTCTTGATCACTTCGCCGCCCTTCATCACGAAGCGCACACTCTCCAGCAGGTGCACATCCGCCAGCGGATCGCCCTGCACCGCCACGATGTCGGCAAACTTTCCCGTCTCGAGCGTCCCCACACGGTCGGACCATCCAATCAGATCCGCCGCATTCACCGTCGCTGCCTGAATGGATTGCAGCGGCGTCAGCCCCATCGAAACCATCTTCCCGAACTCGTGCGCGTTCAATCCGTGCGGATACACGGCCGCGTCCGTGCCAAAAGCCACCTTCACTCCTTCCTTAAACGCGTGCGAAATATTTTTTTGCGCGATGGGCAGCACGATCTTTGCCTTCTCGATCATGCTCGGCGTCAATCCCAGCGTCTGCAGATTTTCCGTGAGCCAGTCTTCCAGATACACCGTCGGAACCAGGTACGTGCCGCGCTGCTTCATCAATTGAATGTCCTCATCATTAATGTAGCTGCCGTGCTCGATTGAATCCACGCCCGCCAGCACCGCGTATTTGATCCCCGTCGCGCCGTGCGCGTGCGCCGCTACTTTGCGCCCCAATCCGTGCGCCGTGTCCACGATCGCTTTCATCTCTTCGGGGCTATATTGCGCGAGCGCCGGATTATCGCCCTCCGACAGCACGCCGCCCGTCGCCATGAATTTAATCACGTCCGCGCCGTACTTGATGTCCTCGCGCACCTTGAGCGTCACGCCATCCACACCGTCCGCTACGCCGTCATCCGACCAATGATATTGCGGCGCCAGAAAATTATTGTCCGCGTGCCCGCCCGTAATCCCCAGCGCCGGGCCGGACACCAGCATACGCGGCCCCGGCACGTCGCCCGCTTTGATCGCGTCGCGCAACGCAATGTCGGAATATCCGCTGGCGCCCACGTTGCGCACCGTCGTGAATCCGGCCTCCAGCGTCACGCGAGCATTGCGCGCGCCGGTCAGCGCCTGCCGCGGATAGGACGCATGCAGCCCCGCTGGGCCGGAATCGTACGGCGTCATGGTCAAATGCGTGTGGCAATCAATCAACCCGGGCAGCACCGTCGCGTTCGAAAGGTCAATCATCTTCGTCCCGGCAGGCAGCTGGCTGGAAATTTCCGATGTCTTGCCAATGGCCTTGATGCGGTCGCCTTCAATCCAGATCGTCTGGTCGCTCAGATAATTTCCCGTGCGCACATCCAGCACTTTTCCTGCGTGAATCGCTATCTCAGCCGGCGCCGCGCTCCTCGCCGTCTGCGCAGCGCAGACCCAGGCCATACTCGAAACTAAAAACGCCAGAATCCCAAGATGCTTCATCCCTGTACCTCCCGTTTCGTCACGCACTCCGCAGCGCGTGGGATTGTATCTCTCCCGTGCGATTTCCGGCACTATTTTGCTTTCTCCGCGCAGTTCGCCCACACCCGTCACGCACACTGGAAATTCCGGCAAATATTTTCGCGCAACGCTTGACACCAACAGCAGATGCTGTATGATTATGCAGTGTTATGCATAAATGTGCATAAACAATCATGGGCGCTCATAAAAAATTCCGCCAGGGTCAAATCCTGAAGCTCCTCACCGGCGAAGCAGTCGCCAGTCAGGACGATCTGCGCCGCCAACTCATCCATTTGGGCGTGCGTGTCACTCAGGCTACCCTCTCGCGCGACCTGCGCGAGCTGCGCCTGGTCAAAACAGTTGACGGATACAAGCCGCTCGCCGCTGCCAAAGCCGACGAATCTTCGCCGATTCCCGCTCTGGCGCGAGCCCTGAAAGAGTTTTTGCTCGATATACGCCCCGCGCAGAATATGCTCGTGCTCAAAACTCCCCCCGGCGGCGCGCAGCCTCTGGCCGCCGCGGTGGACTCCGAGCATTGGAGAGAAGTTGCCGGCACTCTGGCGGGCGACGACACCGTTCTCATCATCACCCCGTCGCGCACGGCACGCGGCGCTATCCAAAAGCGCGTGGAGGAAATGCTGCGATGAACGACCCCTTGCGGGTCGCCGTCGTCGGAGCAACGGGCTACGCAGGATTCGAGCTGGCCCGCCTCCTCCTTCGGCACCCAAAAATCGAAAAGCCAGTCTTTTATCTCCGCGAAGGCCATGCCAAAGTCCGCTGCCTCACGGAGCTGTATCCACAGCTGCGCGGATGGGGCGAAGCCCCCTGCAAACCGCTTTCCCTGGAAGCCATCGCCTCGAGCGGCGCCCAAGTGGTCTTTCTTTCGACGCCTCACGAGGCGTCGCTCGAACTGGTGCCCGCGCTGCTTGCCGCGAATCCTGCTCTGCGCATCGTGGACCTCAGCGGCGCCTATCGTTTCCGCACTCCGGAAACGTTCGCGCACTGGTACAAGCTTGCCGCGCCGGATTCGGCAACGCTCGCCCAAGCGGTTTACGGCTTGACCGAACTTTACGCCGACGCGCTCCCCGCGGCGCGCCTGGTCGCCAATCCCGGCTGCTATCCCACCTCCGTGATTCTCGGTCTGCGGCCCCTGGTCGAAGCAGGCTGGATCAATGCCGCCCGCGGAATCGTCTGCGATTGCAAATCCGGAGTCAGCGGCGCAGGCAAGGAACCCAAGCGCGAAACCCACTTTGTCGAAGTGAATGAAAATTTTCGCGCCTATGGACTCTTCACCCATCGGCACACGCCCGAAATCACCGAACACAGCGGCCTGGCGCCGGAAAATTTTATTTTCACGACGCATCTGCTCCCCGTCGAGCGCGGGATTCTCTCTACCTTATATATGTGGCTGAGTCCTGCTCGCCGAGCCGACGAAGTCGAAGCGCTGTACCGCCAGTACTATGCCGCGCGCCCGCTCGTCCGGGTTCTCGCGCACGGCCGCTTGCCCGAATTGCAGCACGTAACCCACACCAATTTCTGCGACATCGGATTCGCGCTCGACCCCGCGGGCGAACGCCTCGTCGTCGTCTCTTGCCTCGATAATCTGGGCAAAGGCGCCGCAGGCCAGGCAGTACAAAACATGAACCGGATGTGGGGCTACCCGGAAACGGCAGGTTTACTATGAGACTGGTAATAAAAATCGCAGGCGCGCTTCTCGAAAGTGAAGAAACCGTGCAGTCGATCGCGCGGCAGATCACCGAGCTAGCCCGCGCCGGCCACGAATTGCTGGTGATTCACGGCGGCGGGAAAATTTTCACCGCAACTCTGGCGCGCATGGGCATCACCAGCCGTTTCGTCAGCGGCCTGCGCGTCACCGATCGCGAAACGCGCGATGCCGCAGTCATGGTTTTCGGCGGCCTGCTCAATAAGCGTCTCGCAGGTGCAATCTCGCTCGCCGGACAGCCCGCCGTCGGCATCAGCGCTTCCGATGCCGCATGTTTTCTCGCCGAACCGATGCAGCTCGATGAACGCGAGGGCAGTCTCGGATTCGTTGGTTATCTCACCGAAGTGAATGTCGATTTCCTGCGCTCTCTCTGGCGCTCCGGCATCGTCCCCGTCGCTTCCTGCCTCGGCCTGGGCGCCGATGGCGAGCTCTATAACATCAACGCGGACCACATGGCCGCTGCCGCCGCCGAATTCATCCGCGCCGATCGCCTGATTTTCCTCACCGATGTCGCCGGAGTGCTCGACGGCCAAAAGGTTTTGCGCGCCGTCCGGGGCGGTGAAATCGAGCAGCTCATCCGTCAGAACAAAGTCTCCGGCGGCATGATTCTGAAACTCGAAGCCGCCAAACGCGCTCTTTCAGGCGGCGTCTCCGAAGTGCGCATCGTCGGTGGCACGGTTTCCCGCGCGCTGCTTTCTGCTGTGCATGGCGCGCGTTGCCCCGGCACGCGCGTTCTGCCCATCATTCATACGGCTGCCAAAGCCGCCCACGGAGCCCCGTGTTGAAAGTGTTGAAAATGGCGCGCAAGAAAAATTCGGCGAAAAGGAAGCCGCTCTCCCCAGCGCAGATTCGCGCCGCGGAAGCGCGCTACCTGATGAACACCTACCGGCGTCCCCCGCTGGTGTTCACGCACGGGCGCGGCTGCCGTCTTTACGATTCGCACGGCCGCGAATATCTCGATTTCCTCGGCGGCATCGCCGTCAATGCGCTCGGCCACGCCCATCCGCGTCTGGTGCGCGTCGTTCGCCGCGAAGCCGGCCGCGCTATCCACCTTTCGAATCTGTTTCAGAATCCGTTTCAAGCGCCACTGGCGCGCAAGCTCGTCGAATGGTCCGGCCTAGATCGCGTTTTCTTCAGCAACAGCGGCACCGAAGCGATCGACGGCGCGCTGAAGCTCGCACGCGCCTATGCTCACGCAAAATCACAAGCCACAAGCGCCACGCCGAAGACTCGTATCCTCGCCCTGGAAAATTCCTTTCACGGACGCACCTTTGGCGCTCTTTCCATCACCCATCCCGCCAAGTACCGCGAGCCGTTCGCGCCCCTGCTAGCCGGCGTCGAATTCGTGCGTTTCAACGATGTCGCCGATCTCGAAGCTAAATTTGACAATACTGTCTGCGCGCTGGTCCTTGAAACCATTCAAGGCGAAGGCGGCATTTTCCCCGTCAGCGAAGCCTTCTGGCAACGCGCGCGCGATCTGGCAACGCAACACGACGCCGCGCTGATCGCCGATGAAATTCAATGCGGCCTGGGCCGCACCGGCCGCCACTTCGCCTACCAGAAATTCTCGACGCGCCCGGATATTCTCGCGGTGGCCAAACCTCTAGCCGGCGGCTTGCCGCTCGGCGCCATCATCGCGAACGAAAAATTCGCATCCGCATTCGCCCCCGGACTGCACGGCACCACGTTCGGCGGAGGTCCGCTCATCTGCGCCGTCGCCCTGGAATTCCTGAACATCATCGAAGACTCAAACCTGCTCTCGAACATTCGCGAGCGCGGCGCCGAGCTGCGCCAGGGCATCGAGAAACTCGCCGCCAAGTTCGATTTCATCCGCGAGGTGCGCGGCGAAGGCCTGATCCTCGGCATCGATCTTGCGATCGACGGAGCCGCGATCGTCACCGAAGCCCTGCGCGGCGGCCTGCTCATCAATTGCACCCACGATCATATCCTGCGCCTGCTGCCGCCCTTCATAATCAGGAGCAAAGACAGCGCAGAATTTCTCAACAAGCTCGAAAAGACCCTGAAACAAGCAGCAAAATCCAGCACGACCCAAAACGCTCAAGCGAAAGCGCAGCCCATTGCTCTGGCTGCCGCGAGGTAAAAGTAAAAATGAACACGACCGCTGCCGCCGCATCCGCATCCGTCACGCTAACCAACGACCTCCTCACCGGAATGGAGTGGGCCCCCGCGCAAGTCCGCAGTTTCTTGCATCTCGCCGCGGACGTGAAAGCGCATCCCGACCGTTACCGCGGCGCGCTCGCCGGCCGTTTCTTCGCGCTGATTTTCGAAAAACCCTCGCTGCGCACGCGCGTCACTTTCGAAGTCGGCATCGCCAGCCTGGGCGGTTCTTCCGTGTTCCTCGACCACACCCTGACGCATCTGGGCGAACGCGAATCCATCCCGGACGTCGCGAAAAGCCTCGAACGCTGGGTCACCGGCATCGTCGCTCGCGTCTTCAAGCAGGAATCGCTCGACCAGCTCGCCGCCAACGCCGCAGTACCGGTGATCAACGCGCTTTCCGACCGCTATCACCCCTGCCAGGCGTTCGCCGATTTCTTCACCCTGGAAGAACGCTTCGGCAACCTGCGCGGCTTGAAAGTAGCCTACGTCGGCGATGGCAATAACACCTGCCACTCGCTGCTCAGCATCGGCGCCCGCACTGGCGCCCACGTTCGCGTCGCCACTCCCGCGGGCTACGAGCCGGACCCGAATATCGTCGCCGAAGCCAAGCGCGTCGTCCGCGAAACGCGCGGCAAAATCGAAATCCTGCGCTCGCCCGCCGAAGCAGTCGCAGGCGCGCAAGCCATCTACACCGACACCTGGACCAGCATGGGCCAGGAACAGGAAGCCGCCGCGCGCGCCGCCGCTTTTGCCGGGTATCAAGTCAACGATGCTCTGTTCGCCCACGCCGCGGCCGACGCGATCTTCATGCACTGTCTTCCGGCCCACCGCGGCTCGGAAGTCAGCGAAGCCGTCATGGATTCGCCGCGCTCCATCGTTTTCGAGCAAGCCGAAAATCGCCTGCACGTGCAGAAAGCGATTTTGTTGACGCTGCTCAATTAATTTCGCACCCCCATCAAGGAGAACGTGTTGCCCAAGAAAATTGTGCTCGCATATTCAGGAGGTCTGGACACCTCCATCATCATTCCCTGGCTCAAGGAGACCTATCCAGGCTGCGAAGTGATCGCCATGATTGGCGACCTCGGCCAGCAGGAAGATCTGGAAGCCGCGCGAAAAAAAGCTTTGGCCACCGGCGCAAGCTCTGCTTACGTCGAAGATCTTCGCGAAGAATTCATCACGGGTTATATCTGGCCCACGCTGCGCGCCGGCGCCGTGTACGAACACAAATATCTGCTCGGCACATCTTTCGCGCGTCCCCTTCTTGCGCAGCGTCAGGTACAGCTCGCCAAAGAACTGGGCGCCGATGCCGTTGCGCACGGCTGCACCGGAAAAGGCAACGATCAAGTCCGTTTCGAGCTGGCCGCCAAAGCGCTGGCGCCGGAGTTGCAAATCATCGCTCCCTGGCGTGAATGGAATATCGTCTCGCGCGAAGAAGCCATCGCCTACGCGCAGGCACACAACATTCCCGTCGAGCAGACCAAGAAAAATATCTACAGCCGCGATCGCAACATCTGGCACCTCAGCCACGAAGGCGGTGTGCTCGAAGATCCTGCCAACGCTCCCGACGAAGCCATGTGGCAATGGATCACTTCGCCCGCAAACGCACCTGCGCAGCCAACTACAGTGGAAATCGGCTTCGCCGGCGGCACTCCCGTTTCCGTCAACGGTAAGAATCTGGCGCCTATCGCGCTGCTCGATCAACTCAATGAAATCGCCGCCGCGAATGGCGTCGGCCGCATGGACATCGTCGAAAATCGGCTCGTCGGCATCAAATCGCGCGGTGCGTATGAAACTCCGGGCGGAACATTGCTCGTCGCCGCGCATCGCGAACTGGAATCTGTGGCGCTCGACCGCGAAACCGCGCACTACCAGCAGCTGCTCTCGCTGCGCTACGCCGAAATGGTTTATTACGGCATGTGGTTCACGCCGCTGCGTGAAGCGCTGGACGCGTTTTTCACGAGCGCCCAGCGCCGCGTCACAGGCTCGGTCTCTTTGGCGCTTTGCAAAGGCATCGTCAACGTCGCCTCGCGCCACTCGCCCTATTCGCTCTATCGCACCAATCTCGCGAGCTTCACCATGACGGGGTACAACCCCAAGGACGCCGAAGGTTTCATCAACCTGTTTGCGCTGCCCATCACTGTGCCGCAGGAACCGGCCATCTCCGCCGCGCCCAAAAAAATCCCGCAGAAGGCCAACGCCTGATGACGGCTCCTCGCGAACAGAAGATGTGGGGCGGCCGCTTCGAACGCGGCCCTGACGCATCTTTCTACGAATTCGAGCGCTCCTGGAGCTTCGATCGCCGCATGCTCCCGCAGGAACTGCTGCTCGATCGCGCCTGGGCGCGCGCCATCGTCGCCGCCGGAATTCTCAGCGAAGAAGAAGGCCAGAAAATCGTCACGGCTCTGGGTGAAATCGCATGGCGCGCCCAGACCGACGCTGCGTGGCTCAACGAATCGCCAGCCGAAGACGTTCATCATTTCGTCGAATCCGCGCTGATCGAAAAACTCGGCGCGCTGGGCGCAAAGCTGCACACCGGCCGCAGCCGCAACGAAATGGTCGCTACCGAATTTCGTATGTATGTGCGCGAAGCCGCCCGAGACCTCCGCCGCGCGCTCGCTTCCCTGGAACGCGCCATCGCGGCGCAGGCCGAAAGCAATCTGCAAGTTCCCATGCCCGGCAACACCCACATGCAGCACGCGCAGCCGATTCTGCTTTCGCATTGGCTCCTGGCGCACGGCGAAGCGTTGCATCGCGACGCCGAACGCCTGGCCGCGGCCGCCGCGCGCGCCGACGATTGCCCGCTTGGCTCCGGCGCCCTCGCCGGATGCGCCTTTCCACTCGACCGCAATGCGCTGGCGCGCGAGCTGGGTTTTTCCCGCACCACGGCGAATAGCCTGGACGCCGTCAGCGACCGCGACTTCGCCCTGGAATTTCTGTTCGCGCTTTCCACCCTGGCGATGCATCTCTCGCGCCTGGCCGAAGATTTTGTGCTGTTCGCCTCGCCCGAATTCGCGTTCATCGAGCTTCCCGACGAATTTTCCACCGGTAGCAGCCTCATGCCGCAAAAAAAGAATCCCGACGCCTGGGAATTAATCCGCGGCAAGACCGGCCGCATCTATGGCTCGCTGGTCGCGCTGCTCACCACCTGCAAAGGCCTGCCTTCCAGCTATCAGCGCGATCTCCAGGAAGATAAAGAACCGCTCTTCGGCGCGCACGACCAGGCGCTCTCCATGATCCGGATCGCCGCCGCCACGGTTGCAGCCACGCGTTTCCGTGCCGACCGCCTCTGCCAGGCGGCGCAAGATCCCGCTCTGGTTGCCACCGAAGTCGCGGATTATCTGGTCACTTTCGGCGTGCCCTTTCGCGAAGCGCATGAAATCGTCGGAAAAGTGCTGCGTGCCGCCGAGCAGGAAGGCATCTCCATCCGCGAAATGCCGCTTGAGCGCCTGAGAGAGTTTTCCCCAGCGTTCGGGCCAAGCCTGGGCACCGTGCTCACGCTCGAATCAGCTCTCGCTCGCCGCGCCACGCGCGGCGGCACAGCTCCATCCGCCGTACGCGCGTCACTTCAGGATTTCAAGGCGCGTCTTGCCAAGCTCGAGGAAAATCCATGAGAACGCGCCGCGCGGAAATTTCAGACGTCCCGGCGATTTACTCTCTTATAGCGCACTACGCCGCGCAGGGCTTGTTGCTTCCCCGCGCACCTGAAGAAATTCGCGCAAGCATCGGCCATTTCATCGTCCAGGCAGATGGTCGTCGTGTCATCAGCTGCCTCTCACTTGAAAGTTACGGCGCCGATCTGGCTGAAATACGCTCTGTCGCGGTAGCTGTCGAAAATCGCGGCCAGGGATGCGGCGCGCACCTGATCGCGTCCGCGCTGAACGAGGCCCGCCGCCGCGGAATCGCCCGCGTTTTCGCCGTCACGCACGCCCCGCAATTTTTCGAACGCCAAGGTTTCACCGCAGCCGCGCGCCAGTCGGTCGCTGAAAAAATCGAGCGCGATTGCCGCACCTGCTCCGAGCAGCGCACCTGCAAGCTCGTTGCCGTCATCGCCACCGTAATTCCGGAACGCGTCACCATGCCGATTCTGTCCGATTCCGCCGCCCCGGTTCCGGCCTGCTAAAGGACCGACCCATGACCACGCGTCTATCCAACGCCGACGTCCCCCAAGGTTTCACTTTCGCCGCCACGCACTGCGGCCTGAAGAAATCGAAACTCGATCTCGCCATCCTCATAAGCGAAACGCCGGCATCCGCCGCCGCCGTCTTCACCACCAATCGCGTGAAAGCTGCGCCTGTTATCGCCTCGCAGCTGCATCTGCGGCAATCGGCGCATCGCATGCGCGGGGTGATCGTCAATTCCGGCAATGCGAATTGCTGTACGGGCTCGGAAGGCCTTTCCGCAGCGGCCACCACCGCGCTGAAGCTCGCGCGCGAACTGGGCCGTCTGCACCCTTCGCAAATCTTGGTCTGTTCCACCGGCGTTATCGGAGCTCCGCTGCGCTGGCAAAAAATCGTCAACGCAATCCCGCGTCTCGTCCGCGCCCGCCATCGCGCCGCCAAGTCCTTCGCCGAATTCACCCGCGCCATCATGACCACGGATACGCGGCCCAAATGGGCCGCTGCCAAATGCCGCATCGGCGGCAAACAGGTTCGCATCCTCGGCTGCACCAAAGGCGCCGGAATGATTCATCCCAACATGGCCACCATGCTGGGCTTTCTTGCCAGCGACGCCGCCATTTCTCCCGCGCTGCTTTCCCGCGCCTTGCGCGCGGCCGGCGAGCGAACCTTCAACGCCATCACCGTGGATGGCGACACCTCCACCAACGACACCGTCACGCTGCTCGCCAATGGCGCATCCGGCGCGCGCAAAATCACGAGCGCAAATGAGGACTGGAAAAAATTCTGCGCGGCGCTCGAACTCGTCTGCCAATCCCTCGCCCTGCAAATCGTCGCCGATGGCGAAGGCGCCCGCCACGTAATCGAAATCGAAGTCCGCGGCGCGCCCACCGACCGCGCCGCAAAACAAATCGCGCTCACCATCGCGAATTCGCCGCTGGTAAAAACCGCCATCGCCGGCGCCGATCCCAACTGGGGCCGCATCCTCGCAGCCGCCGGCCGCGCCGGCGTCGCCTTCGATTTCGAGCGCGCCGATATTTCCCTTGCCGGAGTAAAAGTCTGCCGCCGCGGCCGGGAAAATCCCTTCGACGAACGCGCCGCACATCGCAGGATGCTCGCAAAATATGTCCCCATCGTGGTCTCGCTGCGTTCCGGCGACGGCCGCGCGCGCGTCTGGACCTGCGATTTCACCGCAGAGTACATTCACATCAACGCTAGCTATCGCACCTAGTCCCGCAGCCTCCAGCCATCCGCCCTTGTTGACTGCCGCAGCCTATTGCAGCAAGATGCTCCTGAGCAACTGGAGCGCTCGCTTCAGCCGGGTGTGGTCAGGGCGTCGCTGGCCGCGCGGCCGATTTCCTGTCTCTTCAGCCTCGTGTTTTGCGCTGGGGCACTTGCCGGACGCAAAAGGAGAACGACCGTGAAGAAATTGTATGTCGGTAATCTGTCGTTCAAGGCCACCGAAGAGCAGATAGCAGCATTATTTTCGGAAATCGGTGTGCAGCCTGATTCGCTCACGCTGTTGCGCGATCGTTTCACGGGACAGCCACGCGGATTCGGTTTCGCCGAAATTGGCAACGACGCCGAAGCGGACAAAGCAATCGAAGCGCTCAACGGCAAGGATTTTCTCGGCCGCGCCCTGGTCGTCAACGAAGCGCGTCCGCAGCGGGAAGGCGGCGGCGCGGGCGGTGGACGGGGTGGCCACGGTGGTGGCGGCGGGGGCGGTGGACGAGGCGGTCATGGCGGCGGCGGTGGTGGTGGCGGACGTGGAGGACGCGGCGGCGGTGGTTACGGTGGTGGCGGAGGCGGCCGCGACCGTTAATGGGAACCGATAAAATTGTTGCAGTTACGGCGGGCGCGCATTCTTGCGCGCCCGTTCGCATCTTCCTAGCGCCGCTGTCCCGCCGGCTCATTTCTTAAGACATGAACCGGCAAAAATTCCTAAAATCTAAGCAATCGCCTTCCGTTCCTGCGCCAGGGCCCGGCGCATGGGCGTTTCTACTTCCGTGATCCCGCCGCCCTTGTATTCATAACGCATCAGCGTCGCGCCTCGCACTCCCTGCGCCACCAGCGCCCCCACATCGAACTTGGCCTCCGCCTCCGCCAGATCTTCCGCCGAAGCATACAGCGCCGGGTTCTTCGGCAAGAACACCGGGCAGCAATCGTGAAACGGCTCCGACGAAATATCATACGTCCCGATCTTTTTCGCCGTCGCCAGAATCTCCATTTTGTCGGTGCCAATCAGCGGACGAAACACCACCAGGCGCGAGGCCGCATCCACAGCGATCAGATTTCGCAAAGTTTGCGACGCCACCTGACCCAGGCTGTCGCCGGTCAAAAGCGCCAAGCTGCGATCCCGCTTCGCCAGCGCTTCCGCAATCCGCAACATCATCCGCCGGTAAAGCAGCACGCGTAAATCTTCCGGCGCATAACGCACAATTTCCCGCTGAATCGCTTCAAACGGGACGCGGTAAAGCTTCGCGTGAAATTGATAAGGCACCAGCTTACGCGCGAGCCCGCTCGCTACGTGCAGCGACGACTCCCCGGCCTTCGCGCCCGTCCCATAAAAATGCACGAAGCTCAAATGCGCGCCGCGCTTCATCATGTGGTAAGCGGCCACCGCCGAATCGTAACCGCCGGAAAGCAGGCACATCATTCGCCCCGCGGTGTTCGGCGGCAAACCTCCCGCGCCGGGAACTTTCCGCGCATAAACCAGCGCCATGCTTTTGGTAATTTCCACGTAGCAAGTCATCTCCGGCTGGTTCAATCGCACGCGCACGTTGCGATTCTGCGCGCGCAATTGTTCCAGCAGGTAGCGCCCGATAATTACTTCCGCCTCCAGGCTCGTGGTCGGAAACCGCTTGTCGCTCCGTTTCGCGCGCACCGCGAACGATTCAAAACGCAAGGGCGCCATCTCTTCCCACGCCGTCTTGCACAATTCTTCCATGTCCCGTGCTACCGCTCGCGCCACCGCGTAGAACGCCACTCCCATCACGCGATCTAGCCGCGCCGTCGCTTCCTCAAGCGAGGCTCCGTTGCCCAGCCACACCACCATGCGGTCGCCCGGCTGCTCGATCCGCTCCACGGGAATTCCCTGCAGCGCGATGCGCAACGCCGTGTGCAGCTTGCGCAGAAAAAATCTCCGGTTGCGGCCCTTCAGCCACAGCTCGTGATAGTGAACGACAATAATCGGATTACTCATGCAAATTTCACGCGGCGCTCATGGTTTCCGGGCTTGCCAAAAGTATAACACCGCAGCGTCGCATCCGCGGCGCAGGACCGAGCCCCCGCGGCCGCGCACAATCCGCCGATAACCTTCTCGATACAACCAATGTTCTTACGCGACATTCCACCACTTCTGGGGTTATTATCGGCACCGCTCCCGTCCCCGGAGCGGCCCGGCGAGGCTCGGCAACGCCTTGCGGGGATTGGACGCCCAGCTGGCGCGAATCTTCATGCTACCGAAATCGCCCGGCATGCATCCAATTCCAGCACCGGGGCACGAGGGGAGAATCACATGTGGAATAGACGAGACTGGGACGACTTCTTCTTGATCGTACGGAAACGGTGGAGCGCGCATCGCCCTCCGCGTCCCGTGGATCTGTCTCACCGCAACCGCTTGGTGCCTACCGAAGGCTACAGCCTCGCCGAACTGGACCAAGCCGGCCTCAGCATCGAACAAGCCGAATATCTGGGTCTGCCGGTTGACGCCGGCCGCGTCGGCTCCTACGGCCCCAACGTCACCACGCTCCGCGAGTTCTATCGCTCCAGCCGCTCGCGTTTCTGAGCTAGTGTTCCATTCGCGCCTATCCCGGCGTCGCATCGCACACAAACGACCGACGATCCACCCTCACGGGGGTTGTGCTGTGTCTCCAAAACGTAAAATTTCTCGCTCGGTGCCTTGCAACACCTAAAATTCCGCTATCCCGCGCCGTTCCACCGCGTCTAACTCCGCTTCAACGCTTTCACCCGCGCTGACGTATCATCCAAAAGCAACTAACCATCTTCCAGGAGACTGCTCGATGAAGAAGGCCGTCCTCGCCCTTGCCATCCTTTCCCTTACGTTCGCCTACGCGCCGTTCGCTCAAGCCCAAGACGCCAAGCCGCTGCTGCTGCGCCAGCCCACCCTAAGCCGCAGCAACATCGCTTTCATGTACGGCGATGATCTCTGGGAAGTCAGCCGCGAAGGTGGCGACGCCATCCGCCTCACCGCCGGCCCCGGCATCAAACGCGACCCGCATTTTTCACCCGATGGCCAGTGGATCGCTTTCACAGGCGAGTACGACGGCAAACTGAACGTGTACATTATTTCTGCGAGCGGAGGCACACCGCGCCGGGTCACATTCCACGCGGGCCCGGACATCGTCTCCGGATGGACTCCCGACGGCAAGAATATTCTGTTCGCTTCGTCGCGCGAGGGATTCCCCAACGGCACCCTGGCTCTGTTCACCGTCCCGGCGGCGGGCGGATTCCCCACCAAAGTTCCGCTCCCCATCGGTTGGGAAGGCTCCTACTCTCCCGACGGAAAATTCCTCGCCTACCGACCCACAGCGGCGCCATTCGGCAATTGGAGCCACTACCGCGGCGGCACCTCTCCCCGCATCTGGATCGCAAATTTGGCGGACTCCAGCATCGTCAAACTTCCTCACGAAGACTGGAACGATCTGAATCCGCTTTGGGTGGGCGATGCGATTTATTTCCTCTCTGACCGTAACGGCGCCTACACGCTGTTCGCCTACGACACAAAATCCCAAACGGAAACGCAACTCATCGAAAATACCGGCCTGCCCATTAAATCCGCTGATGCCGGCTCCGGAGCGATCGTCTATGAACAATTCGGCTCGCTCCACCTCTACGATCTCTCCGCTCATCGCCAGCAGGCCATTCCAGTCCATATCGATCCCGACCTGGTCGAAGTCCGCCCCCATTTCGAAAAAGTCGCCAAGCACATCAATGATTCCGCGATTTCGCCCACCGGCGTTCGCGCCGTCTTCGAAGCCCACGGCGAAATTCTCACCGTTCCCGCCGAAAAGGGCGACATTCGCAATATCACGAATTCTCCGGGCGTCGCCGACCGCGGCCCCGCCTGGTCTCCCGACGGAAAATCGATCGCCTATTTTTCCGACGAGTCAGGCGAATACGCCCTGCACCTGCGCGCGCAAAACGGCTTGGGCGAGGTTCGCAAGATCAATCTCGGAACGCCGCCGTCCTATTTCTACAACCTCACCTGGGCGCCAGACAGCAAGAAGATTGCTTACACCGATAAATGGCTCAATCTCTGGTGCGTGGATCTGGATAAACCCACCCCGGTCAAGGTGGACACCGATTATTACGATGCCCAGGGCCTGGGCCCCGCCTGGTCTCCCGATAATCGCTGGATTGCCTACACCAAATTTCTCCCCAGTCATTTCCGCGCCGTCTTCGTCTATTCGCTCGACACCCAAAAATCCACGCAGATCACCGACGGCATGAGCGACGCGCGCTTTGCCGTCTTCGACAAGAACGGCAAGTACCTTTATTTCGCCGCCAGCACCAATTCCGGCCCCGCGGTCGGCGGCCTGGACATGTCCAGTGACGGCAAGGAAGTCACCCGCAGCGTGTACATTATCGTGCTCCGCAAGGATCTTCCGTCGCCGCTCGCGCCCGAAAGCGACGAAGAAAAGCCCGCTACGGACAAAAAGGACGCTGACGCTTCCAAGCCCGATCAAGACAAAAAGGACACCGACAAGAAATCCGATCAGGACGCGGATGGTGACAAAGCCAAGGACAAGGGGAAGGATAAAGATAAGGATAAGGATAAGGATAAAGACAAAGAACCGGTCAAGGTCACCATCGACTTCGACAACATCAGCCAGCGCATTCTGGCTCTACCGCTTCCTGCCAGAAATTATGTGGATCTGTCCGCCGGCAAGACGGGCGAGCTTTTTACTCTGGAATTTCCGCCCGCTCCGGACGCCCAAGGTCCGCCCAGCCTCGTCTTGGCGAAATTCGATCTTACCAAACGCAAATCCGAACAAATCGTCGCCGGCATCCAGAGCGCCTCGGTCTCTTTCAACGGCGAAAAATTTCTCTATCAACAGGGCGAATCCTGGTTCATCGCACCCACCGCCGCAGCCGTTAAGCCCGGCGAAGGCGCGCTCAAGCTCGACGCTATGGAAGTCTGGGTCGAACCTCGCGCCGAATGGAAACAGATGTACGACGAAATCTGGCGCATCGAACGCGATTTCTTCTACGACCCGCATCACCACGGCGTGAATCTGCAGGCTCTGGCGAACGAATACGAACCCTATCTGGATCGCATCGCCACCCGCGACGATCTGAATTATCTTTTCCAGCAAATGCTCAGCGAGATCAACGTCGGCCATATGTTCGTTGGGGGCGGCGACATCCCTGAAGTGCAGCCGCTCCAGGTCGGCCTGCTCGGCGCCGACTATGCCGTCGAAAATGGCCGTTACCGCTTCGCCCGCGTGTACAACGGCGAAAACTGGAATCCGCAACTCCACGCGCCGCTCACGCAACCCGGGGTCAACGTAGTCGCCGGAGAGTATCTTCTCGCCGTCAACGGCCGCGACGTTCGCGCTGAGCAAGACGTCTATAGCTATTTTCAGGAAACCGCCGGCAAGCAAACCGTTCTGAAAGTCGGCCCGCACCCCGACGGCTCCAGCTCGCGCGAAGTCACCGTCATCCCAGTACCCGACGAATCCGGTTTGCGTAATCGCGCCTGGATCGAAGACAACCTCCGCAAGGTAACCGAACTCAGCGGCGGAAAACTCGCCTACGTCTATCTTCCCAACACCGGCGCGGGCGGCTTCGCCAATTTCAACCGCTACTATTTCGCGCAACTCGGCAAGCAGGGCGCCGTCATCGACGAGCGCTTCAACTCCGGAGGCCAGGCCGCCGACTACATCATTCAGTACATGCAGCGAAAAATTTGGAATTACTGGACCGCGCGGGAAGGCGCCGATTACACCACGCCTCTCAGTGGAATTTACGGACCCAAAGTGATGATCACTAATGAATTTGCCGGCTCCGGCGGCGACGCGCTGCCCTGGTACTTCCGTCACGTCGGCCTCGGCCAGCTGGTCGGCAAACGCACCTGGGGCGGGCTGGTCGGCATCGGCGGCTATCCCAGTCTGATCGACGACGGCTTCGTCACGGCGCCCCGCTTCGCATTTTTCACCACCGAAGGAACCTGGGACGTGGAAAATCACGGCGTCGCGCCCGACATCGACATCGAAATGGATCCCGCCGCCTGGCGCCAAGGCCACGACACGCAGCTGGAAAAGGCAGTCGAAGTAGCCATGCAGGAGCTGGCGAAAAATCCGCCTCCGCCGGTAAAGCATCCGGCCTATCCGGATTATTCCAAATACTCCACCGCGCATTAATCGCGTGCTATCCGCGCAATGATAGACGCGGAGAGGCGGGGCTTCGGGCCCCCCGGCTGCTAGCCTTTGACTGCTTGGTAGCGGTGCACTTTAGCACGCCACGTTTGGCGAGATAGTCACCGCAAATTCGGTTGCAGTCCGTGCGCCAACCCTTTAACGTATTACCTCCTTAGACTACGCAGGGACTCCAAAGTGAAAAAGAAAATCCGCGTCGCCCAATACGGCCTTGGTCCCATCGGCGCTTCCATCGTCCGCCTGATGCGTCAAAAGGATTCTCTGGAGATCGTCGGCGCGATGGACAAAGATCCCGCCAAAGCCGGGCGCGACCTGGGAGAAGTAGTCGGCGCCTCCGATGCGCCCTGGGGTGTCCTGATTTCTCCGGATGCCGCGAACGTGCTCGAAAAACCGCTGGATGTGATCATCCACTCCACCTCCTCCTACCTTACCAGCGTGACGGACCAACTTCTTGAATGCATCGCCGCAGGCTGTTGCGTCGTTTCCACCTGCGAAGAACTGGCCTATCCATTTCGCAAACATCCCGACCTTTCCCAAAAACTAGACGCCGCCGCAAAAGAAGAAGGCGTCGCGCTCGTTGGCACGGGCGTAAACCCCGGCTTCGTGATGGATAAGCTCGCGCTCACCCTCAGCGCCGTCGCGCAGCGCGTTGACTGGCTCAGCGCCGTGCGCATCGTGGACGCCTCCAAGCGCCGCCTGCCTCTGCAGAAAAAAATTGGCGCCGGTATGACGCCGGAGGAATTTCGCGCGCAAGTCGCCGCCGGAGTCATCAAACATCACGGTCTGCCGGAATCCATCGCCATGGTCGCCGATGGCCTGGGCTTTGCTCTGGACGATATTTCGGAAACCATCGAGCCGGTAATCGCTGAAGAAATTATCCCCACGGAATTTCTGCAAGTGGCCCCGGGCCAGGTAGCCGGCGTGCATCAAATTGCGCGCGGCATCTCCGCCGGAAAAGAAAAAATATTCATGGAGCTGAAGATGTACGTCGGCGCACGCCACCCCGCCGACACCGTAGTCCTGAAAGGCGAACCGCATCTCACCCTAACAATCCCCGGCGGCACCCACGGCGACGTCGCCACCGCCGCCGTAGTCGTAAACTCCATCCCCGCAATCCTAGCCGCCAACGCCGGCCTGCGCACCTCGCGCGATCTTCCCCTAACTTTTTTCCCATCACACGCCAAACCCTAATGGAAAGGTCACCGACTCGATCGCCTCTAGCCTAGATTGCTCCTTGATTAATTTTTCCGTCTACGCTCCCGCAGCAGGCGAGACCCGACGCAACTTCGCGACAATTTCTGTGTGATGGGCCGCAGAATCAGCCGACCATTCTCTTCCGGGAAAATGACGGGAGTGCCACGGTGAATCCCCGGGTTCTTGCGCAACTTTATCGGGATCGCCATGCGGGCTTTTTGCGTGGCCCGCGACACGTTCGCCCTCGTGCTGTCAATCTCAGCAATTCATGTGCCACAGGTTAGGGAAAGTTTTCTCTGCGTCATTTTTGCAACGTTTTCACTGCGCGCTTGCTCCAAAATCGCGCTACGGCCGAATAATCCGGGTCATCCTGCGACGCATCTTTCACGGCGCTGTAAGTCCCATACGCGGCAGCAGCGGCAGGCAAAGTAACTCCCTGCTGCCGCGCCAGCTCCAAAGCGAGCCGCATATCCTTGTGCATCAAGCGCAGCGGAAAACTCGCCGCATATTCATTCTTCAACATCAAAGGCGCCTTGACATCGAGCACACCCGCGCGCGCCATGCTCGATTGCATCACCTCCACCAGCTTCTCGCCCTCCACTCCCCCCGAAGTAGCCAGCGCCAAGGCTTCTGCCAACGCCTCCACCTCCAGCGCCAAAATCAAATTCATAGCCAGTTTCACCGTCTGTCCCGCACCATTCGGTCCCAGCAAGAAAAATTTCTTCCCGAGCACCTCCAGCACCGGCCGCGCGCGCTCCAGCACCTCGGCCTTGCCGCCAATCATGAATACCAATTCGCCTTTCTTCGCGCCCCAGTCTCCGCCCGTCACCGGCGCGTCCAGAAAATCCACTCCGCGCTCGTCGCACGCCGCCGCCGCGCGCCGCGCCAGCTCGGGCGAAATCGTGCTCGAATCCATGTATATGCTTCCGCGCCGCAATCCTTCGAGCGCGCCCTCGGCGCCCCACAAAACTGCTTCCAGCGCCAGCGGGTCGCTCACGATCGTGATCAGCACATCCGCGGCGGCCGCGGTCTCGCGCGGATGCGCAGCCAATTTCGCGCCGTCTCGCACCAGCTCCTCGGCACGCGCCGCCGTCCGATTCCACACCACCAGGGGGAATCCCGCCTTCAGCAAATTGCGCCCCATCGGCTTGCCCATCAGTCCCAGCCCAATCAATCCAACCGTCGGTTTCATTTCTCGCCTCCCCTAGCAGCACAAAAATATACCTGCGCAGACGCACAAATGCGAATGCACCAAGCGATTTCACCTTCTCCCGGCGGGTTTCACAACCAAAGAAGAGAACTGCTGCTGCGGCAATGCTATTTCTTCTTCGCGGGCTTGGGCACCGCCCGTGGCTGAGCGCCCTCTTCGCGCATTTCAGTCACTCGTATCACATACGCGTAGGGAATCTCGACGCGCATCGTTTTCTGTTTTCCGCCCGACGAAAAACGCTCCTGCACGAAAATCGCTTTGCCCGTATCGGACGCCAGCGTCCCGATCGTCGACAGCTGCATATCGCCCGCGCGATAATGCGCTTCCACCCGTTTGCCCAGCAGTGCGGAGTATCGAGTCATTCCACCTCAGTCGGCCGAATAACGCACATCCCTCGTTGCACCGACTGCGGCAGTATATACAAATCAATAAACAAAACACACGCTGTTAATGATGAGGTATTTGATGCGTAACAGCGTGACTTTCCGGTGCGGGATCTCCGGTTCTTAATTCCAAATTGGCCGCCAGCATCAACGTCAACGCCGCCACCACGCTCGCCGCTAAGTACGCCAGGAACACCGGCCACACCCAATCCAGCGCTCCCGGTTGGCTCGCAAATCTCAACGTAACCATCCACCACGCGATCGCTCCCGCAACCAGCCCCGCGAATGCCGCCAGGTTCCGGCTCAAATCCGAAATCCCCAGCGCATGCTGGCAGGTTGCGCAAACCAAATCATAGGAATCCGCGACAACTCTTCCCGCAGGCAGCACTGCTCCGCAGCTAGGACATTGTCTTGCCGCCATCTTTCACCCCCGCAGAATCAACGACCATCGCTCGCACTGTCCTCAAGCAGCGAAAATTCCACACGATGCCGGAAAGGATCAATCCGCTCCGCCCGCACCCGCACCCGATCCCCCAACCGAAATGTCCGCCTCGCTCCGCCGCCTCGACGCGATCCGCGATACGGCTCGCAAACAATTGAATGTTCGCGATCATGATACGCGCATCGCTGACCTGTAAATTCCTCCAGGCGGTCAATGCTCACCAGACCTTCGACGAAAATCTCCACCAGCTCCACAAAGAATCCGAACTTCTGCACCGAAATAATCAGAGCCGAATACTCTTCGCCCAGATGGCTCTCCATGAATTGCGCCGTCTTCCATTCCGTCAATTCGCGCTCCGCCGCATCCGCGCGTCTCTCGGCTTCGGAGCTTTCCGCCGCGATGTCCTGTAATTCCACGCGGCGATAGGGCCCTAGCACCGCCACAGTTTCCTCATTCCCTGTGCGTGCGTTCTTCACCTGCGTGCGCAACGGTGTCACATCCGGATTCTCGAGCGCCCATTTCAGCGCCCGATGCACGATCAGATCCGGATAGCGCCGGATCGGCGAAGTGAAGTGCGTGTACTCCTTGGTCGCCAGCGCAAAATGCCCCAACACATCCACCGCATACCGCGCCTGCTTCAGCGAACGCAGCATCAGGTAGGAAAGTATCCGCTCCTCGGGCTTGCCCGCGATTTTTTCCGTCAACCGCTGGTAATGCTGCGGCAGTATATCCACTTCCTCCGTCGCCGGCATCGTCACGCTCATGGGCCGCATGCGTCCCCGTCCGCCTCGCCCGCCGCCTCCGCCGCGGTTCTCGCGCGCTGGCGGACGCGCACGCCCATGCCGCACCGTCACGCGCCGCTCCGCCAAATCATCCACCCCCAGCGAATATCCAAACGCGTGCGCCAGCTCCTCGAACTCCAGTACCTTCTTCGGGTCCGGCTTCTCATGCACGCGATGCAGCGACGCCACTCCCCGCTTCTCCAGATACTCGGCCACGGCTTCATTCGCCGCCAGCATGAATTCCTCAATCAGCCGGTGCGCGATGTTCCGTTCGCTGCGCACGATGCTCAGCATCCGCCCTTCATTGTCAAACTCGATCACCGCCTCCGGCAAATCGAAATCAATCGACCCGCGCGCCCGCCGCCGCTTGTTCAGCAGCAACGCCAGTTCTTTCATCCGCTGGAACTCGCTCGCCAGCGGTGCATACCTCGCCGTCATTTCCGCATCACCTGCAATCACTTTGTTCACATTCGTGTACGTCATCCGCTCCGCCGAACGAATCACTCCCTGAAAAAATTCCGCCCGCAGCAATTTCGCTGCGCCGTCGAGCTCCAGCACCACGCTCATCACCAGCCGATCCACTTTCGGATTAAGCGAACAAATCCCATTCGAAAGTTCCTCCGGCAGCATCGGCACCGCGCGATTGGGAAAATAAACCGACGTGCCGCGCAGCCGGGCCTCGCGATCCAGTCCCGAACCGCGCGCGACGTAGTGCGCCACATCCGCTATATGCACTTGCAACTCATAATGGCCGTTCGGCAGCGCCGTCACATGTACCGCATCATCAAAATCACGCGCCGTTTCGCCGTCAATGGTCACAATCGGCAAATGTCGGAAATCCCGCCGCCCCGCAAGACCCCGCTCCGCCACCTGTGCCTGCGTCGCGCGCGCTTCCTGTTGCACCTCGTCCGGAAAAATGTTCGGCAGATGATGTTTGCGAATAATAATTTCAACATCCACGCCGATTTCGCCCGGCCGCCCCAGAATTTCAATCACGCGTCCCGTCGGAGCCAATCCGCCTTTCGGAAATCGCGTGAGCTCCACGTTCACCACCGCGCCGTCCAGCTCGGGATATCGAGTTCGGACGTTTCCGACCCCAGCGCCGCCACTCTCGGCCTCGCCAATTTTTTCCCGCAGCTGCGGCGTCAGTTCCGCGCCCGGCGGAATCACCACTTCATGCAAAATGCGCACGTCGTAAGGCAGCACCACATTTCCGTGCGGCCCGTAGCGGAACAACCCCACGATCGTCGGGTGTTCGCGCGCCACAATCTGCACCACGCGCCCTTCCGCCCGCCCGTCCGCCCGCCTGCGCTCGATGCGCGCCAGCACGCGATCGCCGTGCATCGCATCTCCCAACCCATCGCGCCCGATAAATAAATCACCCTCCACGCGCGGCAGCGGCGAATCCGCTACCAGAAATGCATACCCGTCGCGATGCGCGACAATTCTCCCCGATACCAAATTCGGATCGCGTCCGCGTCCCGATGCGACATTTGACCTCGCCGCTGACGCGGCGCGCGACGCGCTCGTAGCCGCGTCATGCACGTTGGAAACAGGGTCCGCATGCGGCGTCTCTGGTTCGGCTGACGCAGTCGCTGCGGCCGCGGCTGAATTTGCAGCGCTCACACGTTTTGCCGCCGCAGCCTGCCCGGCCGCTTCCTTCTTCGCGTGCTTCGTTCCCGCCAGCCGGAATCTTCCGCCCTGCGTCTCGTCGACTTCGCCGTGCTTCTTTAGTTTTTGCAGGACCCGCGGCAAATACCGCCGTCCGCGGTGCTTCAATCCCATTCCATGCGCGATGTGCCGGATGCTCGCAGGCTGCGAAAGTGTCCCCAGGTGCGCGAGCACCAGCTCCGGAGTCACATCGTCGGCAATCGTCGCTTCTCTGGGTTCGTCGGAATGGCGTTGGCTAGGTGTCATACGGTCTCGCACAGGCTAACGGATTTGCGCGCGCGAGGCAAAACATGCTTGCCCTCTGCCGCGTGATTTTCTGAGCAGCAGCATACATCAAGGCTCGTCAATCTCGTGTTCTGCCAGATCCAGCACCACAATCTTGCCGTCTGCTTCGCGCTCGAGCGCCGGCGCATACTGCCGCAATTCCTCGCGTCTCCACCAATTTCCCGTCTCGCGTTTCGTGCGCATGTCCGTGAACCAGTATTGATAAATCACGGTGCGCACCTCACGCGGCGGCGCGCTCACAAACGGATTGGTCGCAAACAACGCCAGCACGTCCGGCTCATTTTTGAGCAAACGCTCCTCCGCCCACACCACAAACCGCGATTGCTGCCAAGGTCCCAGGGACGCAAACCACAAATTCCATTCAAAGCGCGGCTGATAAGGCGCGTAAATTCCCGGCGCCTCATTAATCGCCTGCGGCTTGTAGCGAAACGGATACGCAATCCATGTCTTGCCATCCGGCGAGCCCTGAAATTCGATCTCGTAACGCTCGTGCGTCATCACTGCAAACAGCCCATAGGAATTCGCAATGCGAAACGGCTCGAGCGCCTGCACCGGCGCTTGCGGAAGAGGCAACCCGGGCACAAACATCCACAAAAGCAGCGCCGTGGTCGAATAAAAAACCAATCCAAGGCACAAGCCCGCAAACGCTCTGCGCAGCGGCGTGAATCTTTCGCGCCATTCCGTCCCCAAGCCCGCCCGCAGCGCCGCTGGCATCGCATCGGTCGCACCGGCCGCAGCGATCGGGCTCTCTGCGCGAACCAACGCGCGCAAACGCAACGGCAAAATCCATTCCAGAAATCGGTCGTCTAGCAGCAGCACCCCCAGCAACAGCACCAGATAATTCAAAAACGTATAATTCGCGGTAGCAATGATCGAAATCTCGAACGGAGTCACAATAAAAAAACACACAATTCGAAATCGCCTCGGCAAAAACAGCATCCACACAATCAGCAGTTCGGTGACCAACGTGTAAACCGTCGCCGATGCGTGAAACCAGTGCGGCAAGTGCTGCACGTACCATCCAATCCACGTTGGTAGTGGGCCATTCTGGTAGTAATCGTCCATCGCGGTGAATTGCCGCCAGGCCAGATCCCCACTTCCGATTTTCGCCACGCCCGATTCGAAATAAATCCGGAACCATTCCCACTGCAGCAGGAACAGGCTCGCCCGCGAAGGAGGATTCTCTGCTCCCAACCCCGGCCGCAATCCAGCCGGCGCGAAGAATAGCGCGATGAATCCCGCCTCCAACAACATCCCATCCGATTGGTACCCGGAAAAATCCCGCGCCGCGCTCACAAACGAAACAAAGCACACAAAACAAATCAGCAGCGACGCGCGTGGCCACAAATTCAGCGTCAGCAGCAGCGACGCAATCAGCCCCACCCAGCACAGCGTCACCAACGCGCCGTTACCCGCTGCAAACCACAACAAACTCGGCGCGCTCCAATAGCTTCGCAATTCCAAAGCTGCATGCATCGCTTGCAGATAATCCGCCGCCGGCAGGATTCCGTTCGGCCCGATCAGCCCCTTGATCTGGAACAGCAGCGAATAAAACGCGGAAAGATAAATCAATCCCAGCGCGCGCAGGAATATCCAGCGCGGCCACAGATGCCCGGGCCGTTTCTCGGTGATCGGCTCCGGTCCCAGCAGCCAATTCACCACACCCTGTAGAAATCCTTCTTCCATCGCCTGCGATTATACGGCGAAAGTTTGCAGCTCTCGGGAAAGTTCGGCGCGCCAGGGAAGGAAAGTTGCGCGCCGCACAAACCTAGACAGAGGAAACGCTTTTATCCGGACGAGCCAGCTTCACATAACGAGGCGCTCGTGGCACCTCGCCCCTCGCCTCGCGCCCTTCCGCCAACCCAATCAAAAATTCCTGCGCATTAAATCGAGAACCGTTCCGCGCATGCGCCGCTGCAGCAGGGGCGCCTGAACGCACGTATCGCCCATCGGCCAGCAATATCCGTGTCTTCTCCGTATCCGCCAGATACGGCGCAATCACCTCGCCGAACACCTGCTTGCACAATTCCGCATCGCGCACGTGAAACATCACCTCCACCCGCTCGTAAATGTTCCGGTGCATCCAGTCTGCGCTGCCCAAATAAAGTTCCGTCTTGCCGCCATTTCCAAACACGAAAATCCGGCTGTGCTCCAAAAATCGCCCCACCACGCTGCGCACCCGTATGCGGCTGCTGATCCCGCGCACGCCCGGCCGCAACGCGCAAGCTCCGCGCACGACAAGCTCGATCTGCACGCCCGCCTGCGACGCTCGGTACAGCGCTTGAATTGTTTTTTCATCCAACAGCGCGTTCACCTTGGCGAAAATAAATGCCGGCCTGCCGGCCTTTGCATGAGCCGTCTCGCGCTCGATCAATTTCAAGCAGCTCTTTCCCAGGTTCAACGGCGCGACGAACAACGGCTGGTAGTTCGGCCGCTCGGAATATGCCGTCAGATAATTAAACACATGATGCACGGCGTGAGTGATGTGCGCATCGCTGGTCAGCAGGCTCAAATCGGTGTAGTAACGCGCCGTGGCAGGATTGTAATTCCCCGTCCCCAGATGCGCGTACCGCCGAATCTGTCCGTCGCCTTCCCGCCGCGCAATCAACGCAAGCTTGCAGTGCGTCTTCAGCCCCACCACTCCGTGAAACACCTGCACTCCCGCTTCCTGCAAATTGCGCGCCCAGCGAATGTTGGAAGCCTCATCAAACCGCGCCTTCAATTCCACCACCACGGCCACTTCTTTTTTCGCCGCCGCTTCGATCAGCGCCCGCACAATCGGCGAATTCTCGCTGGTGCGATACAACGTCTGCTTGATCGAAAGCACGTCCGGATCTTTCGCCGCACTCTCGATCAGCCGCACCACCGCCGAATACGAATCGTAGGGGTGATGCAGCAGCAAATCGCGCTTGCGGATGAGCTCGAACAAAGAAGCAGCTCCAGGCTTCAGCGCCAGTTCCCGCGGCACAAACGGCTGGAACTTCAAATCGGGCCGCGGCGCCTGATCGTACAAATACGAAATGCGCGCCAGATTCGGAGGCCCGTCCACGCGAAAAATCTGCCACGTCGCCAGACGAAAATTCGCCACCAGCCGGTCAATAATTTCCTGATTCGCGCTCGCCTCAATTTCCAGCCGTACCGCTTCGCCCTTGCGCCGCCGGTGCAACTGCGCGTCCACCGTGTCCATAATGCTGCGAGATTCTTCCTCTTCCAGATACAAATTACTGTTGCGCGTCACGCGAAACGCCGCCGCCGAAAGCACTTCGTAGCCGTGATACAGGCGATTCGCGAACGCCTGGATCACATCGGAAAGAAACACATACTCGACGGTTCCGTCTTTGGCGGGCAGCAGCACCAGCCGCGGCAAGGCGCGCGGCACCGTCACCACTCCCAGGTAAGTTTGCCCGCCGCGGCGTTTGCGCTTCAGCAAGAACGCCAGGCACAGCGCTTTGTTCAGCACGTGCGGAAAAGGATGCGCCGGGTCCACGGTCACAGGAGTCAGCAGCGGCTCCACGGACTTTACGTAGTAATTTTCAATGTGCAGCCGCGCCGCAGGACCCAGCTTCTTCCAACTCACCACGCGAACCGATTCCGCCCCCAGCGCCGGCAGCAGCTCTTCGCGCCAGCAGTCGTACTGCGCTTTCACGAAGCTATGAATTTTCTCCGCCAGCTGCTGCAGCACTTCCGCCGGCGTGCGCCCATCCGGCCCAGGCTCGCGATTGCCGTGCTCCACCTGCTGCAGGATGCCGGCCACGCGCACCTCCACAAACTCGTCCAGATTGCTCGCCGTGATCGCGAGAAACTTCACCCGCTCGAGCAGCGGATTTCTCTCATCGCGCGCCTCTTCCAGCACGCGTTCGTTGAATTGCATCCACGAATGGTGCCGGTTGAAGATGTATTGTGGGTCTGCTACATCGTTGTTTTTCATGACGTCCTTGCAGCCGGCGAGTCTATCGCGGTCGTGTTACAGCCGTGTTACCAAGGCTCGCGCGCCCGCTCGCGCCCCTCCGTGTTCGCCCTCCTAGGTAGCGCCAGCAAAAGGAGATACGCTCCTCAGACCTACTTTCCCCGTTTCATGTTAGGATTTTCCGCCCGAACGATTCCCGCATCCTTCGTGAGGTAGAAAGATTTTGACGTTTGTCGCGTACGCATTTCTGTTCCTCGCCGCCATCCCCTTCATCTACTACTTTCTCTCCCTCTACAGCACCGTCCGCTACTTCCACGCAGCAGCGCGCGCGCTCGCGCCGAACTCCGAGTTCACTCCTCCGATCAGTTGCCTCAAGCCGATAAAAGGTCTGGACGCCGAAGCCTACGAAAATTATGCGAGCTTCTGCCGCCAGGACTACCCCGATTACGAAATCGTTTTCTGCGTGGACTCGGGCGACCCCACTCTTCCGATTCTCAAAAAACTCATGCGCGATTTTCCCCAGCGCCGCATCCGCCTGCTCTTCGGCTCCGGCCGCGATGCGGTGAACGACAAAGTCGCGCGCCTCACTCGCCTGGTCGCCGAAGCCGAGCACGATTTCTTCGTCATCACAGACAGCGACGTGCGCGTGCAACCGGATTATCTGCGCACCGTCATCTCGCCCTTCCGCGATCCCCACGTCGGCGCGGCCACCTGCCTCTACTCATCCACCGAAGAAAAAAATCTCACCGAGAGATTGCAATCCATCGGCATGATCTCGGATTTTTTCGCCGGCGTCATGGTCGCCTGGCAACTGGACGGCATTAAATTCACTTTCGGCCAAACGATCGTCTCCACGCGCCAGGCAATCGCAGGCTACGGCGGCTACCCTACGATCGAGGACCGCCCCGCCGACGACGTGTATGCCGGCCGCCTGGTCGCCGAGCAGGGCTACGAAGTAAAGCTCCTGCCCTACGTCGTCCACTCCGTCGCGGATTTCGATTCGCTCCGCGAATTTGTCTACAAACGCCTCCGCTGGATGACGGTCATGCGCCTGATGCGCCCCTGGGGCCACCTCGGCCTCATCTTCACCTGGGGATTGCCGTGGTCGCTCCTGGCCATCGCGATGCATCCGTCGCTCAAGGTGGCCGCCGCATATCTCGGCACTTATTTATGCCTGCGAATCATAATGACGTGGCTCATCGGCATCTGGGGAATGAACGAACCGCGCGTCTGGAAAAAAATGCCGCTCATCCCGCTCTGGGACGCCATGGCTTTCGCCATCTGGCTAGCCAGCTTCGCCCGCCACACCATCCGCTGGCGCGGCATCAATTATTATTTGCGCGATGGCAAACTCACCGCCGTCACTCCGCGCAGGGCAGCCAATGTTTCGCGCTGACAGAATTCCAGCCAGTTTCAGCGGCCGCGAGGTCTTCGCATTTTCTCGGCACTCGCCACTCATCGCTAGCCTCTGCCTCCATAAATCGAGTAAAATAATTTGCATACCATGACAATAAATCCGCATCCATTCAGCTTGCTCCCGTCGCATCCTTGCGCCCGGTTCGCCGGACGGTTCCGCAACGCATGACGTCATCCACCGGCTTGCACCTGAAAACTTTTATCCTGATATTTTTCATGATCCTGTTCGGCCCGCTCGGCAACGTTTCTCTCAGCAAAGGTATGAAAACCATCGGTGCCATTTCGCTGCATCAGCCCGCGGACCTGCTCCACGTCGGCCTGCAAATTTTCCAGTCGCCGTTCATCTGGCTCGGCATCCTGCTGCAGCTAATGTTTTTTGTATCCTATTTGCTGGTCTTGTCCTGGGCCGATTACAGTTTCGTTCAACCGGCCGGCTCCATCGCATACGCCGTGGTCGCCCTGCAGGCGCACTTCATTTTAAAAGAGCCGATTTCGCCGACGCGTTGGGCCGGCGTATGCGTCATTTGCCTGGGCGTGCTGATCGTGGGCCACACCTCGCCGCGCACCACGGAGCAAAAATAATGGCGTGGGAAACTGTCTTGCTGATTCTGATCGTCTTCGCCGGCACGTCCGGTGAACTCTGCGTCACCCGCGCAATGAAAACCATCGGCGAAGTTCACGACTTCCGCCCCAGCTCGCTCCTGCGCGTCATGCTGCGCGCCGTGCAAGTTCCCTGGATGTGGCTCGGCGTCGCGCTCATGGCCGTCGCCTTCTTTTCCCTGCTCGGCGCACTCTCCATGGAGAACGTCAGCTTCGTGGTTCCGGTCACAGCCCTGAGCTACGCAGCCGGCGCGCTGGGCGGCCAGGTATTTCTCGGCGAACGCGTCTCGCGCAGACGCTGGCTCGGCGTTCTCCTGGTCTGCATCGGCGTCACGCTCGTCTTCCTCGGCAGAAAGTAGCGCCGCAACAACGGGCCGTAGGCCCGGCGTCTCGCCGGTCGATTTGTAGCGGCTGTCCCGCAGCACAGGATGGGCCTAAACTTTATCTGTTGCTCTGGCAGATTTTGCCTGCAAGGTTTGCGCCAATCCCGCAACCGCTCCGCCGCATCTATAATATGGACGATGCGCTAAACTCTGGTTACGATTGATGGCACCGAAATACGGAGGAGCGTCAGAATTTGTGCGGTATTGCCGGTTTCACACATAAAAATTGGTCGCCCGATCCAGATCGTATCCGGCGCGCCGCGGCGACCCTCGTTCATCGCGGCCCGGATCAGCAAGGCGTCTTCCGCTCCGAAATCTGCTCCCTGGGCGCCACCCGCCTGAAAATTATCGACCTTGAAGGCGGCGACCAGCCCATCTTTTCGCCCAATGGCGATGCCGTAATCGTCTTCAACGGCGAAATCTACAATCACCTGGAATTGCGCGCCGAACTGGAATCGCTGGGCCATCGCTTCCAATCACACTCCGACACCGAAACCGTCCTCCACGCCTTTCTCGAGTGGGACACGCAGTGTTTTTCGCGTCTGCGCGGCATGTTCGCCATCGCCCTGTGGACTGAATCCTCTCGCCGCTTGGTCCTAGCCCGTGATCGCCTCGGCATCAAACCGCTCTACATCGCGCATCTCGGCCACGATCTATTGTTCGGCTCCGAGCTCAAGGCTCTTTTCATCCATCCCGAACTCACCCGCCGCCTCAGCCTCGCCGGCCTCGATTGCTACCTGTCCCTGAATTACGTTCCCTGCCCCTGGACCCTGGTGGACGGAATCGAAAAGCTCGTGCCCGGAAACTGGCTCGAATGGCGGGACGGAAAAATTCGCAAGGACAGTTATTGGAAGCTGCCATTTGAAAATCCTCGCAACTGGACTCTGGATTCCGCGAAAGAAGAGCTCGACTCGCTGCTGCAAAAATCCACGCGCGAGCATCTGCTCTCGGACGTGCCCCTCGGGGTCTGGCTCAGCGGCGGCGTCGATTCTTCCACCATCCTCCACTACGCCGCGCAAGTCTCCCCTTCGCGCCTGAAAACTTTCTCTATCTCTTTTCGCGGCCGCAGCTTCGACGAAAGCGAATACATCCGCCAGGTCGTGGACCACTACGGGACCGAGCACGAGGAATTGGATCTCACTCCGGACGAAGATCTAGCCGGCGCCATCGCCGAATTCGCCTACTATTCCGATGAACCCACCGCAGATGCCGGCGCACTCCCCGTCTGGTTCCTCTCCAAAATGTGCAAACGCCGAACCACCGTCGCGCTCAGCGGCGAAGGCGCCGACGAACTGTTCGGCGGCTACCTCACCTATCGCGCCAACGCTCTTGCGCGCACCGCCAGGAACCTGCCCGCATCCGCCGTGCGCCTCGCGCTGAAAGCCATCGTCCACTGGCCTGTCTCCGACGACAAAATCAGCTTCGAATACAAACTAAAACGCTTCCTCGAAGGCAGCACCATGTCGCCCGAGCGCGCCCACGTTTTCTGGAACGGCACGTTCTCCGACCCAGAAAAGCGCTCCCTGCTGCACGCTCAGCCGCCGAATGCTTTGCACGACATCCTCAGCGAGCTGCGCGGAAAATTCACCTCGCCAGACCCACTGGCGCCCTTCCTCTGGTTCGATCAAAAATATTATCTTCCCGGCGACATCCTCACCAAAGTCGACCGCATGAGCATGGCGCACTCGGTCGAGGTCCGCCCTCCGTTCCTCGACCATCGCATCGTGGAATTCGCCGCCACGCTCCCCGCGTCCCTGAAAATCCAAGGCTCGCGCCAAAAATTTATTCTGAAGGAGCTCATAAAAAATAAGCTCCCCGCGGCGGTACTCACGCGCAAGAAAGTCGGCTTCGACATCCCCGCGCACGAATGGCTGCGCGGTCCTTTGCGCGAATTAGTGACAGACACGCTGACCGCTGGCCTAGCCGATCACCCCGGCCTATTTCAACCGCAAGCCGTGCAAGCACTTTTGCAAGCCCACAGGGACAGGCGCGCCAATCTGGGTTATCACCTGTGGGGCTTGCTGATACTTTTCCTATGGATGAAAGAATGGCGGATTCAAGCAGCACCCTCTCCGGCCAGCCATTATCCGGCCCCGGAAAGAACTGGTATCTCTACTTAATCGTCTTACTTTTCGCCGGAGCGATTTATGTGGGTTGCATCGTTTCTCCGCCGTCTCTCATGGACGACGTCGATTCCGTGCAGGCGCAAATCGCGCGCAACATGCTCGTCTCCGGCGATTGGGTCACAGCTCGCCTCGACGGCGTCCCGTATCTGGAAAAGCCGGCGCTGATCTACTGGACCATCGCGCTCTCCTACAAAATTTTCGGAGTGCACGATTGGTCCGCTCGCGTTCCCATCGCACTCTCGGCGCTGGCTCTGTGCTGGGTCACCGCGGCGTTCGGCGTCTGGGCTTTCGGCAAACGCGCTGGCTTCTACGCGGGTTTATGCATCGCTACCTGCGTCGGACTGTTTCTCTTCACACGGGTTCTGATTCCAGACGTCACGCTCACATTCACGACTGCCCTTGCCATGTGGTCCTTCCTTCGCGCCATTGACGACGAAGAACCCGACCCGCGCCTCTGGGCATTTCTACTCGCCGCAAGCCTCGGTGCCGGCCTGCTCCTGAAAAGTCTGATCGCGATCGTTTTTCCCGTCGGCGCTGCGATCGTCTATCTCCTCTTCACGCGCCAGCTCTTCTCCGGGAAAATCTGGAAACGCCTTCATCCTTTCACCGGAACGCTCGTCATCCTGCTGATCGCCGCGCCGTGGCACATCCTGGCCACTCTGCGCAATCCGCCGTATTTCGTTTTTACTCTGCACAGCGGCCCCAATTCCTATCACGGATTTCTCTGGTTCTTCTTCATCAACGAGCAGCTGCTCCGCTTCCTCAATCTTCGCTACCCGCGCGATTACAACACCGTCCCGCGCCTCTACTTCTGGCTATTCCATCTGATCTGGCTGTTCCCCTGGAGCGTTTACATTCCTGCCGTCGCCCAACTTTCCTTCAAGCCAACTGACCGCGCCAGCCGTGCGCGTCTGCTCTGTTTGTGCTGGCTCGGCTTCGTCCTGATCTTCTTCACGTTCTCCACCACCCAGGAATATTATTCGATGCCGTGTTACCCCGCGCTCGCCTTGCTCATCGGTTCCGCCATGGCCACGGAAAATGTTTGGGTCCGCCGCGGCACCCGCACGCTCGCCGTAATCGCCGCCTGCGCCGCAATCGCCGCCTGCGCCGTTTATTGGAACGTGCGCAATCTGCCCGCTCCCGGCGATATCTCCTCCGCGTTGACCAGCAATCCGAAATCCTACAGCCTCTCCCTGGGACACATGCTGGACCTCACGCTCCCATCCTTTGCCTACCTGCGAATCCCCCTGCTGCTTGCATCCATCGCCTTTCTCGTCGGCGCGCTCGGAAATATCCGCTGCGCAGGTCTGCGTGCCTTTCTTGCCTCCGCCCTGATGATGGTTCTATTTTTCCACGCAGCTCGCGCCGCCATGGTCGTCTTCGACCCCTATCTTTCCTCGCGCCCCCTCGCCGAAATGCTGCTGAAATCACCCGACGGAGCTCTGATCGTCGAACGCCACTACTACCCGACCTCATCGATTTTCTTCTACACCAATCGCAGCGCGTTACTCCTGAATGGCCGTGTCCTGAATCTGGAATACGGCTCAAACGCTCCCGGCGCCGCCGACGTCTTCATCAACGACGCAAAATTCGCCAGTCTCTGGATGACGCAACCCCGCTTCTACCTCGTCTGCGCGCAAACCAGCCTGCCGCGTCTGCAAAGTCTGGTCGGCACTGCAAACCTGGACATCGTCGCCCAAAGCGGCGGCAAACTCCTGCTCACCAATCATCCGCTGCCCAATGCAGCCACGCCCGGCTCGCAATCGGGTTCGTAGAGGCACGGCATGCCGTGCCGCTGCCGCTGGGAACGCCATTCTCCCAAACGGCGTTCTTGCGTGAACTCTGGGCGGCTGACGGTGCGACCAGCGTGGTCATCCTGATGAGCGCAGCGAAGGATCTCTACCTGTTTTCTCTGGGTACTCTGCGCTCTCTGCGTCGGTTTTTTTTGGCCGCACCCTACTCGCCATCTGCCGCGGAGAACGGTAAGATAGGAAGCTGTTCGGCCGCAGCAATTCATAGCTACCAACAGCGCCTGCCAGCCCCAAGCGGCAGCGCACAAACGAAAACAAAGACGGCACAACGAGCGGAGGCAGTATGAAGATTGCGGTCCTAGGCGGAGACGGATATTGCGGTTGGGCGACGGCCCTCTATTTGTCCAATCGAGGCCACGAAGTCGCCATCGTGGACAACTTCGTACGCCGGCAATGGGATCACGAGCTGGGCGCCCAAACCCTAACTCCCATCCGCCCGCTCTCCGACCGCCTGACCGCCTGGCACCGCCTGACCGGCCACACGATCGAATCCTATGTCGGCGACATCACCGACTACGAGTTCCTCAGCAACGTAATCAAAACTTTCCAACCCGAAGCCGTCGTCCATTTCGCCGAGCAGCGCTCCGCTCCCTATTCCATGATTGACCGCGGCCATGCCGTCTACACCCAGGTCAACAACGTGGTCGGCACGCTGAATCTTCTTTTCGCCCTCCGCGAACTGCAACCCGAATGCCACCTGATCAAACTCGGCACCATGGGCGAATACGGCACTCCGAATATCGACATTGAAGAAGGCTACATCGCCATCGAACACAATGGCCGCAAGGACGTTCTCCCATTTCCCAAGCAGCCCGGCTCCTTCTACCACCTCTCCAAAGTGCACGACAGCCACAACATCATGTTCGCCTGCAAAATCTGGGGCCTGCGCGCCACCGATCTGAATCAGGGCGTGGTGTACGGCACCATCACCGATGAAGTTGCGCTCGACGAAGCGCTGATCAATCGTTTCGATTACGACGAGGTTTTCGGCACCGTCCTCAATCGCTTCTGTGTCGAAGCCGTCGTCGGTCATCCCCTCACCGTGTACGGTAAAGGCGGCCAGCGCCGCGGCTTTCTCGACATTCGCGACACCGTCCGCTGCGTCGAAATCGCCTGTCAGAATCCCGCCGCGCGCCACGAGTGCCGCGTCTACAATCAATTCACCGAAAGTTTTTCCATCATGGATATCGCCGGTATCGTCCAGGCTGCCGCCAAGAAAATCAACCTCGCCGTCGAAATCAGCCACCTTCCAGACCCGCGCGTCGAATCGGAAGACCACTACTACAACGCCAAGCACTCCAAACTGATTGATCTCGGCCTCCAGCCCCACTTGCTTTCCGACACCATGCTTGACTCCCTTCTGAAAGTCGCCGTGAAATACCGCGACCGCATCGACACCTCCCTGATCCTCCCCAGCGTCAACTGGCGCAACGCCCGCAACAACTATCGCGAACGCGCCAAGTCCAACGCCAGCGCGAAGCCAGCAGCATCACAACTGAAAAAAGTGGGAGTGTCTTCCGACTAGCTGAGCTTCTGACTTTGCTAGCGCCGGCGTCCCGCCCGCTCCGCCGCCTTTGCAGTTACCCTCATGGCAGCCGCCTGCCTGGACGGGTGCATTGGAACTTGCCTATTTATATGCTGCCCGAGAGAGGACTCGAAACTGCACTCGCTTGCAATCGGACCGATTTGATCAATGCCGAGGCGGGGCCTGCCAATTTACCTAAGAAAAATCCCACTCGTCCGATACATGCGGCGATCTCAATGGGTCAGCGCAACAGTTGCTTGAAGCCGGCTTGACCCAGTATCAAACGCTAAGGTGGCTCGCTAGCACCGACGCCGAACAATTAGCCACCGCTTGACGGTCAGAGAAAATCTCGATGATGGGCCCCCGGAACCGTTCGACTTCGACGATTTCCTCGGCTTACGGGGGAGTTGGGCGGGCCGGGAAAATCATTCCGAGCGAAGCGCTTGTATGACGTCGACGTGCGCAGCGCGCGCCGCCGGGATCATCGAAGCGACGATCGCCGCGCCTAACAGCACAGCCGCAGAAACGATCACGGGCAATGCGCCCGGCATTCTTAAGTCGCCGAAATAACTGCCTGCCAAGCGCGCAACGACGAGCCCGAACACCGCGCCCGCCAGAACTCCAACGCCAGCCATCAGGACGCCTTCCGCGACAACACCGCGCAGGAGATTTCCCGGCTGTGACCCAAGCGCCAAGCGGATGCCGAATTCGCGTGTCCGCGCGCTGACAGAAAACGCCAGTACGCCCGCGACGCCAACGACAGCAATCAGCAAGGCGACCCCCGCGAACACGCCAAAGACCAGCGAGTTCAAGCGGTCTGGCGCAAGCACTTTTGCACGGATGTCTTCCAAAGTGGCTGCGTGCTCAACCGGTTCATCGGCGGACATATCCCGGATAATTTTCGTCACCGGCGTTACAAGCGAATAAGGATTTGCGGTGGTGTGGATGAAGAGGTGACCGCCAAACATCTGAGAGTCGGCGAAGGTGCCATAAATCGTAGAGACGGACTGCGGAACCAGATGCAGGTCATCCACGTCGGCAACGACGCCAATGATGCGATGCGGGCCTTTGAATCGCGCCTTTTCAGCGTCGGATCCAGGAATGAATTCGAGCACAGGGTCGGTCCAATAGACATGTCGGCCGACGGTATCCCCGGCAGGAAACATGCGGCGCGCCAGAGTCTCGCTGACGACAGCGACGGGCTCTTGAGTCTGGTCATCTTGCGAATTGAAATCGCGGCCTTCAAGAATGGGCACGCCGAGCGCGGCGAAAAAGCCGGGAGAGATCGTGCGCCACATCGCGCGAGGATCGTCTTTACCAGAGACGTGGCCATCAGCAGAAAATTGCAGACCTGGGCCGAAGTTGTCGGCATCGCGCCATGGCGCAATCGTGCTGAAAGCGGTGGTCGTGACGCCAGGCAGCGCATCGATGCGGCGCATCGATTCCTTGTAGAAATCCAGGACTTGCTGAGGCGTTTTTCCGTAAGACAGCGCCGGAACGTCAACGGCGAGAACGTGGCGCGTATCGACACCGGTCTGGGTCTTTTGCAGCGCGATCAGCGTCGTGATCAACATACTTGCGCCCGCCAGCAGCATGAAAGACGCGGCGATCTGCGTGACGGCGAAGATGCGCTGGCGGCGGCTCGTGCTGCTGGTGATGCGGACGCTGCCGCTCGCGAGGTTCATGCCGTTCGACGCGTTAGCCGAGGGCAGGCGCGGCACAAATGCCAAAATCACCGCGGCGATTATTGCCAGCGCCGCTCCCACCCAAAGGATGCTGGAATCGACCGTCAAATCCAGCGCGCGCAGGGAGAAGCGCGAGGCGTATCGAGCCAGGACTTGGACCAACGGCTGCGCGCTGATCACGCCGAGTGCAGCTCCCGCGCAGCAGAGTAAAAGGCTTTCGGCTAACAACATCCGGCGCAGCGAGCCGGTGCTTGCGCCGAGCGCGGCGCGGATCGACAGTTCGCCTTCGCGACGAACCGTACGCGCCAGAATCAGGTTGGCAACGTTCGAGCAGGCGATGATGAAGACGAGGCCAGAAGCGGCCAGCAGCACGAGCAGAACGGTGCGCGCGCCGGAAGTAATCTCGTCGCGGAGCATACGCGACTCGATGCGGAAGCGGCCGCTATCGGGATAAGCGTCCTGGTGATCTTTTTGCATCGTGGCGTAGACGGTGCGCAACTCGGCGCGAGCCTGGTCGAGGGTGGCGCCGGGGGCAAGCTTACCGAAAAGTTCAGTCATGCGATGGACGCGGCCCGTGACCATCGTCGCGGAAAGATGATGCGGGCTCGTAACCATGTTGCCGATAATCTCTGTGTCCGCGGGATACGGCACACACGGCTCTAGGACGCCAATCACGGTCGCGGAACGATCGCCGATGCTGCTGAGGCGAACGGTCTTGCCGATCACACTGGGATCTTTTTTGTAAACGGTGGACCAAAAGCGATACGTGAGCACGATGACGCCAGCGGCATTGGGACCGTCGTCTTGAGGTCCGATGAGACGGCCGAGAACAGGGCGCAGGCCCATTACTTCAAAGTAGTTGCCGCTGACGACGCCACCTCGAACTCCGCGAGGTTCACCGAGTCCGATCATCGTAAAGTCCATCTGCGAGAAATCGCCGAACTCGCTCAGGGAGTGGACGCTGCCCTCGATGTCCTTGATTTCGGGCACGGAGAACGTTGTGTTGTCGTCTCCCAAGCCGAGGGCGCTCTGGCGGATGTACACGAGCCGGTTCTCGTCACGGTTGACGAGCGGCTTCAGCAGCACTCCGCGCACGAGCGTGAAAATCGCGGCGTTCGCGCCGATGCCAAGCGCCAGCGTGAGGATCACAATGGCCGCAAGCCCTTTGCTGCGCATCAGCGAGTGGAACGCAACTCTCAGATCGCGAATAAATGACATGTTTCGCTCCGTTTCGGCGTTTATCAGCACCACGCGTGCCTATAGAAACACCCACATTGTAAATCACTCAATACGGATCATTCTTTCCTTTGTGGCCGCCCTCATCGCGAGGCATCCTTTCGCCGTCGCCGCTCGCTCTCCCTGATCATTTCGGTTATATCCGCCGCTGGACGTATCTCGATTGTTCCGCACTTCAGCTTCACTCCCGGCGATCGGGAAATGAGCTGAATTGCGTGATTCAGATCGCGCGCTTCAAGCACCTGAATTCCACCCAATTGCTCCTTCGTTTCCGCGTACGGACCGTCTGTCACTGCAACCTTTCCGTTCTTCCAAGACACGGTCACCGCCGTGTTGGGAGGCTGCAGAGGTTCCTCAGCGACTAAGTGTCCGTTCTTCCGCAGTTCGTCGTTGTAGCTAAAACACTCGTCCAGCACGGTGGAGCGCTCGCTTTCAGACATGTTTTCGAACTTGCCAGGCTCGAGGTAGCCCAAACAGATGTATTTCATCAATTCCTCCTGATTTCCTGTCACTCAAGGAGCCGTAGCTCATCGTTCTGTTATCGAGTATGGGTCCCCCTGAAAAACGCGCGCACCTCGACCGGCGCCCGACAGGCGCCTTGCGCCCCACTCCAATGCCTCGTCCAGGTTAGCGGCTTCCAGAATCCAAAAACCGCCTATGTGCTCTTTGGTCTCCAGGTACGGCCCGTAGGTGATGCGCACCTTACCATCCGGCTGCGCCCGCAGCGACTTCGCACTGCTCGCGGGCCCGAGGCCGCCAGCGAAAAACCTGGCACCGGCGGCCTCCATCTCGTTGAGCACGTCAATATCGCGCACCATCGCTTCGCCCTGGAGGGTCCCGTCGTAACCGTCGGGGCGGTGCTCCTTTTCCTGTAACGGTCTTCGGGCCGGGCGTTTGCCCTGCCTTCACTACATAGACGAACGGCCCCACCGGAATTCGACAACTTGTCCTAGATATTTTGCGTCCTCCGCGCTTTAGAACTACGCTTTGCGCCTGGTCATCTCCCTATCCGCATCGGCTTCTGACGAGTCTTTATTTCATTTCAACTGCCGAATCCGCTCTTGCAGGAATTGACGCTCTGGTTCCTGTTGGGTCAGGGCCAGAGCTTTCTCATAAGCAGACCGAGCCTCAGCCGTCTTGCCGAGCCTGCGGTACATATCGGCACGGGCGGAATGCGCCAGGTAATAATTTGCCAATTCGCCATGCTCCAACACCGCTTCGATATGCCTCAGACCGACCTCTGGACCATCGCGCATTGCAATTGCCACGGCACGATTTAGCTGTACAACCGGCGAAGGCTGAATTCGTACCAATCGGTCGTAAAGCGCAACAATCTGCCCCCAGTCGGTCACAGGCACTGATTCCGCTTCCGCATGAACGGCCGCAATCGCAGCCTGCAGTGTGTAGGCACCGAAGCGGCGGGACTTGAGGGCTTTCTCCAGCAGTGTCACTCCCTCCGCAATCTGCTCCCGGTTCCAGAGCGAGCGGTCCTGGTGCTCCAGCAAAATCAGCTCTCCGGTCGGCGATGTTCTCGCGGCGTGACGGGATTCGTGTAGCAACATCAGGGAAAGCAGCCCAGTGACTTCCGGCTCTGGCTGGAGTTCGAGCAGTAACCGGCCCAGTCGAATCGCCTCACCGGTTAACTCGGCTCGAGTCACTTCCGCTCCCGCCGCGGCAGAGTAGCCCTCATTAAAGACCAGATAGATGACCTGAAGCACCGCGCCCAGTCGCTCCGGCAATTCCTGTGGCGTCGGCACTTCGTAGCGAATCGGTGTGTCTCGAATCTTCGCCTTTGCGCGCACGATGCGCTGCGCCAGCGTTCGCGGAGTGGTGAGGAAGGCCTTTGCTATCTCCTCGGTTGTCAGCCCACACACCTCACGCAAGGTGAGCGCAACGTGCGCTTCCGGCGCAAGAGATGGATGGCAGCAGGTAAAAATCAGGCGCAGCCGATCATCCTCAAGGCTGTCATCTTCATGGGAGCTTTCCGCCGAACTCGATTGCGCTTCCAGATATCGCACGAGCTCGCCTTGCGACGCATCAAACCTTGCCCGTCGCCGCAGAGTATCAATGGCTTTGAATCGGGCCGTCGAAATTAACCAGGGTCGCGGGTTGCCGGGTACTCCACTTGTCGGCCACAGGCTCAGCGCAGCCGCAAAGGCTTCGTGCATCGCCTCCTCGGCAAGATCAAAATCACCGAGCAAGCGGATCAGAGTTGCCAGGATTCGTCCCGAATCCACGCGATAAAGGGAGTCGAGC
>Ga0209420_1000179_pt1 | contig 39700 bp, 31 predicted proteins | sample BlaSpr_A8_OM1_O1_FD_187972 | JGI IMG/M metagenome (GOLD analysis project Ga0209420, IMG submission 187972) | Forest soil microbial communities from Thunder Bay, Ontario, Canada - Black Spruce, Ontario site 2_A8_OM1_O1 (SPAdes) (version 2) | ecosystem: Environmental > Terrestrial > Soil > Boreal...
GATTTACCCCTTTTTGCCGGGGTTTCGATTCATTTCTTTTAGTTATTATTTTTAGCTATAGTAGCTTGACACAAATACCGCGGCAGGACAAGAGTTTATGGTTTCTTCGAAGATCGTGTGCGTTAGCGCTAACCCAGCGGTGGACCGCCGCGTGTACCTCGATGCGCTTATTCTTGGAGAAGTAAACCGCGGGCGGAGTTCGCTCGCCATGCCGGGCGGGAAGGCGGCCCATGTGGCTATGGCGGCACGAGCCCTGGGGGTAGAAGCAAGCTGGATCGGTTTTCTTGGCGGGGCCATCGGCGAACAAATCGAAAAAGAGTTGCGCAAACTTGCCATCGCGGTGAGTCCGATTCGAACGGCGGCGGCCACACGCGTGAACCTGGAAGTAATCGAAGATTCGGGAAGAATTACGGAAGTATTGGAACCTGGTGGACCGATTACCGGCGACGAGCAGGCCGAAATGCTTCGGCTGTTCGCGCACAGGTTAAGGGGGGACTGGGAAGGGGTGTTGGTTGCCATCTCGGGGAGTTTACCTCCAGGCTTGCCGGCTGATTTTTTTGTGCAGTTGATCCATGTTGCGATGGAAGCCGGCTCCCAGGTGTTTCTGGATACCAGTGGGGACGCGTTGAAACAGGGAATTGCGGCCCAGCCGAATTTCGTGAAGCCGAATCGCAAGGAAGTTGAAATTCTGCTCGCTCGCACGTTGCCTGATGTGCCAGCTGTGGTGGCCGCTGCGCGCGAAATAATTTCCCACGGCGCTGGGAGTGTGGCGATAACGCTCGGCGCGGAAGGCTTGGTGTGGCTCGAAAGCAAAGAAGGGCCGGCGTGGTTTGCGCAACCGCCGAAGTTGAAAACGATTTCTACCGTGGGATGCGGGGACACGACGCTGGCCGGTTTCGCCTACGGCGCGCTTCGAGGATTGCGTGGCGAAGAGGCCCTCAGATTTGCGACCGCTTGCGGCGCGGCGAACTGTCTGGCCAAGTCGGAAGGGCGCATCTCACCGAGCGACGTCGAAAACCTAGTTCCCAAAGTCACCATAAAATCCTTAGGCTAATTGGCGCTGTTCGCGGCCAGGCGCTTAGCGTGTGCACAGAGATTGCGCGCCGCGATCGCTCCCACGTCGCTTTGATAAAGTTCGCCAAGCGATCTCCTGAAGCGCCGGGCACAAATACGGCGGCGCGTTCTTGGATACATCCCTCGGCCATATTTTTGTCAACTTAGAACGGCTATTTTTTCAGGAGTTGGCGCTTACGCCAGAAGGATTCGATTTCTTCCAAGGTGCGGCCTTTGGTTTCGGGCACTAAGTAATAGGAGAAGATCCAGGCGGCGACGGCCAGTAGCGCGTAGAGCCAGAAGGTCGATGTGGGGCCGAATTTGACGAGCAGAGTGAGGAAAGTTAGAGAGACGACGAAATTTGCGGCCCAGTTGGAGGAAGCGGCGGTTCCTTCAGCCAAGCCTCGGGTCTTCAGCGGATAAATTTCGGCGATGATGAGCCAGAAAATTGGGCCCAGGCTAATGGCAAAGCAGGCCACGTAGGCCATTAGGGTTATGACCGCGAGCCGGCCGAAGGCAGCGTCATGCTGGGTGGCCGAGGCGCGAAAGATGAAACCGAGAACGCCGAGAGAAACGGTCATGCCAGCGATACCGGTGAGCAACAGCGGGCGTCTTCCGACGCGGTCGATGAGCCACATGGAAACGAGAGTCATAATTACGTTTACCAAGCCGATTCCAGCGGTGGCCAGAATTGCTCCCGATGCCGAAGAGATGCCCGCGGAACGAATGATTTGGGGCGCGTAGTAAATCACCGTGTTAATTCCGGTGACTTGTTGAAATATGGCCAGGCCGATTCCGACCACAAGCGCGGGGCGAATCGATGCCATGAGCAGGTCGGACCATTGGCCGTGTTCGTCCGTTTCGGACAAGGTGCCCTGAATCCCCTGAAATTCCGCTTCCACATTTTGTGTACCGCGAATTTTTTTCAACACCGCGAACGCTTTATCAGACTGGCCATTTTTCACCAGCCAGCGCGGTGTTTCGGGCATGTACAACATTCCCAGTCCCAGAATCGCGCCGGGAACTACGGCGAGGCCCAGCATCCAGCGCCATTGTTCGGATTGAGCGAAGGCATAATCCACCAGGTAGGCAGCGAGGATGCCTATGGTAATGGCCAGTTGGAAAAGGGAAACTTGCCATCCGCGGGCTTTGGCGGGCGATACTTCCGAAATGTAAAGAGGGACGGTGGAGCTGGCCAGGCCGATGCCCAGTCCGACGATGGTGCGTCCGACGATAAGAGTGATTTCCGATCCGGCGGAGGCGCATATTACCGCGCCGAGAATAAAAATTATTGAAGTGATCAGAAGGTTTGTTTTGCGGCCGATGTGGTCGGCCAGATTGCCTCCGCCAAGGGAACCGACGGCTGCGCCTACCAAAACGACGCTGACGACCAGTTCCTGATGAAAAGTTGTGAGCGCGAAACTTTTTTGGATGAAAATGAGGGCCCCGGAAATTACACCTGTGTCGTAACCGAAGAGCAGTCCGCCCAGCGCGGCGATGGCAGCAGCGATATAAACGAACCCGGTGCTTTCGGCCTGTCGCGCGGATGGGCTTTCTGCCGCTTCAGAATTCATTTTCTGTTGGGGCATTCAGGAGCTCCTCGGTGGAGTTCGCACAGATGGAAAAGCGGTCAAAAACGCGTTCGGGCATTTTTTGATTTTTGGGCGATTTGAGCCGGCCGCAGTCTTTTGTTTTCCTGCAAATTACGTCGAGTTCTAATTCATGAATTTGGCGATTTAATCTGGTGACCGTCGCGCTGGGAATCGGCGGTCTTGAAAGTGTATTGTGAGGGAACGAACTGGGATGGGATCGAAATTTAGAGAGCTGTGTTGCAGGATCGTTAACTGCAAAGCAGATCCCTGGCGTCGCGTTGCTCGCTCGGGACTCCGATGCTCGTGGCATCGTCGGATTTCGCTCTGAATTCCGTCCGTCAATTTTTTTATTAGCGATCACGGGGAAACCTAGCACGCTGTTTGGCGAAATTCAAGGACCTGTGTGTGTGGACGGGCTAGTACTAGTGCAACTTTGTGTCAGATACCTTTGAATTCGCCCCCGTCGATTCGCAGCGAGGCCCCGGTCATCCACTTCGCCGAAGGCGACACCAAGTAAGCGAGAAGATCCGCAATCTCTTCGGGCTCGCCAAAACGAGAAATGCCGGATTGTTCCGGGTACTTTTTAATTGCTTCTTCGACGGTGAGGTGGTTGGCTGGCGCCCACTTTTAAAAAAATGATTTCCGCCGGCCGGTCATGACTGCTCCCGGCGAAACGCTGTTGACCTGAACGCCATCCTTGATTCCTTGCTCTGCGAAGGCTTTCGCCAGAGCGATTTCAGCGCGAGGAGGATATAATCCGTTGGCTCGAGCTAGCTGGACTTTCGGCCCCAGAAGCTGGGAGGGGCGCGGCGCGGATATCCCTTTTGAATCCTGCGCGAAAACTACGTGAGAATATTCGCTCGCTGGTTGAGAAGCGAAAGGCTAGACAGCGGGGAGATCCTGCGGTCCTTAACCGATTTCTGGCGGAGGCCCAGAGTCATCGCCGACTTGTTTGGAATAAGCCGGGCTCGCTGAATATTGAAAGAGTCACACCAAAAACAACCGCCCAGGCGGTTCTGGGACCCGTGGCGGAAGCCGCTGCTAATCTGCTTGCGGCGGCCGACTTTCGATTGGTGAAACGTTGCGAGGACGAGACCTGCGTGCTCTGGTTTTCCGACAACACGAAATCCCACCATCGGCGTTGGTGTAGCATGGCGCTTTGTGGGAACTGCCACAAGGTCGCGGCCTACCGGCGGCGACTGCGCCGCAACGGTTAAGGAGTCGGATGAAGATTATCAGGATGTAGATTCGCTGCCACCGCCATCGATTCACAAGAGCATTCAATGCGTGGCATCGAAGCTCGCGATGCAGTCAGACCGGTCGTTCTCGCTGGATCGCCTCGTTATCGTATGCGTCTCTAATTTTTAACTCATATTTACACTTCTAAGAAAGGAGTTCCTATGAACATCGTGGAAGACGTTACTCCGGATCAATCGCGTAAGGATATGAAACTGGAAGAGTACGACCTTGTGATCCTCGGCGGTGGCACGGGATCGACAATCGCAGCATGGACCTTTGCCAAACGGGGACAGCGTGTCGCAGTCGTCGATCGCAAATATATTGGCGGATCGTGCCCGAACATCGCCTGTCTGCCCAGCAAGAACATTATTCACGGCGCGAGAGTTGCGTCGTACGTTCGCAGAAGTGAAGATTTCGGCGTCGCCAAAGAAGGCTTCACGGTCGATATGGCCAAGGTGCGCGGCCGCAAACGCAAGATGGTTTCGGACTTGAACGATATGTATCTAGACATCTACAAGAAGACCGGCGCTCAACTTATCTTCGGCTCAGGGCGCTTCATCGCGCCCCGAATTCTGGAGGTTACGCTTTCTGATGGAACAAGGCGTCAACTCCGCGGAACCAACGTAATCATCAGTACAGGAACGCGTGCAGCGTTACCGCCAATTTCCGGCCTGGTTGAGGCACAGCCACTCATGCACGTGGAAGCACTCGAACTGGATGAGGTACCCAAACATCTTCTGGTGCTCGGCGGGGGCTACGTCGGATTGGAACTCTCCCAGGCCATGCGCCGGTTCGGCAGCAAGGTGTCGTTGATTGAACACAACAGACATCTGGTCGATCGCGAAGACGAAGACGTGACGGAAGCTCTTCGCTGTCTGTTCCAGGACGAGGGCATCGACATTCTTTTGAATGCTCAGATCAAGCGGATATCGGGAAAATCGGGCCAGTCGGTCAAAGTCGTCCTCGAACAGAATGGAGTCGAGAGAACCATCGAAGGTAGTCATCTGTTGGTTGCGGGAGGCCGCACGCCGAACACGGACGGGATCGGACTGGAGTTGGCTGGTGTTGAACTGACAGATCGCGGATACATAAAGGTGAATGAGCGGCTTCAGACAACCGTGCCCGGCGTTTGGGCGATCGGTGAGGTGGCGGGTAGCCCGCAGTTTACTCACATTAGCATTGACGATTTCCGCGTGGTCCAGGACAACCTCACGGGGGGTAACCGCGTGACAACCGGCAGGCAAGTCCCCTTCTGTCTTTTCACGGATCCTGAACTCGCTCACGTCGGGCTCCGAGAGAAGGACGCTAAAGCGCGAGGCATCGCTTATCGACTTTTCAAAATCCCGATGGAACAAGTTCTGCGCGCGCGAACACTTTCTGAAACTCGCGGGTTTTTAAAGGCGCTGGTTGAAATCAATGGCGATCGCATCTTGGGCTTCACCGCCTTCGCCGTCGAGGGAGGGGAAATCATGTCATCTGTCCAGGTTGCTATGATCGCCGGGCTTCCCTATACCGCGTTTCGCGACGCTGTCCTCACTCACCCAACGCTTGCGGAGGGTCTTGGCGCGTTGTTTTCCTCCGAACCTACTACACGAAACCAGCGGACACGCACGGCCACTCAATAAAAGAGAAATAAACTCTTAAGCCCGAGCTGTCCGAGAAGGATCGCCAGCGACTAAGGCCGGTAGGGGCTTTTCTTCGCTTGCCGCAATCACGGACGCACGCAAACCTGAATGATTGGCGACCGGGGTTAGGGGGCGGACTTCATGCGGTCGCGGACGAACATGATTGTGGGGTGGGATTTGTATGTGGTGCGCTGGAATTCACGGTAGGCGCATTTTTCTGCGACGCGGATGGAGGCGAGATTTTCGGGGTGGATGATGCAGGCGGTACGCGGCGTGGGGAAATGAGTGTCGCCCCAAGTGATGACGGCACGCACGGCTTCGGTGGCGTAGCCTTTTCCACCTGCCGGGGTTGTGAAAGCCCAGCCGATTTCCGGGAGGCCTTTGAGCGCGGGAAGGTCACGTTTGTAGTCGGCGAAGCCTACTTCTCCGATGAAATGGCCGGTGGATTTTTCTTCGACGACCCAATAACCGAAAGCTAGCAGTGACCAATGTCCGGCGTATCGCAGCAATCGCGCCCAGGATTCTTCTTCTGTGCGCGGTTTGCCGCCGATGTAACGCGTGACTTCGGGATCGGCCCACATCGCGGCGCAATGCAGGAAATCTTCGAGGTGGTGGGCGCGGAGTTTTAGGCGTTCGGTCTCGAGCGTGGGCACTTCGACGGCGCGACGGGAAGAGGGAGACATCGGAGAAGTTTATTGGTGCTTGTGCGTTGCGTCAAACGCGAGTCTCTGACGCAGAGCCAATAGAACAAGAAGCTTGCGGCCGACAAGAAGCTCCACACTAGCAGAGGATGTGCGGGACTTCGCGGCTTGGGGCCTACGCAATTCCAAAGGCATTGTCGAGCGCGGGCTCGATGGCGCCGCGAGGACGGCGCGGGATACTACTACTTGGGAGCTGTTGCTGCATGCGGAACGAGATTATGCCACTGCGATAATCAGCGAATGCTTTACTTAAAAAGACCTCATCGATGGCCACTGCGCGGATATTCCTTCAGCCTCTTTGTCGCTCAAATCGTTTCAACAAAGTTCAGGTGAATGAGCCACTCGAACGAGTTGGGTTTAATCGTAGAATGAGAAGTTCGACACTGATGAGCGCGGAAACCAACTCGGGTGTTGTTGCGCCGGAGACGGAGGTTGGGCTCTCGCGCGCGTGGCGCGCGCTGCGGCACAGGAATTTCCGTTTATTTTTTGGCGGGCAGAGTATCTCGCTGATTGGGACGTGGATGACGCGGCTGGCGACCAGTTGGCTGGTTTACCGGCTGACGGGGTCGGCGTTCTTGTTGGGCATGGTGGGATTTTCGGGGCAGATACCGACGTTTCTGCTGGCGCCGTTTGCGGGAGTTTGGGTGGACCGGCTGAACCGGCGGCAGGTCTTGATCGTCACGCAGATTTTGGCCATGCTGCAATCGTTTGCGCTGGCCGTGCTTACATTGACGAGGCACATCACCATCCACGAAATTATCTGGCTGAGCATATTTCAGGGAATGATCAATGCGTTTGACATGCCGGGACGGCAGGCGTTTCTGGTGGAGATGGTGGAAGACAGACAGGATTTGGGGAACGCGATTGCGTTGAATTCGTCGATGGTGAATATGGCGCGGCTGGTGGGGCCTTCGCTGGCTGGAATGGTGATTGCGGTTTCGGGGGAAGGCGCTTGTTTCTTGATCGACGGGATTAGTTATCTGGCAGTAATTGCGTCCTTGCTGGCCATGCGGCTGAAGCCTAGTGCGATAAAACGCGTGACCGCGTCAATGCTGGTGCAACTGAGAGAAGGCTGGGATTACGTTGCGGCGTTTTTCCCAATACGGACCATACTCACTTTGTTTGCGTTGGTGAGCTTGATGGGCTGGCCGTTTACGGTGTTGATGCCAGTTTTTGCTTCGAAGATTTTGGGAGGCGGGCCGCACACGTTGGGATTCCTGATGGGAGGTGTAGGAGTTGGCGCGCTGGTTTCGGCGCTGTCGCTAGCGATACGCAAGAGCGTGCTCGGACTGGGGCGCATGATTTATATTGCGACCGGACTTTTTGGAGCGGCGCTGATTTTCTTTGGACTGTCGAAGAATTTTTGGCTTTCGCTGGTGTGCATGCTTTTCAGTGGATTTGGAATGATGCAGCAGATGGCGGCGAGCAACACCATCATTCAAACGATTGTGGATGAAGACAAGCGCGGGCGCGTGATGAGTTTTTACACGGTGGCATTTGTGGGCATGGCGCCGTTTGGGAGTTTGTTGGCGGGGGCCATGGCACACGCGATGGGTGCTCCGCGGACGGTCATGGTGAGCGGGGCGTGCTGCATCGCGGGCGCGATTTGGTTTGCTTCGCGACTGAAGTCGATACGAAAAGTAATTCGGCCGATTTATATTGACCTGGGAATTTTGCCCGGGCCGCCGGTGAATGCGATCGTTCAAGATAGCGTGGGGCGGTAAGCGAAAAATTTTAGCGCGAGGCCGGGTCAGGATTCGGGGCCGGTTTTGGTGCTGATCCAGGGTTGAGCACCATGAGGGTGGAGGTGCCGTGGGCCAATATGCGGCCGTCCGGCGCGAGCAACTGCGCTTGGGCGGAAATGATCTGGCGGCCTTGGGATATGACGCGGCCTTCGACTCGCACGCGACCGGTCTCGAGCGTAATTGGTCTCGAAAAATTTACTTTCGTTTCGATGGTGGTGTAGGCCGTTCCCGCGGGAAGCAAGGTATGCGCGGCGCATCCGGTGGCGCTGTCGATTAGAGCCAGCGCCCAACCACCATGGATGGTGCCCATGGGATTGAGCAAGTGAGAGCCGGGGTCGCCTTCGAAGACAGCGAAGCCGTCGCCGACCTGGACTAGCCAGAACGACATGGTGTTAGCAATCGATGGCCCGGGCAGGCGGCCTTCCACCATCGCTTGCATCAATTCTTTGCCGCTCATTCCGGCGGCTTCCGGGAGATTGGCCAGATTATGGTTGGTAGTCATGTGCGCACAGGCTCCTGTTTCTGTTGTTGGATGTAACTGCAAAAGAATAGATTCGGGTAAAGGCGCAGTTTCGGGCGCTCTCGTTGAGCCAAGTCTGATAGATGCTCGGCACTAGACTCTTTCTGATCCGCACTTAGGAGTTGATGGACATCGCGCGACGAGCGCGTTAACGTTGAAACTGCATTCAGAGGAGAAATGAAAATGGCGAATGATTCGCATCAACGAGCGGCTGAGTTTCACGAGCAGGCAGCGCACGCGCATCGGGCTGCGGCTGCAGGCCACGGAAAAGGCGACCATTTTACCGGGCACGAGCAGTCCAAACAGGCGATGGAACATGCCCGGAAAGCCTGGGAGTTTTCGCAGGAGGCGCACCAACAGTCCGCGATGTTTTTGAAAGAGGACCAAGAAAAGAAGAGCTAGTTGGATGTCGCAAGGGGGAAAAAGCATACCAGGCGTTTAGCCGAGCAATGTTCTTCGCCGTCGTTGTCTTCACAGAAAAAGAGCCGGCGGGACACCGGCGCTACAAAGTCAAATCCCAGCGATACCGTTAGAGTGCGATCCATCCTGCGAAAATTAGCCACAGAGATGTGACGCCTACCAGAATCCACAAGATTATGCCTTGCAAGAGCGGGGGCCAGCCGACTTCGCGAAGGGTGGCGCGCGAAATTCCGGTTCCTATCAAATAAAGAGTTGCGGTCAGCCCCAGCTTTCCCAGATTGCTTAACACGTGCCAGAGATTTGTGAGCCCGGGCAGGTAGGTGTTTGCAACTGCGGCTAAACAAAAAAACAAGATAAACCAGGGCCATTGAATGCGGGTTTTGGAGCGTTTGAGGACGGCGGCGCCAATCGCAACCGGGACGATCCAAAGCGCGCGAGTGAGTTTTACGGTGGTGCCAACGACCAGCGCAACGGGGCCGTAACGCGCGGTGGCGCCGACGACTGAGCTGGTGTCGTGAATTGCCAACGCGGCCCACAAGCCGAATTGCTGTTGGGTCAGGTGCAGAGCCCAGCCCAGGGGCGGAAAAATCAAGAGGGCGATGGAATTCAAAATAAAGACGGTGCCAAGCGAAACGGCAATTTCTTCATCGTTGGCTCCGATGATAGGAGCGACGGCGGCGATTGCGCTGCCTCCACAAATCGCGGTGCCGGTGGAGATGAGGATGGATGCCGTTTTGTTAACGCGCAAGAGACGGCCGGCAAGAAGTCCGAAAATCAGCGCGAAAGAAATGCTTGCGGCGGTATAGACGAACCCACTTCGGCCCGCGCGAAGCACTTCGTGCAAGTTCATTCCGAAGCCGAGCCCTACGACCGACGCCTGCAGCAGGAATTTTGAAAGATTGCGGCTATCCGCTTGATAGGGATGGGCGAATGACAGACCGTAAATCAATCCGAGGGTGAGAGCGATGGGCGGGGAAATTATGCCGGTGGCACATAAGATTAATCCGAGGAAAAAGAGGGTCTTGGTATTCAGCTTAGGTTCTCCAGATCTGTAACCGGCACCTGCGACAGGCAGCGCAGTCCAACTTTATTCTTTATTTCCGCAACAGCTGACGCTATCTCATCGATGGCATCGCTCGCTCTTGCACAGCCTCACGCAGAATTCGTCCTGTTGCGAAGGGCGCGCGGAAGTATAGCGGAATTTGAAACGCGTTAGCAGGGCTTAGTCGTCTTGGTCCAAGAAATCTTCGTCGTTGGCGCTGGCGGCTTCGCCGTCGGTGGGCCAGTCTTCGAAATAATTATTCAAAGCGAAAAGTTTTTTGGCGAGTTCGCCGATTTCGCCGGCTTCGTCGGAGAGTTCGCGGGCGGCGATCAGGCCGACGTCGATATTGCGACGTTCGATTTCAGTGGGCTTGCGGCCGCTATCGGTCCAGCGCTTCATGGCGGCTAGCTGCTTATGGATGCTCTGCATGATGGCGTTGTTTGGGGTGCGCGTGAGGATGCCTGTGACGACATCGGTGGCTTCGCGAAGAACACGTTGGTAATCGAGCTTGGAGTTGATCTCACCGTATAGGCCTGCCATCAGGTGGTCCGTCCTTTTTATCTGGCACAGCTACCCTATCATCGATGCCCAGGCTTATGGGACTTCAGCGATAAACCAGTCTTTGGGAGTCACATCCAGGCGGCTTGAATCTAGAAGGCGGGACGAGGTGTTTCAGTTGTCGTAAACATTTACGTCCAGTAGGGCAATTCCGGCGAATTTAGGCTAGACAGGGCTACCCATTCTCAGTCAAATTATGGGTGCAGGGTTTGGGGTGTTGGTAGCTTGAGGGGGTACTAGGCGATGCGATATGTTTCTTTTCTGATCGGGGCCATTCTAGCGCTAGGAATAAAGGCGGGTGCGCAGGTGAACGTCGTAAATCCGCCAGCGAACGAGGCGTTTCCACAGGTGGCGCTGATGGCGTCATCGGGAGAATCTTTCAACTTCACCGGGTTGCCCCCAGCGACGGCGGGAATCACTGGCACACCTTCGCCAGCCACGAGCCTAGCTGCGGAGCCGCCGCAGAACGTGCAGAGCGTTTATGAAAACTATGCCTGGCAAGCTTATATAGGCTATGAGTATTTACGCCTTTATCAAGTCCCCTCCATTACGAAAAACACGAACGGGTTTACATACAGCATGGTGTATTACATCAAGAGCTGGTTCGCCCTGGATGGCGAGCTCGACGCTACGCACTTAAACGAGCTCGGCACCGACGGGTGGTTTCTGATGGGCGGAGGAGGGCCTCGGTTCCGGTGGTCGGCTCCGCGCGGGCTGGAACTCTGGGCTCACGCTTTGGGCGGATATTCCCATTTGACGCCGCAGACGGCATTCGGAGACGAGCACGCACCGGCGTTTGAGGCTGGCGGCGGAGTGGACATCAACGCGCATCATCGGCGGCTGGCGTATCGCATTGAAGCCGACATGGTGGGGACGCACTACTACAATACTTATCAATACAGTCCAAAAGTTACGGCGGGAATTGTAATCAAGTTTTAGGCGCGCTGGTGGGCCGCGAGCCGAGGGAAAACTGATGGGTTCAAGTTCGCGACCAAAACCAGAACCCGACAAGAAAAAGACGCCGGTCCTCCCGGCCCGCAGAGCCGAAGCCTGTGGATCCAGTGGACGAGGCTTCCATCGAATCATTTCCCGCCAGCGATCCGCCTGCGCTGGACCCCGAACCCAAGAAGCAAGATAAGAAAAAAGAAAAAAGTGCCGGAGCCGGCTCGAAGTAATTTTTGGCACCTTTCGCTGCGTTTCCTCATCCAACCTGGTGAACCATACTCAATAAGAACTAGGCGTACTTAGTTATGGTCCGCTGGAGATCACCATGAAATCCAAGGCAACGCAAGCGAAATCCCAAGGAACTGAAACGAAAATCGTTTTGCAGGTGGGAAGCGAGCTGCGGATCAACAACAAGGGCGACATCATTATCGACAATCCGGAACTGGAGTTAGCGCGCGAACAGGAAGCCGCGGACGCGACTATTGCGTATCGATTTGAGCCGGAGCAGGGCGTGCACGTTTTGCGACTGCTGGACCCGGTGGCCGATCACAAGCATATGAAAACCCATCGCCGCGACGATTGATTGGTTATCACCGTGGGGCGGCCAAATCCTCCGGAAAATTAAACGGGGAGATCTATGTTATTTGATGAATTGACTATTCGCGAGCTGACGTTGCGCAACCGTATCGTGGTTTCTCCCATGTGCCAGTATTCCAGCGCCGATGGATTTGCCAACGATTGGCATCTGGTGCATTTGGGCAGCAGAGCGGTGGGAGGGGCGTCGTTGGTTTTTACCGAAGCGGCGGCGGTTTCTCCCGAGGGGCGCATCAGTCCGCAGGATTTGGGGATTTATAAAGACGAGCACATCGAGCGGCTCTCGCGGATTACGGGTTTTCTTCGCGATCAGGGAAGCATCCCCGGAATTCAATTGGCTCACGCGGGACGCAAGGGCAGCACACTGCGTCCGTGGGAGGGGAATGCGGCAGTGCCGGAATCAAAAGGGGGCTGGACGCCGGTGGCACCGAGCGCTATTCCGTTCTCAGCCACTTACCCGCAGCCTGTTGCGCTGGAGGAGAAGGGAATTCAGAACGTGGTGAAGTCTTTCGCTGCGGCTGCCGGGCGCGCGCTGCAAGCTGGGTTTCAGGTAATCGAAATTCACTCGGCGCATGGTTACTTGTTGCACGAATTCCTTTCGCCTATTTCGAACAAGCGCACGGATTCCTACGGCGGCTCGCTGGAAAATCGCTGCCGTCTCTTGGGTGAAGTGGTCGCGGCGGTGCGCAAAGTGTGGCCCGCGGCTTATCCGCTGTTCGTTCGAATTTCGGCCACGGATTGGATTGAGGGCGGCTGGGACCTGGATCAATCCGTCCAATTGGTGGAAAAAATTGCGCCGTTGGGCGTGGATTTAATCGATTGTTCGTCGGGCGGAATTGCGCCGGGGGCCAACATTCCTATACGGGCTGGATACCAGGTTCCCTTTGCGCGAGAAATTCGCAATGAAACGGATGTGATGACTGGAGCGGTCGGACTGATCACATCTGCGAATCAAGCCGACACGATTTTGCGGGAAGAGAGCGCGGACGTGGTCATCATGGCTCGTGAATTTCTGCGGCAGCCCTACTGGGCGCTTCAAGTGGCTCATGACCTGGGTTTTCCGATACCCTGGCCGGTGCAATATTTGCGGGCTGCGCCGGATGGGACACCTACGCGCGAGCCGATTCGTCCACCGGAAGGCATGGACGCGTTGGCGGAGCACGACCTAAATCTGGAATAACGATCCTCACTTTTCTAAATAGGACGAGCCCTGGGATTTCTTTTCCTGGAGTCTACGAATCATTTCGCATCGGAAACACCTCGCGTTATCGCTCTAGTTCCAACACGCCAAAACATCTACCATTGCGTTCGTGACGACCGCTTCCGATACCGGAACAATGCATCGACGCATCGCTGCGGCCACTGGCATCGTGATGGCCAGCGTTCTGTTGAGTCGCGTGCTGGGATTTTTTCGCGATTGGACTCTGGCGCACCAGATGGGGTCGAACGCGATTACCGACGCGTACAACGCGGCCTTCACCCTGCCTGACTTCCTGAATTATTTGATTGCGGGGGGATCGTTGAGCGTCACGTTTATCCCCGTTTTTGCAAAGTATGCGGCGGAGAAGCGGGAAGAAGAGGGCTGGCGCGTTTTTTCCACCGTGATTACGGTGATGGGCTTTGTCCTGGTAGGACTTGTTTTGTTGGGAGAGCTTTTCGCGCCGTACATTGTGAATTGGATTGCTCCTGGATTCAGCCCGGGCGAACGGGCGCGCGTTGTTTTTCTGACACGATTGATGCTGCCGGCGCAAATTTGTTTTTACGAGGGTAGTATTTTGAGCGCGGTGCAATATGCCAAGGGGCAATTTGTGGTGCCTTCATTGGCGCCTCTGATTTACAACATCGGGATTATTCTCGGCGGTGTCTTGCTGGCTCCGCGAATTGGGATCACTGGCTTTGCGGTTGGAGTGCTGGGCGGAGCCATCGCGGGAAATTTTCTGCTTCAAATTTATGGGGCTTACCGGGCGGGGGCGGTGTTTTCGCCGAGCTTTAACGTTCGGCATCCGGGGTTTTGGCTTTTTCTGAAGCTTTCGGTGCCGATCATGCTGGCTGTTTCGGTGTCTTTCGCGGACGATTGGATCATTCGATATTTTGGATCGTATTTGCAGGCTGCCTCGATTACCTGGCTGACTTACGGGAAAAATTTAATGCGGGTGCCTCTTGGTCTGGTGGGACAAGGTGTTGGTGTGGCATCGTTTCCGTTTCTCGCCCAGTTATATTCGGAGAAGAAATTTGAGGAGCTAAATCGCGTCCTGAATACCACGTTCAAAGGGCTGATCTTTCTGCTGCTTCCGATTTCGGCTCTGACCATTGCGCAAAGCGTCCCCATCGTGAATCTGGTTTTTTCGCACACGCGCATGCATGGGTACGATCTTTACGCCACGGGGCAGACGCTCGCATATTTTTCGATGGGGATGTTCGCCTGGGGAGCGCAATACATTCTGGCTCGCGGCTTTTACGCGACGCGGGACACTGTTACGCCGGCGGTGGTCGGTACGGTGCTGACAGCGCTGAACATTCCGCTTTATTGGTGGCTGGCCCATCGCATGCAGTACGTGGGTTTGGCGCTGGCCAGCTCGTTCGGCATCGTTGCTTACACCGTGGTTCTTTTTATTTTGTTGAACCGGCGCACGAAGAATCCGGAACAGGGGAGCTTAGTGGTCTTCTTCTTGAAGATGGCCGGCGCATCACTCGTGGCGGGTATTGTCTGCTACCGGCTCACGCTTTTGCTCGAAACCCACTTACCGTGGCAAAAGATTTGGGGAGCGCTGGAGCTGCTGGTTATCGTTACAGCTGCGGGAATTGTGTTTCTGATGATTTTGCTGAAAATACTGCGCGTGCCGGAACTGGACCACTATTTGCGGAAGGCCTGGGCTTACACCGGCTTGTCGGCGTAGTCCTCTGGTGCGTGCCACTTACCAACGAAATGGTTGCCGGTGTGGCCCAGAAATTTCCCGTCCATGTAAATATCGGCGGCGGCTAGCGGAGTGGGCAGGCGGGCTGCTGCGTGATTTATTTCAAGTATTCGGCGAGCCAGTCCAGGAATGTTTTGTGCCACAGCTGGCTGTTTTGAGGCTTCAGCACCCAATGGCCCTCGTCCGGGAAAATTAAGAGTTTCGAAGGCACACCTTGGCGCTGCAAAGCGGTGAAGAATTCAAGTTCTTGGGTATAGGGCACACGAAAATCCAGTTCGCCACCAACGACAAGCGTGGGCGTTTTATATTTTCCGAGCGCGGCGGCAAATTCACTGGGCGACCATTTTTTGTAGAATTCGGAATTCGCCCAGGGCGTACCGTCAAACTCCCATTCCTGAAACCACAATTCTTCTGTTGCGTTCATGCTGACGGCGTCGTAAGGGCCGGCATGGCTGATCAAACATTTGAAGCGGCCGGTGTGCGTGGCCATCCAGTCAACCATGTATCCGCCAAAAGAGCCGCCCGCCGCAGCCACGCGCGAACCATCGATGAAAGGATATTTCGCAATGGCTGCGTCCAAGCCGGACATCAAATCCTCGTAGGCCTTGCCGCCCCAATCATGGCTGATTTCTGCGGTAAATTTCTGCCCATATCCGGTGGAACCACGCGCGTTGATCGCCAGGACAACGTATCCGGGGGCGGCCATCACCTGCTGGTTCCAGCGATAGCCCCAGGCATCGGTCCAGGAATTTTCCGGGCCGCCGTGAATCAAGAGCAAAGCAGGATATTTTTTCGCGGGATTAAAATTCGGCGGACGGAATAGGAAACCTTCGACCTGGGTTTTTTCCGCGCCTTCGAACCAGAAGGCTTCCGGCTTGGGAAGATCGAGCTGCGAGAGTAGCTGCGCGTTTTGATGCGTGAGCTGGCGCGTGTCGCTGCCGTCTGAATTCGCGGCGAAAATTTCGGCGGGCATGGTCAGGCTAGTGCGGGCAAAGGCCAGGGTGCGTCCATCGGCGTTGATGTCGAATTCGCCGTTGAAATTGCCGTTCACTACAACCTTTGGAGAATTCCCGGGCGCGGCTGAGATCGAGTAGATCGGCATCTCGCCTTTATCTTCAGCGGTGAAGAAGATGGTCTTGCTGTCGGGAGCGAACTCGTAGGATTCCACGCTGCGATCGAAACCTTCCGTCAAATTCGCTTCTTTCCGGTCTTTGCGAGAATAAAGCATGAGACGCCAGCGATCAGCTTCGTAGCCCGGTTGCATTTGCGCCCGGTAGGCGATCCACAGGCCGTCGCGGGAATACACTGGTCCCCAATCGTCGGCGGGATTGAGGGTGATTCGCGCGGGCGCGCTGGTGCCGGAGGCAGGCACGGTAAAAAGGTCGCCATTGGTGCTGAGAGCTTCGTCTCGATCCGTATTGGCGGTGAAGCAGATTTCGCGGCTGTCGGGAGAAAAGGCCATCGCTTCCGGGGCGCCCATGCTGAAGGGCGGCACATCGTAGTCGGCGCCTGGCGTGAGATCGCGGGGAGATCCACCTTCGGCTGAAATGGTAAAAAGATGGCTGCGCTTACCGTCGGACCACGAGTTCCAATGGCGATACAGCAGTTTGTCATAAACGTGCGCCTTCACTTTGCTTTTCGATTTTTCAGCATCGCGACGCGCGTTACACGCTTCGTTTGTGCAATCGGGATAGACGCTGGAAACGAAGGCAATGGTCTTTCCGTCCGGGGACCAAATTTCATTGTCCGCTCCGGCGGAAAGAAACGTGAGGCGGTTCACCGTACCGCTTTTGATATCCATCGAAAAAACTTGTTGCTTACCTTCGATGCGGGCGGAAATGAACGCAAGCTTCTGGCCGTCGAGCGACCAGCGGGGGCGCATGTCGCTGCCTCCATGCGTCAATTGCCTCGGCTCGCCGCCGGCTACGCTGACGATCCATATGTCGCGCGAGGTGTGATTTGTTTCCAGGTTTGGAGTTGCTACGGTGTAGGCGACCCATTTGCCGTCGGGAGAGATTTGTGGCTCGCTGAGGCGGTGCATGGAGATTAGATCCTGGAAAGTGATGGCGCGTTTCTTAGTTGTTTGCGCGTTTAAAGAAACGGGCGCTACGGCGAGGGCCATGACGGCGAGACACGCGGCCAAGGCTTTGCCGATGCTTTGCGGACGCACGTTCATTTTTCCTCGCTGACCCAATTACGGACTACAGTTTTCTCGTGCTTAGAAAAATGAACGTGCCGCCGGCTACCAGCAGCAGTATGCCGAAAGCCTTCGGAAGCTGGATTATTCGCGTCGTTTCGATAATCGTTCTAACTCCGCTAATTTCCATTTCCTTTTTCTTGGAGGGCATGCTGAGGTTGGGATGAACCAACGCGGCGATGCCCAGCGCGATGAATAGCGCGCCCAGCACTACGAAAGGGTGAACTTTCATCGCAATATTCTCCTGCGCTTCATGCTTAATTCACCGGTGTAGCTTCTGTCGTGCCGATTGCAGCAACCATTGGTTTTAGGATTTCGCTCAAATAATCGGGGCGGCTGGTGTCACGTACCAAGTGAGGCCAACGCGAGCCACCATGATAATCGATGGAACGCGTCTGAAATTGCGCGCCGTTTGCGACGATCAACTGAAGCGGGCCCGTGGACAATTTTGATCCAGCGATGGCTTGTCTCATTTCGTCCGGAGAATACTGCTTTCCGTTGACCGCGATGATTTTCATCCCCGGGCCGATTCCGGCGTCGTATGCCAGACCGCCGTGGGTTACATCGTCCACCGTTCCGTCATCCTGGACCATCATTCCGATGGTGAAAACTAAATTTGATCGCCTGGCGAGGCCGCTTTCGATCGCTTCCATTTCGTTGGGCTCTTCACTGTAGATCAACTTCCACCCGTTATTTTCGACCGCTTCGATGGGAGTTTTGGTTGACACACCGTCCAGACGCGCGCGGAGAAACCCGGTCCAGTCGTAGGACGCCAGGGTATTCAAAACGGCTACCACGTCTTCGAATTTATAGGTTTTCAGCGCGGGGACGTTGGGAGAGCCGGCGTAAAAAATCTGGCAGAAATCGTTCATGGATTTCTTGTCTTTGGTGAGACTGCGCAGGGTGCCGTCGATATCGAGCCAGAGCAACTGGCCTTCTTCGTAGAAATCCGTACCGCGGCGCCAATTGGACCAGTCTTCGGTGGCGTTGTAGAGGAACGGAGCGGCGTCAGCGGTGTCCTGCAGGTTGCGCCAGTCGCGTCCGGGACGATGTTCGTAGGTGGCCACGAGCTCGGCTAAATCTTCCATAGTTTCATGTTGCGTGAGCAGTCCACTTCGCGCGGTGAGAACAAAACTGCCGAGATATTCCGTCAAGCCTTCGTAAACCCAAAGTAAATCATCTTTCATGGGCTGCTGATAATCCGCGGTGGCCAACCCTTCGGGACGGCGATATTTGCCGTTCCAGGAATGGACAAATTCGTGGGGCAGAAGCCCGGCGAAGGCGATCAGTTCGGAGTCATCGATGAGGCTGCGCTCGTTGGTGCGGTCGTCGCTGGACTCGTGATGCTCCAGGCCGAAGTGCGCGACGTCGTCACTGAGCGTAAGGAGAAAATGATAATCGCGATAATGGCGCGGGCCGAAAAGCGCACCGGCTTCGGTGACCAACTGGTTAAAGTGTGTCTGCGTTTCCGGTGACATTGCCAGGGCTGCTTCGCTGTCGGCGGCGAGGTCCATGAAATGCGGAGGATCCTGGCCCGGCGTTAGTTGAATCTCGCGAAAATATTTTCCGGCGATTACCGGGGAATCGACCAGGGTGTTCAGCGTGACGGGCGAGAAATCGATCGTGTCGCCATTTTGTTTGGGACCCGGGAGGGCAGTGCCGTATTTCCAACCGGCGGGAAGCTTCAGACTGGGCACGAAAGTGATGTCGCGTATGTCGAAACCTTGGGGATACATCAAAACTTGATTCCAGCTTAGGACGTCCAAGGCATTGGTTGCTGACGCTCCGGCGGAAAATCCTACAGCGGGGGCTGCCAGCAGGAAATCAAAATCCACGGTTAATTGGGTGACGCCGGCCGGGATCTCCAAATGGATGGAGAACATTTCCACCAAGTCGCGGCGCCATGCAATTGATTTGCCCGCGCCGCTGAATTTCAGCCCGGCCACTTCGATGATGGGGCCATCGGGCATGTGTTCTCCAGGGAGCCATTCCGGGTAATACAGAGTAAGCTCACCGGGCGAGACGGGAATTTCCATATGCGCGTGCAGAATTTTCTGCGGCGCTTGCGAAGCGTCAACTAGTAAGCGAATCGGACCGGCCTTGCTTTGCGCCTGTGCCCTCGCGCTGGCGAAAACGAAAATTGTTGCGAGAAAGAGTCCCGTTATTGAAATCACTCTGCACATCATTCCCCCGTTCTTCTGGTGCCGTATTTTAGCGAATCGGACTTACGTATTATTTAGAGAGCGAGACGATAGGTGATGATTCATTTCAGAAAATTAGAAACCCCTACCTGCGCGAACAAAAATTGGAGCACATCGGTGTCTTCTTCAATGATCTTGCTCACCGGGCGGCCTTCACTGTGGCCCAACTTTGTGTCGTACATCAGCAGAATCGGTTTGTGGCCGCCTTGCGCCGCTTGCATTTCTGCCGCCATCTTTCGGGCGTGCAGCGGGGCCACTCGCGTGTCGCTATCGCCGGTTAGAAAAAGCACTGCCGGATATTTCGTGCCTTTTACTACGTGATGATAGGGCGAGTAGGCGTAGAGAAAAGGAAACTGATTGGGATCGTCGGACGAGCCGTATTCAGGGACCCAAAAGCGCGCCACTAAAAATTTCTGATAGCGCACCATATCAAGAAGCGGGTAGCCGCACACGATGGCGGCAAAAAGATCGGGACGTTGTGTCATCGCGGCGCCCATTAGCAGGCCACCATTGCTGCGTCCGGTAATGGCCAGCCGCTGAGGACTGCTATAGTGATTCGCAATCAGCCATTCGGCGGCCGCGAAAAAATCGTCGAAGACGTTCTGTTTTTTCTCGAGCATGCCGGCGCGGTGCCAGGCTTCGCCAAATTCTCCGCCGCCGCGCAGATTGGGCATGGCGAACACGCCACCGTGTTCGGCCCAGACGATCGCATCGTCGCGAAACGCAGGAGTTTCGCTGGAGTCGAAGCCGCCATAGGCGGTCATCAAGGTGGGACTGGAACCGTCGAGCTTCCGTCCCTTTTTATAGAAAAGAAACATGGGGACGCGAGTTTTGTCTTTGGAGCGGTACCAAACCTGTTTTACTTCGAACTCTTTGGGGTCTACCGGAACGGCGGGCTTTGCCCATACAGCGAGCGTATGCAGCGGAATATCGTAGCGATAAATAGTGGCGGGAATGGCGAAAGATTGAAACGATAGAAACACCTCGGAATTTCTCCATCTTCCGGCGATTCCGCTCACATCTCCCAATGCTGGCAGCGCGACACCTCCCGCGGGTTTGCCGTCGGTTTCAAAAACATTTAGTTCAGAGGATGCGTTGTGCGAATACTGCGCGATGATTTTTCCGCCGGCTAATCGAAAATCTTCCAGCCGCGACTCGCTTTCGGGAATCACTTCTTTCCAGTTTTCATGCGCGGGATTGCCTAACGGCACGGCTAGCAAGCGCCAGTTGGGAGCCTTCCAGTTTGTTTCCAAATACAGCGTGTCACCCGCGATTTCGCCTTGGAAGCAGGAGTTAATCGTTTTGACGATTGGGGTGATCGGGCCACTGTGCGCGAGGTCTTGAAAGTAAACTTCGGACTTTTCGCATGCCGAGCCGTAGAAGACCATCAGAAGCAGGTAGCGGCCATTTTCGGAAACATCCACGGACAGAATCTTGTCCGGGCCATAGCCCTCGCCGAAAATTTCCTGGTCTTGTTCGGAGTTGGTTCCCATGGCGTGGTAGTAGGCGCGGGGGCCGGCGTCCGTCAGTTTGGAGTAATAAACACCGGTCTTATCGCTATTGAATGCAACTCCCGAGAGGTAGCGTGCGCGGGGAAGGGAATCCGGAATTTCTCTCAGCGTGTCGGTGTCGATCAAATGGATGGAGACTTCATCTTCGCCGCCTTTGCGGACGCCGTAGGCAACAAGTTTTCCGTCCTCGGAAAATCCTTCAAAATTCACGCTGGTGGTGTGGTCAGCGCTGAGCGAGGCGGGATCGAGAAGCACTTCCTCGGTTCGGGCCGCTCCTCGGTGCATGTACAGAACAAACAAATCTTGGCCCGCGGTGCGTTTGGAATAAAAATAGCGGCCGCCCCGTTCGACGGGGAGCAGGATGGTGTCCACTTTTATTAGTTCCGCGAGGCGTTTGGAAATAGCTGCGTCTCCCGGCAGCGTCTTCAGCAGATTTTGCGTGCAGGCGTTTTGCGCATCGATCCAGGCGCGTGTTTCAGGGCTGTTTTGATCTTCGAGCCATCGATACGGATCGCTTACCACCACGCCGTGAATTGTTTCTTGGACGTCGCTTACACGCGTCGGCGGCGGGCACTTCATTTCAGTGGCGTACACCGTCACCGGCGCAGCCGTTACGGCGATGCATGCAATCAGGGTTAAAAGGAGTGCTGATCGAAAGCGGCGCTGGCCTTTTGGAAAGAATTCGGATTGCAGAAAATACGATGGCCATTCTGTCGAGGATTCTTCGGTGGAACCTATCTTCAAATCTTACTCCCTTCGCAAATTTCAAGTGACCGGCGTGGCCATCTTTCGCGGTGGATTGAAGAATGGCAATTCCCTGGTCGTGGCTCTTACTTTGTGACGCACGGCCTCGACGGTAAGTTCCATTTGCAGCTGGAGACCTGCTGCGGCGTGTTCCCGGTTCAGACTCGCTAGCGCGATCATTTTTTTTAAGGTCGGCGACCAGGTTGTGGAAGTTGCTTTGCCTACTTGTAATCCGCCGCGATACACCGGAACCGGAGTGCGCGACGCCGTGCTTTGCACCTGCGGGCCAAGGCCGACGGCATCGTAGAGACGTTCAACATCTTCCCAGTTAATGTCCAGTCCCATCAAAAGACGTTTGGCGCCGCGCTGATTTTCTTCGGCGAGAGCTTCGCGGCCGATGAAATGTTCTTTCTTCAAATCGACCATACGGCCGAGGCCGATTTCGTACGGCGAATATTTCTGGGATTCGATCAGCGCGCGCTTGCTGCTGAAATAATCGACTTCGATCAGGATAAGTCCGGCTTCGATTCGCGCCACGTCCAGAGCCAGCATGCCGGCAGGATGCAGATCGAACTGGCGACCATTTTCCATGAGTGCGTCCCAAACTTTGGGCGCTTCGTTCCACGGCATCCAGATTTCGTAACCCAAGTCTCCGGTGTAGCCGGTGCGCGAAATATCCACGTGCACGCCCGCAATGGTCCCGTGAGTGAAACGAAAATATTTCAGATTGGCGATGTCGGCTTGCGCGGTTTTCATCAGCAAGCGGCCGGAGGTGGGGCCCTGCACGGCAAGCGCGGCGACTTGGTTGGAGATATCTTCGATGTTCACCTCGAGGCCCAGGGCGTTTTGATGGAACCAGCGCATGCTGGGGTCGGCGGCGGTCCAGCGATAGGCATTTTCGGCGAGGCGCGAGATGGTGCCGTCGTCGATTACTTTGCCTTCTTCATCGCACCAGCAGCAATAAATGACCTGTCCGACGGCGACTTTATTGATGTCGCGGGTAATCACGCGGTTCACTAGCTTGGTCGCGTCTTTGCCGGTCAAAAGATATTTGTAGAGTGGAGAGACGTCGATCATGGCACTGGCATTGCGGATCGCATTGTATTCGTGGTCGTGATGCATTTCGTAAACACTAACGGCGTAGTACCCCGACCATTCGCGATAGTTCATGCTCTCGCAAAGTTTTGAAGTTCTGTCGTGGACCGCTGTTCCGATCGGCACAATCGCTCCTGTCGTAAGGATCCCCAAAAGATGGCCGCTCAATCGCTCAAAAACCGCCGAGAAAACTCGGCCCGCGATTATAGTTCGCCGGTACGCGCTATCGCAAGGCGAAGTGAGCCACCGATCGGCGGAAGGAGGGTTATTTTTGCGGCGCCGATGGGACCGGCGGGATTACGGCATGGCTGGAAAGCTCGTTGCCTGCAATGATGGCATTGCGAATCTGGCTGTAAATATCGGTAAGCGTGTTAGGCGTGTGCGGAATCAAAATCGTATTGCTGTGATCGTTCGCTGCAATTTCCTTGAGGGTGTCGAAATATTGGGTCATTAGGACGAGTTGCATCACATCCTGGGGAGTGGAACCGGGAACCGTTTTGGCGAAATCCTCGACCGAATCTTTTAAGCCGGTGATAATCGCCTTCCGCTGATTGGCGATACCTTCGCCCTGCAGGCGTTTCGATTCGGCCTCCGCTTCCGCCTGCTTCACCAAAAGCATTTTGTTCGTCTCCGCGCGGGAAACAGTAGCTTCACGTTCGCGTTGCGCGGCGTTGATGTCATTCATGGCGGCCTTCACCTTCTGGTCGGGAACTATGTCGGAGATCAAGACTTTGACGATGGAGTATCCGTACTCCTTCATGGAAGCATCCAAGTTGTCCCTCAGATCGCTTGCGATGTCCGCCTGGTTGAGAAAAGTGTCATCCAGCTTCATTTTTGGAACGTGGCCGAGAACCACGTTGTACACCATGGATTCGATCTGCTTGACGGGGTCGGACAGTTTGTAGAACGCGGCTTCCACAGCGTCGGGCATGATCTTGTATTGAATCGACACCGGTATTTGGACGAATACGTTATCCTGAGTTTTTGTCTCCACCTGAACATCGAACTGTTGGACCTTCATGCTTAAGCGGCGAACAACGGTTTCGAGATAGGGCGTCTTCCAATTCAGTCCGGGACCGGCCACGCGCGCAAATTTTCCGAGCCGCTGGACGATGGCTACCTGTGCTGTCTCCACGGTGAAAAATGAACCGAGAACTATGCTCAAAGCCAGCAGAACAAGGATGGCGATGAAAAACAGAAAAAACGTAGCCATGTTCACTCCCCTGTTTCTTAACACATTAGCCGAGATGAATTTGCTGGTGCGCAGGACGGCGGCATTCTACCTCAACATTGGTTCGTTTCATGAATTGGAATAGGGCACGAGTGAACGTCAGAAAGCACAGCCCGTCGCGACATGCCTGACTAGGAGTCAAGGAGATTCTCTTCTTAGTTGTGAGTCTGCGGCTGCGCTTGTAGAATGCCTCGACTTCTGCGGCGCGCAAGTTTCCGCAAGTTTCATCACTTAAATCTCATGGCAAAACGATACGACGTCATCGTAATTGGCGGCGGCCATAACGGCCTGGTGAACGCGGCGTATCTCGCCAAGGCGGGCAAAAAGGTCCTGGTGCTGGAGCGCAGATACGTTCTGGGCGGCGCGGCCGTCACCGAAGAGATCATTCCCGGATTTAAATTTTCTGTTTTTTCCTATGTAGTTTCGCTGCTGCGTCCGGAAATTATTCGGGATCTGGATTTGCCGCGCCACGGGCTGGAAATTCTTCCGCTGGACGGAACCATCACGCCGATGCAGAACGGTGATTATCTGTGGCGCGAGAACGATCACGGCAGAACGCGGCGTGAGCTCGAGCGCCACTCGAAGCTGGATGCCGAGGCCTATGAAGAATTCGGCAAGTCCATGGTGGCGATGTGCCGTTTCGTCAAGCCGATACTGGGAATGATTCCGCCAGATCCCAGTTCTCTCGATCCGCGAGATTTGAAAAAACTTGCGTTCCTGGGCAAGCGCTTCCAATCGCTGGCGGCGGAGGACAAATACAATCTGGTTCAGCTCATGACCATGAGCGCGGCGGATTTTCTCGATCAATGGTTCGAGACCGACGTGTTGAAGGCCACCATGTCCGCCTCAGGAATCATCGGGACTTTTTTAGGGATTCGCTCGCCGGGTACGGCGTACGTTTTGCTGCATCACTACATGGGAGAAATTGACGGCGCATTTCGGTCCTGGGGATTCAGCCGCGGCGGCACCGGAGGGATCTCCAACGCGATTGGCTGCGCGGCGAAAGAAGCCGGCGTGGAAATTCGCACGGAAGCAGCGGTGAATCGCATTCTGATCAAGAACGGCGTGGCGCACGGCGTGGTGCTGGAAGGCGGCGAAGAAATTTACGCGGACGTGGTTTCTTCCAGCGTGGATCCCAATCTTACATTTCTGAAATTTATCGAAGAGCGCGAGCTGCCAGCAGATTTTCTGGAAGAAGTGCGGCGGTACAAGTATCGCGGCTCGTCCGGGAAAGTGAATCTGGCGCTCGACGCGTTGCCGGATTTCACATGCTTGCCCGGGCCAGGGCACCATTTGCGCGGGGCCATGTCGATTTCGCCTTCGATGGAATATATGGAACGCGCCTACGACCAAGCCAAGTACGGTGAATTTTCACGGCGTCCTTATATCGACATGGTGATTCCGACACTTACCGACCCCTCCGTCGCGCCGCCGGGGAAACATATACTTTCCTGCTTCGTACAATACGCGCCATACAAATTGAGCAGCGGAAACTGGGATGAGCAGCGCGAGGCGTTTGGCAATACGGTGATCGATACCATCGCGGAATATGCGCCGAATATAAGAAACATCATTATCGGCAAACAGTTCATCACGCCGCTGGATATCGAGCGGCAGACCGGTCTGACCGAGGGCAATATTTTTCAGGGCGAACTTTCGCTGGAACAACTTTTCTTTTTGCGTCCGGCGGCGGGCTGGGCGCGATATCGCACGCCGATCAAGAAATTGTACATGTGCGGGTCGGCCACTCACCCGGGCGGCGGAATCATGGGGGCTCCGGGACGTCTCGCGGCGCTGGAAATTTTGAAGGACACCGGGAAGGGGAAAAACTGACCTTGGCCGCGCAACGCGAAATCGTGATTCTGGGCGGCGGGCACAACGCGCTGGTGGCGGCGTTTTATCTTGCGAAAAAAGGGCTGAAGCCGCTGGTATTGGAGAGGCGCGAAGTGGTAGGCGGCGCGGCGGTGACCGAAGAGTTTCATCCGGGATTTCGCTGTTCCACGGTGGCGCACGCCGGAGGGCCGCCTCTTGGCACGATTTTGAGGGATATGCAGCTTGCGCGACACGGGCTGGAGAAACTCGAATCGCCGGTGCGCATTTTTGCTCCCACACCGGAAGGCCGCGCGCTGACGCTTTACACCGACACTCAGCGATCGGTGGCGGACATTCAGAAATTTTCTGCCAAAGATGCGGCTAGCTATGGCGAGTTTGGGGCCGGTCTGGGGCGCGTCGGAACAATCATCGAGCAACTTCTTTTGCTGACGCCGCCGGTGATCGAGAAGCCGTCGAAAGAAGATATTTGGAAGCTATTGAAAGTTGGACGGCGGGTTCGCGGGCTGGGGAAAAAAGAAATGATGCGGCTGATTCGCTGGGGCCCGATGGCCGCCGCGGATTTCGTCGCTGAATTTTTCGAGACGGACGTACTGCGCGCGGCCGTTGCGGCACGAGGGATTTTCGGCGCGGCCATGGGGCCGTGGTCGGCAGGTTCCACTGCACTTTTGCTGTTGCGCGCCGGTGCTGACCCATATCCGGTGGGGAATTCCGCGGTGCCGCGCGGGGGAATGGGGGCGCTGACAGCCGCCCTGGCTGCGGCTGCCAAGGAAGCTGGGGCGGAGATTCGTACCAGCGCAGAAGTGAAACATATTCTGGTGAAGGACGGGCGCGTGACCGGGGTGGCCCTGGCCAATGGGGAAGAGATTGCGGCGAAGACGGTGGTTTCCGGGGCCGACCCAAGGCGGACGTTCCTCGGCTTGCTCGATCCGGTACATTTGCCGCCAAGTTTTGTGGTGAAGATGCAGAATTACCGTTGCAACGGGACTGCCGCGAAAATAAATGTCGCGCTGGACGCGCTGCCAACGTTTGCAGCGCTAAGGAATTCTTCGGACGGAAATTCCCTGTTGGCGGGGCGTATTCACATCGGGCCGGGCATCGATTATTTGGAGCGCGCCTTTGACGATTCCAAATATGGGGAATTTTCGCGCGCACCGTATCTCGATATTTCTATTCCCTCGATTCTGGATTCGTCACTGGCGCCTGTGGGGAAGCATGTGATGTCGATCTACATGCAATTCGCGCCTTATAAATTGAAGCAGGGGGATTGGACGCAGCAGCGCGACGCGTTACGCGACACAGTCTTAAAGACACTTTCAGCTTATGCGCCCGATCTGACACAGAAAATTCTAGCGGTACAAACCATCACGCCGAAGGATCTGGAAACCACCTACGGGCTCACCGGCGGGCATCCCTTCCACGGAGAACTTGCCCTGGATCAGATTTTCACGATGCGCCCGTTGCTGGGCTGGGCGCGTTACGCGACGCCGGTTAGGGGACTTTTCCTCTGCGGCAATGGCACGCATCCGGGGAATGGAGTGACCGGCGCGTCCGGGCATAACGCTGCCCGCGAAATCCTGAAACACATCCGTAAGTAACAATCGTTTTGCGACCTCACGCGGGTGCTTTCCAATCGCTATTTGTCTGAATCAGTTTTTCGGATGAAATGTGCTATACGCAAATTTGCTCGCAAGAAGTTGGCCTTCGTCGGGATCCAGCGGCTGCAAGCTTATGCCTTTGAATCCGAAGTCACGCTCCCATTTGTTTTTAACGCGGAAGAAATACAGGGCGCCCGCTACTGCTGTCAGATGGGCCGCCGCCGTCGGGTGTCCTGCGCCCAGGACCACCGCTGTTTGCCAACTGGCGCAGAGGTGGTGTTCGCCGGGATCCACGGTAAAGTAAAAATAGGAATCTCCGTGCGTGGCTCCTACCCACGCGCCATCGAGAGCAATCCTGGTAGTTGGTTTGGGTATCGAGCCAAATTCAGAATCGTCCTCGACAAAATAAACCAGCGCCTTACCGGCTACCGGCTGATCGAATGGGTGCTGCCGGCTTTCCGTTTTCACTTCGAATTTGGCATTGTCGGGGCCGCAGGATGGCGCGATTGCAGTGTCTTGCGCAAAGACGGGGGTGGTAAGCAGGAAAAATGCAAGAAGAGCTTTCATAGTGCCTCCCGCGCAGCTTGAAAATATCTAGTTCTACTTGGCCCGGGGACGCGTTTGCTGCTTATGACAGTTTGATGGACGTACGATCCTTTCAAGCGAGTACAAATAATTTCCCGAGAAGTTCTTAAGTGACGGGTGTTTTTGATGAGTCGTTGAATGCTAAGTAGTTCGGCTTGAATGGCGGTTGGCCCAGCGCTGGCGGACGCCTGCCAGGAACTTTTCCTGATCGTCTCGCATTTGGCGGACCAGGGCCTGATTGCCGGTTTCTTCGTGTGCGGCGGCCCACAGCACCATTTCCGTAAGCACCGGTGCCAGGTCGATTCCTTTGGCCGTGAGCAGGTAAACGAGCTTACGCCCGTCCGAGGGATCCTTTTCGGTGGTTATGATTCCGTAGGCCACCAGCTTGCGCAGACGATCCGCCAGAATGTTCGTCGCGATACCTTCATAACACTTAAGGAATTCTTTATAGCTGCGCGCTCCGCATAGCATCATGTCGCGAATGATCAATAGCGACCAGCGATCACCCAACATTTCCACGGAAGCGTTCAGTGGACACCCCGACCGTCGCTTTAAATCTTTCTTACGCCCCATCTTTCAATCCTAAAATAATCACTTGCATTTCACAAGTCAGTTTTGCCACACTCACCGTGACGCCTTATGGCGTAAATGAATGGTCGGCACGGCGGCCATACCCTGAGAACGAAAGGAACGAACATGAAACTTAGGATATGGACGATCGCGATTGTTGCCGGCTCTCTGTTAATTCCTTCGCCGGCGAGCGGTGCGGCAGCTCAAACCCAGGCTCCAGACACGACGAACGAGAAAGCTTACGACGCTTCCATGCCTCGGGAGCAGCAAATCGCTCTGGCTTTGAGCGCAGCTCCGGCCGAGGTATCGGGCAACGCTACAGTTTATATCCTGGGTCCCCAGGGCTACGAGAAAGTTCGCCAAGGCACCAATGGCTTTAGTTGTATCGTAGGTCGGTCGTTCGCCAAGCCGACGGAAACGACCATAGCGCCGATGTGCTACGACGCCGAAGGCAGCCGAACTCTTTTGCTCGTTTCCTTACGCACAGAGGAACTACGAGCAGCCGGCAAATCAGAGGCAGAGATCAAGGCCGACATCGCCAATGGGTATAAGGATGGCCGCTTCAAGGCGCCCGCCAAGCCGGGTTTCCTTTACATGATGTCGAGCAAGAATCGTTTGGGCCCGGACCCCAAGACGGGAGAGACAGTCGGTTTCCCTCCGCACGTGATGTTTTATGCGCCCTACATGACTGCGAAAGATCTCGGATATTCCCAACAAGAGCTGGATGCCAATCCTTATATGGGTTTGGCTAACCCTGGAGAACCGGATGCTCTCATCGTCGTAATTCCAGCGCGGTAGGCGAAGCAAGATAGGTTCAGGATATTCCGAAACCCACATCGCTTCGTTTGCTCGCCAGTTCTTAGGGGGAGAGTTTTTGATGAATCGAAAGATAATCAAGACGATTAGGCTTGGAAGCGTCGCGATGATCGCTCTATGCGGTGCTGCTTGGTGGGGACAGGCGCAGGAACCACAGCAAACCTATCAGCGCATGGCTCCGATCAATCAGTACCTGATAGCGGACCGTAATGCCGAGATAATTCTGGCGCGAAGCGCGGCACCGGACTCCATCTCACGCGATGCCGATATCTGGGTACTGGGAGCGCATGGTTACCAAACCGCGCTGAAAGGCAAGAACGGTTTCGTATGTATGGTGGAACGATCGTGGATGGCTCCTTTCGACGACCCGGAATTTCTGAATCCGGATCAGCGGCTTCCACTTTGCCTCAATCCGCCAGGAGCGCGATCCCACCTGCCTCTTACCTTCAAGACCACAGAATTGGCGTTGGCTGGACGGTCCAAGACCCAAATGTTTGACGGCATCAAGTCCGCATTTGATAAGAAGGAACTGCCGATGCCGGAGCCGGGTGCGATGTGTTACATGATGTCAAAGCAACAGTACTTTGGCCGCAAGTACGGGAGCGCGGATCCCCATCTGATGTTCTGGTTTCCTAAAACGGAGGATACGTTTTGGGGCGCAGGCCTCCCTGGCTCCCCGGTGTACGTGCATCAATACTCGCCGCAACCGATCACCGAGTTCATCATTTCGGTGTCCAAATGGTCGGACGGAACGGCGGCGCCCAGGGATGATTAGCCTCGTTGAAGATTCCTATTAAGAAGGCTTCCTGCCGGGCTTTCTAGTTCTCCGTGGATCGCGAATGCCGCTTCTTCTTTTTTGTTGGATGATGGGCGGGACGTTTTCTCTCTGCGGCGGGACGCGGCTGTGCTACGGGCAGGTCGGAGTTGAAAATGTCGGCTACTACTTTCCACTTACCATCCGTCTGCTTTTTCCAAACTTCGAGAAACTTGCCGTTGTCAGAGACGGGCTTACCGTGAGCGTCTTTGGAGGTGAGTTGGTAGGTGCCGATCAGGTAGGCCAGATCACCGGAACGGGCGACTTCGACCTTCGTGGCCTGCCAGGACAGGGAAGTATCGGGGGTGAGTAGGCCGGCCCAGGCGGCACGAATGGATTGCTTGTCGCTCGCGACCGGAGCGTTCGGTGCCAGCAAAGAGGCGTCATCGCTGTAATACGAGACAGTGCCCTCGATGTCTCTAGCGGCGGCCGTCTTGGACCATTGCGCGTCTGCATCGCGAATCGCTTTTTCATCGGCGACGCGCGTGTCGGGCGGTTTTTGCTCTCCGCATCCGGCGGCAAATAAAACCAGGGCTAGACACCCCCACAGCACCAGCGTCGTTCTTCGTGTTACTTCGTAACGGCGAGCCATCGATAAATCCCCCACTTTAAGATTTGCGCAGTCCATCTTACAACGACCACTGCGTTGTGTGTTGGCCAAGAAAGGAAAAAGCTTTGAAAACTGCGGTGAAGATTAAAATTCGCGCCGGTAGTTTACCAACCGCGTTTGTTTCTTCCCTACAACTTCCGCATACACCCCTTCGGATGTGCGCGCAATAGGATGGCGAACTCTCCTTTACCCTTTCGCACATCCGCGTTACGACGTACCGGTTCCCGTCGGAACAGAATGCTAATCTTTAAATTCCCCCTTTCGGAGGTAAGCGTGTCCGCGTCTTTGCCACCCAACGGCGGTGGTGCAGAAAACCGTCGCAGCACTCGAGTGATTCATGCGGTGCCGGTTACCATACGGGCGCAGGACGCGCTAGGCCAATCGTTCGAAGAATTCACGTCCACCGTCACGGTCAACTGCAACGGCTGCAAATACGAGTCGAAGCATTACATACCGAAAGGTTCCGGACTCACCATCGAAATCGGCGCTCGGCAGCGTGGATCGGGTTCCAGGATATTCCCCGCTCGAGTTGTATGGGTCCAGCGTCCGCGCACTTACCGCGAAATCTTCCATATCGCGGTGGAATTCGAAGTTCCCGGAAATGTTTGGGACATCAAAGTTCCGCCTAAAGATTGGTTCCCGCATCCAGACGACGAGGAGCTGATTATTCCGGTGTATCCGGAAGAGGGCGACGCGGTGCCGGTGCTGGCCGGGTCGGCGCTACAAGCAGAAAAATTAGAAGCGGACATGACCAAGACCGCTCATGCGTTATTGCTTGAATCAACTTCGCCCACTCCGTCGGAGGCTATGACTCTCGATCACGCGGCGTCCTGGCACACGAATCAGCCGGAGCTAAAGATCGCCCGGCAAATCGTGAGATCGAACGTAGAAGCGGCGATGATGGAAGAAATCGCGCTGTTGCGCCAGGGCCTTGAATCGCAGCTTCAGGAGGCGGTGCAGGAAACGATCAAATCTCTGTCAGAGCGAATGGTCCAGCGCATCTTGCGTGCGGTGACCGAGCAAGCAACGGACCAAACCGCTGTGACCGTTGCCGAGGCGCTTCAGAATTGCGGGGGCCATACTGAGCAGCTGGATGCGAAGATTCGTTTAGCGGCACAAGAAGCGTCGAGCGCGCAAGTGCCGCGCAAATCGTCAGCGCGCAAGCGTCCGCGTAAAGCTCCCAAGCAGGGAAACGTATCCTGATAAGAGCGATAGTCAGATAGCCAAAATTATTATTAGGAGCCTTATGCTGCAACGTTCAAATGATTCTATGAATGTGGAACTCTCATGCGAGAGATAAAAACTTTTCCATCTCCGACCGCCGCTGAGAACAGTGCGGAGCGGCGGCGGTCACACCGCGTTTACATCACGATGCCGGTAATCATCCGCGGGAAGAACGGGCAACAGACGTTCAGCGAAGAAACGCGCACAGCCTCGGTGAACGCACACGGCTGCATGGTGCGGCTTGCAGAAAAAGTAGTGAAAGGGCAGGAAGTGGCAATCGTCAACCCCAAGACGGTGGAGGAGCTGCCCTGCACCGTAACATTTGTTGGGCAGAAGGACTCCGGCAAGACCGAAGTGGGCTTGGAATTTATCGAGCCATCACCGCATTTCTGGAGAATAACTTTTCCGTCCGACGATTGGGACCCCGCTGAACGCAAACGTCCTTCCACTACGAGTACGCGCGGTCTGCCCAGCGCCAAAAAGACCTAAGACCTTCCGCCAGCTCTGAAAAAGCTAAATGGAGCGCTACGCGCTGGCAACGTCGTGGGCTGTGGGGGCGCTTGCGCGGCGATTCCGTGCCGCGGCCCCGTATTCCCCTCCGCAGCGCCATGCGCTATGATGTCGCATCGCCATTTCAACCAGCCCGGGAAACATGATCTTCAAGCAGTTCTACCTTACTTGTCTGGCCCACGCTTCGTATCTGATCGGTGATCAGCAGACCCGCACAGCTGCCGTCGTTGATCCTCAACGTGACGTCGAGCGCTATGTGGAATTTGCAGCCGAACAAAAAGTTCAAATCAAGCATGTGATCCTGACCCATCTGCACGCGGATTTTGTGGCCGGACATTTGGAGCCGCGAGATCGCGCGGGTGCAACGATTTATCTTGGCGCCAAAGCGCAAGCAGAAACACATTGGCGGCAGCCTGAGCGTTCCGCTGAATCATCTGGTCGAAAATCTGAAAACGCTGCCAAAAAATCGTGCCCTGCTGGTTTACTGCGCTGGTGGCTACCGATCGTCAATTGCTGCGAGTTTGTTGAAAGGCGGCGGATTTAATTCTGTTTGCGAAATCGCCGGCGGCAACGCGGCGTGGGAATCCGCGAAATTGCCGGTTCAAAGCGCACGACCTAGAGCAAAGTTACAAAAAACAAACCAATAGGCCGGGTATAACGGAACCAGAACTGCATTTTCTGCCCAACCGCCAGGTTGGTGCGCCGTGTTGTGGGTGCATGCGCGGCGCGATACAATTGAGGGTCAAAGGATAGCGCAATTATCATCGGGGAGGAGTTGGCTATGACATCCACTGCGACGCCGCAAACATTGATGGAGCGCGGCGAGTTTCAAAACGAGGCCTTCATCGATTTCAGCAAGGCTGAGAACCGCAAATCCATGGAAGACGCGCTGCGGCGGGTGAAGGAGATGTTGGGGCGCGAATACCCGCTGATTATCGACGGCAAAAAGATCACCACCACGGACAAAATCAAATCGACTAATCCGTCGCATCCGGAAGAAGTGATTGGAATTTTTCAGAAGGCTAGCGTGGAGATGGCCAATCAGGCGGTGGAAGCGGCGGACCGCGCGTTTGAAAAGTGGCGAAAAGTGCAGGTGGCGGAACGAGTGGCTTGTTTGTATCGCGCGGCGGATATTTTGCGAAAGCGGCGATATGAAATGGATGCCTGGCTGGTTTACGAAGTGGGGAAGACCTGGCCCGAAGCGGATGCCGACACTGCGGAGCTGATCGATTTCTGCGAATATTACGGGCGCGAAATGATGCGACTGGGAACGCCGCAACAGTTGGTTCCGATGCGCGGTGAGAAAAATTATTTGAAATACATTCCACTGGGTGTGGGAGTGATTATCCCGCCTTGGAATTTCGCTGCGGCGATTATGGGCGGTATGACGGTTGCGGCGATCGTGGCGGGAAATACGGCCATCGTGAAACCGTCGAGCGATTCACCGACGGTTGCGGCGCTGTTCATCGATATTTTGTTTGAAGCAGGTGTGCCGCGCGAAGTGGTGAGCTTTTTTACCGGGCCAGGTCGGACGGCGGGCGAGGCCTTGGTGAACCATCCGAAGACGCGCTTCATCGCCTTTACCGGATCGAAAGAAGCGGGACTTCGCATCAGCGAGCAAGCGTCCAAGACGCAACCGGGGCAGAAGTGGATCAAGCGCACGGTGCTCGAAATGGGCGGCAAAGACGCGATCGTGGTGGACGAAGAAGCGGACGTGGATGCTGCGGTGGAGGGTGTGGCGCTGTCTGCATTTGGATTCCAAGGGCAGAAGTGCTCGGCGTGTTCGCGGGCGATTGTGGCGGAAAAAATTTACGACGAGTTTCTGGGCAAGCTCGTTGAGCGCGTGAAGAAAATTAAAGTGGGCCCGGCGGAAGATCCCAGTAACTACATGGGGCCGGTAATCAACAAAGCGGCGATGACGTCCATTCTTGGATATATCCATCAAGGTCAAAAAGAAGGACGGTTAATGACCGGTGGAAAGCAGGCTGTGGGGGACGGATATTTTGTGGAGCCGACGGTGATCGCCGACGTGGACCGCAAGGCGCGAATTTTCCAGGAGGAAATTTTCGGGCCGGTGTTGGCGGTGACCAAAGCGAAAGATTTTGACGAGGCGCTTTCGATGGCGAACGACAGCGAATTTGGGCTGACCGGAGCGGTGTACTCGCGGAATCCGGAAAAGATTGAGCGCGCGGAGGACGAATTTCACGTCGGCAATTTGTATATGAACCGCAAATGCACGGGGGCTCTTGTTGGCGCGCATCCGTTTGGGGGATTTAATATGTCGGGGACAGATTCAAAGTCGGGCGGGCAGGATTATTTGCTGCTGTTTTTGCAGGCGAAAACCGTTTCGGAGAAGGTCGGCGCAACAAAATAACATGCCTCGGTTTTCCGTTAGGGCGATCGCAAACAACCAATGAGTTCAGAACGCGTTCGATTCGGCCTGTTTGAGTTCGACCTCAGCACGAGCGAACTCCGGCGTGAGGGCGTTCTCCTACGATTGCCATCCCAACCCGCCCAAGTTCTCGCCTGCCTGGTCGAGCACGCCCGGCAAGCGGTTACTCGTGAGGAACTGATCCAAGAGGTTTGGGGCCCTACTCCCGCACTCCTAAAAAATCTGTGGCTGCACGTTATGCAGGGCTCGACGGATCCATGTGGAAGCCCCAGCGGAGGATGGCGTAGGCGATGGGGCCGGAGGCTAACAGCAGCGGAGCCCAGTGCAGGACTAGCGGCTCGCTGTAGTAAACCTTCACGGCGCAGAGAATCGCCGGGAAAATTAAGATATAGGCAATGCCTGCGGTGCCGCCGGGGATTCTGAAGCTGCGGGGCGCGTTGGGTAAGTTTTGGCGCATGCGCCAGGCGGCAAGAAGTGTGAGAAGGGTAGTGGCGATGCGCGTCCAGATGTAGATGTTCACCAGGTCTTCCACCGGGTACTTCGCAAGAATGCAATAAACCAAGGTAGAGAGGGCTATTGCGCGCGCGGGTGTGCCGTAACGCGAATGAATTTTTCCGAGCCAGGATGGCAGGTAACCATCCTGCGCCATGGTGGCGGGGATGCGTGTGGTGTAAAGGATCGTGCTGTTGGACAGCGAGAGAGTGCCGATCATGGCCGCGATTAGCATGGCGGCGCCTAGCGCCGGACCACCGATCAGGCGCGAAGCGGTGACGATGTAATCCGTTTTCCACTCTTGCCAATTGCCGAGGACAGCGAGGGCGAGCGTGGTGGGCAAAATGTAAGTGAGGATATTCATCGGCGTGTTCCATGCGAGGATGCGCACGAAAGTTTTCTGCGGATTTTTCATTTCGCCGGTCATGCTGGAAAGCTGCTCGTAGCCGGCATAGTTCCACATGGCGAGTGCGAGGCCGCGGCCAAATGCGGCGCCGAAAGGTTGGTCGGGCGGGACCATCGGAATCAATGGGTTGTGATGCAGATGGAATAGCGAGACGGCGCAAAGCCACGCGACCGGAATGAATACAGCTACCAGTAAGGCTACAGAAAACCAGCCCGCGATCTGGATGCCGCGTGCGTTCATATAGGCGAGAAGGCAGAGGACCAGGCAGGCTCCCGCCCATTTTATATTTCCAGTGATCCATGGCAGATATTCGCTGAGGTAATCCATTACCAAGACGCCGTAGAGACTGTTGAGCAGGAACGTGCCGGTCCAATTCCACCAGCCACATTGAAAGCCCCAGAAATCACCGAATGCGGCGCGGGACCAACGATAGAAACCGCCCTGCACGGGGAGAATGCTGTTGAGCTCGGCGGACGCGAAAGAAATAGGGATGCTCCAGAAAAAAGGGACGAAAGCGAGAAACAAGATCGCCATGCCGGGGCCGGAATCGTGGAAGATTCCTTCATAACCGAACGGACCGCCGGCGGTGTAGCCATAGAAAAGTGCGAGCAGGGGCAGGAAACCGATCTGGCGGAGATGCGGGTCCTTGGGAGGAAGCGAGTTCTCGGCTTCACTTCGGGTTTTAGGCATTAAGCCTGCGTAAGGAGCGGCATGATATGAGAGCGAGCGCGTGTTTTCAATGAGATTTAAAACTATTCCTTGACGGGCAAGGCTGCCGAGTTAGAGAATTTGCGCTGGTTTTTCCCCCTCAAACGAAACGTCGTTCGCGGACAACTGAGGAATATTCGCACTTCAGGTGGAAGTAAACCAGGAGGAAGTGTTTGTCTAGGGCTGCCCAGGGGGCTTGTTGAATTATTCTACGAAGGGCGCTGTCCACTTTCTAGTCCGTGTCTTCGCGGCATTATTGTTACTCCTTTTTGCGAATACCATTTATGCGCAGAACACCATATCGACTGTAGCGGGCGGGCCTCCTCCCAACAATGTGGCTCCCACAGCGGCTGCGGCGACGCTCGAAGGTCCGCAAGCGATTGTGCGAGATCCGTTCGGAAATTTCTACGTGGTCACTGACAGTGGCGTGATCTACAAAGTAACTCCTCCGGCTACCGCTCCCAGTAACATGAGCATTTACGCGGGAAATAATACGGCGGGATTTTCGGCGAGCGGTACGGCTGCGACTTCAACCTTGACGAACGAACCGTATGGCGCGGCGGTGGACGCGAACGGCAATCTCTATTATTCCGATTCGAACAACTGTGTAGTCCGGGAGATTGTTGGTGGAGTCGTCGAAACGGTGGCAGGAAACGGCACCTGCGGTTTTTCGGGAGATGCTGGACCGGCAACCAGCGCCTCGCTTAATTTTCCGCAAGGTATCGCGATTGATAGCTCTGGAAACCTCTATATCGCGGACCTTAATAACAGCGTTATTCGACGCGTTGATTCGAGTGGGACCATTAGTACCTATGCCGGGACACCCGACACCACAGGACTCCCCGGGAACGGCATTCCGGCGACCTCAGCCCTTCTGTATGCCCCCGTCGCAGTAGCCGTCGATACAACTGGAAATCTCTTCATCTCCGACGAGAACGATAATGTGATTTGCCGTGTGGATGCCGCCTCGAAAATCATTACTATCGTGGCCGGAACGGGCGCCTTCGGTTACAGCGGCGATGGCGGACTGGCGACTGCGGCAACCATGCGAGCGCCGGATGGCGTGACAGTGGATAGTTCGGGAAACATTTATATTGCCGATACCGAAAATGCGGTCATACGAGAAGTGTTCTCGCCGACTAACGAAACTATGCCGAACATCATAACCACGATCGTCGGGAACGGCACATTTGGTTTTGGCGGCGACAACGGCCCGGCGCTATCGGCTGAATTGAGCAATCCTGCTGGATTGTTCGTTGATTCCACGACCGGCAATCTGTGGCTCGCGGACTATTGGAATAATCGCATCCGGCTCTATAGCCCGAGTAATAACGACCAGATTACAACCGTTATCGGGAGCGGCTTAGTGAGCGACGGCGGCCCCGCGACCAGCGCCAGCTTCTATTTTCCGCGAACACCAGCGCTGGACTTGCAAGGCGATCTGTTCATCACGGATGCGGAAAATAATCGGATTCGCGAAGTGAACGCTACGAGCCAAATCATATCGACCGTGGTGGGCAACGGGGTTCCGTGCGCACAACCGACGTTGCCGTGTGGCGATGGCGGACTTGCCACGAATGCTTCTCTTTTTATGCCACGAACAGTCACGATCGAGTCTTCTGGGAGCCTGTTGGTAGCGGATGACGGTGATAATCGAATTCGCGAGGTGGACGGCGAGACCGGGATTATCGCGACCATCGTGGGATCGGGAAATCGGTGCGGTTCAGGGCCGCAAGAAGTCCCTTGGCCGTGCGGTGACGGAGGACCCGCTCTTAGTGCCAGCCTGAACGACGCGCGAGGGGCGGTTAGGGACGCTGCCGGGAATCTCTATTTCGTGGATGCGCAAGACAATCGCGTGCGGGAAGTAGACACAACCGGCACGATTACAACAATTGCCGGGGATGGACCGGACGGGAACGCAGCAACCGGGTGTCCAAGCAATAGCTTCACCGGCGATGGAGGGCCAGCGGTCAGCGCCACTCTGAATTGCCCGCTTGGTCTGGATATGGATTCGCAGGGTAACTTGTATGTGGCCGACACCGATAACAATGTAATTCGCGAAATTGATACTGGCACGCCGCGGGTTATCACCACGATTGCCGGGAACAGAAACGGAACTGCGGGACATACGGGCGATGGCGGCTTGGCGACGAATGCAACTCTGAATTCGCCGGACAGAGTGTCAGTGAATGGCGCAGGGAATTTTTTCATCTCGGACTCGGGAAACAATGTAATACGTCGCGTTGACGGAGCCAGCAAAATCATCACCGCGTTTGCAGGAAATGGAGTCTTTGCATTTGCGGGAGATGGCGGGCCGGCGCTGTCAGCCAGTTTCGCTACGCCGGTCGGGGTCGTTGTAGACCCGCAAGGCAACATGTATGTCGGCGATGTGTTCAATAACCGGATCAGGAAGGTGCTTCTTAATCCCAATATAAGTTTTTCCAGCACGAGCGTTCCATTTGGAAATCAGCCCATCAACGCGACCGCTACTTTGCCGCTGACAGTGACCAATTCCGGAGACGCGCCGCTTACGATTTCAAACATTGCGGTCAGTGAGGGCGCTTTTTCGATCTCCGCGAATCCATGCCCAGTGGCACCTGCGACACTGGCGGTTGGCGCTCAGTGCGTGCTCGAAATTTCGTTCATGCCTACACAATTTATTTCTTACACCGGATCGATTACGGTTACCGACAACGTTCCGGCGTCGGGAAGTATGCAGACGATCAATCTTTCCGGCACGGGCGGCACGGCGCTTTCCGTTACGGTGAATGGCTCCGGAACTGTCACAAGTGTGCCAGCGGGGATCAACTGCCCGACGACCTGCTCGGCCGTGTTCGCGGGAAACGGTCAAATCACGTTGACGGCGGTTCCGAGTGCGGGTTCAGTATTCGCGGGATGGGGCGGGGACGTTTGCGAGGGGACCGCAAGCTGTACGTTTACGATTACAGCAGCGACGTCGGTGACGGCTAATTTTAATGTGAGCCCGAATCTTGGACTGATGGTGACTGAGGCGGGCACGGGAACTGGGATGGTGACGAGCGCTCCGGCGGGGATTAGTTGCCCAACGACGTGCTCGGCGAATTTTGCGAGTGGAACGCAAGTGACGTTGACGGCCTCAGCGTCGGCCAATTCAACATTTGCGGGTTGGAGTGGGGGCGGTTGCACGGGAGCTGGGACTTGCATGGTTACCGTGACAGCGGCGACAGCGGTGACGGCT
>Ga0209420_1000180_pt1 | contig 39571 bp, 30 predicted proteins | sample BlaSpr_A8_OM1_O1_FD_187972 | JGI IMG/M metagenome (GOLD analysis project Ga0209420, IMG submission 187972) | Forest soil microbial communities from Thunder Bay, Ontario, Canada - Black Spruce, Ontario site 2_A8_OM1_O1 (SPAdes) (version 2) | ecosystem: Environmental > Terrestrial > Soil > Boreal...
ATGTAAATCTCCTGGCGGCTCGCCCGGAAAAAATCGTTGCCCCACGCCGCGCCGCGCAGCTTAAACCGTTCCGCTGATTTTCACAAATTGTTCCGGACCGGGGTGCGCCGCCGGGCGCCAAGAACTAGAATTCCACATGGAAGCGCAGGCCCGGAACAAACACCGGACCGCGCGCCTTGTTGTATCCCGGATTATTGATGTGCTGAAAATCGCAGGACGCGAAGCATCCGCGCCACAGATGCGCGCTGTAAAATCCCTCGAAGATTTTCTCCGGGCCGGGCGTGAGCGCTCCATCGCCCAGCAAAAATCCCAGGCCGCCATAACCCAGATACTGTTGGTGAGCCGCCACGATTTCATTCGCAACGAATACGGCCCGCGCGATCGTTCTTGCGCCGCCACTTGTCGCCTTTGCTGAAGACCCCGCCCTGCACCGTGCGGTCCACTTCCGGGTATGCGAACGACTCGTTACGGCCGTCGCTCCATCCCGCACTCCCAAAAACTCCCAGGTGCGCCGGAAGCTCCTGCTCGAAATTCAGTTCGAAGCCGTGCTCAACCGGCGACAGCTCTCGATTGGCAGCAGAAAATCTATAAGTTCGCTTGATGTTTGCACGAAACACAACAGGTACTTAGAATTCGACGTGCGCACGAAAAGTGGGGACGACTACCGGGCCGCGGTCGCGGTTATAGCCGGGGTTGTTGATGTGCTGGACGCCGGGCGCTAGATAGATTCCGCGCCAGACATGAACCGTGTAGTAGAACTCCTCAATATTTTCGCGGCCATAACTTAGCCCGCCATCCCCTAGCAGAAAGCCGAGGCCGCCATCCGCGAGGTAGTTCTGATGGTCTTTCTTGATACCATTCGAAACGAAACTGATGCCTGCACGATCCTGCTTGCGGTGCCACATCGCTCCCGCAAATCCGACGCCGGTAAGAACGGTGGAATCGACTTCCGTGTAAGCGAACGATTCGGTCTTGCCGTTGTCCCAACCCCAGCGCGCGAATGCCGTAACGTTGGGCGTCAGTTGCTGCTCGATATTCGCGCCGATTCCGTACTTCAGCGTGACGTGCCAAGGGTGATTGGTGATGTCCGGGATGGGAACTTCGCCACCCTGAAATTGCTCGACCGCATCGCGGTAAATCCCCATGTTAGCGTGGTTGAAGTAGGTGAGGAGGCGCATGGCGCCAGCGCGCTTGGGGATCAGGCTATGGCGTTCCTCGAGTTCGAGATCTTCAGCGTGAACGTGCCAGGGCTGCCACACGAGATCGATGCCGTTAGCGACTTTGGGCATGAGAGCTTCGACGAAGCGAAGGCTCCAATTTGTGTCGTCGTACTCGATGAAGCCGCCGACAGTGTAGCCGCGCGTGTCCGCGGCGTAGTCCCAAGCGCCGTTGTTATCGATGGTCCAGTTGATGAACTGAAAGTGAGTGTCTGTGCCGACGGAATTGGTGTCGAGAAAGTCGGGCAGGCCGAACTTCCCAAAACGAACTTCGATGCGGCGCCGAGGCAGAGTGTCAAAGAGCGAGAGGTAGTTACGGTTGTTTTTTACGGTGTCGGTGGAGAGCGCGAAAACTTTGTGGACCATGCCGCGACCGAGATACGGAGTCTTGCTGAGCAGGGGATTGCGGACGATGTCGAGATCAGTGTTGCCGGCAAGGCCGAAGCCTTGGCTGAGAGCGGCGCCGCCGGCTTCTTCGATATCGACGAGCACTTCGAAGGAATTGGTGACGCGGAATCCGGTGTAGAGAGTGAGAACGCGCGAGGTGGCTTTTTCGTAGCGCGGGCTGAGGCTGTGCGCGCCCGAGTAGTCGGCGGGAAAGTCGGAATGCGTTTGAAAGATAAAGTTGGCCTGGCCGGAAAGCCAGTAACGAGTGTTGGAGAAATGCGGGAAGAGGGTTTCGGGCGGCTGGATGCCGGAGTTGTTGTCGTCAGCGTCAGCGGCTTGTGCGTCGGGCTGTGGGGAGTCTTGAGCTGCTGCGGATTGCGCGTTAGGCGCGCGCTGTTGTGAAGGCAATTCGGCGGACTGGTCTTGCGTTCCCGCAAACGCAGGCGGCGTGTCCGCGCTCGTTTGCTGCGCCCACGTGTCTGTGTCATGCGCACTCGCAGCTACCACGGGTGTCGAGGAATCGGCCGGCTGAGCATCCTGAGCAACCGCGCCGCAGGCAAAGGCTAAAGACACCCATAGCACAGCCAAGATCGCGAGCCCAATTTGGAAAGCGAATCGGCGCATCAGCCCGGGGAACAGCCGCTCGAGGAGCGCGCTTCCCCAGCACGCACAGTAGAACATGAAAAGGCTCCCAATCCTCATTAACGGACCGTTACAGCATGCCTTGCGAGTTAAAGAAGGAGGGATTTGTCTCGCGCGCCGGTCATCAGCTCGGCACCAGAGCCTCGGCCTCTTCCGGTCCGCATCGGTTTCTTGAAAGATGCGGAGGAAAAGGCGTCCTGCGATTCCGAACGGCCGCTTTACATGCGCATCTTCCGAGCCAAGAGCACCAGGCTACTCGGAGGTTAATCTTTGTTTTCTCGCATATGCCTTCAGAAGGGGTCTGAAAGAAAGGATGTGTGAGGATCACTTTGTCCCAAATGGATAAAGCGCCATGACGGACCGGCGGGCTGCTCCAGGAGCGAAATCCCGACCGGCTCCCACTCGTCCAAGCTTCAGCACCGCGCCCCGTTAGAGATTCACTCAACCGAATCTCAGCCACGTTAGAAAAACCCTTGCGTCGGGAATTCCTGTTACACCCAGTGCGCCACATCTCTCGATGTTGCCGGGCAGTGGCTTCTGTGTTGCGCGGGAGCCTCGCCTACCGAGGGTCCCTGTTCCGCGTAGGTAGCGCGCAAAGCGTTTTTCGCGCGACCTCCACGAAATTATTTTGCATTCAAAAAGTTGTCAAGACGAAAGCGAACGGATTGTGCAAATACTTGCTGATTCGTAAGGAAGCTGTAAGGAAATCACGAAAAACCACGTCCGTGGGACCCCCCGCACCTGCTTCCCGCACTGGACAATCGTCCGCTGCGCAGGCATCCTGATTGCCCCTTGGGGCCATCTTTAGTAGTCTCTAGGATTGCGCTAACCGTACGGCGCCCTACCTACAGGTACAGGAGTGAGCAATTTGCGGCAACGATTCTGCGCATCCTTTTGGCTACTGCTATTTTCGATGATCGCGATGTCCGCGTGCACGGAGCAGATCAATTTTCCTGCGCCGACGATTACCTCCGTCTCTCCAACCTCGATCCCGGCAGGTAGTCCGCAATCTTACCTCACCATCAAGGGCATTAACTTGATTCAACAGAGCCAACCTGGGTATTCGCTAACCCCAGGGGGCTCGGCCACGCCACTGGCGATCAATCAGTACATCAGTACGAATGAACTGATTGCCACGCTTCCCGCGAGCCTGCTGCAGAACCCCAACACGCTCTATATCAATATCACCACGCCGCAGCCGGGTGGCGGAACCTTTCCTCCACAAAACCAGGCTCCTCCGCCCGGCACCATCGTCACCATCACGGCGATCGCAAGCGGTGTGCCGGCAGTCACGTCGGTGAATCCCAGCACGGCGATCGCCGGCGCCTCGGGCCTGCTACTGAACCTGACCGGCCACGGCTTCGTGTCGCAGTCGACCGTCTTCGTTAACAATGCCGACCGCACCACCACATTCATCAGTTCCACCTCGCTGCAGGTGGACCTGGATTCCTCGGACCTGCTGACTCCGGGCCCTGTGTCAATCCGAGTCGTGAATCCTCCGCCAGGCGGCGGCGGTTCCACTCCCATCTCCTTGAATGTGGTCACTGCGAATCCGACGGTTTCCGCGGTCGCTCCTACCAGCGCCCTGGCTGGTGCGGCTTCTGCGAACCTGTCAATCACCGGCACCGGCTTCTTGAATCAATATTCTTACGTCACCATGAACCAACAGCCGGTGACGACGACGATCGCCGGCAGCACCTCGGCAGCGGTTGCCCTCACGGCCGGCGACCTGGTGAACGCGGGCGTCAATCAAATACAGGTGGTGAACAAGCCGCCCGGCGGCGGCACTTCCAATATCGTCACCTATTCCATCAATCCCACGCACTTGCTCGGTTTGCCGGTGCTGGTGGATCTTGCGGCGGACGGTTCGCAGGCGATCAACGGCATTTGCGGCGGCGCGGCCAATTGTGCGAGCGGCAATCTGGGCCTGACTACCACCACTTCGGGACCTTCCAGCAGCAGCACGGGCCAATTCGTGGCGTTCGCGTCGGCTTCGCCTAACTTGGTGCTGACTGACCTGAATACTGCAGCCGATGTTTATGTGCGCAACACCTGTTTGGCGCTTGCGAGCTGCGTGCCCGTGACGTCCGTCGTCAGCTCGGACCCCAACGGCAACGCAGCCAATGGCGCAAGCTCCGAGCCCACCGTGGACTCAGGCGGCACGCACGCTGCTTTTACGTCTCTGGCTACGAATCTGGTCTCAACCGTGCCGGTGCAAAGCGGCGTAACGCAAGTGTACTGGCGCCCGGTTTGCATGCCCACCGCCACGACTCCCTGCGCGATTTCGCCGAGCTCGAATTTTGACACGCAGCTGGTCTCCATCTCGGCCGACGGCCAGACTGCCGGCAACGGCGCCAGCTACAATCCCGTCATCAGTCCGGACGGCCAGTACGTCGCGTTCGTATCGCTGGCGACCAACCTGGTCTCCAACATCACTCCGGACGGCGTCAACCCGCAGGTTTACATTCGCGACACCTGCAACATCGCCACCATTGTCACCACGGCTCCGAGCGACACATGCGTGCCGACCACGTATCTGGTGTCAACACCCGACGGCACGACAGCCGGTAACGGGCCGAGCTCGAATCCTTCCATTTCAGAGGACGGGCTTTTCGTTGCGTTTACTTCCACCGCATCGAACCTGGGCTCTACGGCGCCCAACCCTAACGCCCAATCCGAAGTATTCGAGCGCGGCACCTGCATCACCACCATCACCAGCACCACCAACACCTGCGTATCCGTTACGACGCTGATTTCCACTCCCGACGGCACCACCCCCGCCGATGGCGCCAGCGGACAATCCACTCTGTCCGCCTGCGGCAGCGTAACCACGATCACCAGCACCGCGTGCACAGCCAGCACCATCGTGAGCGGCCGTTTTGTGGCCTTCGCATCCGCGGCAACGAACCTGGTGTCGGGCATTGGTCCGCTGCAGCAAATCTATGTGCGCGATACTTGCCTCGGCGTAACCGTCGTCGTCGCTCAATGCACGCCGTCCACTACGCTGGTGTCAACGCCGGACGGCGTCACACCCGCCAATGGCTTGAGCGAACACCCCAGCGCTAGCTCCTCGGGACAGCTCATCGCATTCTCATCGTTCGCCTCGAATCTGGGTGGCACCGTGAACGGCGTCGAGAACGTCTTCGTGCGCAACACTTGCCTGGGCGTGATTCCCAGCTGCACCACGGGCCTCGTGCTTGCCAGCATTGCCAATACCACGGGCGTGGTTCCGGTGACTGGCATTGCTCCGGCAAATGGCGCAAGTTTAGTCCCTTCGATCAGCGCGGACGGTCACACGGTCAGTTTCTTTTCCACCGCAAACAATCTGGTCCCGCGCGACACGAATGCGCTGGAAGATATTTTCCTCGCCAGCACGACCTTCTAGCATTGGAGTTTGCTGCGGCTTTTCGGGGCGAGGCGAGGATTTATTTCGCAGGCTGCGCTGCGGCGCGTTGCAGCAAGGCGGTGCGCGCGGTGGTCAGCGTGAACGTCAGCGATTCCCGCGGCACGCTGGTCACAAACGATCCCACCATCCAGCCCAGACCCGTGGGGATATCGCGCGTCAGCGAAATCGCCTGGCACTCGACGTACGTGCCCCCGTCTTTCTCTTCGAATCGCCAGTACGTATTCATGCGCCACATAAATCCGCGGTCATGCCCTTCCGCGTCCAGTTTTTCATCGGACTTTCCGGCGTTCTCCACTTCCTGCACGCGTGTGGTTCGCGAACGGCTGTACGCATGAGTGCTGTCCACCACGTGGTAATGGATTTCCTGGTCGGTATCAATCACCGTGGTGATGATTTTCTTGTTGTAGAAGCGCAGCAGCACGAAATAATCGTCGCCGTCGTGCCGCAGGATTTTCGAGCGCACGATGTCCGGCTTGAAATATTCCGTTTTGTGATCGTAGTCCTGCATGAACTCGAGCGTCTGACCCAGCGTCGCTCCGGGCACGAACGCCGTGCCGATCCAGTGATGGATGATTCCTCCCGGCACCGCAATCGTCTTGCCGGAATCCAGCGTGTCCAGCCGTTCGATCACCACTTGCCCGTTGCGCAGTTGCTCTTCATCCGCCGCGCGTTGCCCTGCCGGCAAGCGCTCGACCCACAGATACGGTCCGCTCTGCGCCAGTTCGGCCGTCACTTGCGCTGCCGTCAACTGGATGTAGCGGTCGTAGGCTTGCGCCGTTTGCGGCTGCAGGTCGGCGGCATTCACCGGCAAGGCAAGCGCCAGACATGCCGCGAAAAAAATCCCGAGCGCCCGCTTGGCACGACTGCCTGTTTTAACCATCACCTGTCCTCTAACTCTGGCCATCTTAGGGGCGGACACCATTACAGATACGCAATCCCCCATGGATCAGAGGCATGCAGGCTGCCAAAAGATGCCGAAGTTCCGTTTTGGAATTATCGCGGGTTGGATCCAAGCAGGAGCGACGAGCTCAAGTGGCGCCCTGCCCGGCGACGGCACTTTGTGGAAGGGACCCAAGCAGGAGGTATTGGACGGGTTGGATAGATGCCCCGGCTCCTTTTTTTGTGGAACCGTCGTCCCCGCATTCGCAGCTTCCAACCCGCACATCCATTTTCGCCATATCGTCACGCAGAACCAATGGCGCGGGCGGTTCAAAAATTTCAGTACGCGGGTTTTGGTACTAGGTAAATCACGGCCGCTGGCGTATAGCTAACTAGCCGTAAAAGAATCACTTAGAAGCAAGCCAACGGTCCCAGGACGCAGCGGGAGTAGCAAACCGCCGCAAGCTCACCCCCTATCGATCACCGTGCGCCGGCGCGGAGCCGCCCCTAACCGGTATTATGCAGACCCGCCGCAATGCCGTTGATCGTCGCTCCCAACGCATAATTCAGCTCGTCGCTCGGCGTCTCGGCCCGCTTCCGGCGCAGCAGTTCCACTTGAATCAAACTCATCGGGTCTACGTAGGGATTGCGCAGCCGGATGGATTGCGAGAGGACCGAATTTCCTTCCAGCAGTCCCGTTTGGCCGGTAACCGCCAGCAGCATCCGCCGCGTGCGCTCAAACTCCTCCGCCAATATGCCAAAAACTCCGTCTCGCAGGCCGGCATCCTGCACCAGCGCGCTGGCGTAGAGGCGCGCAATATTAAGGTCTGCCTTGGCCATGGCGATTTCCACGTTGCGCACAAGGTCGGAGAACAGCGTGAAGTGGCGCATCATTTCTTTCAGGCGTTTTTCTTGCTCCGGTCCTTTGGCTGCGAATCGTTGCAAGGCGTAGCCCACTCCGAACCACGCCGGCACCGCGTGGCGGCTCTGCATCCAGCCGAAAACCCAGGGAATTGCGCGCAAGTCTTCCAGGCGCCGGCTTTGGGTGCGGCGCGCGGGACGCGAACCCATGCGCGCGTGCTCCAGCTCGTTGACCGGTGTGGCTTGCTCGAAATATTCCAGCACGCTTGCATTTTCCGCGATCTGCCGCCGGTAGTAAGCGTAGGCATCGTGTGAAATTTCCTCCATCGCGTCGTCCCACTGGCGATCGGCGCCCGCCGCGGGGCCGTCGGGCCGCGTCAGCGCTTCCAGCGATGCCGCAATCATCAATTCCAGATTCCATTCGGCGAGCACCGGATCGGAATATTTCCAGTTCAGCACTTCGCCCTGTTCCGTGATGCGCATCTCGCCGGAAAAATCTCCTACCGGCTGCGCCAGAATGGCGCGATGCGTGGGCCCGCCGCCGCGCCCTACCGTGCCGCCACGGCCGTGGAAGAGCCGCAGCCTTACGCCGCATTCCCGCGCGACGGCGTGCAGTGCGCGATGAGCTTTGTGCAATTCCCATGTGCTGGTCAGCATCCCGCCGTCTTTGTTCGAATCGGAATAGCCCAGCATCACTTCCTGGCGGCGCCCCCAGGAATCGAGCAGCGCTTGATACTCGGGAGCCGTCCACAGGCGCCGCATCGTTTCCGCCGCGGCACCGAGCGACACGATGGATTCGAACAGCGGAACAGGCAGAAGTCCGGGATCGCTGCTGGCTCCTGCAACCCTCACGCCGCTGATTTCCGCCAGACGCAACAAAGCGAAAACGTCGCGCTCGGATTCTGTTCCGCTGATGACGTAAGCGCGAATCGCTTCCGGCGCGTATTGCGTTTTCAATTGCGCGACGGTGCGCAGCGTTTCCAGCAGCTCCCTGGTTTCCGCAGAAATTCCCTGCAGCAGATTTTTTTGCGCGCCGGCCAGACTGGCGGCGTCTGAAATTCCCGCTACCTCCAGCTCAGCCAGGGCCCTGGCATGTACTTGCGCGTGCTGGCGAATGTCGAGCGTATGCAGATGAAAACCAAAAGTGCGCAGTTTGCGCAGCAACGGGTCAATCAGCAGCTCCGCCAGCCGCAGGCCGCGGTTTTCGATCAGGCTCGCACGCAACAGCAAAAGATCCCGCTCCAGTTCCTGCGCAGCGGCGTAAGCATTGGCATCGCCTGGCGCCTCGCGCGTCATGCGCATGCGAATCCGCACAAAATCCAGAAAGTGCCGGATGAGCTCGGGCTGCGAAATCCATTTTCCGCGCGCAGGTTCGGCGCCCATCTTCGTTTCATACGCTGCGAGCGCGGACCGCAGTTGCGCCGAACAGCCCGTCTGACGCAGCGAGGAGCTGAGTTCGTCAATCAGCCGCTGGATCTCCAGACTGTAATGTTCCAAGATGACATTTCGCGCCAGTGCCAGCGCGTCCGCCGTGCAGTCGGGCTTGATCAGCGGATTGCCGTCGCGATCCCCGCCGATCCAGGAACCGAAATGCAGCAGCTCGGGAAGCTCATCGTGGTCGAGTGTGCGGCCGTAAACTTCGGCAAAGGATTCCGCAAGCTCGGTATACAACCGCGGCAGCGTTTCGAAAAGCGTCATCGGATAAAAATCCAGCCCCATGCGCACTTCGTCAATCACTCCCGGCTTTTTCATGCGCACTTCATCGGTCTGCCACAGGGAAGTGATTTCCGCGAGAATGAATGATTCTTGTTCAACCGCATCGGCCGCGGTCAACGGCAAGCGATCCAGATGTTCCAGATATTGTGCGATGCGCCGCCTCTTCAGCAGCACGGTGCGCCGCGCTACTTCGGTCGGATGTGCCGTGAAAACCGGAACGATGCGCACCTGGCGCAGCGCAGCCAAGGCCTGGTCAGAGGAAATCCCCGCCGCGCGCATACGCAGCAAGGTTCCGCGAAACGATCCCGCCAGCGCCGGCTGTTCGCTGTGCAGTTTGGCCGCGCGCCGCCGCCGCTTGCGATGATTGGTTTCCGCCAGGTTGGTCAGCTCGAAATAAATCGCAAACGCTTTGCTCACGCGGTAGGCCTCTTCGACCTTGAGCCCGGCGATCCTCTCGCGAGCCTGCGCAATCAGAATATTTGCCGAGGGGGATGGTTCTGTCGTCGCTCCGGCAGGCAATTGCTCGCGCTGCTGAATCAACAGGTGGCGGAGTTGCTCCACCACTTCCAGCAGCGGTTCGCCCGCCTGCTCGACCAGCACTCTTCCCAGAAGCATGCCGAGCGAACGCACGTCCCGCCGCAGGGGAATTTCCTTGGCGTCATCACCTGTGCCCGCGGCCAGTTCTTCCAGCCGGTCGTATTGATCGTCCGGGTTCCACAGCGGCGCATGGTCGGTGTGTGCCATGTCACATCATGAAGGCAGCGCCCCGGAGCCCGCAAGACCCCGCGCCAATATCCGCAGCGTGCGTCTCCCGCCGCAGCTTCCCCTTGACAATCTACAAGAGCTATCCGATATTCCACTTGTAGTCCGTCTAGGGGAGCAGCGGTGAGTCCAGGGGTCGAAATCCTGCAAGGCACGCTCGATCTTCTGATCCTGAAAACTCTCGCGCTCGAACCCATGCACGGCTGGGGCATTGCACAGCGCATCCAGCAAGTCTCGCGCGACATCCTGCAAATCCAGCAAGGCTCGCTCTACCCCGCGCTCTATCGCCTGGAACGCAAGAAATGGATCCGCGCGGAATGGGGCGCCTCTGAAAATAATCGCCGCGCCAAGTTCTACACCCTGACCAAAACCGGCCGCCAGCAACTCGAACGGGAAATGGCGGACTGGAAGCAAATGTCCACCGCTGTCGCACTGATCCTGCAGCGGGTGTAGGAGGCACAAGCGATGACCCGCTGGCAGCGCTGGTTTTCACGCAAGAAAAAGTGGGAGCAGGACATGAACGATGAGCTGCGTTTCCACATCGAACGCCAGACCGCCGCAAACGTTGCCGCCGGCCTGCCGCCCGGCGAAGCTCGCCGCCAAGCGCTGCTGCAATTCGGTGCCCTGGAAGGCCTCAAAGAAAACTGCCGCGAACAACGAGGCGGCTTCTGGCTGGAAACCTTCTGCGCGGATGTGCGTTACGGCCTGCGCATCCTCCGCAACAATCCGGGTTTCACCGCAGTCGCGATTCTCACGCTAGCGCTCGGCATCGGCGCGACCTCCTCCGTATTCAGCGCCGTCGACCGCATCCTGTTCCGCAGCCTCCCGTATCCCCAGGCCGACCAGCTGGTCTCGTTCGGTCTGATGGCTCCTATCGAGCGCAACGAATTCATGCTGGGTTCTAATTACGTTGACTGGCGGCTCGCGCCCGGACCGTTCCAGTCGATGACCTCTATGATTCCAGGCGTCGCCAATTGCGACCTCACGCAGCAGAACCCGGTGCGTCTTGTTTGCGCCCGCGTGGAACAAAATTTCCTTCCGACGTTCGGCGTGCAGCCAATCCTGGGGCGCAATTTTTCAGCGGAGGAAGATCGCCCCAACGCCCAGCGCGTCGCGATGATCTCTTGCGGTTTATGGCGCAGCCGGTTCGGCGGCGATCCCGGCGTGATCGCGAAAACCATTTCGCTCGACGGCAATCGGGTGGCCATCGTCGGCGTTCTCCCCGCCGATTTCGAGATGCCCACGCTGCTCGCGACCGACATTTTGTTGCCCGAAGCTCTGGACGAAGCCGTGCAGCGCCGTTCCGCTCCGGGTGCTGTCCTAAGAACATTCGCGCGCCTGAAACCCGGCATCACGGCGGCGCAGTCGGCTGCCGCATTGCTGCCGCTCTTCGCCCAAGCGCTGCAAGGAGCTCCGGCGGAATTTCGCAGCGAGGTTCACCTCTCGGTTCGCTCGTTGCGCGACCGCCAAATGCAAGACGCTCGCCTTGCTTCCTGGATTCTGTTCGGCGCGGTGCTCGCCGTCCTGCTGATCGCCTGTACGAACGTTGCGAACCTGCTGCTCGCGCGCGCCTCCGTCCGGCAAAGAGAATTGGCCGTGCGCGCCGCATTGGGCGCAACTTCGGCGCGCCTGCTGCGCCAAAAATTGACGGAAAGCTTGCTGCTCGGAATTTTCGGCGGCGCCGCCGGCTGCCTGGTCGCCTACGTTTTCCTGCGCGTGTTCGTGGCCATTGCGCAGCAAGCGATTCCGCACCTCGGCCAGGCCGGCCTCGATGGGCGCGTGATTTTCTTCACGTTCGCGATTTCCTGCCTCTCGGGAATTCTGTTCGGTCTAGCCCCGGCGCTCAACCCGCCGTCGCCTGAAATGCTCTGCGGCAAGGAAGCTCGCTCGACCGCGCGCGGCCTGCTGCGCCAAACGCTGGTGGCCGCGCAAATTGCCATTTCGCTCGCTCTGTTGACCGGCGCAGGCCTGCTCCTGCGCAGCCTCTGGAATCTGCAGAGCGCGCCGCTGGGACTGGAAGCTCAACACGTTCTCACCGAAACAATTTCACTCGGCGTCTATCGCTATCCCGCCGCGCCGCAGCAAATCGCATTCTTCGACGAACTTCTCGCGCGGCTCAAGCGCCTGCCGGGCGCCACCGCCGTCGCCCTGAGCGATACGCTTCCTCCGTCCGGAGCGATGCGTTCGACGATCTATTCGGCGATCGAAGTTACCGGTCGTCCGCGGCCCAGCGAAGGAACTGGCGGAATGGTCGCCTGGCGCGCGGTGACGCCGGAGTATTTCACTGCGCTGGGAATTACGATCTTGCGCGGCCGCGAATTCACCCGCGACGATCAGGCTCAGGGCGAGCACTCGATCATTCTCAGCGATTCGCTCGCGCGCAGACTTTTTCCCGCGGGCGATGCGATTGGGAAAACCATGCGCTTCGCGCTGGTCGGCCCCTGGCGAACGATCGTCGGCGTCGCGGCAAGCGTGAAGAACAACGGGCCAGCAGAACCAGCCGACCCGGAGTTCTATATTCCGTGGAAGAACGAAGACAACCAGAATTTTCGCTCGGCTGGGGTGATTCTGCGCACACCTGTCGATCCCCGCACCATGACGGGTTGGCTGCGCTCGGAAACTGCCGCGCTCGATCCCGCGCTGCCCGTCGCCATTGAAACCATGCCGCAGCGTGTCAGCAAGCTTTCGCAGAGGCCGCGCTTTAGCGCTGCATTGCTCGCCCTGTTTGCCGGCATGGGAATGTTGTTAGCCGCCGGGGGAATTTACGGCGTGGTGGGATTTCTGGTCGCGCAGAGAACTCAGGAAATCGGCCTGCGCATGGCGCTGGGAGCGACACCGCAATCCATACTGAAAATGGTTCTGGGCCGTGTTGCTGGCTCAGTTGCTGCAGGAGCTATCGCTGGATTGATCGCAAGCTGGTTCGCGTCGCGCCTGCTGCAATCACTGCTGTTTCAAGTCTCGGCCCGCGATCCCCGGCCCGTGGCGCTCGCCCTCGCCTTGCTGCTCCTGGTCGCCTTGCTAGCCGCATGGATTCCAGCCAGACGCGCAATGCGTGTGGATCCCATGGTGGCGTTGCGCTACGAGTAAGGCAGCTTCCAGGATTTGGAAATGAACGGCCGCGCCCCGCAGCCAAGCAGCCACAAAGCGGCGGCGCGTCTTACGGATTGCTCGTGACGCTCACCTTCTCCGCGCTGTCGGGCGGCATGCGCAGCGTCACGTCGGTGGTTTTCTTCGGACGAATCACAATGTGCTTGCTCCAATCGGAAAATTGGCCCTTCGAATACGCCCGCAGATCGTATTGCCCCGCGTCAAAGCGCGCGAATTCATAATGCCCGCTCGAATCGGTGTGCGTCGCGTGCGGTTTCAGTCCGTCGGAAGTCTGAATCGTCACGCTGGCTTCGGCGACCGGCCTGCCGTGCGGGTCCAGGACCGTTCCTTGCACCGTTCCCAAGCCCCTTGCGAACTGCGCCCGCGCCGTTGCTGCGCCAAATGTCAGCGACACCAGCAAAGCCAGCGACGCGAGCGCGGCCAGTACCAGGACACTTCGTTTCATAGTGCACCCCAGGATCGTTCTAGTGCAATTTTACGCGGGCCATGCGCGCGCCTTCGCAGCGATACGGCGCAATGTTCTCGATTAGGAACTCCTGTTCGTGGGGACAGGCGAAAGCAGCGGCGCAGGCCGTTCAATATTTGTAATGTTTACTTGCGGCCGCGTGCGCCGGCTGCTCCATGCGGCCGCTATCGGGGCTTACGCCGCGCTCCAGCGCCAGAAAATATGTGAGCAGTTGCAGCGGAATCAGATGCACGAACGCCGCCAGCCACTCGGGCGCCTCTGGAACCTGCAGAATTTGCTCCGCGGACAAATCATGGTTCGCCGACGGCACCGTAATCGCCGCGCGCGCCATCTTCAGTTCGCCCGCCGCGCGCAGAATCTGCCGCCCGCGCTCGTCCGTCGCACCGCCCGTGAACAATCCAACCAACGAGCCGCGCGCATCGGTCTCAGAGAACGGCCCATGCAGAATTTCCTCGGTTTCAAATCCTTCCGCCGCGATGTAGCAGGCCTCTTTAATCTTTAGCGCCGCTTCGCTGGCCGTGGCCCATGCCGCACCGGAGCCGAAAATTTCCATTCGCGCCAGCGCCGCCACGCGCTGAGCCAGTTCGCGCGCCGCAGGTTCCAGCTGCAGCGCGCCGCGCAGCAAATCAGGCACGCGTCCGAGCGCCCCGAGCGGCGACTCACCCGCCGGCAATTTTTTCCTCTCGACCACGCGCGCGATCAGCAGCGCCAGCACCGCTAGCGCCGTGGTGTAGCTTTTCGTGTAAGCAAAAGCCGTTTCCTGCTCGCAAGTTTGAATGTGAAAATCAGCGCCGCGCACTCCCTCGCCGCTCGACGATCCGCTCGTGGGAACGTTCATCTGGCCCGTGATCACCACCGCAAGCGCTCCGGCCGCCTGCGCCATACGCAAGGCTGCAAGCGACGCGGTCGTGCTGCCGGTATGCGTAATCACAATCACCGCGTCGCGGGCGCCAAACGCAATCGGGTGATGCAGCAGCTCGAAAGACTGTTCGCAGTGCGCCAAAAAGCGCCCGCCCGTGAACTGGCGCATCCAACTTTCCGCCACACGCGCTGCATGCAGCGAAGTTCCAATCCCCACGAAAGTGATGCGCTCCTTTTGGGCTACCGCATCCGCCGCGCGTTCGATCGGCGCGCGCTGCGCCAGCACCCGCTCGATTAATTCCGGCTGCGCGTGAATCGCTTCGTAAACGTAAAAAGGATGAGCCGTGCGCGTCTCAGGCATTTGTTTTTTCTCCGCTGGCGTTATATTGGTTCTGCTCGTTTCGTGGCCGCTCATTCTAGCGGAACAGGAGCCGGAATGCCTCGTTACCTCTCGCAACACACGCTCGCCTGCCTCACGCGCCAGGGCGCCGAGGAACTGGCGCGCCGCGTGCACGCCGCCAAGGAAGTCACCGCGCGCCGCGTGCTCGTCAACATGCAGGAAGGAAAAATGCTCGTGGAATTTGACGCCCCGGACCGCGCGCAAATGGAGAAATGGCTGGCCGCGGAAAAATTTCACTTCGACTGGCTCTTGCGCATCGAATTCGAAACCAGCGATGGCACTCTGAAAGCCATCCCCTAACAAGACCCGGGCCGCAAGACTCGGCTCGTTCGCAGCGCAGCCGGAGCCGGATTTCACATCCAATTACTGCGAGAGTTTTCTCGTCATGGCCATCGCTTGCACATCGCCTGCGATGATCCCTCGCAACTCGTCAGGTTAGCGGAAGCTTAGCGATCGGGCCCAGTCAGAAACGATTGCCATCCCCGCGCTTCCGGTGTAACCTCGCTTTATGCAAATCTGCTGCCAGTGCTGCGTATGCGGCTGTTGTTGTATGCGTTGCACACGTGTGTCTTCTGGCGCAGGGAGGCTTGGCAGCTAAGAATCGCAAACGAGCCCAGAATTTCCCCACCCACCGCCGGAAGTTTCCCGGGCAGGTGGGTTTTTTGTTTTACGCGCGGATTTTTTGCAACGGTTCCGGCAACAAGCGTCTAATTTCAAAGAATGACCAACAACGAGGAGACAGCAAATGACTGACTACAAGCACCCCGAAGTTCTGGTAACCACCCAGTGGGCCGCCGACCATCTGAACGACCCGAAAGTCCGCCTGGTCGAAGTGGACGTCGACACCAGCGCCTACGACCAGGGCCACATTCCCGGCGCAGTCGGCTGGAACTGGCAATCGCAGCTGCAGGACAACATCCGCCGCGACCTGATTGACAAGTCCGCGCTGGAAAAGCTGCTCGGAACTTCCGGAATTTCCAACGACACGACCATCCTGCTCTACGGTGACAACAACAACTGGTTTGCCGCCTACGCCTTCTGGCAAGTGAAGTATTACGGCCACAAGGATGTGCGCCTGATCAACGGCGGCCGCAAAAAGTGGGTGGAAGAAAAGCGCCCACTCACCACCGATGCGCCGAAAATTAGCGCCGCCACCTATCACGCCACCGGCCCCGATGAATCCATTCGCGCCCGCAAGGAAGATGTTTACGCCTTCCTCGATAGGAAGAAGGCCGCGCAGCTGGTGGACGTCCGTTCCGTGGACGAATTTACCGGAAAGATTCTGGCTCCTCCGGGACTTTCCGAAACCGCGCAGCGCGCCGGCCACATTCCGGGTGCGGCCAATATTCCCTGGGCGCAGGCCGCCAATGAAGACGGCACTTTCAAATCCGCGGACGCTCTGAGGGAGCTATACGGCAAGAAGGGAATTCACGGCGCGGAAGAAGTGATCGCCTACTGCCGCATCGGCGAACGCAGCTCGCACACCTGGTTCGTGCTGAAGTATTTGCTCGGCTTCGGCAACGTGAAGAATTACGACGGTTCCTGGACCGAGTGGGGCAACTTGGTGGGCGCTCCCATCGAAAAGGAGATCGCCGCCGCCGCGCACTAGAGCAAGCCGTTTGTGGGGGCGAGTCTAGGGCGCAAGCCCGGGACTCGCCTCTTGCTTTCGGGACCTTCGCTGCCTACTCCGGAATCTGATTCGCCGGCACGCCGTTGCGCCGCGCCTCGTCCTGCAGCGCGCCGATCTTGGCGGAAATATCGTCGCGCTGTTTTTGCAGCTGCAGCAACTCCTCGTGCCAGTCGTCAATCTTTGTGCCGCTGTAGTGCCGCGTGGAATTTACCGCGGTGCCATTCAGTGTCGCCTGCAATTCGGCGATCTGGTCGTCGAGCGGCGGCAGTTTGGCTTGCAGCTTCGTGATCTGATCCTGATACTGCTTCGCGTTCCCGCCCTTCGCATTTCCGGCGGCCTTGGCGTTTCCCGGCTTGCTGCCCGCTGCCGAGAACGTGGAAATCACCGAATTCTTGTGGACCTCGCTCATGTCTTCATTGGTCCACACTTTTTTCGCAGGCGCAGGCGCTGTAGTCGCAGAACTTGTGCCGTTCGCGCTCGCTGTGGCAGCTGTCGTGGCCTGGGCCGGCGCTGGCGCAGCTGTTTGACCCGCTGCACTACTACCTTGCGCGCGCGCAATTCCCGGCACAGAAACAGCCGCAGCGGCCAGGCCCGCGACAAACAGCAGCATTCGCCGATTCATAACGCCTCCTCGAACAACGTGTAAGCGACTTGCAGCCGACCAGCAGGTGACCGCTAACGGACCAGCAAGCTCCGAGCAGCAAAGCCCTCAGACATTGACGATCCATGGGACGGAAGGGTACCGAGCCGCACTACGACTATTGTGCGCCCGTTCGAGGGAGTTGAACCCGGGATGGACCGATGAGTTACGGGTCGCCGTAGGGCGCTTTGCCGCTAGCCAGTTCATTGCGCGCGATCGCCAGGGCCTGTTTGGGCGGCCCCAGGCGGCGATACTGGCGTGCTTCGACGTATTGGTGCTGCTCGAAGGTGAACAGGAATTTACGCGCCGTGAAATCGTATTGATAGCGCGCGGGCAGCCAGATTCCCGGAGCGACTTCCTCTTGTTGCATAAAAAACACTCCGCCGCGATACAGTTTCCCCAGAATTCCGCCGCCAAACGAAATGTCGCGCATCACGTGCGCTTCCCCATGCACCAGCTGATTGGCTTCGCGGTCGACCCAAATCTTCGCGCTGACGCGCGTCAAAATATCCTGCACCAGCGAGCGCGGATGAAAATTTGGATTCGGCTGGATCTCATAGATATCGCAGAGGCGGCCATTGCAAGTTTCCTGCCCATCCCAGGTGGTCAGGAAGGCCTCCCGCGTCGCATCCAGCAACTCCTTGCGATCGTCCTTCCTCTTTTGCCATTTCGCATTCGCCGATTTGGTTCGCGAGTCTTCGGGCTTCAGCATCAGTTCCAGCAACTCTTTCCAAGCCTCCAGCTGCTTGCGGTATTCGGCCGCATCCACCGGCCGGTCGCCGTCCTTCAATAGCAGCTTCATCGTGCCGCTTCCGGTGGGCACTACGCGATAGGTTTTATCCTCGAGCACTCGCGGCGTCGCGCCTCCCGTGCGATCGACGTGATGCTCGACTCGCTCGTATTGTTCCAGAGCTTCGTCGTTCGCGTGCTGGTGCTCGAGCAGCACTTTCGCGCGCGAGGCGATTTCCGCCTCCGAAGGAGGCCGCGCCGTCCCGGATTGGTCTCCCGTTTGTTTGCCGGCCTGGCCTGGACGAGGCGGGGCCGAATCGGAAGCGAGCCTCGGAATCGGTCTTGCGGACGCCCCCGTCCAGCTCGCCAGCACGAGCGCTGCAGCCAGACTCGATGCCGTAAGTCCTTTTGCCATGCTAGAAGTGCCCGTCACTGAGATGCTCGGCGCCATGGATTGGTCTGCAACCTTGATTCTACCCGAATACCCCGCCGTGGCCGCTCTCGAGCTTCTCCTTGCGCATTCCAAGCGCCAAGAATTTATCCGTAATCTGAAGTTTTTCCGGGGCCGTATCCGTCTAATATAGTGACAACGATGAAGTCCTCGAAATCCCTAGCTAATGCCCGGCAAACGCTCGGGGCTCTGCGCGAAACCGTCTGGATTGCGCTCGATACCCTGCGCGCGCACAAACTGCGTACTTTCTTGACCCTGCTCGGCGTGATCCTGGCCGTCACCACCCTGGTCGCCGTCATCTCCGTTCTCAACGGCCTCAACGTCTACGTCGCCGATAAAGTCGCTAACCTGGGCGCGAACGCTTTCGTGATCGACCGCATCGGCATCGTCACCAACCAGCAGGAATGGTACAAAGCCCGCAAACGTCCGACGCTCGGCATGGACGATCTGGACGCTCTGCGCGAGGGCATGAGGCTCGCCGATACCATCGCCGGTCAAATGAGAACATTTGCCGACGTGCGCTATGGCAACGACCTCAGTGAAGACGTGATGATCATTGGCGCGACTCCCAGTTTCGCTTCCATCCGCGACATTGACGTCTTGAACGGCCGGCTCCTTACCGATATTGACGAAGATCATCGCGCCGGCGTCTGCGTCATCGGCACCGACGTCGCTAATAAATTGTTTCCCGGCACGGATCCGGTGGGCAAAGAAATTCGCGCGGGCCAGGGTCAGTACACGATCGTCGGCGTCGCCACGCCCAAAGGCAACGTCCTCGGCCAGCCGCAGGATAATTTCGTGATGATTCCTCTGGGCACCTACCGCAAGGAATGGCTCACGGCGCAGGATTCCATTACGTTTTTCGTCCAGGCGCGCGGCCCGGAATTCATGGATGCCGCCGAGGACGAAGCCCGCATGATTCTGCGCTCGCGCCACCACCTGGCGTATCAGAGCGAAGATAATTTCGCCATCATCGCCCCCACTTCCATCATGGGATTGTGGAATCGCATCACCGGCAACGCCTTCGGCATCGCCATCTGGATCACCTCGGTATTTCTGGTCGTGGGCGGAGTGGTGATCATGAACATCATGCTCGCCAGCGTCACTGAGCGCACCCGCGAGATCGGCCTGCGCAAATCGCTCGGCGCGCGCCGCCGTCACATCATCCTGCAATTCCTGGTCGAATCATCGGTCCTCGCCGGACTGGGCGGATTTATCGGCGTGGTCGCCGCCGTGGCCATCAGCCAGCTGGTGCGCGCGATTTTTTCGGTCCCGACTTCGACGCCGCTGTTTTCCATACTTGTGGCGCTGGTTCTTTCCACCGCCGTCGGCCTGTTTTTCGGCATCTACCCGGCGATGCGCGCGGCCCGGCTCGACCCGATTGAAGCTCTGCGGGCGGAGACCTAGGACCACTCCATGCAAAGCGACTTCCGCGAAAATCTTCATCTGGCGCTGGACACCGTTCGCGAGCACAAGCTGCGCAGCTTTCTCGCCATCCTGGGCGTGATGATCGGCGTTGCGCTCATCATCCTGGTGGTTGGCCTGGTGCAAGGATTTCGCCAGACCATTCAGGACGAAATCGTTTCCGAAGGAATTGACACCGCCTTTGTTTCGCGTTTCGACCAAGGCCCGCAAAACGGCCGCCGTCCCAAGGACGAAAAGCTGCGCAAGCCGCTCACTTTAGAAGACGCCCTGGCCGTGCGCCAGCTTTGCCCCGCCATCAAAGAAATCGCCGTGTCCGCCTTTCAGTGGCAGCTGTCCCACACCGCGCGTTATCAGGGCGTTACGATCGAGGGCACCGATTTTCGCGGCACTTTTCCCGCCTATCTCACGGTCTATTCCAACGCCACCATGAAAGCCGGACGCTTTTTCACGGAGGCCGAAAACGAGCATCGCGAAAATGTGGTGGTCATCGGTGAAAACGTCGCCAGCACTTTCTTTCCCACGATTGAAGATGCCATGGGCAAGGAAATTCTGGTGGATGGCTCAACCTATCTGGTCGTAGGAGTTTTTGAAAAACCGCCCAACGGTTTCGGCACCGACGATGAAGACCGCCGCACCGTCATTCCCTACTACACTTTCATGAAGCTGTATCCCAGCAGCTACGAGATCGGCTATCGCTTCCTTGCCTATTCCGGCAAGCTGGATGCCGCCGTGGATCAGATCCGCGAAGTTCTGCGCCGCCGCCGCGAAGTTCCTTACGACAAGCCGGACAATTTCTCCATCCAAACCCAGGTGGAAGTGGTGCAGAAATTCAACGACATCATTGGCGGCGTCGTTCTGGTCGTGATCGTGCTCAGTTCCATCGGCCTGCTCATTGGCGGCATGGGCGTGATGAACATCATGCTGGTCTCGGTCACCGAGCGCACGCGCGAAATCGGCGTGCGCAAGGCCATCGGCGCGCGCAGTCGAGACATTACCTGGCAATTCCTGTTCGAAGCGATGACCCTGACCGGAACCGGTGGCATCATCGGCATTCTCGTCGGCAGCGCCATCGTCTTTCTGATTCCCGTGGTCAGCCCGCTGAAAGCCGTCGTCCCCGCCTGGGCGATCATCATCGGCTTCACGGTTTCGGTCAGCATCGGGCTGATCTTCGGCGTTTGGCCCGCCACCAAAGCCGCGCGCCTGAATCCCGTCGAAGCCCTGCGCTATGAATAATCTCGCGGATCAGCGCAGTTTTTCCGGGCCTTGGTCGGAGTCCAGCACGATGGTACTTTTCGGATTGAGCTGCGGCACTCCGTTCGCACCCATCACGTAGGGAAATCCCTCCGGATCCTGCAGAGCGCCCCCCACGAATCCTGCGTCGCGAAGTTCTTGCATCGAGGTCGGGAAACGGCCGAATTTTCTCCAGTAATCTTCCGAGCTTTCATTGAGACGCTTGAGGCCCAGCGCCGCGTCCAGCGCATGGATATGCTGCGTCGCCCTGCGGCGCACCAGTTCGTCTTTGCTGTTCGAGTAAACTTCGATCCAGATCAGCCTGGAAGTCTCCAGCGCGTTGCCCGCTTCCGCCACGCGCGCGGCCATCACCTTCATCCATACTTGAGCGTGCGGATTCTTGCTGCCTTCCAGATACGCGTCAGCGGCCTTTTGGTAATCCTTCAGATGGATCGAATAAAGAAATCCCAAATCCTGATACAGCCGCCATTCATCCGGATTTTCCGCGATGCCCCGCTTCACCAAATCCACCGCCAAGTCGGCGCGTCCCGGTCCCACGGGCGGGCGCTCGGACAAAAAAACTGCGCCGAAGCGGTAGGCAATCATCAACTTCGGGTCGAGCGTCGTCGTGATATCCAGCAAAGGCCACAGCGATTCGTACGTTGCGCCGGGTCTGCGCGCCCTTGTGCCGTAATACTGCACCGCGCGCGTCCAATAGACGTCCGCGAGCAGCGGCTCATATCCCAAACTCAGTTTCTTCAGCAGCCAGCCGGAACGCAGCAGCAATTCATCTTTGTCCTGGTTCATCAAGCGCGTATCCGAGTCAATACGCGCCTGCAGCTCGGCGCACAGAACGAACAGCACCGGCACGGCCAGCAGCGCGAGCCACAGCGCGCGGGCGTGGCTTTTATTTTGGCTGCCTCTGCTCATTTCAGATTGCGTCCGGAAAACACCGCCGAGGCAGCCACCAAAACCAGCGCCACATACAGCGCTGCGTACAGCGTGTTGTGCCAGACGAGCGCCAGGGGAAGGCTTTCGCCGTGTGCCGCCGCGGCGATCACGCCGAAATTATGAAAGTTCGGCAGCACGTAATAGACGAAGCGCGTGATGGCTGCCACCGCCGGGTTCTGCGTGAACTGGCTGATGCCCAATATCCCGGGCGCGAAAACTCCCGCCACATAGATTCCCAAGGTGTACAGAGTCGAAAGCATGGGACTGGTGAAACAGGAAAAAAACAGCGCCAGCGCCGTCACCAGCGCCAGCTCCAGCAAAATAAAATAAACGGCCACCAGAATCGTCCCGTCCGACCGCTCGAATTTCCCGCCGACGCAGTACAGCGCGAGCCCCAGCCCCAGCGTCATCAGCGCGGTGTTCACCGCCAGCGTCAGCAGCAGCCCGCCAAATTTTCCCACCAGGAATTCCCAGCGCCGGATCGGTTTCGCCAGCAGGCTGTACAGCGTGCGCTTTTCCATCTCCTTGTACACCAGCCCCACGCCGATGAATATCGCCATGATGATTCCAAAAACTGAAATCGCCGAAAGCCCCAGGTTGATGATCACCATGCGCTCGATCCCGATCGAAATCTGTCCCACCAGGATCGCTGCGCCGATCATCAGCAGCGCGAAAAATATCAGGTTATAGAGCACGCGGTCCCGCACTGCCTCCCGGAACGTATTGATCGCTACCACGCCCGGTATCGCGCTCATCCCACACCTACTTCCGTCGCGGCTACCGACGTTTTTTGCCGTCCCACCAGATTGAAAAAATAGTCTTCCAGCGACGGCCGCAAGGGCGCCACGGAAAGAATGCGCCCCGCGCACCCTCGCAGTTGTTCCAGCACCGGGTACAGCTCCTGTTCCGCCACTTCAATCCGGTAGCGGTTGCCGATATTTTTTGCGCGCGCCGCGATGTTCGCCGGCAAGGTCTGTTCCTTGCCCACCTCGAACAGAATTTCCATGCCTTGTACTTCCATGGACACAATTTCCCCCGGCGAACCGATTCCGCGCAATTTCCCTTCGACCAACACCGCCACGCGGTCGCACAACATTTCCGCGTCGGAAAGAATGTGCGTGGAAAAGAAAATCGTGCGGCCCTGGCGCTTCAAATCCAGAATAATGTCGCGCACTTCGCGCCGCCCCACCGGATCCAGGCCCGACATCGGCTCATCCAGAAACACAACCTGCGGATCGTGCAAAATCGCCTGCGCAATTCCCACGCGCTGCAGCATGCCTTTGGAAAATTTTCGCAGCTGCACGTCCGCTGCCGGCGCCAGGCCCACCAGGCCCAAAAATCGCGTCACGCGCTCGTCCCGCTCCGCCGCGTTGTAGCCGAAAAAGCGCGCGAAATATCCCAGCAGCTCGCGCGCCGTCAGGTAATCGTAAAAATAGGGCTGCTCGGGCATGTACCCGATCTCGCGATGCATGTCCACGTCGTTGATCGAACGCCCCCGCACCCGCGCCGTCCCCGACGTCGGGAAAATCAGCCCCATCATCAGCTTCATGGTGGTGGTCTTGCCCGCGCCGTTCGGTCCCAGGAATCCGAACGATTCCCCTTCTTCCACCTGCAGAGTTAAATGGTCCAGGGAACGGCGCATTTTTTTTCGCCAGAATCCCACCGGATAGTCCTTCGTCAGCCGCTCGATTTCGATTGCTGGATTCGCCATGGCTCCTCATTATGAATTTTTCCAGCGCCGAACGGTTCATGTCAATTCCCAGGTGTTGCTTTCCTCTACACATCCCCGCCTCAAGCCTCGGCGCGATTTCCCCGGGCGCCTTTTCGATTTTGCAAGCGGTTCTGAAATCACGATCGGAATGGCTCGCCGCAGCGCGGAAGTTTGCACGGGAGTGCGGCTGCGCAGGACGCGCGAGGGAAAATCCGGTTCGGCAGAGAGACAATGAATTCGGCCACAGCGGCGCAAGAAGCGAATTTTCCGCTGTATCCGTGCTCTGCCTTGCGCCAGCTCGCCTATTGCTTCGCGATCGCGACGGCTTGCGAAATTTTCCCGTACCGATTTTTCAGTCGCGTCCGTACGCATTTCCCGCATCTACTGCTGGCTGCGTCCGTTAGAATACCCACCACAATAGGTAGACGTTTTCGACACCGTGAGCATAAGATTTTGTGGTTTGGTTATGAATTTTTCTTGACAAGTTTTCCACAACCCCCGATACTGCGCTTCCAAGCTCGGGGGAGAATTAGTTGGCCGCAGCTGTTTTGCTGCCCCAACCAGTCGTAGAGCCGGACCGGGTTTAACCGAAAATCTAGAGGGGCCTTACCCCATTTAACGCAGCGCCTTGATTTTCTTGCGCGGCTTGGCTGGGCTTTTGTCTCTTTTTTTTCGGCGCGAACGGCGCTTTTTGCCGCTCCAACGTTCAGCTGCTTCCTACAGTCAATTATCGCGTGTACCGCTACGGTGCACATCACATCACCCACGGGGCGTCACTTAGGGGTAGAATGAAGGTTCTGCTCCCGCACGGCTCCCCGGCTCACATCGACATAGCACCACTGCCTGCGCGGAGGCAAAATGGCTGAAACAAGGACGGTATGGAACAGCATGGCCGAAACGAATCAAATTGCGCGGCGCACCACCGGGCTGGAATTCCAGCGGCGGTTCACCGACGGGAAAGTCTCACCTTTCGACAAAGTTGAATGGGAACGTCGTACCGCTCTAATCGGCAATGATAAAGGTCAGGTAATCTTCCGCCAGGAGAACGTGGAAGTTCCCAAGTCCTGGTCCATGACGGCCACCAACATCGTGGCTTCCAAGTACTTCCACGGCAAACCGAACACGCCCGAGCGCGAAGGCTCGGTGCGCCAGCTGATCGGCCGCGTGGTGGACACGATCGTCCGCTGGGGCGATGAGGGCGGCTACTTCGCCAGCCCCGAATCCAAAAACATTTTCCGCGACGAACTCACCCATCTGCTCGTCGAGCAGAAAGTCGCTTTCAATTCCCCCGTCTGGTTCAACGTCGGCGTGCAAGCCAAGCCGCAATGCTCGGCCTGCTTCATCAATTCGGTCCAGGACAACATGGACTCGATCATGAACCTGGCTAAGACCGAGGGCATGCTCTTCAAGTGGGGCTCGGGCACCGGCACGAACTTCTCGACGCTGCGCGGCAGCAGGGAATCGCTCTCGGGCGGCGGCATCGCCTCCGGCCCGGTCAGCTTCATGAAGGGTTTCGACGCTTTCGCCGGCGTCATCAAGAGCGGTGGCAAGACGCGTCGCGCCGCGAAGATGGTCATCCTCAACGTCGAACACCCGGACATCATGGAGTTCATCCAGTCCAAGACCAAAGAAGAGCGCAAAGCGCATGTGCTGATCGAGCAGGGCTACGATCCTGCGATTGACGGCGAGGCTTACACCTCGGTCTTCTTCCAGAATGCCAACCACTCCGTGCGCGTCACCGACGATTTCATGCGGGCGGTAGAAGAAGACCGCGACTGGTGGACTCGCAACGTCAATGATGGCAAGCCGTGCGAAAAATTCCGCGCGCGCGACCTGCTGCGCGAAATGGCGGATTCCGCCTGGCGCTGCGGCGATCCCGGCATGCAGTACGACACCACCGTGAACCGCTGGCACACCTGCAAAGCTACCGACCGCATCTACGCCTCCAATCCGTGCTCGGAGTACATGTTCCTGGACGACACGGCTTGCAACCTGGCTTCGCTCAACCTGATGAAGTACCTGGGACCGAACGGCCAGTTCGATGCCGACTCGTTCAGCCACTCCGTGGACGTCACCATCACCGCGCAGGAAATACTGGTGGACAATGCCAGCTATCCCACCGAAAAAATCGCGCGCAATTCGCATGACTACCGTCCGCTGGGCATCGGCTACGCCAACCTCGGCGCTTTGCTCATGTCCCTGGCGCTTCCTTACGATTCCGACGGCGGCCGCGATTTCTGTGGTGCCATCACCGCGCTGATGACCGGCGAATCCTACGCGCAGTCGGCGCGCATCGCCGAACGCATGGGTCCCTTCGGTGGCTACCCGCGCAATCGCGAAGCCATGATTGACGTCATTCGCATGCACCGCGATTCGCTGCGCCCGATCAAAGAAGAACACGTGCAGCCTTCCCTGCTGCGCGCCGCACGCAAGGCCTGGGACGATGCGCTCGAGCTCGGCGAAAAATTCGGCTACAAGAATTCGCAGGTTTCCGTGCTCGCTCCTACCGGCACCATCGGCTTCATGATGGATTGCGACACCACCGGAATCGAACCCGATCTCGCGCTGGTGAAGCAGAAGCGGCTGGTCGGCGGCGGCGTCATCAAGATCGTCAACAACACCGTCCCGCAGGCCCTGATGAATCTCGGCTATGACAGCGAACAAGTTGCCCAAATCGTAGACTACATTGACGCCAACGCGAAAATCGAAGGCGCTCCCGGCCTGAAAGACGAGCATTTGCCCGTTTTCGATTGCTCGCTTTCTCCCATGGGCGGCGGACGTTCCATCGCCTGGCGCGGACATCTGCGCATGATGGCGGCGGCCCAGCCCTTTCTCTCCGGCGCCATCAGCAAGACGATCAACATGCCGGAAGAGTCGACCGTCGAAGACATCATGCAGGCCTACATCGAATCGTGGAAATATGGCCTGAAAGCCGTGGCCATCTACCGCGACAATTCCAAACGCTCGCAGCCGCTTTCCGCCGCCGGCAAGAAGGAAGACGAAAAGCCGGCCGCTGCAGCGCTGCCGGTTGCAGAAGCCATCGCCGCACCGGTTGCGTCCGCGCCGCAACAGGAAGAGCTTTTCGCGCGTGGCGCAAGCCGCCGCAAGCTTCCCAACGAGCGCAGTTCCATCACCCACAAATTTTCCATCGGCGGCCACGAAGGCTACCTCACCGTTGGCAAATATGAAGACGGCGCCCCCGGCGAAATCTTCATCAAGATGGCCAAGGAAGGTTCCACGCTTTCCGGCATCATGGACGCTTTCGCTTTGTCCGTCTCGATCGCGCTGCAATACGGCGTGCCGCTCCGTGCGCTGGTGGATAAATTCGTCAACTCGCGTTTTGAGCCTTCGGGCTACACCGGCAATCCCAATATCCGCTACGCAAAATCGGTAGTGGATTACATCGGCCGCTGGCTGGGCGCGAAATTCATCTCGCCCGATTACCTGGACATCGACGCAACCAGCGACGCCGAAGCTCGAACCAGCACCGCTGCGGCAATGGCACATGCGGTCGCTCCAGCAGCCAGCGCAAAGCATGCCGATCCGGAGGCTTCGACGCGCCAGCGCGCCACCATAGACGACGCGCCGTCCTGCTCGGAATGCGGCATGTTAATGACCCCCAACGGCAGCTGCTACAAATGCTCCAACTGCGGCGGCACCTCCGGGTGCAGCTAGCGACAGCGTTCGACTTTTCGGGAAGTTAAAACCAAGCAAGCTTTGCGAAGGGCGGGTCTCGGATCCGCCCTTTTTTTGCGCTGTGAAGACTTATGCTTCAGGCGCCGCCGACTTCCGCAACGACCGCACCGCCGCATACCAGAGCATCATCACCGCCGCAAGCAACACGAGCCAAAGAAAACTGTCATGTGTCTCGGTCCACGGCCGCGGATCCGCCCAATCCGTGTTCACTTCTTCCGGCCCCACCTGTCCCGCCGCCGCCGATGCCAACTGCGCGGCGTTCACGCGCCGCACTAAATCGTACCCGGCGGCCTGCGCGCGTTCTTGCCCATAAATCAAGCGGTAACCCCTCCCTGCCTGCTGCTCGAAGGCGATGCGCTGCGGCGTGATGTACAGCTGCGGCGCCGCCATCGCCAGCGGCGCGTCATTCCCATTTACAATTTCCAGGCGCAGGTAACGCCATCGCCCCGAGCTCGCGTTAACCGCAACCGCCAACTGTTCCTGCCTCGCCTCACCCCGCGGGTAACGATAAATTTCCGCGGACTGGAGAAGATCCCAATCCTTGCCATCGAGGCTCGAGGATATATCCACCGAGCGAATGAATTCGGTCGGCGCGCTCACCTCGAATCGCACCTCCGTCACCAGCGGCGCGACGTCGCCCAGTTCGGCGCTCCACACGCTTCGCCCCGCGGGCTGCTTCGCACCAGCGAGCAGCGCTCGTTGCAGCGGCACGCGCTCGGCCGGCTCGCTGGTTTGGCGCAATATTTCCGCGCTGGTCACTGGAAATTTCCTCTCGCCGTCCAGGATGCGCACGCGCAAATACTGCGCGTTATTTTCCGCGTAGTGCACCAGCTGCGTGCCTTCGTGCGCATTCTTGCGGAAGCGGAAAATCGGCGCCCGCTCCTCCACCATTCTCCACACGTGCCCGTCATCGCTCGCCTCCACCTGCACCCATTCGATGAAATCCGCCTCGTGGGTCTCGATCTGGACGGAGTTGTGAAATGGCGCGTGCGCTCCCGCATCCAGCACCAATTGCGTAAACGCTCCCGCGCTGAAACTGTTTTCGCGCAAAGTGCTCGGCAACGTGGAAGATTGAAAGCTTCTGACGCGCTGGGAAATCACGTAGGGTACTTCCGCGCCACGGTCGTCAATCACGCGCAGATCGGACAGCCCCGTATCGGTATGTGTGTACAACCCGGCAGGCATGACCACGCCCGCAAGCCGTCCCCTGCCCGTCGTCGCGCTGATCGTCGCATCCGGCGGAGGCAGCTCAATCGCCCGCGAATAACGCCAATGCTTCCACGCCGCAGGCAGCGGCGCACCCGCCAAGGTCGCAAATGCCGCCAGCGGCGCCGCACCCATCACGGCTGCCACAAACACGCCGCGCCGCATGCGCCCAGGCAAACGCAATCGCGCTCTCACGCTTTCCTCTCGTCCTTCCGCCCCAGCAGTTGCCGTTGGTAGTAGAAGGAAATCAACATCAGCGCCAGGCCCAGCAGCAAGAAGGAAACGATGCGGTAAAATCTCTCCAGGAACGAAAGATCAAAAAGAAAAACCTTCCCAATCACCACGCCCAGCAGCACCAAAGCCTGCCAGCGTATCGCCTGCGACTTCTTCCACAATCCCGCGCCCAGCAATCCCAGCGCCCATACCAGCCACAACATCGAAAGCGCCAGCTCCTGCGCGTGCCCTTGATCCATTCCCAGCGAATGCATGCGCCCAAAGCCGTCCCACACTTCCAGCGACAGCGCCGCTACGGCCAAAATATTCGCCGCAATCGCCGTGAGCACAAACGCCATCCGTTCCTGCTCGCCCAGCTCCCGATCGCTCGCGGCCGCGAAATAGCAGCCGAGCGCCATCGCAGCCACGCAAACCGCAAACGTCGCAAAGCGCGCATTCAGTAAAAAAGCATCCGCCGGAATCGCAAGCAGCGCGAGTCGGCCCGTCACAATCGCAAACAGCGCCAAGCCCGCCCAGCGCATCGCCGCGAACCGCGCCCGCAGGCCGCTCCCGATCAGCACCGCGCCCTCTACCGCCCACGCCATCGTGATCCATCTCCCGTCCAGACGGATCGGAATTGCCAGGGTTGCAAAAGTCAACGCCAGCCCCGCGTACAAAATCCGCGCCAAGCGCGTTTCCGTTCCACGTTTTTCCGGCAGCATCCTCTCCGCCGCCAGATGAGCCGCGGCCAGCACCAGCACCGCCGCCGTCAATGCCCAGCGATTATCCGGCCACAGCATCCCGCGCAGCGCCACCAGGTAAGCCAGCGAATTCAGCAGCACGAGGCCGGCTTCGAGTCCGGAAAGCTCGCCGTCGCGCCAGCTGCGCACCAAAGGCAGCGCGGCAAACAGCAGGAAAAACACGGTCGCGAACATAACGGTCGTCAGCAACTGATCCGCGCTGTAAAAATCGCTGTACCATCCCCAGAAATAAACCAGCGTCGCTAGAAATTGCGCCGGTGGCAGCGATTTCCAATCGCGCACCCACGCAATCCCCAGCACTCCCGCGCCCAGAATCGCCAAATAGGCGAACAGCGCGACTTCGTGATTCTCGCCAGTGCTCACGAGTAGGGGCGTAATCAATCCGCCCACCAGCGCCAGAAACGCAATCCGCTCGGAGTTGCGCCCCACCGCCACCACCAGCGTCACCGCCGTCACAAGGATCATCGCCGCGAACGCAACGGACTGCGGAAAAATGTGGTAGTAATGCCAGCCCGCCCACAAAGACGAATACAGAACCGCTGCGCCCAGCCCCGCGATGCCCTCGGAAAAGTATTTGTAGCCGCGCGCGAGCAGATGCTGGCTCCATGGATACAGCAAGCTGCCCGCAAGCAGACCGATCCCCACTCTGCCGCGCGGCCCCACCCAATTATTGTCGAACGCGTATTTCAAGAAGAACGTCACAGCAAACAGCAGCGCCAGAATTCCCACATAGTTCAACCACCGTCCTGCCACGACCGCCTCGAGATTCCCGTCGCTACCACGCCTGGCTGCGGTAGGGATGGATGCGGGCGAGGAAACTGCCGGCGCGTGTTCACGGACCGGCGCAGGCGTAGGGGGAACCGATGTTTGTGCGGAGACGACCGATGGCCGTCGAGGCTGCAAAGCGGAAGGCACAGTCGGGGGAGGCGCGGCCGGGGTAGGCGGATGGGCAACAACCGTAGGGGTCTCGGCAGTCTCCCGCGGCGGAATCGGAGCCGCCGCAGCAGGCAGCGACTCGAGGCCCTTCTCGATCTGCGTCAGCCGTTGCTCCAGCGCATAAATCCGCCGGATCAGCTGCGCCGCTTCCGCCCCCACGCTTTGCTTCAGCGTCTTAACGTTCACATACGCAGCAATAGCCAGCGCAGGCACACCAATCAGGAAAAGGGCGGCGATCAGGATGAACAGCGCGGCGCCTGATTGCATATATGAGAGGGTGCGCGAAAACTGAGGGCATTACATCACAGGTGAAAAACAGGGGCAATCCACTTGCCGGAAACCAGCGCCCAAGCCGCCAACCCAAAAAATTAGGGGGCCCCGTCGGGCCCCCATTATGCTCTACCCCTAGTTCCGGTTCCAGCGCGGCGAAACCGGCCCACCCCGGGATAAGAGACAGCCACACTACAGATTGCACGCCGGATGCCAGCTTATTGTCTATTCCCGCGTTGACAACACGCGCTGTACCCACTGGGTTTAGCTACAGCAGGACGGAAATCGCCTATGGTATTGCGGTACGAACCTCCACTTTCTGAAAGCACGCCGCCATTTTTCTATGTTCTTTGGAAGAAAATCGAGCCTAACCCCGAGCGCGAACTCTGTATCGCTTCCAGACGAACCACCCGGGTACGAGCAAAATCACGAGCCAGAACAAGAGCGACGGCCCCACCGCAAACACGAAAACCAGCAGCGCAACCGCGCCCTCTTCGAGGTTGGTAAACCCTTCCACCGCCGCATTCCGGATCTTGGTTCCGGTGGAAATCGCCCCGGACCCTAAGACTTGCCGGTACTCTTCGTTCAGGTCCAACTGCACCGCCGCGTAGTTCACCCGGTGCACCAGCAGCGCGCTCTGCCCCTGCATGCTCTCGATTTCTCCGCGGATGCGCGCCAGCTCGCGTTCGGCCTCCAGCACATCCTGAAGCTTCCCCGTGCGCGTGCCCAGCAGCTCGATCAGCCGCTGCTCGGTGGCCCGCGCGCTCTTCAGCCTCGCTTGCAGATCCACATACTGGTCGCTCACTTCCTCATTGGAACGCGTTTCCTCTTCGACGTGCCCCAGCTTGCGCACATCCGCCAGAAACCCATCGAGCTGCCTCGTCGGAATGCGCAGCGACGCGGTAAGTTCCCGAGCATTCCCGGTCTGCGCCTTGGCGTCCAGCTTTTCCACGTACCCGCCATGCCCCGCAGCCAGCTTTTCGATCGCCGTACTGGCCTCGTCGTAGTTCGTCGCCAAAATCGTCAGCGAAGCCGTCTGTACAATCATCGGGCCAACATTTTCCGGCGCCTTTAGTTCGTCGCCGGGAGCAGGAGGCGGCGGCTCGGGCACTGCCCCACCTATGACCGCGTCCCTGCCGCCGGTTGAAGTCTGATAGATTTCCGGGCCGCCTCGCGGGGCAGCAGGTCCGGCTTTGCTCAACCAAGGTTTGTAGCCGCCGGACTCCTCGCGCAAGGCAAGCAGATTGCCCGGCACGGGCAATCCGCTTCGACCCAGTATGCCGATGACCACGAGCGCTACCACAATGGATGCACCCGCCATGGCCCAAACGCGCGGATTAAAAACGAATTTGCGCCACTTCCCGCCTTTGCGATCTGCAGCCGTGTTTACCCCTGGCGCCCTGGAAGATTGCACAGAATCCAGCGCAGCAAGCACCGCTCCGTTCATCCCCGCCGAAGGATGCTCGACTTCAAAACTCAGCATGCGCTCGGAAAGCGCGCGAAATCCCTGCGCAACTTCCTGGCACTGGCTGCAACTCACCAGATGCGCCGCCAGCTCCGCCGCTCGCCGCGCTTCCAGTTCGCCGTCCAGATACGCCATCACCTCTTCGGCATCAAACGCGTGTTGTGCATGTCGTTCCATAAAATTCCTCGGTCCTAATCCTTCACCGGCAGCAATTGATTTTTCAGCGCCGCCCGCGCCCGGAATAAACGCGAGCGCACGGTATTCACCGGCATGCGCAGCGCCGCCGCAATTTCTTCATAACTAAGCTGTTCGTACTCGCGCAACATCAAAATCTCCCGCTCGCTCTGTTCCAGCTGTCCCAAAGCCTTGCGCACCCAGATTCCCGCATCCCTATTTTCGGCCCCGTTTCCTTGCGCCGCGCGGCTATCCAATTTCTCGTTCTCGACGACCTCGCGCCCCGCCTTGCGCCGCTCCGCGGCCACGAGATGAATCGCAATCCCGTACAAATAACTGCGAAAACTGGCACGCGGTTCATAGCGCTGCACGTTCTGCAAGAGCGCCAGAAAACATTCCTGCGCCAACTCCTCCGCCCGCGCCGGATGGTCCAGCCTGCGCCGAAAAAATCCATAGATGGGCTCGCGATAGCGCTCAAACAACTCGACGAACGCCTCCCGCGCCCCCTGCTGAAACTCCCATATGAGCTGGTCGTCGCTATTCATAAAAAAAACCGCCGCACCACTTCCGATCCGGAGTCGTGCCTTTGACTTGGCCGCTGCCTTGGCTTTCGTAAATGGCGCACTGCAGATGCGCCATTTGTCGAGCGCCGCCCGCGACCGCGGCCTCCGGCGCGTCCATCAGGCGCCCCTCGCTCCTTAGAATGTCGCCACTCGCGAAATAGTTCCCATTTCCTTCGCGATTCGTGGAGGGACTTCGGAATGCCAGAACGGGGCTCGCGGCGCCACACGCCGATTTGTGGCTTCTCCCAAGGCAGGTTAGACGCGACGCGCGGGAATTGGCTAGGCTTACCTGTGCAGCGCGGAAATCATTGTGACTACTTTAGCGGGGTCGCCGTTCAGCAAGAGTCGGCTGGTATTTCCATTGCCGGACCGCGTTCATGGCCGGCGGTGCGCTCCAGGAAATCCATTCGCTACGCCCCAATCGCCTCGCGCAGCGCCTCCGCGAGGGTCTCCGTCCAGCGCGTCACATCCTCTTGCTGTTCGGCCTCCACCATCACCCGCGCCAACGGCTCGGTCCCCGAATAACGCAGCACCACCCGCCCCGATTTCCCCAGCGCCTTCTCCGCTTCGGCCAAACCGCGCGCTACTGCCGGCAGAGATTCCAGCGGCGGTTTCGACCTGACCCGCACATTCACGATCTTCTGCGGAAAAATTTTCAGATCGGCAATCAAATCATGCAGCGGCCCGCTCAGTGAGATGATCGAAGCCAATTTCACAGCCGTCAGCATCCCATCCCCGGTCGTAGCGTCGTCCAAGAACAAAATGTGCCCGGACTGCTCGCCTCCCAGGTTCGCGCCGATGTGCAGCATTTCTTCCAGCACATAACGATCGCCCACCGCCGTGCGCGCGAGCTTCAACCCAGATTTTTCCAGCGCGCGTTCCAATCCCAAGTTCGCCATCGTGGTCCCGACGATCACATCACCTGCCAGTTTCCCCGCGGATTTCATGTAACGCCCGGCCACCAGCAGCACGCCGTCGCCATCCACCAGCTGGCCCGAAGCGCTCGCGAAAATCGCGCGGTCCGCATCGCCATCAAAGGCCACGCCCAGCGACGCGCCCGATTGCGCCATGCGCTTTTGCATCGCCTCCGGATGCAGCGACCCGCAGTCCGCATTAATGTTGCGACCGTTCGGGCTGTCGTTAATCGCGATCACGGCCGCGCCCAGCGAGCGGAATAATCGCGGCCCCAGCTTGCTGGCCGCGCCGTTCGCGCAGTCCATCACGATTTTCATCCCCGCAAAATTCGCGCCCGGCAGCACCGCGGCGCGCAGCCCATCCAGATAATCGTCGTCAATCTTCTCGTTATCGTGCAGTTGCATTTCGCCGCGCGATTCCGGCGATTCGCTCGACGCCAAAATAAATCGCTCCAGCTCCGCTTCCACCGCGTCCGGAAATTTCATCCCCGTCGCAGAAATCAGCTTCACGCCGTTATCGTGATAAGGATTGTGCGAAGCCGAAATCACCACGCCCGCCGCGAATCCCTCGTGATGCACCAGCCAGGCCACTCCCGGAGTCGTCAACACTCCTGCTGAAATTGCTTCCACGCCCGCCGCGGCTAAACCGCGCGCGATGCGATCGGCGATATGCGGTCCCGACTCGCGCGTGTCCCGCCCGATCAGCACGCGCGCCCGCGCATCGGTCGAACGCCCGTGCGAGCTCACATATTCACCCAGCGCCAGGCCCACGCGATCCAGCGTCGCATCGTCCAGCGGAACTTCTCCGGGCACTCCGCGAATGCCATCGGTTCCGAAAAGTTGTTTGTTCATTAGAATTGGGTAGCACGCGCCAAAAAATCAGGCACGCGATTCTATCATTGCGGCGTCAGGTGAGTCCTGCCGCCACCGGAGTCCCTCCGCTAAAGCATCATCACCGCGGCGCCCGTCCGAATGGCCAGTGCACGCGCAGGCACAGCGTTATTTGCGCGGCTCTGGCTGTGTTATCTTACCGCCATGCCTTTAGAGGAAGAAAAAATCGCCTCGCCCAGCTCCGCCAGTGGAAAGATCATCGCTGCCGGAATCGTGATCGCATTCTGTTACTGGGCGTCTTCGATTCTGGTGACGCTTCTGGTCGCGGTGTTGCTCGCCTATTTCCTCGACCCGGTGGTCAACTGGCTGGAAGATTGGCATGTCCCGCGGGCTCTTGGGTCGCTCATCGTGGTTCTGTTCACCATCGCGGCAGTGCTGGTTGTCGCCTGGAGCATGATCGAGCGCGTCGACCAGTTCGGGCGCGACTGGCCTCTCTACCGCAAGCCGCTGCATCAAGTCGCCAGCGTAATCGAACAAAAGCTGGCGAACTTCGAAGAACACGTTTCGGAAATTGAGCCCGGCACGACTGCCGGCGAACGCGTCGTCTCGGTCGCCGACTCGCATCCCGTGCGCGCGGCGCTGCTCTCGCGCTTAAGTTCCCTGTACGAAGTAGTCGTCGCCGCGACCTTCGTGCCCTTCCTGCTTTTCTTCATGCTCGCCGCCAAACGCCAGGTGTGGCACGCCACCATGCAATTATTTCCCGCCACGCGCCGCACCGAAGTAAAGGAAACTCTGGCGGACGTCACGATGGTGCTGCGCAGCTACGTGGTCGGCACCGCGCTTGTGGGCCTGATTCTGGTCGTTTTCAGTTGGCTTTTCTTCTGGGGCATGGGTCTGGATTTTCCCTTCCTGCTCGGCTTGCTTTCCGGCCTGCTGAATCTGATTCCGTATCTGGGCGTGGTGCTTTCCTGGGTGCCGCCAATTCTGATCGGCATCAAACAGTTCCACACTCCCGGCCCGTTTATCGGCATCTTCACCATCCTCACGCTGTTTCACTTCATCGCCAACAACTTGCTGGTTCCCGCGCTGGTGGGCTGGCGCGTCCGCCTCAACGCACTGGCATTGACCGTATCCTTACTCTTCTTCGGTTTCCTGTGGGGCGCGATGGGCCTGCTGCTGGCGATTCCGGTAACCGCCGTAATCAAAGTGATCTGCGATCACATCGAAGAGCTGCAACCCATCGGTCGCTGGCTCAGCGGCTAGCGCCCAGCGCGTGTAATCGCCCGATCACATCTTTCATCGCCGCCCCGTCCCGCGCCTGCTGAAACATTCGAATCGCCGCAACGCCCGCCGCCCCACTGCGAATGCAATCTCGGGCATTTCGCTCATTCACTCCGCCAATCGCCACCACCGGAATCGCAACGCTGCCGCAAACGTCCGCCAGCCGCGCGACGCCTTGCGATTCACCCATCCCCTGCTTCGAAGGCGTATCGAACACCGGCCCAAAAAAAATGTAACTCGCCCCCGCGCTCTCCGCGTCGCGCGCCTCCTGCAAACTGTGGCAGGAAACTCCCACCAGAAAACCCGCCACTGCATTCCCGGCTCGACACCAACGCAGCACATCCCGCGCGCTCAGCGACTCTCGCCCCAAGTGCACGCCCGCAGCTCCGGCGGCCAATGCCACATCCAAGCGGTCATTCACTATCACTTGCGCCGCGCCTTGCCCAGCGACGGCTTCTCTTGCCAACCCCAGCAGCTCCCGTCCGCACAAATCCTTCTCGCGTATCTGCACCCAATCCGCGCCAGCTGCAGCCGCCGCGCGCATTTTCCCAAGCACACCTCCTCCGCCCTCGCCCTCCCCGAGCGATTTCCGGTCCGTCACATAGCAAACAATCGGCGTTTTAGGTGCGGGTGACAACAGTAGAAGTCCGGCGGCGAAACGCTTCCAGCGCAAATAGTACGTTCATCACTCCCAGCCCCGAAATCATTCCCCGCAAATACGGATTCTTTACAAAGATTGCCAGGGCAGGGTACTGGTACAGGAAAAAATTAACGTCCCAAACTTCGGACCACGGCATCAGGATTAACAGCAGCCCCAGTTCCAGCCACAGCAGCAGCAGCACAACGCGCAGAATACGTGTCAGCATGATTTAGTCTACGATTATGGGAGATTATCGCCAGAGTCGCAACCGCCCCGAACATTTTTCCTGAGCAATTTGGCCGCGCAGCGAACTGCTTCCTGCGGTCTGTTGTCATTTTAGTGCCGCGCTCCGCACAAACGCTCAACCGCGCCCCGCCAAAGGCCCCGAAACCCGATAAAATTATCGCGAAATGAAAAATCGCAACTGCGAAAGAAATTCCGCCAACCCCGCAAACGCTCGCCGGAGCCACCGATCGTCGCGCGCGCGCGTCACGCTACTGGCAATCTTGTTCTACGCCATGTTCGCCTCGACGGTAAGCGCGCAACAACCATGCGCCGTAAAACCGGCAGCGATCTCGCTAGGCCAAACCGTCCGCCTCTCCTGCCAAATCCCCGCAACCAGCGCGAAACTCAATGCACGCACCGTCCGCCTCTTCCCGCAATCAAACGGGGGCTCGCAAGGCCTGATGCCCATCGCCGTTGCCGACACACCGGGCGCCTACGAAATAGACTTTCTCGCCGCCGATGGCGCAAAGCTCGCCTCCGCCAAGCTCACGATTCGCACAACCAACTTCCCAACCCAAAATGTCGTCCTGGCCCCGCAAATCGAAGCGCTGCACTCGACGCCCGAAGACATCGCGACCCTCACCGAATTCCGCAACACCGTCTCCGACGTAAAATACTGGGAAGACCCTCTCACCGCTCCCCTGCCCGGCTGCGTCCTCTCCCCCTTCGGAGTGAAACGCCTGCACAACGGAAAACCCACCGGCGAATTCCATGCCGGCATTGACCAGCGCTCTCCCGCCGGACGTCCCATTCACGCAGCGGCAGCCGGCACAGTGAAAATCGCACAACCTTTTGCAGTTCTTGGCGGCACAGTAGCCATTGACCACGGCCAAGGCCTGGAAACCATGTATCTGCATATGTCCAAATTGCTGGTCGCACCTGGCGCCCACGTAGAAAAAGGCGAAGTGATCGGCTACGTGGGCGCAACAGGCCGCGCCAACGGTCCTCATCTGCATTGGGTAGTCGATGTCAACGGCGTCCCCGTGAATCCGCAGCAATGGGTAATCCTGAAATCCTGCACCGCGGGAAAAACTCAGCCCAAGGCGAACTAGCCCGTGCAGGCGGCAAGATACTCATCGAGCGAAAACATTCACGATCAGGGTTGTGATGGCAGCCGCTATAGTTTTCGTCGGGGCCATCGGCTGGTTTGACTTAAAGAAGTACAAAGACGACCGATACCAAACAGCCGACCGACGGATCGATCAATCGAGGCGTCTACACCAATGACTAATTCACCGTCCAGGTTCCAGCTTCACGGGTCAGTCTTTCAACGAATATGAAGCGTCCACCGCACGATTCCGAATGGCATCCGCGAGACCCCGCACGCGCAAATGGATGGGTGTAGTGCGCAGTCTGCAAGAAATGGGGATACCGTCAAAATGCTCCTGCGACGTCGAGTGTCCGCTCCCTCAGCATATGCGTTCGAGCTGCTTGATGCGCCTGTGTGAATGCAAACCGGAGTACACTCCATAACCTACTCCAAAAGGGGCGCCCTTTTATAATGCGGGAAGCTACATCTCCCGTCGGACCTAAATAAGGGATTTATCCTATTTTGCAAAGAGTGTGATTCTGCCAGATTAGCGTGCGTGCGATGTACTCGCCGCAGGACTGGGTCACAATGCAACCTCCCCGCAATTTTGCATCGAGCATTAAGCCTTTAAAACCTAGTGCACGCGGAATGCAATCAGTGAGACTGTTTCTCTGGCTGCCTGCGTTGTTGCTTCTATCCGGCTCAATCTCACCCACTTTCCCGCAATCCTCTGCCCACGGGATTAAGAATGTGTTTTGGCAGCCGAACGAGTTACAGCAAGGATCCGTAGCTTTTATTACGGTGGAGTTTGGGACTGCCCCGCTCCGGATAACGGGTCAGATGGTTGGCAAGAATTTGTCGTTCTTCAAGTCAGACAATCCTAAGATCTGGTATGCGCTGGCAGGTGCCGACCTTGAGACCCAGCCTGGGACCTACGAATTGTCGGTGAGAGCAGTGCTGCCTGGAGGCAGAGTCGTACACTCATTGAAAAAGGTGGACATCGCCGGCGGCGACTTCCGCAGCGGCCCGGTGAACGTACCGGAGAATTTCGTCGAGCCCGATGCGGAAAGCCAAAAGAAAATTGCCGCAGACCAGGTGCTTAAGGAAAAGGCGTTCTCGCATTTCATATCTCGACCGCAATGGTCCGGCGATTTTGTTACACCCGTGCAGGCTAAGCCCACCGACTCGTTTGGGATGACCCACATCTTCAACGAGGAACTCAGCAGCACCCACCGAGGCACGGACTTCCCCGTTGCCGAAGGTTCACGGGTTGTAGCATCGAATTCCGGAACAGTAGTGCTGGCGAGTGAAATGTTTTACGAGCGTGGACCATGGACAGCGGCTCTTCACAATTTACATGCACTTGTCTGAAATAGATGTGAAGGTGGGAGACAAGCTCGCAAAGGATGATCGGTTGGGGCTTTCTGGGCAAACCGGACGCGCCACCGGCCCTCATCTGCATATGGGGGTGCAGTGGAACGGAACCTACCTGGACCCAACAAAGCTTCTGGCATTGACTCTTCCAAAGCTAAGCCCTCGCCAAAGGACGGTAACTCGAACGCGGCCGCAATCACCATCCAAACCGGACTAGAAAGCACTCTTCCTGCAGCGAAGACAGGATCTCATCATCGAATACAGAACCTCTGTTCATACACTCCACCCCTGTGACCCGAGGGAAACGGGTGGTGCTGTCTGCGGTGCAGAGGATCGAGGTGCGGAGCCGTTGGAAGGCTGGGGCAGTCGCTGCACGTGATCAGTCGCTGCTTCGGCAAGCAACATAACTCCATTCATGGTTTTTCATCGCAGCACGGTGGGATTGTCACAGCGGTTCGTC
>Ga0209420_1000181_pt1 | contig 39389 bp, 42 predicted proteins | sample BlaSpr_A8_OM1_O1_FD_187972 | JGI IMG/M metagenome (GOLD analysis project Ga0209420, IMG submission 187972) | Forest soil microbial communities from Thunder Bay, Ontario, Canada - Black Spruce, Ontario site 2_A8_OM1_O1 (SPAdes) (version 2) | ecosystem: Environmental > Terrestrial > Soil > Boreal...
TTCCTCCTCTGCGCCACAAACTAGCTCAGATCACCTCGACCGTTGGTTCAGCAACACGCGAAAGCGTCCGCCGCAAAGCGGCTTAGTTCAAGTCGGCTTACAGGAAGTGATTGATTGCTCCCAGAGGACGGGCTAATCAGCGCCTGACCGGTACGCGGGGCGGCTTGCCAGGCAGAATCCGCATCAAAGTTGATAAGATGATGCGATCCCGCTGCCGGCAGGCAAACGCCTGCTTGCGAGGAATCACAAGCGGAACCTTTACTGACGGCGCCTCCTGCCTCTTCATGCCGAGCGCTACGGTCCGCCACCACGCCCGGTTATGGGAGGAGAATGGATGATGGGAAAGTTCGCGAGTGTGACCGCGACTGCGCTGCTGGTATTGACAATTCTGCTGGGCGCGCAAGGGCTCGCGCAGACGGCACCCGCTGGACAAACGCCCGCGACTCCGGCGCCCGCGGAGCAACCACCTTCCACTCCAGGCCAGACTGCGCAGCAACCCGCCAGCACCCCGGAACCCTCTGAGGAGGGGCCCACTACGGCGCACCGGAAAGCTCGGCCTCACGACTACAAGAACTGGGAATTCAACGTCGGCGGGGGCGCCAACGTTGACAGCGGTGCGACCAAGACATGGGTGAGGGGCGGAGGCCTTGTGGGCGCGGCCGGTGTGGCGCGGAATGGGAACAAGTATCTGGGCCTCCGTGCGGACTTTATTTTTGCCGACCTGCCGCTGCGCGATTCCACCGTGCAACTGGCCCAGGCGACGGGTTCCAGAAACTACGCTTACGCGGTGACGCTCGAACCCATTATCAATGTTCCCGTGAGCGAGGTCTGGGGCGGGTATGTCTTTCTGGGGCCGGCCTTCTACCATCGGGAAGGGAAGTTGAGCGGCAGCACCACGGTTCCAGGTTCGGGGTGCAATGCGTTCTGGGACTGGTGGGGTGCGTGCCAGGATTACAATTTCGGCCTCGCCGTCAGTGGCAGCTTTGTCAATTCCAGCTTGAACGAATTCGGATTCGATGCCGGCGGAGGAGTAACGCGCAAGATGCCCAGCGGCGTCGAAGTCTATCTGGAATACCGCCTCATGCACGGATCGCACAACGGCATCACCACCGATTTTCGTCCGATTACGATCGGGTTCCGCTGGTAGGCGGCCGATTATTCAGGATTGGTGCGGTAACTCCAGAGATTTCCGGCGCGCTGTTGCAACTGCACGAATGACGCTGCCGAGACGGGCCGCGAAACCGCGGCGCTGGAATTGGCTTCAGCCAGTGTGTCCTCTATGATGTAGTGCGCGGGCGCCAGCGAGCATGCAGGATCCGTGGCCGTGGCGTTCCCGGTGAGCAATAAGGCCTGGCAGCGGCATCCGCCAAAGTCTTCCGCGCGCTGGTCGCAGCTGCGGCACGGTTCAGGCATCCATTCTTCGCCGCGAAAACGCTGGAACGAGGGGGATTCCTTCCAGATGAACTCCAGAGTCTGCCGCCGGACGTTTTCGAACTCTAGGCCAGGAATGACTTCGGCGGCGTGGCAGGGAAGCACCTTGCCCGTAGGATTGATGAGCATCAATCTACGTCCCCAACCTCCCATGCAGGCCTTGGGAAAACGCGCGTAGTAGTCGGGGACGACCGAATCGATGCGGATGCGTCCGGCGAGGCGTTTTTCGGCAGCGGCTACCGTTTCCACGGCTTTTTCAAGCTGTGCCAATGTGGGCAAAAGCGCGGCGCGGTTTCGCAGCGCCCAGCCATAATACTGGGTATGGGCAATCTCCATGCGATCCGGAGCGAGCTGCTCGATGAAAGCGATCATCTCCTCGATGTGACCGATGTTCTGCCGGTGAACGACAAGGTTTACTGTGAACGCGATCTTGTGCTGGCGGATGAGGCGCGACAATTCGACTTTATGCGCGTGCGCCTTGGCGCCGGCAATCCAATTGGCTGCTTCCTCGCGCGAATCCTGAAAACTAATCTGGATGTGATCGAGTCCGGCCCCGGCCAGCGCTTGCAGCCGTGCTTCAGCGAGCCCGATTCCGGAGGTGATGAGATTGGTGTAAAGGCCCGCGGCGCGCGCCCCCGCGATCAGTTCGGTCAAATCCGGACGAGCCAGCGGTTCGCCTCCGGTAAAGTGAGCGTGCAGCATTCCAAGGTGGGCTGCCTGCTGGAAAACTGCGATCCACTCGGTCGTGGACATCTCCGCGCTCGCCGCCGCCAGCTCAAGGGGATTCGAGCAATAGACGCAATGCAGAGGGCAGCGGTGGGTGATCTCGGCGATGAGGGCTAGCGGGTTGGGGATCATCATCGGCGCCGGTGAATGAGACTGCAGTTAATTATGAACGATTAGTAGTCGACGATCCGCTTATGCCGCAGTTGTTCAAGAAACTGGCCGATGTCTGTGCGAATCTTCTCAGGATCCGCGTCGCCGAATTTGGCCTGCAGCTCTGCGATGATCTCACCAAAAGTGCGCTGACCGTCGCAGTGCTCTAGTATCAGCAGGCCCGTGTCGCGCAGGCGAAGAGCGCCTTCCGGATACAGGATCACGCGCTCTGTTTTGCTGCCGGGCTTACTTTCTTTTTCTTTTTCCACCCCCCAGCGGCAGCCCGCCGCCAGGCGTGGCTGGCTGGAATCTTCGGGAGGCGCCATGCTAGCTGGCCTCGATGCGGAAGGCTCCGGCGGGCGGCCATCCTGGCTGCACGTAGGCGAAGTGGAGTGCGTCGAGTTGCGCCCATAGAATGTCGCACTTGTCGCCCAGGGCCTGGATTGCCAACTCCTGCTCGGCCCGCGTTTTCGCATTGTCGTAGACATAGTTCACTGCGAACTGCGAATCCTCCGGAGCCTGATAAAGTCTGGCTTCGAAATAATCCAGGCCTCCTGCGAGCCAGGGATAGTGCTCGCGCAATTTCTCCACACGCAAGGTGATCAGCTTGGTCGAAAACAACTCTGTCAGCGAGGAAGCGACCGCTTCCAGCAGAGAGCGGCTGCGCACGATATTCAGGTACTCGTTAACAGCGAAGCGTGTGGCGGGAAGAATTCCATTGCCGGCACGAACTTGATTGGGATCGAGACCGGTAGCTTCCGCCAACTTTATCCAGCGCTTGATCCCGCCTTCGCTGGTGGCGTCGCCGTCGTGGTCGACCACGCGCTTGCGCCAGGCGCGGCGAAAGACCGGGTCGGGACCGCGCGAAAGGATGATCGAGTCCTTGATCGGAATGATGCTCTGATAATAGTAGCGGTTCAGCGCCCATGCCTGAAGCTGTCCGCGGCTGAGCTTGCCTTCGTGCATCAGCAGATGGAACGGATGCCTGTGATGGTAGCGCTCCTCGCCCGTGGCCTGGAATCGCGCGCGCAGCTCCTCGTCCGACAGCAGGGGCGCAGCTGGCGACGCGGTTTCGGTTTCTACAGATCGAACTGCCATCCATCCTCCGCAATTTCCCAGCCCGCGTCCCGCACTTTGCGATGTTCGGGACTTGCGTCGTCCAGCATGGGATTAGTGTTGTTGATGTGCAGAAATATTTTACGCGGGCGGCGCACTGCAGCCAACTTTGCCAGGACGCTTTCGACCGGGAGGTGTCCTATCTGATGCGCGGTCCGTGCGCTGCCCTGCACGCGAATCAGCTCATCGTCGCTCCAGAACGTACCATCGAAGAGCAGGACGTCGCAGCTGTCGAGTTGCTGCAGCACAACGTCGTCTATTTGAGGCACCGCTGGCATATAGGCAAATCGCGCCCCGGAAGTTGAATTGATGAACAAGCCCACGGAAGCTTCGCCGGCGGGAAGTTGCGACTGTCGTTGCGCGGTCACATACGCTGGATAATGATTGCCCAACGGCCACGCCCGGCAGCGGAGATTGGAATCGTCGCCCTGAGCATCGAGCAAAGAAAATTCTTCTCCGGATTCAAAATCAACCCACTTGGCTTGATCTGCAATTCGATGCAGCATGCCGAACATTGAGTTGTCTTCCAGCAGAATGCGGCGCACCGACGCCGTGGCGTAAACGCGCAGGGGTTGAAGTTCGCGCAGTAGAAGCAGCCCGAGGACATGGTCGAGATCCGCGCTGGCCAGCACCACGCCAGCGATTGGAGACTGGCGCAGGCCGTCGCGCGGATACAACTCCGGCATGGATCCGATTTGAGCTCGCAAGTCAGGAGATGCACCTAGAAGAAACCACGAGCGTCCGTCTTGCGTGATCGCAATCTGGGTCTGGCTGCGCGGCTTTCCGTGCAAGGTGCCGTCGCGCACGGCGCGGCAATTCGCGCAGCCGCAATTCCATTGCGGAAACGCGCCTCCGGCCGCGGAACCGAGAATCTTCACTCGCATCTCTGGTGAGTTTACAGCCTGGGATTGCTGCCTGAGGCAGTTTCGGCAAGAAGGCTGCAGACGATCAGAGCTGCGGGCACGGCATCACGAGGGCACTGCCGGCGAGCTAGGACGACAGAACTTGCAACTTTTCCACAAATCTGCCGCAGTTTAGGTGAAAGTTCTTGCAGCATGGGCTAAGAGTGGGCGTCGCTTTCTTCTTTCTACTTGCGTTCGCAGTGCCGCGGCGGCCATACTGCAAATGGCCCACCCAGCGCGGGTTTCAGCCTTCCCCCGCCCTCCCTAATTAGCCTTTTCCCACCGAGGCCGCGCAGCGCATCGGATCAACATCCCAAAGCGTCACGCCCGTCGAGAGACTCTCGAGTCCGACTTCCCCGGCCATTTCGGTCCCGGGCTTTCCGCACCACACAATGCGGAATTGTGCTTTCGACCCCTGGTAAAGAAGGTCAACCACGTCCCCAGGCTTGAGTTGAGCGTCCACGCACTGCAGGGTGGCGCCGCGTCCGCTAATCGAGCGCAGGCTGGCCGCCTGAGTGAAGGGCCTCGAATAGGCGTCCATGCCATAGATCTGGACGGGGAGATCAACGAAGACTCGCGACTGCTGGCGTCGGTCCATGCGATGCTCCTTGGTTTTTCAAAGGGAAGTGACGGCATGGTAGACGGGATGGCCGGGGAAACAAAGGTAACCGCCGTCACCTGCAGAACGTACCGAAAGTTTGCCTTCATGGGTGTCTGAGTGGCGATGCCTAGTCGAGGTCGCCAAGCGAGCATGCGCCCGCACCACGCGGATCGCCGCAGGAGCCGCACGCGCCCGTCGGACCTGCCGGACCAGCAGAGCTCTTCCCGGAGACGGCGAAGACACTAAGCTGCGGGCTCAACTTCTGGCTCTGGCACTTCGGACATATGGCCTTGTCGCGGCCTAAGACCAGGGTTTCAAACTCGTGCTGGCATTCCTGGCAGATGTATTCAAAAATCGGCATGAGGATCGCTCCCGTGATGACTGCTCCTATTAGAATCAATTTGTGGGAACTTCGCAAACTTACTTCGCAAACAGGAGCGGTGACGTCTGGGACTTTCATCAAGAGCTGAGTTCGAGGACCGAGTGACGGAGAAGCCGTCTGCGTTCGCGCCATCAGTTTTCCGGCCGCATTCCTGGTTGCGAGGCGGGCATGTCCAAACCCTCGCTGCTTTTTTTCTTCCTCGCCGAATCGATTTGCCCGCGGCGGAACAACGTCTGATCGAGGTGGAACCCGGCGTTCCGGTGCTGTGCCACTCTCACTGGCAGAAAGACCGCAGAGCGTTGACGCTGATCATAGTGCATGGGCTGGAGGGATCGAGCGAGTCGCAATACATGCTCGGGATCGCGCGAAACGGCTTGGCCGCGGGCATGAATGTGGTGCGCATGAACCAGCGCAACTGCGGCGGCATGGACCACTGCGCGCCTACGCTTTACAACTCCAGTCGTTCCGCTGATGTGGCGGCGGTGGCGCACAACCTAGTTGAGCGCGACCGAATTCCTGGCTTCGTGCTGATTGGGTTTTCGATGGGTGGCAATCTTGTGCTGAAGCTGGCGGGAGAGTGGGGAGGCGACGGTCCAGCGGAGTTTCGCGCGGTAGCGGCGGTTTGTCCGGCGGTGAACCTGGCGGCCGGCGCGGATGCGCTGCATGAACCTGCCAACCGGATTTACGAATACTATTTCCTGCTGCAATTGTTTCGGCGATTTCGCCGCAAGGTGCGTTTGTTCCCCGGACACTTCGATGCTTCGCGTCTGCGCGGAATAAAAACGCTGCGAGAGTTTGATGATCGAGTGACCGCTCACTACTGCGGCTTCACCGGCGCGGATGACTATTACGCCCGAGCTGCCGCTGCCGACCTGGTCGGTCACATCGCGCGGCCCACGCTGGTTATCCATGCCGCCAATGATCCTTTCGTGCGCATTTTGCCGGAAACGCGGCAGCAGCTTCTTTCCAACCCCAAGATTACTTACGTCGAAGCCGAGGACGGCGGCCATTGCGCCTTTGTCGGCGCACATGACGGTGACTCGACTTACGATGGCCGCTGGGCGGAACGTGAGGTCGTGGAGTTCGCCAAGCAGTTTCGCTAGCTCATGTGGTGCGGGCGGGAACCCGAAACCATGCCAGCACCTCAGCCCCGCGCCCTTTCAGTCGCGTTCGCAAAAACGCGAGCATCAGCATTGCGAGGCAGATCGTGAGCAATCCCAAAGACGCGTTACGAATGCTCTGGCTGTGTTTGGGCAGGATGGAGAGACGTCCGTACACAAATTCCAGGTGCACCCAGTAGACCAGCAGAGAAGCCTGGCCGAGTTGGATGAGAGGACTGAAGCCCCACCTGCCTGCACCCCAGCGGCACCAGGCATAACTCGCTGTCAGAATGGCGAGCAGCATTCCTAAACGAATCAGGAAAAAATTCGGGCTGGTGTGCCAATAGTCGTAGACCGCGTAAAGCTGATGCGGCCGAGCATCAAGCCAGCGCGCGGCTGCCACGAAAACCAAGCCTGTGACGCCGGCCAATAGGAAGATCACGGTTTCGCGCGTGCGTGCCCACTCGCTTTGCAGAATAAATCCGGTGGCGAGCCCGGCGAAAGCGAACGCAGTCCAGGGAAAAATTGGGAAGATCCAGGCTTGCGGTGTGCCGAGATTGTGGACGCCGTTGATGTAAGACTCCAGCGGCCAGGGCAGCCAGTCCGGGCGCCACGTGGTCCACAGCGGAGGTGTGAGCAGAGAAATCAACGCCGCGGTTCCAGCCGAGGCGGTCACAAGCCGGAGCCGGGTCGAAGCTGCTCCGGAAATCGACAACACGAGCCAGCAGACGATGCCCATGAGCATCATGGAGACCCCGATGGTGTTCAGTATATCGACACGCAGTAAGTCGCTGAGCGGCGCCCAGCCCCAGGCGATCACATATTCCTGCAGGCGAAAGAGCAGGCCAAACGCAAAGATCTCCGCGCCGCGGCGGATCGTAGTGCGGGCAATTTGTGGCGCTGGCAAATTCCTCTTCCACAACTTTTCGGTCACCAACGCAAACGAAATCCCCGCCAAAAACAAGAACAGAGGAGCAGGGAAGGTCCCGCCCAGTTGCGAGTACATGAAAAACCTACCCAGCCGCAGGCCGGGGCTGAGCCAGGAGTCGTAGCAATGGGTCTGAAACATCAGGACGCAGGCCAAGCCCCGCATCCAATCGATGTAGGCCAGCCGGGATGGAGCGGCAGAGGTCAATGCGACACCGCATGATACTCCACCCTGAGCTTATGATAAATTTTGCTAACGGGCGCGTAGCTCAAATGGATAGAGCACCGGATTTCTAATCCGGTGGTTGCAGGTTCGATTCCTGCCGCGCCTACCAAGAAAACAGTGGCCAGTGATCAGTGGCCAGTTGAACCGCTCGCAGCTCGCGCACTCCGCTCTTGATTTTGCTGACCACTGGCTAGTGATTACTGACCGCTGGTCTTTCGGTGTTCGCACATGGCCGTGTTGAGGCAGCCGTCGGCCAGCATCAGGCGCTTGACGGGCTGGCCGCCAATGATGTGCGATTCGATGATTTCATCGACATCGGCCTCGGTAACGTGGCCGTACCAGACGGCGTCGGGATAGACGACGAGGTTTGGACCGTGTTCGCACTGATCGAGACAGCCCGACTGGTTGGCCCGCACCTTGCCTTTTAGGCCACGTTCCGCAAGTTTCTGCTTGAACAGTTTCTGCAGCTTTGCCTGGCCGCCGGGATCGCAGCATCCTCGCGGGTTTCCCGGAGGGCGCTGGTTGCCGCAAATGAAGATGTGCTTTTCGAACTTGGGCATGAGATTGCGGAATCTATTTCGCCTGCGATGTTGCGGCCTGAGGTTCCAGAGGTTGTGAGCTTGTGAGTTCGGCGTCCCAGATGCCCTCAAAATCGACGAAGTAAGCTTGTATTTTGATTCCGGGAATCGCCTTTGCCAGATTCGCGGCGGCCAGAGCCAGTTCGCGCTGGTGATGCGCAGCCTCGGCTTTGGCATCGCCGCCGAAACCTTCGGCAAGGCCTCCATAGGCCCCGCAATCGGAGTGCACCATCAGGATCACGCGCTTGGTATCGTGCAACCGCATTGACTTGCGAATCTGCTCCAGAACGAACTCACGATCGGTCTCCAGTTCCGGCGACGCCAGAGATTTCGCCCCACCAGCAACTTTGATGGGATCGGAACACACCACGCCAATGCGCCGGAGAAACTTCCTGAACCCAAGGTCAAACCGGTTATCGAAGCACCATAGAACGGCCGCGTCGCAACTATACCTTTCGCGCGGAGAATCGAAGTGAAACACCTTTTTCACGATAGACTTTCTCAGCAAGATGATTGGCTGATGGCTATCTTACCGGAGAATTGAGGTTTCCGGGCGGCCGCTTGCGTTGCCATTCCCCGCGCAGGCGCGATAAGATAACTCGTACACGTCTTCTCCGCTTCCATCCCAGTAAGCCTTTGAAGTATTTGCCGCGGGCAAGAGTGTGCGACCCCCGGGGTGTTCGTACATGTGCGTGGCGCGGTCGTGCGTCTGCGAAATCCCTGTCACGGAGATGGCATTGAAACGAGGCAAGACTGCGGTAATTGTCGGAGCCCAGTGGGGCGACGAGGGCAAGGGAAAGATTGTCGACGTTCTGTCGGAGAGCTTTTCGGTGGTGGCCCGCTACGCCGGCGGCCACAATGCCGGGCACACGGTCATCATCAATGGCAAGAAATTCGTTCTGCAACTGGTTCCCTGCGGAGTCTTGCGAACCGCCTGCCGCAGCGTAATCGGCAACGGCGTGGTGCTCGATCCCATGGCTTTTTTGAAGGAAGTGGGAGCGCTGCGCGAGGCGGGCGTGACCGTCGACGGAAATCTCTTCGTCTCGAACCGTGCCCAGGTGATTCTGCCCTACCATCGCATGATCGAACTGGCGGCGGAGAATGCTCCGGGACGGGTGAAGATTGGCACTACCTCGCGCGGAATTGGTCCGGCCTACGAAGACAAGATGGGCCGCCGCGGGTTGCGGGTAGCGGATCTGCTCGATTTACAACTGCTGAAGAAACACATTGAAAATGCCGTGCGCGAGAAAAACATGATTGCGCACGCGCTATTTAATTCCGAACCGCTCGATGCCGACAAAATGTACACGGAATACGCCGCAGCCGCAGAAAAGGTCGCGCCCTTTGTTTGCGATACTGCAGTGTTGCTGAACCGGGCTCTGGATGATGGTGAGGCAGTTCTGTTCGAAGGTGCACAGGGCACGATGCTTGACATCGACCACGGCACCTATCCCTTCGTGACTTCTTCCAGCGCGACTTCGGGAGGAGCCGCGACCGGCACCGGTGTCGCGCCCAATGCGATCGACTCCGTGATTGGACTTACGAAGGCCTATTGCACGCGGGTTGGCGAAGGTCCTTTTCCCAGCGAGGAGAAAGGCGTTTTAGGCGACCAGCTGCGCAAACGAGGCAACGAATTCGGCGCGGTTACTGGACGTCCGCGGCGCACCGGTTGGCTCGACTTGCCGCTGTTGCGTTACGCTGGCATGATTAACGGCATCTCCTGGCTGGTGGTCACGAAGCTGGACGTGCTCGACGAACTGGCGGAGATTCCGGTCTGCGTGAGCTACGCGGTTGACGGAAAGAAGACCATGGAAATCCCGGCGCAAGCCAGCGGCTACGACAAGCTGGAGTGCATTTACCACAAGATGCCGGGGTGGCGGACTTCCACGCAGGGCGTCACGAAGTTCGAGCAGTTGCCCAAAGCCGCTCGCGAATACTTGGCATTTCTGGAGAAAGAAACCAGCGCTAAGATCGGCATGATCTCGACCGGCCCGGACCGGGATCAGATCATCTTCATCGACGAATTTGCCGCGGCGATGAAGGCAGCCGAGTGCTGAAAAGTCTAGTCTTGACTTCCCACTAGTAAGGCGGCGAGACTACGTAACCACAACCAGTCGAGGTAAGGAGCACACGATGGTGGTTTTGGCAGTGACGTGGATGGCGAAAGCAGGGCACGACGCCGACGTTGCACCGATTTTTGCGAAGCTGACCGAAGAATCCCGCAAGGAGCCCGGCTGCCTCATGTATCAGGTACACCGGCACAAGACCGAACCGCGGCGCTTCTTCATCTACGAGCAGTACAAGGACGATGCCGCGCTCGAAGCCCACCGCGCTGCCCCGCATTTTCTGCAATATGCCCGCAAGGATCTGCCCAAGGTCGCTGATCGCGTGGAAGGCCATTTGTACGAAGCGCTAGGGTAGCGTGTGTCGAGCGGGCGCCCTCGCCCGCGTCTTTCCCACGATCAATCCCGGGCCGCCGAGACAGCGGCGGTACTATTTCGCCAGCTCGTAGCCCGCGAAAAAGAAACTCAACTCGAAGCGCGCCGTATCTTCGGCGTCGGAGCCGTGAATAGCATTGTGCTCGATGCTCGACGCCCATTTCTTTCGGATGGTGCCTTCTTCGGCGTTCGCCGGATTGGTAGCGCCCATCAGCTTGCGCAGATCGGCAACGGCGTTTTCTTTTTCCAGAGCCAGCGTGACAATCGGTCCGCTCGACATGAAATCGGTGAGCGAGTTATAGAACGGCCGGCTTGCATGCACGGCGTAAAACTGCTCCGCCTGATACTTGGAGATTTCAAGCATCTTGATGGCGAGAATGTGGAAGCCGTTCTTCTCGAATTGTTCAATGATGTCGCCGACTGCGTTCTTGGCGACGGCGTCGGGTTTCACGATGGTAAGAGTGCGTTGCAGGGTTTTCATAGTTGGTGGGTTAGTCCTTGATAATTGGCTTCTTCGTTTTTCGCGGTACTGGGCACAAGGGACTCGGTACTAGACTTTCACTCCCAGCGCCGCCACAAGCGTTTCCCCGATAGCCGCTGGAGATTTTGCCACGCGGATACCGGCCGCTTCCATCACTTTGATCTTCTCGGCAGCCGTGCCCTTGCCGCCGGAGATGATTGCTCCGGCATGGCCCATGCGGCGTCCGGGAGGCGCGGTCTGGCCGGCGATGAAGCCGACGACCGGCTTCTTCATGTGGGTCTTCACAAATTCGGCGGCGGTTTCTTCGGCGTCGCCGCCGATTTCACCGATCATGATTACAGCTTCGGTCTCCGGATCGCGATTGAACAGGTCGAGCGCATCCACGAAGTTGGTTCCGATAATCGGATCGCCGCCGATCCCAATCGCCGTGGACTGCCCGATGCCGCGCTGCGTGAGCTGATGCACGGCTTCGTAAGTCAACGTGCCCGAGCGTGACACGATCCCGATCGCTCCTTCTTTGTGTATCGATCCCGGCATAATGCCGATCTTGCACTTGCCGGGAGAAATAATTCCGGGACAGTTTGGCCCAATCAGCCGCGAGCGGCGGTTCTGCAAAAACTCCCAGGCCTTCACCATGTCGAGCGTGGGAATGCCCTCGGTAATGCAGACGATGAGGTCGAGTTCGGCGTCGGCTGCCTCCATGATCGCATCGGCGGCGAACGGCGGAGGAACGAAAATTACCGTCGTGTCGGCACCAGTTTTTTCGACGGCTTCCTGCACGGTGTTGAAAATGGGCCAGCCTTCGTGTGTGGTTCCGCCCTTGCCCGGCGTCACTCCTCCGACGACTTGCGTCCCGTAAGCCGCGCAGGCCTTGGCGTGGAAGGTGCCCTCGCGTCCTGTCAGGCCCTGCACGATCAAGCGCGTTTTCTTATTTACAAGAATTGCCATAGGTGCGATTCCTCACTACCTCATACTCGTCATCCCAAGCGGAGCGAGCGATCCTGGTTCTCGCCTGAGTCGCCGGTGTCGCCGCCTCAGGCGAACACCAAGATCCCGCGGTTCGCTCGGGAGGACAGGGCGGAACTCCCTAACCTCGCGCCGCGGCAACCACTCTGTCGGCCGCATCCTTCATGGTGTCAGCCACGATGAAGTTGAATCCTGAGTTCATCAGGATCTTTTTGCCTTCGTCCACGTTCGTGCCTTCGAGGCGCAACACGACGGGAAGCTGGATGTTGGTTTTTTTCGCAGCTTCGACCACGCCGGTGGCCAGCGTGTCGACGCGCAGGATGCCGCCAAAAATGTTGATCAGCACCGCCTTCACGCTCTTATCACTAAGCAGGATTTCGAACGCATGCGCGACCTGCTCGGCATTGGCCCCGCCACCAACGTCGAGGAAGTTCGCGGGCATGCCGCCGGCGTATTTGATGATATCCATCGTCGCCATTGCCAGCCCCGCGCCATTTACCATGCAGCCCACACTGCCATCGAGCTTGATGTAGTTCAGGCTGTATTTCGAGGCTTCAACCTCAAGCGGATCTTCTTCCGTAATGTCGCGCAGTTCGCGGATATCGGGATGGCGGAAGAGCGCGTTGTCATCGAAAGTCAGCTTGGCATCGAGTGCGAACAGACGGCCGTCGGTGGTGGTGATGAAGGGGTTGATCTCGACGAGGGAAGCGTCTGTGTCAAGAAAGGCCTTATAAAGATTCGAAAGAAATTGCACCGCAGGATTGATCTGCTTCGCGCTGAGCCCCAACCTGAAAGCCATCTTGCGCGCCTGAAACGCTTCCAGGCCCATGCCGGGATCGATGTGCTGCTTGAGAATCGCATCAGGATTCTCCGCGGCCACCTGCTCGATTTCCATTCCGCCGGCGGCCGACGCCATGAATACCGGCTTGCCTTCCGCGCGGTCGACGAGTATCCCGAGGTATAACTCTTTTTCAATGGGAAGAGTTTCTTCGATCAGCAAGCGCCTTACGATACGGCCTTCGGGGCCGGTCTGGTGCGTGACCAGTTTCATCCCGAGCATCTTGCCGGCGAGTTCTCCCGCTTCGTTGACCGAATTGGCGATCTTTACGCCTCCGCCCTTGCCGCGCCCGCCAGCGTGAATCTGCGCCTTGACCACGACTCCGGTCGCGCCGGCGCTGAACAATTCGCGGCCAGCGGCCTCGGCTTCCTCCGGCGAAGTTGCCATCGTGCCGCGCGGAACGGTCACACCATACTTCTTAAGAATCGCTTTTCCCTGGTACTCATGGATTTTCATAATGACGCTCTTTGCTCGCTAGCTGAGAGTTCGGCAGGAACTTGCTTGCAGCTTTCAACTGAGGGCAGCAAACCCTTGATTTTATAGAAGGGCAGAGGATTAGGGCAAACCGCGATGCTTCCGCGCGGCAGAAATGCTCTGCAGCTGATCATGTGGAAATGAATACTGTTGCTGTCTGGTTGAGCGAAGCTCGACCTCAGCCCCGCCGCTCCTTACTGCTTCGGCGTCGAGGGCGCCGGCACACTCAGCGGAAGAGAGTCAATCAGATACTTAGCCTCGTCGCTGTCGACTGCGCCAAGAAACAAGTACGACTCCGCTGCGTAAACGACTCGCGCGTCGAAGTAATAAACCCTTCCTGACTCCGCCGTGAAATGCAAGAACCCCACGGGAACCCCCGGGATGCCCCGCGGGGTCTGCACGTCAGCACAGACATGATGCTCTCCCGGCTCTACGGACACGGCGAAATAGGAACTGTTCTTGTTTGCGCCCACCCATGCTCCGTCCAATGCGATCCGGGAAACGGCGCCCCTTTCCTGAATGAAGTAGACCAGCGCCCTCCCCGGCTCGGGCCGGGCCAGCGTGTGTTGGGTTTTGTCCAGCTTTACATCGAAGGCGGCACCCTTGGGACCGCAGGCCGATGTCGAGACGCCAGACGGCTTTTGGGCGAACGCCGATGCCGCAAGAAGCAGTACGATGAGGGCGCTTTTCATGACTCCTCCTTCAAGCGTGTCGCGGATTATCACTCAAATCGGTTCTGTCTGGGCCTCTGGAAATGAGATGTACGCATACCTATAGGAACACCCAACCTGCGGGGAGGTGGTAAAGAGTTGGTCAATTCGAGTAAAGTTTTGTCTGTCAATTTACCGGTAGGAACATTTTGTGAAGACACATGATCCTTGATGCCCTGCATCGCATAGCCAACCATGGCCAATCGCTGGCGCGAGCGGAAGCGCGTGAAGTGATGGCGGAAGTACTCGCGGGCGACTGCACCGACGCGCAGATTGCCGCGCTGCTCATGGCTTTGCGCATGAAAGGCGAAACGGTAGAGGAGATCGTCGGCTTTGCCGAGGCGATCCGCGCCGCGGCGACGCCCTTGCCCATCGCGTCTCCCGGAGCGCTTGATCTCAGCGGCACCGGCCGGGACGCGCTGGCTGAGTCGTCGCTAGTTGACACCAGTCTCGTTGACACCAGCGGCACCGGCGGCGACGCCAGCGGCACCTTCAACATTTCAACCTCTACGGCATTCGTGACTGCAGGGGCCGGTGTGCGCCTAGCTAAACACGGCAACCGCAGCATCAGCTCGAAGTGCGGCTCGGCCGACGTGATGGAGGCGCTGGGCGTGAACATTCAGTTGACTCCAGAGCGCGCGGCGCAGTGCTTGCGCGAGGTCGGAATCTGCTTTTTGTATGCGCCCGATCTGCATTCTTCGATGAAGCAGGTGCAGAAGGTGCGGCGCGAACTGCGCTTGCGCACCATGTTTAACCTGCTCGGTCCGCTCACTAATCCTGCGAATGCTTCGGGGCAAGTTGTGGGCGTGTATGCGCTCGATATGGTCGAAAAGCTGGCCGAAGCGCTCAGCATGCTGGGCCTCCACCGGGCGCTCGTGGTGCATGGACTTGACGGGCTCGACGAGATCACGATTACCGGGCCAACGCGTGTGGCCGAAGCCCGCGACGGATCGGTGCGGACTTACGAGGTCGACCCCGAAGAGTTCGGCATGAAGCGGGCCACGCTGGCCGACATTTCCGGCGGCGATGCCGCCGAAAACGCGGCTATCGTTCGCGAGGTGTTGAGCGGAAAGAAATCTCCGCGCCGCGATGTTGTCGTGCTGAACTCCGCTGCGGCCCTGGTGGCGGCCGGACGCGCCGATCATCTGGCAGATGGAATTCCCCTCGCCGCGCAGTCGATTGATTCCGGCGCGGCGGCGGCAAAGCTGGCGGCGCTAGCAAGCTTCACGCAGCGAGTGGCCAGTGGCCACTGGCCACTGGCCACTGACGACTGACTTCGATCACTTCGCAGCGTCGTTCGTCTCGATCTTAAGCACGTGGTTCGTCGTGTCGCTCTCCGGCACGCTGCCATCGTTCACGGAAACTTCCTCTGGCGGCTTCGGAACCTCCACGCGAATCACGCCGTTGCTCTTGCCGCGCACCACGAGCTGTTGCGTGACTTCTCCACCAGCATATTTCACCGTGAGCGGAAACTCCGCTCCAGCCGCCCCAAGGTTGCTCACCGTAACGGTGAGCACGTAAGCTCCGGGCAGCGTTTTGCGCGCGAACGCTGATTCTATTTTGAACTCAGGCAGGCCGCGGTCGTGGTAAACCCAGTCGTCGAAAAACCATCCCAGATCCTTCTGCGTCTGCGCCTGAATCAGGCGCTGCATGTAGGATGGTTCCTTGTCGTCATCCGGACGGTAGGACGCGAGCGCTTTCTTCATCGCCGGCTCGCCGACCATGTCGCGCAGCACCCACCACACACACATCGCTTTGCTGCGGTAAAGCTGCTCGTCGGTTGTGTTCACTAGCGACCGGTGCGCTTCATCTTCGGATCGGGGGGCGGTTGTCAGGTTCACGTTTTCTTTCTCGACCGCGCTCAACGCGGAGCGGTGCAGTCCCATGTAATTGATCGCAGCTTGCCGTCCACTCAGTTGTTCCAGATAGATGGCTTGCGCGAAGTGAGCCAAGCCCTCGTTGATCCAGGGACGGGGCGAGAAAAAAGCCGCGTGGGTCAGCTGGTGAGCTGCCGCAAGCCCCGCCAGCTTAGGATCAGTGCTGGTCAACGGCGTCAACAGGAGGGAGCCACTCTCAAAGGGCGGAGCATTTGCATCGGCCAGTTCGGCGGTTTGCGCCTTGCTTCGCTGGGCTCCAAACCACTCAGTGATGAATGGAGCAGCCTTTTCTGCCGCATCTGCATAACTCGTCGCCGCAGCGTCGTGGTCCCGCAGGAAATGAACTTCGATAGCGGCCCGGTCCACGACGTCATAGTCAGCGATAACAAACATCGGCACAACCATCCCTAGCGATCGGTATGTGCAATCCGCCTGGAACTGGTGCCGCACTTCGAGCGCGGTCGGGCAGGTCGTTGCATTGACCATGAGCTCGGGTTTATCCGCTTCATCGTCGCTTGGCACGGAAACTTTCAGATGCATGGTGGAGGCAGCCTCTCGCGCTTTCCATCTGTCAACAATGTCGAATGCACTGTCGCCTTCAGAAAGACTTCCGGCTTCGGTCGCCACGGGATACCAGGCCACATATCCCGCTCCGCGTACCGCGGTGAATTTCGCGCTGATCTGGTCCCAATCGGTGCTATTGGCCAGGGATTCGGGTGTGTCGATTCTTGTAAGCCGGGCCGCGTCGAGCACGATCACCCCTTCATAGGCGATCTCCAGATCGACGGAGTGCTTGGGAAGAACTGCTTCCGGCAAAGTCACGATGACTTCTGAAAGTGCTCCAGTGTGATCGATGTCCGATGTGTAGGACTGCGCGACAAATTGCAACTGCTTGCCGCCCGCTCGGATAGAGCGCCAGTCCAGAGAAGAAGAGATCTGCAGCACTGCGATCCTTTGCGGAGCCGGCGAGTCATTTCTGAGCGTGATTGTGCCTCGCACGCCCAATCGCTGCAGCGCGGGTTCAACGCGCACGTCCAGGTCGTACTTGGTAAAGGTGAATGCCTCGCGGTCGAGAGAGAACGCGGTTACTGCAGCGGTACAGACAATCCAGAGCAGGCCGAAACGCAGGCGGCTACGCAACTTCATTTCGCACCCGGGGACGCTTCTTTCTTGGATGCTCGCTCGTCTGCCCGGTCTTGCCCGCGTCTCTGCCGGACGATTTCATACATCACGACGGCGCCCGCGACCGACACGTTCAGCGAAGGAACTTTTCCGAGCATTGGAATCGACACCAGAAAATCGCACTTCTTTTTCACCAGGTCGTGCAGTCCCTTACCTTCCGCACCCAACACGAGGGCGCAATCCATGTTGTAGTCCAGGGCGTCGTAGGTCTGGGGCCCGCGCTCATCCAGACCCACCGTCCAGATGTTCCGCTCCTTCAATTCTTCCACCGTGCGGGCGATATTCGTAACCTTCGCGATAGGCAAGTGTTCGCTGGCTCCCGCCGAAGCTTTTGTCACGGTTCCGGTGACGGCTGCGGCGCGGCGCTCCGGGATGACGACACCATCGGCGCCCGCGGCGTCGGCAGTGCGCAGGAGCGCGCCGAGATTGTGCGGATCTTCCACGCCGTCGAGCACGATGACCAGGGAATACCTGCCACGTTTTGCGCCGACCACATCGTCAAGATCGCTGTATTGCTTGGCCGAGGTGACGGCCACCACTCCCTGGTGCGCGGCATTGCCAGCCATGCGATCGAGTTCTGTGCGCGTGAGAAATTTTACGGGCACGCCGAGGCGGCGGCAGTCTTCGATCATCCGCTGCAGGCGTATGTCGTGCCGCTCTTTCGCCATGCCGACCCACTGGAAGGCGCGTCCGCGGGCCTTGAGCGCCTCGGTAACCGCGTTGATGCCGTAGATATAGTTCATAGATGCAGTCGCCAGTCTCGAACTATTCAGTGTACCGAAAGCTGAGAATTCAGACAGTGCTCAGCGCTCGCCGCACGGTTGGATCGGGAAGGGTACGACCGCAGTCGGGCCACAAAGATGCCACAGAAAAATGGGCTCTAGCCCCTGACGGTCGCACCTAGGAGGCGCACAAGCTCCGCTGGCTCGGGGCGCTCCGTGTAATCCTCGTTCGCGGAAGCATAGAGCACCGAGCCATCGCAGTCGATAACGTACACGGCGGGAATCGGCAACTCCCACCTGTTGTCACCGTTTACGAACGGAAGGTTAACGAACGCGCGTTGATAAACTGCGCGCTGTTCGTCGGGGACGCGGTAAGTGAGACCGAACTGCCGCGCCAGATCATTGCTAGCATCGGAGAGCAGCGGAAAGCGCAGCTTGTGCTGGTCATGCATGAAGAATGATTGCTTCACGGTCTGTGGAGAAATGGCAACGAGCGTTGCGCCAGCCCGCTCAATCTCAGGAAGGATGAGATTCATCGCCTCCATCTGGGCAACACAGAACGGGCACCACCGGCCGCGGATGAAACAGAGCACGAGCCGTCCTCTCGCGAGCAAGTCGGACGACGAGGCGCTTTTGCCGTCATGATCTTGTAGCTGGAATTCAGAAATCTTCGCGCCAACAGGAAGGCTTTTGGCGGCTAAGCGTTGTTGCTTCAGCCCCGCGATGGCGTGCGCATGAACAGCCTGCGTCTCCGCCGGGACGTACTTCGCGATCAACTCTTTGCGCTCAGCGAAGATCTCGCGCAGAGGGCGAGTGTCAGTCTCCGGATTGGCTTCTTCGAAGGAGCGCCATTTCATAAGAACAGTTGCAGTGGCCGGTGGTCAGTGGTCAGGTAAGGCGACAGCAGCGGAGGACCGGCCACTGATCACTAGCCACTGGCCACTGTTACATTCCCGGCAACTTCATCCCCGCCATCCTACGCGCGAAGCTGGGCTTCCCCATCTGCTTGAACATCTTCTTCATCTGCGCATACTGGCGAAGAAGATTATTCACTTCCTGCACGCTGGTGCCGGAGCCGCGGGCGATGCGCTTGCGGCGGCTGCCGTTGATCACTTCATGATGATTGCGCTCGTGAACAGTCATCGAATTGATGATGGCCTCGACACGATTGATCTGTTTTTCGTCCACGTTGTCGGCAGCTTTCTGCAAACCGGAAAACGGGCCGATCGAGGGCATCATTCCAATCAGGTTCTTGATCGATCCCATCTTCTTTACATGCTGCAACTGGTCGCGAAAATCTTCGAGCGAAAAGCCGTCGCCGGTGAGGGCCTTGGTGGCCATTTCCTGCGCTTTCTTCTTGTCGATCTGCGATTCGGCGCGCTCGATCAGCGAGAGAATGTCGCCCATGCCTAGAATGCGCGATACGATGCGGTCGGGATGGAACGGCTCGAGCGCATCGTACTTCTCGCCCACTCCGATGAACTTGATGGGTTGGCCTGTGACTTGCCTGATGGAAAGCGCCGCGCCGCCGCGCGCATCGCCGTCCATCTTGGTGAGGATGATGCCGGTGAGCGAGAGTTTCTTGTGGAACTCATCGGCGGAGCGCACCGCATCCTGCCCGGTCATCGCGTCAGCAACGAACAGAATCTCCGACGGGTTCAGCAGCTTTTTCAGCGACTGCATCTCGTTCATCAATTCGTCGTCAATGTGCAGTCGTCCGGCCGTATCGACGATCAACACGTCGCAGCCTGAAACGATGGCCTCGCGCCGTGCTTCTTTGACGAGGCGCTCGACCGCTTGCGTCAGCTCCGCAGGAGTGCTCGCCTCACCCACTTCGCCTTCGTAAATCTGAGCCTTGACGGCTTGGGCCACAACCTTCAACTGCTCGCGCGCAGCGGGACGATACACGTCCACCGAAACCAGCAGCGGACGATGCCCGCCCGTCTTGAACCAGTTCGCGAGCTTGCCAGAAGTGGTGGTCTTGCCCGAACCTTGCAGTCCGGCCATCAGCACCACCGTGGGCGGCTGCGATGCGAACTTCACGCGAGCCGTATCCTTGCCGAGAGTCTCGACTAGTTCGTCGCGCACAATCTTGATGACCTGCTCGCCGGGAGAAAGTGCGGTGAGCACTTCCTGCCCCACAGCTTTGGCCTGGATGCGGTCAATCAGCTCTTTGACCACTTTGAAGTTCACGTCGGCTTCGAGCAGCGCCAACCGGATTTCGCGCAGCGCCTCGCCGATGTTTTCCTCGCTCAGCCGGGCCTGGCCGCGAAGCGACTTAAACGCGCGTTGCAGTTTTTCCTGAAGATTCTCGAACATAAAGGATAAAACGTATTTTAGCAGGCAGGCGATGGGTCAAGACTAGGGGAAGGCATCCCGTCGGGTTTTGGGTTTTCGAGACGCTCAAGTGCCGAAGGCACGGCATGTGAACCCCGGCACGGCAGTGCCGGGTGACCAAGCCGACAGTCTCCGAGTCCCTTTTAGGGACGACCCGCTTTCGGTTCCCCTCCTTAATGTGACATCCGGCACAGACGCGGATCGACAAACTGTAGATAGTCGGCGGATGGCTCACAAGTATCCCAACGTTCTCATCCACTGCGTCTTCAGTACCAAGTCGCGGCGAGATCTCATTCCTGAGGAAATCATGTCCAGGCTTTGGAAGTACTTTGCGGGGATCGGGCGGAACCACGGAATATCCGTGCTCGCCGCTGGCGGCACTTCGAACCATTCGCATCTGCCGATTGTTTTGCCATCGGACATGCCTGTCGCCAAGGCCGTCCAGGTCTTGAAGGCGAACTCCTCGCGCTGGCTGCATGAGCACGGGCTGGAATTTGCATGGCAGGAGGGATACGGAGCGTTCAGCGTGAGCAGTTCGAATCGAGATGCCGTCAGGATTACATTGAGCACCAGGCCGGGCACCATCGGAAGCGGTCGTACGAAAGTGAGTTTGAAGCGATGTTGTGGAAATCGGGGATCGTGTTTGATCCGAACGAAGCGTCCGGGCAGGGTGCCGTCCCCGCGGGACTTGCTCCAGCTCCTCACCTCGACCCGGCACTGCCGTGCCCGGCTTCCACATGGCGTGCCTTCGGCACTGGGTCCGTGGTACAACTCGCGACCTACTCCACCTTCGGCCGAACCATCTCAAATCTTTGCGTGGTCCTGGTGTACTGAATCCCTCCCATGCGCCCGATAAGATCCAGCGAATTACGGTCCAGCTTTCCATCCTTGAGATGCGCATCGCTAATGTGAATCGAGACGACCTGGCCGATCACGAGGCTGCTACTGGTCGGCCGAGAGGAAAAGTCAAGAATCTGATGAAGCTTGCACTCAAAGCTGATCGGTGATTCTGCGACTCTGGGCGGACGCACTACTTTCGATGGCTGTGGAGTAAGCTTCGCCAACTCAAATTCGTCTACCGAGGCGTCGTATTCGCCACTGGTCAGATTCATCGCCTCGGCGAGTTCATAGGTCACGATGTTCACCACGAACTCCTTGGTCTCACGAACATTCCGCAGCGTGTCCTTAGCTTCGCCGTGGCCACCTTCCGGCTGCTTGGGCTGGCGAAGTCCGGGCGCAAACGCCAGCAGGGGAGGATCGAGGCATACCGCATTGAAGAAAGAAAAAGGCGCCAGATTGATGTTGCCCGCTGCGCTTATCGTCGACACCCAGGCAATCGGCCGTGGGGCCACGGAATTGAGCAGGATGCCGTAAAGCTCGCTGTGCGAAAGGTCCGAAGGGCTGACGATCATGCCCTCAAGTATATCTTTTGGGGTCTTCACTTCTTGGGAGCAAACACCTCCTTCGCCGCAATCACCGTGTTGCAGTGAATGGTCACGGTATCTTCCACATTCTGCGCGTAGCCGCCGGCGAAGGTCACCATCACAGGGATATCGCGGGCGCTGGCGACCCGGAAGACGAGTTCATCGCGCTTCTTTAACCCCTCGATGGTGAGGGAAAGCCCGCCCAGCTGGTCTTTGCAATACGGGTCGGCGCCGGCGATGTAGCACAAAAGATCAGGCTCGAACTGCCGCAGGCCGGAACTGAGGGCGTTGTCGAGCCACGCCAGGTAGTCATCGTCTCGAATGCCGTCTGGCAAGTCCACGTCAATCGAAGACGGCGGCTTCCACTGCGGATAGTTGTTGTGCTGATGCAGCGAGATGGTGAACACTTCTCCGGCGTCCGCGCCGCGGATCTTGCTGGACAGCGCGGGACCTAGTGCGGAACCTGGTGCGGAACCTGGTGCGGAACCCGATGCGGAAGCCGGCGACGACGGATCGAGAGTCGATGCTCCGGCCGAGGGCAAGAGCGCACTCGCAGTTCGCGTCCCGGCAAAGATCGCCGCCGTGCCGTTGCCCTGGTGAACGTCACAATCCACTGTCATCGCGGTGCGAATCTTGTCGTCGCCCTGCAGTCGCCGGATGGCGACAGCCACGTCGTGAATCATGCAGAAGCCTTCGCCGTGATCGGGGAAGGCATGATGGAAGCCGCCGCCGATGTTGACCGAGACGCGGTCGGCTAAAGCTTGTCGCGCGGCCAGAATCGATCCTCCAGCGGCCAGCCAGAATGCTCTGACTAGTTCGGGCGAGAATGGAACTTCAAGTTCTATCTCCTCGCGCGGGCTGAGCGTCCCAGTCTTCAGCCTGTGCACGTACTCCGGCTTGTGGACGAGCAGAATGTCCTGATCCGTTGCCGGCTCAGGTTCAAGGAAGTCCTTGGCTTCGGCGACGCCGGTCTCAAGCAGCCGGTCACGGACGCGGCGATACTTTTCGGCAGGGAAGACGTGGTCGCCGATGGGCAGGTAGTAACCGTCGCTGTAAATGAGCCTAAAGGGAAGCATGGTTCTGGCCCTTGATAATACTCGTGTTCAAACAGAACCCTTCGCCTTGTAGAATCCTTGAAAAGATGTAAAGCGGAGGAACCATGCGGATTCGCCTATGGTTGCTGCTCACTATTGTCAGCACGCTGAGTGCGGCGACTGACCAGGACACTCACACAACCACCAGACTCCACGGAATAGTTACAGATCAAAATGCTGGGAGAATTACCGGGGCCGCTGTGCTCGTGCATCCCCATCCGCAGCTGGCCAAGACCCCGCCGGACTCGGAGGCGGACATCAGGCTGCAAACCAATCAAAAGGGTGAATTCCCGGTGCTGCTAACGCCGGGGCTATGTGACGTTGTAGCATTCGCCCACGTTTTTTCTCCGCAGTGTGCCTAAGTGCGCACTACCCGAGGGTGGCCCCGAAGAGCGCAATTTTATTCTGCAGCTGGAACCCGCTCTGCTGACGACGAGTGATTGAGCTACTTGCGTTTCCCCGGCTGCACCGCCGGCATTACGATCGGCCGTCTCACCGGCACAATCGCTCCCTTCGCCGGATCGGCGGCTGCACTGGCGCGGGTGAGCACTTCTTGCTGGATATACTGTACGAACTCCTGAATCTGGCGCTGCATTTCTTCCATGCGCTCGCGCATTTGCAGGATGATCGCCATGCCGCTGATGTTCACGCCCAGGTCCCGCGCCAGAGACAGGATAAACTCCAGCCGCTGCAGATCTTCGTCGGTGTAGAGACGAGTGTTGCCCTCTGTACGCGACGGCTTGAGCAAGCCCTCGCGCTCGTAAAGCCGCAGAGTTTGAGGATGGATGCCATACATCTCAGCCACGGCCGAGATCATGTACGCGCCTTTGGATTTTCGTTTGGTCATCTGTCTCGAACCGGCCGGCCCACTTACTAAATCTTCACCGACCCTCACCGATTCTCTACCGGGGGTGCAAAGCCGCCTTAGCGGCGCTTGCGCAGGGCGCGTGCTTTCGGACCGTTAACGTCTGGCACCTTCTCGCCGAGGGCGGTGGCCAGATCGATTTGATGGTCCTGCTCCTGCATGAGGATCTGACGAATCTGCTCCGCCATCGCGTATTCTCCAAGCGCTTCACATTGCCGGATGCGATCGCGGTAATTGCGGATGGTCTCGTTTTCATTGTCGAGATCGTACCGCAGCATGTCTTTCGGGCGTTTCGATGTGCGCACCGGCTTGGGAGTGACCACCGGCATTTTGCCGAGATAGTCGATCTGGCGCGATAGGATCAGGGCATGATCCAGCTCCTGCTTGGCGTGGATTTCGAGCTGGGCGGCGATGTCCATGTATTCGGCGCCGCTGAGCACCTGGGAATAGACCACATAGGCGATGATGGCTTGATATTCGCGGGCAAGGTCTTCATTCAACAGTTGCGCGAGGCGGTCCCGGGAAATTTCGTTTTCTTTTGCTGTGTCTTTGGGCATTTGATTCCTTATCTTGGCGTTACTCTGCTTCGATCGATTCTAGAGCAGGACAGCCTTTCTTCCTAATCGCATGCGGAAGAATCCCGCCAAACCCTCGCTCGCCTTCGGCATCCAAGTTCCGGAGGTTATTTCATGGACGAAAATAATGCTATCAGCGTGGTTGAAAATCTCATTGAGACCTGCAAAGACGGCCAGAAGGGATACCAGGATGCCGCTGCTCATGTGAAGCGGTCTGATTTGAAGACCTACTTCAACGAGCAAAGTCTCGAGCGGGCTCGCTTTGCCGGGGAGTTGGAAGCGGAGCTAATCCGGCTGGGCAAGCCGGACAAGAAAGTCTCCGGCTCCGTATCGGGTACGCTTCGCCGCGCCTGGATCGACGCCAAAGTCAGTCTTGGCGGCGGCGATAAGACGATCCTGGAATCGGTTGAGGCCGGTGAGGACAATGCCAAGGAAAGTTACCAGAAGGCGTTGAGCGGTTCGTTGCCGGGGAACGTGACAGAAATCATCCGGCGCCAGGCCGCCAGCGTGCAGACAGCGCATGACAAAGTGAAACGTCTGAGGGACGAGGCAAGAGCGGCTGCATAGTTTGGGGAAATAGTTCGAAAGTAGTTCGGGAAAATGCGCTAAACACTGAAGCTGAAGAGGACCGGGGATTTCCCGGTCCTCACTTTTTTGAAGGTGGCGAACCCGCTCACGCCGCCGTTTGAGGTTTTTCCGTTGTGGCCGCCCATCCTTGCGGCTTCAAAAGATGATTAACGGCATAAGCCACAAAGCCCGCCGCGATCAGAATCATGCCGAAGGCGAATGAGCTCATGTTCCACACCTGCTCGTGCTCGCTGCGGATGATGGAAAAGCCCAGCAACAGCATGGGCGGAATGCCGATCGCGATCGCTCCAAACAATCCGCCGGGAACCCGGAAGGGACGCGGCAGATCCGGCTCGCGGAACCGTAATACGGCCAGCGCCACGAATTCCAGCAGCAGGCTGAAGCCATAAAGAAGGATGTCGAGCGTTACCAACCGGGCAAAGCCCAGGCCGAGGCACATGGCCCATCCAATTGCCAGCGCGATAATTGCAACCCAAGGCGCCCGCGACTTTTTCTGCAGCTTGCCAAATATGCCGGGCAGCATTCCGTCCTGCGCCATCGCCAGGGGGAGCCGCGAATAGCTCATCACCAGCGCATTAAACATGCCAAAAGCGCTGATCACGCCGCCGAGCACCACGCCGGCGCGCAACAACGGCCCGCCCAGCAGGCCGGCGATATCCGCCCAGGATCCAGTCTCCCAGGCTGTCGGAGTCAGCCCCGTCATCCACATGGCGGCGAAGGGAAGCACGTAGCTCAAGGCCACAATTACCACCGCAACCAGCATCGCCCGCGGATAGGTCCGCTGCGGCTTTTCAACCTCAGTTGCGATGGTTGAGGCATTGTCCCATCCCATGTAATTCCACATGCAGATGAGGAGCCCGCCCAGAATGTCAACGCTGGAAGTAGTCGGCTTGGTGACCGCGTTCGCCAACGCACCTATCTTGAAAGGAGCCAAGACCACGATCGCGATGAACGGAGCCGTCAGCGCGAAAAACAACCACAGCGACGTAAGCGACACCACTTTCACGCCCGCAATATTCAGGACTGCGCATGCAATCACCACCGCCAGCGCTACCCACCATCCGCGATTTCCCTGCTGGAACCAAGGGAACATCCGCGTGAGGTAGGCCACGAACAGCGTGGGATAAATCGCCATATCGAAAATGGACGCAACCAGCGAGAGCCAGGCTTCCTGAAATCCCCAGAAGTTGCCCATGGCGCGGCGCACCCAGGCGTAGTAGCCGCCTTCGAAGGGCAGCGCGCTCGACAGCTCGCCGATCATGAAGGCTGTAGGCAGGCTCCAGAGCAGCGGCGTGAACAGCAGAATAAGGATGGCGCGTCCGTATCCGGCGCCATGCACAATGTCTTCCGTGCCATAGGTTCCCCCCGACACCATAAAGAAGGTGGCGGCGACCAGAGGCCACAGGGTGAGGCGCACGAATTTTTTCCGGTTGGGAGCCTTACTAGGAACGCTGGCGAGAGGCTGGGGGTTCTCTATTTGTTGATGCGGGGCGCTAGCTGTTGCCAATTTCTATGTCTTCCTCCTCAAGCGACTCACTCTCAGCTACTCCGCAGCGGCTGGATCATGCCCGAGCTTCCTGGTTTTCTTAGATTCCAAAAATTGCGCTGGAGTTAGTTCGCATTTAAGAGATTACGGGAATTTTCCACAGATGCAATCTTTTTTTGACTTTTCTCGGAGATTCTTTGTCGAGCAGGTCAGGTACGTCCGTAACCCACATGCAGAGCCGGCTGAGCCCCACCGACGATTCGGCAGTTCAACCTCACCGAACCGGAGGAAACCTGTTGCGGTTGGGGCCGGCACTGTCTATCATTCGGGTCCGTCAGGAGGTTCCAATGAAACTACCGTTTCTTGTTATTGCCCTATTCGTGGCTGCAATTGTGATGTTCGCGGCGCAGCCTTCCCTGGCGCAAAACGCCTTCACGCCCGATCAGGTGAAATACGGCCCCGCCCCGCCGTTCCTGCCTCCGGGAGCGCAACTCGCTGTGCTGGAGGGCGACCCCATGGCTTCCTCCGGCGATTTCACCATTCGCCTCAAAATGCCCGACGGCTACAAGATCGCCCCGCACACCCATCCCCACCGCGAGAACGTCACGGTGCTCTCGGGAACTCTCAAAGTCGGGATGGGAGATCAGTTCGACTCCGGTAAGATGATGAGTTTCGGGGCGGGCAGTTTCGCCTATCTCGATCCCACCGTGCATCACTACGCGATGGCTTCAGGGGCCACCGTGATCCAGATTCACGGCATGTCGCCGGCGAAATTCAACTACATCAACCCGGCGGACGACCCCAGCGGGAAGAAGTGAAGGAATGATCGAAAAGGGCCCGGCTTTTGGCCGGGCCCGTAGTCTCCAACAGCAGGGGCGAACCGGACGGCTTCACTTGCGCAATGCGGCCTCCGGCAGGCTCACAGCTTCATTTCCCAAGTCTCGGCCACCAGACCCTTCCGGCTCCAACTGTCGTGCTTTTCCTCGCCCGCCAGTTTGAAGCCGGCGCTCTGATAGATACCCCGTGCCGCGGCAAGCTCACTTTGAGTCCACAGCAGAATCTTCTTGTATCCGGAGCGGCGGGCAAATCGCACGCATTCCGCAACCAGTTGTTTCCCAATCCCCAGCCCCCGCGCCGAAGGTTCCACTAACAGCAGGCGCAACTTGGCCACAGTTTGAGACCTCTGCACCAGGAAAACGGAACCGACATTTTCCCCATCCCGTTCGGCGATCCAGCAGCGCTCGCGCGCCGGATCGAACTTCTCCACGAACTCGGCCACAATTTCAGCAACCAGGGCCTCAAAGCGTTCGTCATAGCCGTATTCCTGGGAATACAGCAGCCCGTGGCGCCACACCACCCAGCCCATGTCCCCGGGACGGTGCTGCCGGAGCAGGTAGGATTTCGCGCTTCTCGTGTCGGGACCTAAGAGCGACTCGACCGTCCGCATCGAACTCAGAAGGTCATTCTGACGCGCCGGAGATAGCTTGCTGAGGATACTTTCGACCTGCTCGTCAGATCGGGCGTTCAGCGGTCCGAACACCTGCCTCCCTTTCTTAGTAAGCGTCAGCAGCGTCTGACGCGCGTCCTTGGGCGACTCTTTCTTCTCAAGCAGACGATTCTTTTCGAAACCACTCAGGATCCGGCTCAGGTATCCGGGATCGAGGCCAAGCGCGTCGCAGAGTTCCGCCGCGGTCGACTGTTTGCGGTGAGCTAGTTCGTACAAGGTCCGGGCCTGGGTCAGGGAAAGTGGACTGCTGAGCAGACCTTCGTCGAGCAGCCCGATTTGCCGCGTATAGAAACGGTTGAAACGGCGTACGGCGGCGATACGGTCAGGGGCAATCTGTGCAGATGCTGCGGAAGCCATGCATAAGTATCGTTCCTATAGATTGACTGAGTCAACTAAATTATATGACGGAGTCATCAATGCAGGAACGCAGAGGGAAAGGTCAAACCTTCTTCCAAAGCTCTTCCCGGGGATCTTCCGGGTTCAACTTCGCCAACTCCCTCAGCAGCTCTTTGGTCCGTTCATCCCGCGGCATAGGCACCGTGACCGTGATCTCAACAATCTCGTCGCCGCGCGCGCCTTCTTTGGTGGCCGAGGGCACACCTTTGTCGCGCAGACGCAGCTTTTGTCCCGACTGCGTCCCCGGAGGAATCTTCAGCAGAGCCCGCCCATCAATGGTTGGCACTTCGATCTTCGCTCCGAGCGCGGCCTCGGTTGCGCTGACCGGCACGGTGAGATAAATGTCGTCACCGTCGCGCCGGAAGATCGGATGGTCTCCCGTCCGGATGATCACGTAAAGGTCGCCCGCCGGGCCGCCGTGAGCTCCGGCATTGCCCTTCCCGGCCAGCCGGATGCGCTGCCCGTCGCGCGTCCCCGCCTTGATGCGCACTTCCAGCGGCTCAGTCCGGCTCACGGTGCCTTCGCCGTGACAGACGGGACAGGTAGAAATGTTCTTCCCTGTCCCCTCGCAGCGCGGACACGGCACGTTGAACTTCATGCGTCCACCGGTCTGCGTGACCTGCCCGGTTCCATCGCATTCGGGACACTTTCCCGGTGCTTCAATGTAGCCTAGTCCGTGACAATTCGTGCAGACATCTTGGCGCGTGATGTTGAGCCGCATCACGCCGCCGCGAATCGCGGTCCAGAACGGCACGTTGACCTGATATTCCAGGTCGGTGCCCGCTTCGGGCTCAGTTTCAGCCGGAGCCGCTCCGCGGCCGCCGCCGAAGATTCCTGAGAAGATGTCGCGAAACCCTCCACTGCCGCCGGTTCGCCGGCCTCGCCCCGCACTGTCGCCCAGATCCGAGAAGTCGAATCCGCTGAAATCAAAGGGAACGCCCTGGCCGCCCGCCTGCCCGGCGCCTCCGCCGGAGAATCCCCCCGGCGAGCCCCCCGGAAACCCGCCCGCGCCTCCTCCTGCGCCCGCGCGCGCGTAGGCTTCTGCCGTCGCCGGATCGATATTGTCGGAGTAGAACCCAACCTGGTCGTAGATTTTGCGCTTCTTGGGATCGCTGAGAACATCGTTCGCCTCAGAGAGCGTCTTGAACTTCTCCTCCGCCGACTTGTCCCCGGGATTAACGTCAGGATGGTACTTGCGCGCCAGCTTGCGAAACGCCTTGCGAATATCCTCTGCCGAGGCGGACTTCTTCACGCCAAGGATTTCGTAGTAGTCCTTCTTGGTTGTGGTTGCCATTAGAACAGCCCGTCAGTTCGGTTTTCTCCGCTTGTCCACTTGTACCACGACCAGCGGCCCCGATTCCGCTGCGTCCACGTAAACCGGGATCGACATGGCGCCCGCAGGCGTCGCGACAAAAACCTCCCACTGCTTCTCATCTTCGGCAAGACTGAGAAAATAAGTTTGCTCATTCACCTGGAAATCCATTTTTCAATCTCTCCCTGGACCCGTAAACAATGTGCCCACACAAACGGATGACGCGGGCAAACCTGCCCGCGCCACCGTGAATCAAGCTGAGAGCTGATAGCTGACAGCTTACTTCTTGTCTTCCACATCCACATACTCAGCGTCGATCACGCCTTCGTCTTTCTTCTGACCGCCGCCGTTCGCGCCCGCTGCAGCTCCATCCGTCGGAGCCGCACCGCCCGGCCCGCCCGCCGGAGCCTTCGCCTGCGCTGCCTTGTACATCTCCTCGGCCAGCTTGTGCGAAGCCTTGGTCAGGTTCTCGCGAGCCTTGTCCATCTGCTCCTTGTCGTTCGATTCCAGCGCCTTTTTGGCATCAGCCAGCGCGTTCTCCACATCGCCCCGATCGGAGCCGGAAATCTTATCGCCCGACTCGCGCAGCATCTTCTCGATGTTGTAGACCATGCTGTCGAGCTGGTTCTTGGCTTCAATCGACTCGCGCTGCGCCTTGTCCTCGGCCGAGTGCGCATCCGCTTCCTTGGCCATGCGCTCGACTTCTTCCTTCGACAATCCAGAGGACGACGTGATCGTAATCTTCTGGTCCTTACCCGTGGCCGTATCTTTCGCAGTCACGTTCAGGATCCCATTGGCGTCAATGTCGAACGTCACCTCAATCTGAGGCACCCCACGCGGAGCCGTCGGAATGCCGGTCAAGTGGAACTTGCCCAGAGTCCGGTTCTGCGCCGCCATGGGACGCTCGCCCTGCAGCACATGCACCTCAACCGAAGTCTGATTGTCGGCCGCGGTCGAGAACGTCTCCGTCTTCTTAGTAGGAATCGTCGTGTTCCGCGGAATCATCGGCGTCGCCACCCCGCCCAGCGTCTCAATCGCCAGCGACAGCGGAGTCACATCCAGCAGCAGCAGGTCTTTCACCTCGCCGCCGAGTACGCCACCCTGAATCGCCGCGCCGATTGCCACGACTTCATCAGGATTCACTCCCTTGTGGCCTTCGCGCCCGAACAACTCCTTCACCAGCGCCTGAATCCGCGGCATGCGCGTCTGCCCGCCGACCAACACTACTTCCTGGATCTTGCTCGCATCCACGCCCGCATCTTTCATACACTGCTTGCACGGTCCGACCGAGCGCTGGATGATGTCTTCCACCATCCCCTCGAGCTTGGCCCGCGTCAGCTTCTTTACCAGATGCTTCGGACCGCCAGCGTCCGCCGTAATGAATGGCAGGTTGATCTCGGTCTCCATCGTGGTCGAAAGCTCAATCTTCGCCCGCTCGGCCGCATCGCGCAGCCGCTGCAAAGCCATCTCGTTGCCCTTGCCGCGCAGGTCGAGCCCTTCATCCTTCTTGAACTCATCAATCAGCCAATCCACGAGCCGCTGATCGATGTTGTCGCCGCCGAGGTGCGTATCGCCGTTGGTGGCCTTCACCTCAATCACGCCCTCGCCCACTTCCAGAATCGAAATGTCGAAAGTTCCGCCGCCGAAGTCGTAAACGGCGATCAACTCGTCTTTAGTTTTGTCGAGCCCATACGCCAGCGCCGCCGCCGTAGGCTCGTTGATAATGCGCTTCACCTCAAGCCCGGCAATCTGCCCAGCATCTTTCGTGGCCTGCCGCTGGGCATCGTTAAAGTACGCCGGTACGGTGATCACCGCCTCGGTCACTTTCTCGCCGAGGTAGTCTTCCGCTGCCTTCTTCAGCTTCTGCAGAATCAGCGCCGAAACCTGCGGAGGCGTGTACTCCTTGCCCTGCGCCACCACCGCCACGTGATCGCCCGACTTCACCACCTTATAGGGCACCATCTTGATCTCTTCCTGAACTTCGTCAAAGCGCCGCCCCATGAAACGCTTGATCGAATAAACCGTGTTTTCCGGATTGGTGATAGCTTGCCGCTTCGCGACCTGCCCGACCAATCGCTCTCCGGTCTTGGTAAACCCAACCACGGAAGGCGTAGTCCGCCCTCCTTCTTCATTAGGAATAACTTTGGGCTCGCCGCCCTCCATCACCGCCACGCAAGAATTGGTGGTTCCAAGGTCAATCCCAATAATCTTGGCCATAATCGTCTCCTCTACCTTACTTTTGAATCAAATAAGTGCTTTGTAATCAATGCATTTATGATTGCCAGCAACCCCATGCTAAGACCTGAGTGGAGCGCTGTCAAGGTTTAGATGCTACTGGCGGGAAGGAAGTTGCGGGAAGAAGAATCGTGTGGAAGACGGCCGCCCTGGGACGTCCGAGCCGAGCAACGCTCGGCTGGTTCTCCTCAAGGCTAGCACTACATAGACAAATTCCGCAGCGTGGATTGTCTTAACATTGAGACCGTAAAGTGGCCAGGACAGACCGAAATACGACCGAGATCGAGACCCTATATCGCCAGCACGGGGCGGCACTCCTGCTGTTCGCGTCGGCGATTTCGGGCGATAGGGGTCGCGCTCAAGATGCGCTTCACCAAGTGTTTCTGAAAGCGATCGAGAATGGGAGCCTAAGCCAGGCGATAAACAAGAAGGCCTATCTTTTTGCGTGTGTGCGCAACGCTGTTCTCAACGATGCCAAGCTTCAGGATCGAAACATGCCTCTCGACATCGACTCGGCCTGGTTTAGTCCTCCAGACCGGGACTATGCCGCAGAGCAGAATCTGAGACGTGCGCTAGCCGATCTTCCCGATGATCAGCGAGAAGTCATAGTCCTGCACATATGGGGCGAACTTACTTTCTCGGAAATCGGTGACCTGCTGAGTGTCAGTTCGAACACGGCGGCGTCGCGGTACCGGTATGCCCTGGCCAAGCTGCGCGGCTCAATGTTCGCCAAGGAGGACTCCTGTGCAGACTCGCGATGATGAGCAATTCGAAGTCTATTTGAAGCGATTCCACCCGATCGCCCCCGAGCCTGTTCCGATCCTCAGAGTCGGCCGCGCATCTTGGCTTTCGCTCTCACTGGGCACCCGGCTTGCCGCAGCCGCCGCCATCCTTGTTATCGGAACGGGTATTGTGCATATCCGCAGTAACCGAGTTGTTGTTCCAAATACGGCTCACGATATTGCATTTGCCGAGCGGCGTGCGCCTTTGGAGCCACTAACCATGCGAAGCGCAAATGCTTGGCTGGCGACAGCGCCGTCATTTAAGGCAGCGGTTGACGACCTAGCGTTTCGTTCCCAAACCAGCCCGCTTCCGCAAGGCAAACAGAGCGCGGTCGCCGTGCTAAGCAAGGAGAAAATCAGACTATGAAAATCTTCAATACCATTCCTTCGATGATTCTGATTGCACTGCTATCCGTTGGTTCTGTGCTGGCTCAGCGAAATACGTCCCTCGCGGAGAATGCGGCTTTGCGCTACTGGTCGGCGTTCTCTGAAGTCCAGGATTCCGGCATTACGGACCAGCAGGCCAAAGAACTCAACGCCATCCTCGACGGTACGGCGCCCTACGACGATTCGAAATACAAGGGCCTAATCGAGAAAAACACATTGGCCCTTGAAATCATGGCCCGCGCGGCCTCTCTTCCAAACTGTGACTGGGGACTGGATTACGGGCTCGGGCACGACGTGCCGGTAGACTATGCCAGAAAAGCTTTGGTGCTCGGGCGGCTCAATGTTCTTTATGCTTTTCACCTGCTTAAGACAGGCAATAAAGATGGGGCGGTTCGCGCTCTGGCAGCCGGCCTGCGGTTTTCGCACGACGTCGGAAACGGTGGATCACTTTTCGCGACGCTAATCGCAAAAGACCTTCTCATGAGTCACCTCAGGGCCGTCGCCGATGCGCTGCGCTTAGAACAACTATCACCTGGCCAGCGATCACAACTCCAAACTGCTGTTGCACGGATAGGGGAAGGACTTGACTGGCCAATGGCGGCGAATCGCGATCTGGAAGCCCTCCGCGGAGATTACGCAGGAAACCCGCAAACATCCGCGGCACTGACCCGGATTATTTCGTCATATGCTGCCGCCCTCAACGATGAGTCCAAACTGCCTGCGCTAAACCAAGCGGTTCAAGACGCCCCACAGGAACTCGCAAACGTGATCCCGAACGCAAAACGGGTTCTGGAACAAAAACAAGACTTGAACAGCACACTTATGCAGACACGCGCAGTATTGCAATAGGGTGGGCATGACTTGGCTTTTCCATCCCGGCGGGGGCTATAGGCTTGCACCGGGAAAACCGCGCTAGGGTTGCAGGCAGATGAGCGATTTGCGAGACCAGATCAACAGCCTGTCCGCCGCGGAGAAGGCGGAACTGCTCGACACGCTCTGGGAAAGCCTGGAAGCGGACTCCGCATCACTCACGGATGGGCAGCGAGTGGAGCTTGATCTTCGCATCGCCCGGCATGAGCAGAACCCTTCCGGTGTCATCGCGTGGCAGCAAGTCAGGGCTGGCCTGTTTAAGAAGCCGTGACGCTCCCGGTCGTCTGGACCCCAGAGGCCAATGAGGATCTGCTGGAAGCGCGGGCGTGGTATGACAACATCCGCCCCGAGCTTGGGAGCGTTTCGCCCTGGCGGTGGAAGCCACGGTTGAGGCAATCGCGGAACATCCATCGCAATTCCCCGTCGTCTACCGGAACCCCGTCGCGCGGGAGTGCGGCGCTTTCCGTACGGCGTGTTCTTCGAACGTCAGCAGCATCGGACTGTAGTAATCGCCTGCTTCCACGGCAGGCGCAATCCAAGACGCTGGCAATCGCGGTAGCAGCGGGCAATCCCGCCCGTATACTCAAGAACAGCCCGCAAAACAAAACGCCCCAGACTCTTTCGAGTCACGGGACGTATGTCGATCAGCCCTCCCCCAAGTGCTGCTCAATCAGAAGACTAACCTGAGGCCTCACATCGGTAAATGGCTCGTCCGGGCCATTACCAGCACGAGGGTAACCTGCGGGCCGTTACTTTACCGGGATCAAATCGAATTTCCCCGACGACTCTTCATAGAACAGAGCGCCCTCTTTCGCATCGCCGCCGCTCCAGTGTTTGTGTCCTCCCGGAACCCGCAAGAAATCGCCCGGGCCTACGCGCTTCTCGCCAGCGTCGTCCTTGTACAAATATGCGCCCTTTATCCCCACGATCCATATATCGTTCGTGTGGGTATGCATTCCCGAGTCAGTTCCAGGCGCGAACTTGGTGAATGTGCCATGTGCTCCCGTATTGGCGTCTCCCCAGATCGCCGCCATGGAAACGCTAGCGTTCCTCCCGCTGAAATTCGCCTGATCGGCAGAAACGAAGATTACCTTTTCGGATTGCCCTTTCTGTCCCTGCACCCGCCCCACCGACCAAGCGGTCGCGAGCGCCACCGCCACTCCAAGCACCACTAGCGATCTTTTCATTCTCATCCTCCTCTTTCGTATCGGGTTCTGGATTCAAACCTAAGGCGGACGCATTCTACGCTGGTAAGCGTGATAGCACCATCGCCCCGGATTTCGTGCGAACTACTGAGTGCCCCGCGTCCTGTCACCCTGAGCGTAGCGACTGCTTCGCGAACGCGAGCAGTCGCGCAGTCGAAGAGCCTGCCCTGAGCGAAGCCGAAGGAACCCCATCCCCGCCCGCACCGGCACAAGCGCTGAGAGGAGTTTCCAGCAAAGCACCACTGGCCGGGAACCCTCTGTTCTACCCTGTGCTCCGGAGCCTGCCCTGAGCGCAGCCGAATGGTGCCCTCTGTGTTAAAGAGTTTTCGATTGCAATTTTCGATTGCGAAGAGCGTCAGTCCATTTTCCACTGCACAGTCATGTGACATCCGGCCTTGTGCCCCAATTCAAACCCTGCAATGATGGTCGCGGACATGACGGTCGCACGAACCAGTTCGCTCCACCTCTAAGTCCTTTGTTTCAAAAGATTTTGATATCTAAAGTTCTTTGACATGCGGATTTTGCGGGGAAATTCTTGCTAACCCGATGATTCCGGGATGGAGGGGGGAGGGGGGACACCCTCTTTTTTTCACCGAGTAGTCAGCAACTTCCCGAGTAAGAAAGAAATATTTTCGCGGCCCCAGCGCGCGCCCTTCAAGCGACCATCTCATCCCTCCGGCAAGCTTGTATTACCATCCAATCGTGAACTCCCGCCTACGGCGTTGGTTGTCCGATCCCTTGATCCTGCTCTGTCTCGCCGCAGGTCTCCTTGCCTTCGTCGTGCAGTCGGGCGAACTCGGAACTGCCGACACCATGCATCGCCTGCAGACCACGCACTGGCTGTGGACGTCCGAGCCACAGGTGTTTCCCAATGAGTATCCCGAGTTCGGACTGCACGGTCGCGGCGGCCACCTCTACAGCTGGTACGGCATCGGCCAGTCTTTGCTGATGCTGCCCGCCGATTTAGGCGGCACGTGGATCGCGCACTGGCCCATCTTTTCTGACTACGCCGACGATCCCGCGGTGCGCAGCATCGTCGTCAGCTACAGCACCAACATTCTCGTGAACCTGCTCACTGCGCTGATCGCGTTTCGCCTGCTTCGCCAGTTTCGATTCAGCGTCCGCGAGTCCGTGCTGGGAGTGCTGGCGCTGATGTTCTGCACTACGCATCTCCACTACACCCAGAACATGATGGAGAACAACTACATCATGCTGCTCACGATGACCGGTCTCTCCTTTCAATATGACTGGCTGGGGACGGGAAGCAGGCGGAAGCTGTTCCTGGGCTGTGCCGCGCTTGGACTGAACCTGCTCACTCGGCTGACGACTGGCCTGGATCTTGTGATGGCGGGATTTTTCCTTCTGTTGGTGTTCTGGTTTGAGCAGGCGCGGGGTCGCGGCCTATGGGAGCGGTTCGTCAATTACTGCAAAGTCGCCGGGCCGGTGTACGCGTTTTTCCTGGTGGTTGACCGGCTTTACCAGTTCTATCGCTTCGGATCTCTTACCAACACTTACACGGCGCTTTATGGCCAGGAACAGCGGTTGCAGGATCCAACCCTGCCCGCAAGCTTTCCCTGGAGCACGCCTTTTCGCGTGGGGTTTCTCGGTGCCCTGTTCAAGCCGGAGAAGTCGATCTTTCTTTTCGATCCGTTGCTGGTGCTCGCGATTCTGCTGCTCGTCTTGCTGTGGAAGCGCCTGGCGCCGGAAGTCCGCGCCTTCGGGGTCGCCTCATTAGTCCTGTTGGTCGCTTATATCAGTCTCTATGCAAGGTACACGTACTGGTCGGGGGATTTTGCCTGGGGAGACCGCTACGTTTCGACTTCCGTGGAACTCGCGGCATTCCTTGCCGTGCCGCTGCTGCTCCGCTATCAGAAGAATCTAAGCGGATGGATCTGGCGCGGCGGGCTCGCACTCATCGCGGCCAGCCTGATCATCCAAATTGCCTCGCTTGCCTTCTGGCTGCCGCTCGAGATTTACCAGATGGAGACGCTGGGCCATCCCACGTTCGTGATCGCGCTGCGCTTCAAAAACATCGTAGCGTTCGCTTTCGGCAAGGTGAATGCCTGGGGATTGAACACCGAAGCTATGCATTGGGATGACTGGGATTACGTTCACATCACGACATGGAATTTTCTGCCCTTCCTGCTGCGAAGAGTGGGAGCCGTGCCGGCTTGGGTGGTGAACACCGCTTTCGCTGTCTGGACAACCGCGATTGCAGCTTTGGCTTGGATTCTGCTGCGGTTGAAAACGGAATGCGCTCGCCTTCCGAATGGCTCCGACCTTTCCTGAATCTCTGCCTGCACTAAATTCAAAACGTCTGGAATTTCAGACGCTCATTTCCCTCCCGAGTAGGCGGCTTCTCTAAGAACGCTCTCAGCTAACAAGTCTTCCGATTCGATTCGATGTCGAAGCCACCATGTCGAGAGTAAGTGTGCCCAAAGCAACAACCGCTATTGTCAGTCTGCTTGTCGTCTTCTATTTTCGCCTTTGCCCGGTGGTTCTCGGCGGCGCCCGCCGGGGAAGCCGCGGTTCCTGTGCTGTGCGGCGCCTGGGTTGCTGGTACTGCGGCGGACTTGATATCGGCCTCACCCGGCACATCGCCTTGCGAGTCTTTGAAGCCGACTATTATCTGACGCGTTTCGACAACGGGGTGAATGATCATCAGAACAATCTTCGTATCGCTGCCGGCGTGATCATTCGGTTTGGTGGAAGTAGATGACCGGCTGCAAGATCTGAACGAGCTGGAGCGAGCTACTCCACAGTGACGGACTTGGCTAGATTCCTCGGCTGATCCACATCGCATCCTCTCCTGACGGCGATGTGATAAGCCAGCAACTGCAGGGGAACGATTTCGAGAATCGGCGAGAGTTCTTCGGGCGCGGCCGGAACGTAGAGCACGTGGTCGGCGGCCTCTTTGATCTCTTCGTCGCCTTCCGTCGCCAGCGCGATGACGACGCCGGAGCGGGCTTTTACTTCCTTGAGGTTTGACATCGTCTTCTCGTAGCGCAGCATCGAGCCAGGACTGTCATCCCGCGTGGCGACTATAACCACCGGCAGGTTCTCGTCGATCAGGGCGTTGGGGCCGTGCTTCATCTCACCGGCAGGATATCCCTCGGCGTGAATATAGGAAATTTCTTTGAGCTTGAGCGCGCCTTCGAGAGCGATGGGGTAATGAATGCCCCGGCCGAGGAAAAGAAAATCCTGAGCGCGCTGGAATCGTTTGGCTAGGTCTTCGCACGCTTCGTCGTGAGTGAGAATGTTCTCCAGCTTACCCGGGATGAGCGTAAGTTGCTGAGCCGCTTTGCGGGTCTGTTCGGCAGTCATCGCGCCGCGCACTTGCGCGAGGTAAAGCCCGAACAGATAAAGCGCGGTGAGCTGGCAGGTGAAAGCCTTGGTGGAAGCGACGCCGATCTCCGGGCCCGCGTGAGTGTAAATGGTTCCGGCGGCCTCGCGAGTAATCATGGAGCCGACGACGTTGCAGATGGCAAGTGTCTTTGAGCCTTTGGCTTTGGCCTCGCGCTGGGCGGCGATGGTGTCGGCGGTTTCGCCGGACTGCGAGATTACAAGAGTGATGGTTTCCGCACCGACGATGGGGTCGCGGTAGCGCCATTCGCTGGCGTAATCGACCTCGACCGGGACGCGGGCGAAACTCTCGATCATGAACTTGCCGGCTTGTCCGGCGTGCCAACTGGTGCCGCAGGCCACGATGTTGATCTTTTTCGCGGCGCGGAATTCGGCCTCGCTGATCTGCATCTCGTCGAGAAAGATGTGGCCGGTGTCGAGCGAAATCCGGCCTAATGTTGTGTCGCGGACGGCGCGCGGCTGCTCGTAAATCTCCTTGAGCATGAAGTGTTTGAAGCCGCCCTTTTCCGCCATGATCGGATCCCAAGTCACGTGCTGCACCTGGCGCTGGAGAGGCTTTCCGTCGAAATCCGTCAGTTGCACGCCGTTAGCGGTGACCACCGCGAGGTCGCCATCGGCCAGAAAGAAAATATCGCGCGTGTGATAGAGAATCGCGGGAACGTCGGAAGCGACGAAGTATTCGTCGTTGCCGAGGCCGACCACCAAAGGAGGACCGTTGCGCGCGGCCACGATCTTGTTAGGCTCGTCGACCGAAATCACGGCCAGGGCAAAGACTCCAGTCAGTTCCTTCACGGTCTTACGAACCGCCTCTTCGAGATGAGGGTGGCGACCGTTGCCGCTCTTGAGGTGTTTCTCGATCAAATGAGCGATGACTTCGGTATCGGTTTCGGTGGAGAACTTGTGGCCTTCTTCAATCAGCTTTTTCTTCAGGCTGAGATAGTTCTCAACAATGCCGTTGTGCACAACGACAATCTTGCCGGTGCAATCGCGATGAGGATGAGCGTTTTCTTCCGTGGGACGTCCGTGAGTTGCCCAGCGAGTGTGGCCAATGCCGTAACTGCCTTCGAGCGGCTTGAGGCGGATCGCTTCTTCCAGGTTGCGCAGTTTGCCTTCGGCGCGGCGGATTTGCAGCTTGT
>Ga0209420_1000182_pt1 | contig 39052 bp, 32 predicted proteins | sample BlaSpr_A8_OM1_O1_FD_187972 | JGI IMG/M metagenome (GOLD analysis project Ga0209420, IMG submission 187972) | Forest soil microbial communities from Thunder Bay, Ontario, Canada - Black Spruce, Ontario site 2_A8_OM1_O1 (SPAdes) (version 2) | ecosystem: Environmental > Terrestrial > Soil > Boreal...
GTGTGTAGGAGTTCATGCCTTGCATGGTCCCCTACCACAGCCCGAAAAGCGGACATATCACTTGCTATCTCAACCGGACATATCATGTGCTACTGACAGAATGCGTTGGTCCTGTTGCGGTAAAACGGCTTTCGTAGTAGCCTCGCGCGCATGCCCCAAAAGGCCAGCCGAACGTCCCGCAGGCAGGGGATCAAGAGTCCGAAAAGGAGAGGTCGCAAAATGGCATCCGCGGCGAAAGACCCCAATCCGTCAAATAAAGAAGCTCCCGAAGGCGCAAATGTAGACAAAATACGCGATATTTTGTTCGGTTCGCAGATGCGCGATTACGAAAAGCGTTTCGTGCGCCTGGAAGACAACGTCAGCAAGGCCATCGAAGGTCTTCGCGAAGACATGACCAAGCGCCTGGATACCCTGGGCGCGTTTGTGCGACAGGAAGTCGATTCCCTGAGCACCCGGCTCAAGAGCGAAAAGTCCGAGCGTACCGAAGGGCTCAAAGAAATTTCGCGCGAGATCAAGGACGGCACCAAAATCATCGAGAAAAAGCTTTCGCAACTCGAAGAGCAGATGTCCGACGGGCAGAGCGAGCTTCGCGCCAAGCTTCTCGAGCATTCTAAATCCGTCTCCGCGGAAATCGACAAACTGCGCCGCGACACCACAGCCGCGCTGAACCGCGAAGTGGACGTCCTGCGCGACGAAAAAACCGATCGCGCATCTCTGGCGGACTTGTTCAACGAATTTTCTCTGCGCCTGAAGAACAAGTTCGAATTGCCCGAAGAGTAGGAAGCAAGCGAAACGCACTCCCATGCTCTCGGCTGGGACGCAATCCGAGTCCACCGGGAAAACCCTGATGGTCTAACATGGCCGACCAAGCACAACGCCGCGCTCCCGCGAATCAAACAGAAGAAAACCCCTCAGCCAATAATCATGCCTACGAAGAGCTGCGCCATTTAATTATCGCGCCCGAGCAGGAGGAGCTCGCGGACATTCAAAAACGTCTCGACGATCGCGCTCGGCGAACGCAAGATGTCAGCTCGGTCGTCGCCGAAGCCATCAGCATGCGCCGCGATCAGCATGGCGAACGCGCTTTGGCTCAGGCTCTCGCTCCCACCGTGCAGGAAACTCTTCGCGAGTCCGTTCGCCACGACCCTCACCCTCTGGCCGATGCCTTGTTCCCCGTGATGGGTCCGGCTATCCGGAAATCCATCAGCGAAGCTCTTCGCGGGATGCTCGAATCGTTCAACCAAGCTCTCGAGCACAGCCTTTCCGCTCGCGGAATCAAATGGCGAATCGAAGCTTTGCGCACAGGAAAACCTTTCGCCGAAATCGTACTGATGCACAGCCTGCTATTTCGGGTGGAGCAGGTTTTCCTGATTCATCGCCACAGCGGACTCGTTCTAAGCCATGTCGTCGCGCGTCAAGTCGCCACGCAAGATGCTTCCTTGGTCGCGGGCATGCTCTCCGCGATTCAGCAGTTCGTACGCGATTCCTTCGTTTCCAAAAAAGAGGAATCGCTCGACAGCTTGAACGTTGGCGAACTCGAAGTCTGGATCGAAGAAGGTCCCGACGCGGTTCTCGCTGCGGTGATTCGCGGCCACGCTCCGTCGGATTACCGCCTCACCATGAAAGAGGCGCTCGAAGAAATTCAGCAGCGCTATAGTTCCGCTCTGGAAAATTTCAAAGGTGACGCCGCGCCATTTCTTTCGGCCGAAGAACTCCTCATGCGTCTTCTTGCTGCGCAGCACCGCGAACCCGCCGCAGCGAAAAAGCCTCGCGCCGCGCTTGCAACCATTGCGATACTCGGCATCCTAATCGTCGCCTACTTTGGATACTCCATATATCTCATGGTCGAATGGTCGCGCATCCTTCACGCCGTTCGCGGACAGCCCGGAATCGTGGTGCTTTCCTACGACCATGAAGGCGGCCGCTACCACATTCAAGGTTTCAAGGATCCTCTCGCGCCAGATCCAAATACGTTGCTCAAACAAGCGGGCCTCGATCCGCAAAACGCTCAATTCGATTTAGCGCCCTACTATTCTTTAGACGACTCGATCGTCGTGCAGCGTGCTCGCCAACTCTTGAGTCCACCAGAAAGCGTCACGCTTTCGGAAAATCATGGCCAGTTGCATGTGGAAGGAACTGCCTCGCCTCAATGGATCTCCCACGTCCAGGAACGCGCGCCTTATATTGCCGGCGTCGCTTCGGTGGATACCTCGCATCTTCAGAATTCTCATCTGTTGCAGCTCAACGTGCCGAAAAGCGCCATCGAATCCGTAATACTGGTCTTCCCCGTTGGCCGCGCCGAACTGGAACCCGGCCAGGAAAACACTGTCGCTCAAACTCAAAAACAAATCCGCGACATGGTCGACAAGGCCAACCGCCTTGGCGAACAAACGACGGTCGAGCTTACCGGCCACAGCGACAGCACGGGCATCGAGGGTACCAACATGCTGCTCAGCCAGGAGCGCGCCGACCATATTCGCGGCACTCTGGTCCGCGGCGGCGTTCCGCCTGCACATTTGCATACCCGCGGCGTTGGCACCACGCAACCTTTGCGTCCCGAAGACACCGAAGAGAACCGCCGCCTGAATCGCAGCGTCACTTTCAGGATAACTTTCAATCCAACCTCTACCGGAAACTGAGCGAGCGCTCGAATGCTCCAAAAGAAAGTCTGCATGCTAGGCTCTTTCTCGGTGGGCAAGACCAGCTTGGTGCGCCGTTTCGTCAAAAGCATTTTCTTTGACGTTTATCAAACCTCCATCGGCGTAAAAGTCGACAAGAAAGTGGTTCGCGTAAACAACCAGGACGTCACTCTGGTTCTGTGGGACATTCATGGCGAAGACGTGTACCAGAAAATTCACATGTCCTATCTCCGCGGCATGTCCGGCTACCTGCTCGTGACTGACGGCACGCGCCGCCAAACTCTGGAAGACGCTCTCGCGTTGAACCAACGCGTAATTCAGGAAGCCGGCAAAGTTCCTGCCATCCTCGTTTTGAATAAAAGTGACTTGGTTGATAAATGGGAAATTGATTCCGCTCGCGAATCAGAACTCGCCGCCGCCGGATGGACTATACTTCGCGCCAGCGCCAAGACCGGCGCTTCCGTTGAAGAGGTTTTTTCGCAATTGGCCGCCGCCACTCTGGCTGAATGAATGCCCTCGAATTCTATTTTCGAATCGTTCCTCACCAGCCAGGGCTACGCATTGTTCGAATCGGTGGGCCAAGGCGAGTTCTCAGCCCTCGGCGATTGCCCCGCATGGTGTGGCGAGCTCTTCGAATTGCATTCTCGCAACCCAAAACGCGTGCGCCTGGACCACAATTCTCCTTTCCTCGAAAATTTTCTGGTGGACGCCGACGATTTCTGGAATTCCAGAGCGGAAGGCTCGGTCAGCTCCGGAAATTGGATCGAACGCGATAAGACCGGCCGCGATATTCCGCTCGAAGCCTTCGCTCTGTCCCTTGATAAAAGGAAAATCCTGATCCTGCGCAATCTTTCCGCGCACTTTGCCGAACAACAGCAATGGTTTCAAACTGCCCGCGATTCCCTGCTGGCCCACGAACAGCTCCTCAGGGAAATCCAAAAGAAAGAGATTCTGTTGCATTGCATCGTTCACGATCTTTCGCAACCTCTTACCGCCATCAGTGGCTGTTTTAATTTGCTAGGTCTCGAAAATTTGCCTCCCCCGGCTGGAAAATATGTGGAAGCGGGCCAGCGTGAATCTCAACGCCAGGAATTGATGATCCGCGGCATCCTCTCCGCGTTTTCCGGCGACCTTATCGCGCAGCAATCTTCGGACAAGAGCAGCGCGCCGGCTCCGGATCTGGCCGCTTGCGCGCAACAAGCCATCGAGGAATTTTCTTCTGCGTTCAAAGATAAAGGCGTCAACCTGCGCTTCGCGCCTCCGTCAAACACTTCATCGGACTGGCCTGTAGTCGGCGACGCACCGCGCCTGGATCGAATCTTCGGCAACTTGCTCGAGAATACTCTGCGTTACAGTCCTCCGAATTCCACAGTCACCATCGGCGTGGAAGAGCAAGGCGAAAGCGTTCTCGCTTTCGTGGATGACGAAGGCCCAGGCCTGCCTCCCGATTTGCCGCCGTCCCAAATCTTCTCCCTTTTCTCAAAAGGTAAAAACCAACCCGGCAAAGCAGGCCTGGGCCTCTATTTCTGCAAAATAACAGTAGAACGCTGGCGCGGAACGATCGGCGCGGAAACGCGCGCGCAAGGCGGCTCGCGCTTTTGGTTTCGGCTCCCGCGCGCGAGCGCGAAATCACTTGAACAAACAGCCGGAGACGAACACGAAGATCGCGCCACGAATGTTGCGTCGCCGCCAACTGCTCGCCGCCGCCCGCCGGCAAAAACTCTGCGCATTCTGGTCACCGAAGACACCGAAATAAATCGCGAGCTGGTCAGCGAACTGCTCACCAAGCGCGGCCACTCGGTCATAACTGCTGCGGACGGAATCGAAGCTCTCGCTGCGCTTGAACGTAATTCATTCGACGTGGTCCTGATGGATGAGGAAATGCCGCGTATGAACGGCCTGGACACCACGCGCGCCATTCGCAAAATGGAAACTTCTACTGGACGCCACCTTCGCGTCGTCGGCTTCACCGGAAACGCAACGGACGAAGACGCGCGTCGCTGTCTCAACGCGGGCATGGACGCATTCCTAGCCAAGCCCGTTCCGATGGACAAACTGTATCAAGCCGTCGAATCGCAGACGGAAGCATTGCCAGAGGTCAGTCCAATGGAATCCGTTCCTGACACCCCGGTTCCTACGAGCAACATACCGCCGATAGCAGAAGACGACAGCGTCGCTGCGCACCTGCATCGCGCCACCGGAGGAAACAAAAAACTCCAGCGCTCCCTGATCAAAACTTTTCTGGCAGACGCGCCTAAAACTCTTTCTCGAATTCGCCGCGCCATTGCCAAGAAAGACGCACAGAAACTCGCCGGCGCCGCGCATGCCCTAAAAGGATCCATCGCAATCTTCGGCGCCGCGAAGGCAGTTTCGATGGCTCGCGGTCTGGAAGCTATGGGACGTTCCGGTCATTTGTTCAACGCCGGCCCCCAGTTCCGCGCGCTCGAGTCCGAATTCGCGCGCATCAAGCCGGAACTTCTCGGGATTTTTCCATCGCCAAAGCCCAAATCGAAGACCACGCGAAGAGCAAAATCCCGGCCTGCTGGCTAGCTAGGCCGTACGTCAACTCCGCCGCATGCTGACTAACCCGGCATAGTCTTCGCGCCCGAACTTGCCCGCTACCGCCTCGAGCGCCATACTTCAGTATATGGTTCTTGTTTCACAGTTCCACTACGGACTGACGCGCGCAATTTCTATTGCAGTGCTCGCGCTTTTCGCATTTTGCCCCGCTCTGCGCGCCGACGACCTAAAACTAAAAGACGGTACAACCATAAGCGGCACCATCGTTGGATTTGAAGAAAATTCGTTCAAAGTGAAAACAAGCTATGGCTTCGCTGAAGTGCAGAAAGACCAAGTCGTGTCGATCGTGATTTCTGCCGGCGCAAAAAAGAAAGAATCAGAGAAGAAATCCGAGCCCGCATCCGACGCATCAGCCGCCACGGACGCTTCCGCAACCAAACCCTCGAAGCCAGCGCCGACTGTGGCGAACAATTCAGCGGCCCCCACAAGTTCCGCTGCGCTGTCCAGCTCAAGCGCGCCAACCCCGGATTCAAAAGCCACGAACAAGCCCGCCACAGCGAGTGTTCCGCCGCCGACTCCCCCAGCGCCAGCGCAACCTGCGGCGCCCGAACCTATGCGCGAGGAAGTAAACGGCAACAGCTACGTCAACGACACCTACGGTTTTCGCATGTACAAGCCGCCCGCGTGGAAAGTGATTGAGGGCGCGCGCACACTTTTGCCCGGCTCAATCACCGCGATGGGAACGGATGACCAAACCACCTATCTTTTGATCGGCCAGCAGAGCGGCGCATCACAATCGGTTGCCACCGATATGGATGCCACGGACCGCCGCCTCCGCGAAATTATGGAAAACTTCCGTCCCTTGGACGAAAAACACCTCACCATCTCTGGGGCCCCGGCAGTCGAACGCCATTTTCGCGGAAGTATTGAACAGCGCGATTGGTCCGGCGTGGTCGTCTATATTCCCCATGACTCGCACCTTTACACGATTTTCGGAATGACCATCGCCGATACCGACCTCGTTCAGATTCAAGAAAACGTCATCGCGCGGGCTATCTCCAGCCTTCAATTCACCAAATGAACAAAGATATCGGGCGCTTGCAACCAACCCTTGAGCATGCGTAACTAATCTTCTTGTGCCGCTGAAAATATCCATCCTGGCCACAGCAATTGTTCTGGTGATTTTTGCCGCCGCAGAAGCCCACCTAGCAAAAGTCCGGGAGAAGCCTAGCGATGCTACGCCTCCCGTTTTCTACCGCGACGTTCTCCCGATTCTTCAGCAACACTGCCAGAGCTGCCACCGCAGCGGCGAGATTGCGCCGATGCCGCTGGTTACCTATGGCGATGTCCGCTCGCGCGCGCAAGAAATTGCAATCACGGTCGCCGAAAGAAAAATGCCGCCGTGGTTCGCCGATGTGCGCTTCGGACATTTCTCAAATGATCCGTCGCTAACCGAGGCCGAAATTCAAAAGATAGTGGCGTGGTCCGACGCGGATGCCCCGGCAGGAGATCCCCAGGAGGCGCCGCCTCCGCGCGAATGGGTGCCGGGATGGAATATTTCGCAGCCTGATGTAATCGTGAAAATGCCGAAGGCAGTCGCGCTTCCCGCACACGGCGATATCGAGTACACCTACGAAATCGTGCCGACAGCTTTCCGCGAAGACAAATGGATCCAAATGTCGGAAATTCGTCCGTCATCGCGCGAAAACGTGCATCACGCCGTGGTTTATATTCGTCCGCCCGATTCGAAATGGCTTCGGCATGCGCCCCTCAGCGTGCCGTTCACCGCTTCCGATATGACCGACCAGGATAGCCGCCACGGCGCGCATTGGACTGACAGCGATATTTTGCTGGTGTACGCGCCCGGGAGTTCGCCGGACAGTTGGCCCACCGGCATGGCCAAATTTGTTCCCGCTGGTTCGGATTTGGTTTTCCAAATGCATTACACCACCCATGGCCACGCAGCCAGCGATCAAAGCAGCATTGGAATCGTCTTCGCCAAGAAGCCGCCAGCGCAGCGCGTGATCACTTTGCAACTGACCAACGATCACTTTGTGATTCCGCCCGGCGCGGATAATTACCGAGTGGAAGCACGCGGCACTCTGCCCAACGAGGCTACCCTTCTCAGTTTTTTCCCGCATATGCATCTGCGCGGAAAACAATTTGACTACAACATTGTCGGCGCCAATGGCCACATCGAAACTCTTCTGCGTGTACATTATAATTTTTACTGGCAGCTCAGCTATGGGCTGGCGGAACCACGCGCGTTGAAGGCCGGCACCGTGCTGCAAGCCGTCGCGCTGTACGACAATTCACGCAACAACCTGCACAATCCCGATCCCGATGCATCCGTTCGATGGGGCGACCAAACTTACGATGAAATGATGGTGGGATTTTTCGACGTAGCGGTCCGCGCCGATCTGGATAAATGGAAATACTTTATCCGTCCCGGCGCGCAACCCGCTAAGCATTAGCGCCAGGGACTCAGAATTTTGTTACTTCGCTGAAATGGAAGTCGCGCACTTTCATTGCCGGAACCACCATCTCGAACGATTCTTCTCCGGCGGCACGCACAGCGGGACCCAGCATCTCCACATTCGAAAGCATCTCGATCACGTTTTGATTGAACCGGAAATTTCGGATTCCGCCGGCGATGCGTCCATTCTCCACCAAAAAGGTGCCATCGCGCGTCATGCCCGTAAGGATTTTTTCATAGGGGTCCACTTCCCGGATGTACCAAAGCCTGCTTACCAAAATGCCGCGCTCCGTCGACCGAACCATGTCCTCCACCGATTTGTCTCCGCCCGCGAAAACCAGATTCATGGGCGCTTCGCCGAATTCGTTTGGCAACGGCAGGCCATGACCGGTCGGCTTCGTTTTCATTTTTTTGGCGGTCGCGCGTGAGTACACCAGGTTTTTTGGAACGCCGCGGTCCACCAGCAGGATCTTCTGTCTCGGCAATCCTTCGCCGTCATACGGGGCGCCAAGTTGGAGAGGATGGTATACGTCATCCCACAACGTGATGTTCTCGCCGAAAATCTTTTTGCCCATGCGGTCGTTCAAGCACGAGCGCTTATCCAGCACCGCCGTGCCGGAAAAATCGTAAAAAAGCGAACCGATAATGTCGAGCACGGCGGACGATTCCAGAATAGCCGTGTAGTGTCCCGGCTCCAGATCGCGGGGCTTGCGCGAAGCGATCGCTTTGCTGCTGGCTCTCTCGGCCAATTCGTCCGGGTCGATGTTGCGAATGTCCGGCGAATTGGCCTTGGCCCAACCCGAAGAATTATCTTCCAGAATCGTTACAGAGAATTCAGCGTCGGTGTGCTGATGGCTGGCAAACAATCCCTCCGAATTCGCCAAAATGGATTGATGCACACCGCTGGAAAAAATCCCGGCCGCAGTCTGCTTGGTCTTCTCCGCCAGTTTGCATACACGAGTCACGGCGCGGGCGCGATCCATGGGGTTTTCCGTAGCCGTAGCCGGGAAATAGCGTATCAGCTTCTGATAGTTTTGCGGGCCTAGCATGGGCAGCAGATCGGGATTTTCGGGTTGGTGACGCGCCAGTGTCGCCGCAGCCGCCGCTACGCGTCGCAACGATTCTTCGTCCGTTTTGTTCGTCGTCGCACGCGCGGTGCGCCCATCCACCACCGCTCGAACCGAAATGGCAAGCATGTGCTCCGCCACATTTTGGTGAATCGTGTTGTTGGCGAAGCGCGTAAGCGCATCGGTGACCGAATCAATCTCAATTTCCGTCTCGTCCGCTTCGCTGAGCCCGATTACTCGGTCTGCAATCTGTTGCAGTTTCGAAAGCGTAAATCGCGCGCTGTTTTCAGCTCGTGCCGCCGAGCCCAGCGCAGTTTGCGTGTGTGCCTTGGCGCCTTTCGGGCCGCGAGCGCGCGACGATCGCGATTTTTTCTTCCCACTTTTCATTTCTAGTGTTGATTCCTACTTGGCAAACGCCACTCCCACTTTTATATTCCGAAATCTGGACGGCGACGCCCCATGCCCGGTGCCCATTGTCTGCATCGGCTGCCCTTTGCCGCAATTCGGCGTGCCCCACAAGGTCCAATGGTCGCGAGCGCATATCGCGTCACAACTATTCCAAAACTCGGTCGTGATCCCGCTGTAACTGGGATTTTTGATCATGCGGCCTTTTTTGCCGCCCTTAATTTCCCACCCAATTTCTGTTGAAAACTGAAAATGGTATCGCCGGTCATCGATGGACCACGATCGATTTGTGTCCATCAGGATTGCGTCGTCGGTGTCGGCGATCAAGTCGTCGTATTTCCAGGTCCCGGGATTCAAACTGATGTTCGTCATGCGAATGATCGGCAGCCGGTTCCAATTCTCGGTGCGCATGGTCCCGCTCGAGCGCGTTTCGCCAATGGCCGCCGCAGTTTCGCGATTGCTCAAGTACCCCGTAAATAGGCCATTTGTAATAATCGGAGTGCACTGTGCCGGCACGCCTTCATCGTCATACGCAAACGTCCCAAGCCCGGGCCCGTGTTCCAACCGCGCGTCTGCCACCACATTCACAATGTCGGACCCGTATTTCAGTTTGCGCAGTTTATCCACGGTCAGAAAGCTCATGCCCGCGAAATTCGCTTCCTGTCCAAGAACGCGGTCCAGTTCAATCGGATGCCCCACCGATTCGTGAATCTGCAAACCAAGTTGCGAACCGCCCAAAATAATCGTGCTGGTCCCCTCCGGACACTGAGCCGCAGAGTGCAGCGCGACAGCTTCTTCACCAATGCGCTGCGCATGGCCCACCAGATCAGACGACTCGATCAGCTCGTAACCTTGCAACGAATGTTGCCCGCCAAAACTATTCGGATACGACCGCTTCTGAATTTCGCTCTTGGCAAACGAAGTGGCCACAATCCCGGCGCCCGACTGCATCTTCACTTGGTGAATTACCGATCCGCTGCTGGAGACGAAAAGCTGATCGATCTTGCGGAACATCATCGACCCTTCCCCCAGCGTCACGCCTTTCACCGCAAGCATTTCTTTGTCTGCGCGCAGCAGCAAATCGATTTGGCGTTCTACCGGAATGCGGAACGGATCTTTTACGAAGGGATTTTGCCAAGTGTCCACATAAACTTCTTCGGCCGCGAGCGCAACGTCCGCATGTTTGGCAAGCGCGGAAGCCTTTGCAATGCTCACCGCTTGCGCCGCACAAGCTTGCACGCCCTCCCGCGTTAAGCGGTCGGTGGATGCAAATCCCCAAGAGCCGCTCGCAATCACGCGAATGCCGATTCCCAGCGACTCGGATTCGAGCAGCGTCCCAACTTCCCCGTTTTTTGTGGTGATTTCGCGCTGGCGAGTGTCCATCACGCGCGCGTCGGCGTATGTAGCTCCGCGAAGTTTTGCAGTTTCAATTCCCCAGGCGGCCCAATCCTGCATCATGCGCGCCACACTCGCATGCCAATTTTCTGTCGACAATTCATCCAAAGCATCTTAGGGATTGCCCAGCCGGAATACAAGCAACTCTCCGCGGGAATGTTCGTGTAGCGCCGCCATCTTGGCGGCTCTTTTGATTTGCTCAGAAGGCTAATTCTCTCGGTCCAGAATAAAATCGGGGACAGCCAGCAACGCACGCCGATATTCGGTATCAGGTAATTCGCTCAAACTAGCCTTCGCGCGGCAAACGTACTCACGCGCCAACTTCTGAGCGCGTTCCAACGCGCCAGTTTCTTTCACAAGTCTTACAATCTGTTCCGGCCGCACGCTGTGAAAATCTCGCTCTTCCAAGACTTTCGCCACCAGACGTCGTCCATCGCCATTTGAACGCAATTGCGCGTGCCCCGCGCCATCGCCATTTCCATCCGCTGAAGCCAGCGCTACAGCCTCCAATGCAAAAATCAGCGGCAGCGTCACTTTCCCTTCTTTCAAATCGCTCAGCACCGGCTTGCCCAATTTCTCCGGCGAGGCCGTGAAGTCCAGCAAATCATCCACCAGTTGAAACGCCAGCCCCGCATTTCGCCCGTATTCCGCGAGCGCATCCTCCGCCGCTTTCGGCTGCTTGCCCAAAACCGCTCCGAGTCGCGAGCATCCGCTGAAAAGACAAGCTGTTTTGCGATAAGCCAGCTCCGTCGCTTCGCTTTCGTTCAAATCGATCCGTCCCAGCCGCGTGAGCTGCAGCAGTTCGCCTTCCACCATGTTTTGCGTCAGGTCGATCAGAATATCGAGAATCGAAAAATTTCGTTCACGCAGCGCCATCTCGAACGACTGCATGTACAGCCAATCGCCCGCCAGCACGCTCATGTGATTTCCCCAGCGCGCATTCGCGCTAGGACGCCCGCGCCGCGTATCCGCTCCATCGATCACGTCGTCGTGAATCAACGTGGCGCCGTGAATCATTTCCACCACCGCGCCCAAACGAATCGCGCTCTCGCCGCGATATCCCGACGCACCCGCAGCCAGCAAAAGCAGCGCAGGACGCAGCCGCTTTCCGCCGCCGGCGCACAAATAACTGGAAATTTCGCTTACCGGCTCGATCGCCGCGCCGTTTTGCGCCGCAATTTCCCGTTCCACGAGCGCTAAATCCTCGCGGACTAACTCGAAAATCTCTTTCACCATCTGGACAGCGAATGCCATCCCGCAAATTACCTTGGCGGCGCCGGAAAGGCCGGGGCGCTGAGCTCGAAAAACCTTCTGAAATTCGCAGCCGTCGTGGCCGCGACTTCTTCTGCGGTTGAGTTTCTCACATTCGCCAACGCTTGCGCTACCTCCACGACGTTGGCCGGCTCATTTCTTTTTCCGCGCTTTCCCTGCGGCGGCAAAAACGGCGAATCCGTTTCGGTGAGCAAACGATCCATGGGCAGCTCCCGCGCCACATCCCGCAGATGCTGCATCTTCGGATAAGTCACGTTCCCGGCAAACGAAATCATGAACCCCATTTCCAGCCCGCGTTGCGCTTCCGCAAGCGTCCCGGTAAAGCAGTGCAGAATGCCGCCAAGCCCCGTCGACTTCCAGTTCTGCTCCATCAGTCCCAGACAGTCGTCCCAGGCATCGCGACAATGAATCACAATAGGCAGCTTTGCCTCGCGCGCTTGCCCAAGTTGACGCTGAAAAACCTGCTGCTGCACCTCGCGCGGCGAGTGGTGGTAGTAATAATCCAGCCCCATCTCGCCCCACGCAATCACGCGCGGATGCTTCGCCAATTCATCCAGCCGCGCAAAATGTTCTTCCGTAGCCAGCTGCGCCTCATGCGGATGAATTCCAATCGTCGCGTAAATCCAGTCGTACTCTTCTGCAAACGGAATCGCCGCATTCAGCCGCTCCGGCCCGGTCCCGCTTCCAATAGCCAGCAGCGTCTCAATCCCCGCAGCTCGTGCACGCCCAAGCATCGCCGCCCGATCTTCATCAAATTGCGGAAACTCCAAATGCGCGTGTGAGTCAATAATTTCCAAAGTATGTCCCATTCAGAAGTTCAACAAATAACAAGGCTGGCCTCCCGACAGAGGCCGATTCGTGGCCGACCAGGGACCTGCTTTGCAGCCATCTACTCACTAAATTCGCTGACGCCAAAAGACTCGCCGGGTTTCCGTATTTGTAGCGGCAGCCCTCAGGCCGGCCGATTTTTGTCAGGTGCTTACTCGCTTCTTCTTATTCTTGTAGTTCTAGCATTAGGTCACCGCGCACGAAAATTGGACTGCCCATTGTGGGTTGCGGCTTTAACCGCGACATAAAAAACTGCGCGAAGCGCCTACCTTTGCACAGATTCACCAGCAGCAACTGTTCTTCGCTCCGTTTCCATCTTCTATGGCGGAACGCAATCCGTCATTTCACCTTCGCGCCCGCTGGAATTTCCTCCGCAAACGTGCACAACACCGCCTTCCCATCCGGCCCCGCCGACGCCGCCAGCAGCATCCCATTCGACTCCACCCCGCGCATCTTTCGCGGAGCCAAATTCGTCACCACCACAACTTTGCGCCCCACCAACTCTTCCGGAGCATACGATGGCGCGATCCCCGCCAACACCTGCCGCACCTCGTCGCCAATATCCACCATCACCTTCAAAAGTTTGTCGGCACCGGCGACTTTCTCTGCCGACTTCACCAGGCCCACGCGCAACTCAATTTTTGCGAAATCCTCAATCCCGATTTTCGCCGGCGCCGCAGCAGCCGCAGGCGCTGCTCCAGCTCCCGAGGCAGCAAGTGCCGCTCCTCCCGCGGACGTTCCTGCCCCCGGCGCTCCAGCCGGAATGGCAGCGGCACCAGCCGCCGAAGTTCCAGTGCTAGCTCCTTCCGCCGGCTTTTTCGTTGTAGTCGTCGATGTCTCTGGCTGCGTGCTGTCCGGATTCCGAATTTCGTTTTCCATGGTTGCAATCCTCTCCAGTGCTTCTTTTTTGTCAATGCGCGGAAAAACCCCTTCGGGCTTTCCAATCTTCGTCCCAGATTTCAACTCTTGCCACTTCAGCTGATCGATTCTCACATCTTCAATTTTCCCCGCCTGCCCAAGCTGCTGCCAAATTTTCTGTGTAGCATCCGGAATCACCGGATGGCCCAAAACGCAGGCAATGCGCAAAACATCCGCGGCCGTGAAAAGTGTCCGTTCCAGTGCTTCACGCCTCGCAGGGTCATCCGCATAGGTCCACGGTTTTTCGGCAGCGAGAAATTTATCGCACGCAGCAACCAGTCCCCAGACCTTTTCGAGCGCTTGCGAAAAGTCGAAGCGACCGTAAAGCTTCGCAATCTCGCCGAGATTTTCGCCCTTGACGGTTTCCACCAGGTTCGCGCCCGAACCACAACTTGGCATCACGCCACCTAAATTTCGCTCGATCATCGTGAGCGTGCGATTAGCTAGGTTTCCGAGCCCATTAGCCAAATCGGCGTTGTACCGCGTAATCAACGACTCGCGCGAAAAATTCCCGTCCTGCCCGAACACAACGTCGCGCAGCAGGTAATATCGCAGAGCATCATTCCCAAGCACTTTTACGATCGGCTCGGGATAGGCCACGTTCCCCTTCGACTTGCTCATCTTTTCCTGCTCAAACAGCAGCCACCCATGCGCAATGATCTGCTTTGGCAACTCAATTCCCGCGGCCATTAAAAACGCGGGCCAATAAACCGCGTGGAATCGGATAATCTCTTTTCCCATCGCATGGATATCGGCCGGCCAGAAACGCTCGAACTCCGCGCGCTTCTGAGCATCCTCGCTTTCAAATCCGATGCCGGACAGGTAGCTGGTCAGCGCGTCATACCACACGTAAAATACATGCTCCGGATCGTCCGGCCACGGAATTCCCCACTTGATCGATTTCCGGCTAATCGAAATATCTTTCAGCCCGCCTTCAACGAAGCTCTTCACCTCGTTGAACCGGAAATCCGGATGCACAAAGTGCGGCGTGTTTTTATAAAGCTCGAGCAGCTTTTGTTGGTACGCCGAAAGCCGGAAAAAATAATTTTCCTCGGAGACAAGCTCCCCCGGCCGCCCGCAAATCTGGCAATCCGCCGGCTCCGCTGTATCGCTGACGTAGAGATTGTCGTAGATACAGTAGCGTCCCTCATATTTCGCTTGGTAAATGGCTCGTTGCGACGGCTCCAACTTCTTGTCCCGTTCCTGAGTGCGCCGTACCAGATTCTGCACCGCCCGCGCGTGTCGCAGTTCCGTCGTACGAATGAATTCCGTGTTTGTGATTCCCAGCAACTTCCACAACTCGCGGAAAATCCTTTCATTCTTGTCCACAAGCTGCTGCGGCGTAATTCCCAGCTTCTCCGCCGCGCGCTCGATGTTCACGCCATGCTCGTCGGTCCCCGTGAGGTACGCCACGTCATAACCGCACATCCGCTTGTAGCGCGCGATCACGTCGCACACAATCGTGGTGTACGCAGACCCCACGTGCGGCCGCGAATTCGCATAATAAATCGGCGTGGTCAGGTAAAACTTCGGCTGCGACATTCAGTTTTCTATTTCCTATTCTGAAATTAAAGCATGCACGACGGACTGCTCGTCACGACGGGCCGCTCGGAACGATGGGCCACCGCGCGACTTGACACGATGCCGCAACCGGAAGGGCGGGGATTCAGCCCGCCGTAAAGAGCAGCTATCACCGGGGCTTAGCCCCTGAAGGCACCCGGCAATGACGCGCACTCCAAAGCACGTCGAAATCAGGAATCCAGCTCCGCAAACTACTTGTGCGTCTCTTTCTGCTTCTGAAATTCGAACGACGCCGCCGCAATCACCTGTTTCAGCGGAATCCCCTTTTCCACTGCCAGGCGCTGGCAATCATCATATTCCGGCGTCGCATTCAGCACCGACCCATTCATTCGCGAAATTTTCATATGCACTTCGCCAAACTGCGTTTCCACGCACACCACTTCCCGGTCCAACACTTTTCGCCGCACATCATACGTCCGCACGCCAATCGTAGTCGTCTCTCGAAACACCAAATCCATCATCTTCGCGGTATGCGCGGACTCGCAGAGAATCGTCAACAGCACTCCCGGCCGGTTCTTCTTCATCTGCACAGCCGTCGAAAACACATCGAGCGCTCCCGCCGCCAGCGCCTTCTCCACAAAATACCCATAAATCTGCGGACTCATATCATCCAAATTCGTCTCAATCACACTTACCGGCGCGGCCCAATGCTCCCCGGCCTCGCTGGCGGCATTTTCCCCAATCAGTATCCGCAGCACATTGGCCTTCTCGGGAAAATCCGCGCTTCCTGCTCCATACCCCACAGCCCGCAAAGTCATCTCAGGAATCTGCGCATAGCGAGTGGAGAGCGTAGCCGCAATCGCCGCACCCGTAGGCGTCACCAGCTCCCTGGAAATACCGCTCGCGTACATCGGAGCGCCGCGCAGCAATTCCGCCGTGGCAGGGGCGGGCACCGGAAGCAGCCCATGCGCCGTCTTCACCTGCCCCCCGCCCACATCCAGCGCCGAACATGCAAACTCATCGATCCCCAGCAGTTCAAATCCCACCGCCGCTCCCACAATGTCTATAATCGAATCCACTGCGCCGACTTCATGGAAATGCACCTCTTCCAACGGCACCTTGTGAACCCTCGCTTCGGCCTCCGCCAAGCGCGTGAAAATCCGGCGCGCCCGCTCCGCAGCCCGCGGCGCAAGCCCCGCCTCATCAATTCTCCCTAAAATAACGGACAAGCCGCGATGGTGATGCCCCTCAGATGAGGCAACCTTCACATGCGTCGCAAAAATCGCCCCGCGCTTCAGTTTCTCCGCCGAAATCGACCAGCCCTCCAACCCCAGCTTGCGCAACTCCGCTTCAATCGCGCGCAGGTCCGCCCCAGCATCGACCAGCGCTCCGAGCACCATGTCGCCGCTAATCCCCGAAAAACAATCGAAATACGCGATCCGAGCAGTGTTCATATCCGCAAGCCGCGAGTCCCCGCAAATCCTTGAAAAAACGATACTAGTCTGGCCTCTCTACCCTGTCAAATCTTCGCGCCAGACCGCGCCGGCAGGTACCTTGTAGTAAAAGCTCGTGAGAGATATCATCGCGCCATGTTCGACTTCCTCGAGCCTTCCGCCAAGGACGTCAGGTTTAGCGCGCTTTAGTGAGTCGGGGCGGTCCTCGGTCTCCCGGGCTGCATAATCGCAGGGGTCTAACTAAATACGGCTGGATCGGTGGCATTTTAATCATGATATCGATTGCGGTACTCTTGTTTGTGATCGAGCGTTCACGAAGAGGGATGTTTTGACAATGTTCGAACCAATTGAGCGGTCTGAAGATGACATCAGATTTACACCTCTTTGGTACATCTCCGGCGCGCTAATACTGGCTGCTGGCATCACGCTGTTTTTCACCAGTCATCGAGCTGTTGCGGATATTCTCAACATAGCAGGATGTCTGGTATTAATTTTTGCGGGCTTACGGACGAAGCAGGAAACGACGAAGCCGCTGACGCTAGGATTGACCTCTCCCCGCAAGAAAACGACTTTTCCGTGATTATTTGTAAATCGTATTTGCCCGAGCCCTCGAAGCTTCTTCTCGTTTTTACTCGCGAAATCCTTCGCGCCTCTCTGGTAGCGGTACGCACACACATCACCCACACGCGACTCCTTGAATTTCGGCTAACGACGTGCTACCGTCCAGCGTGATAAAAATTAGTGCATTGCTGATAGAGTTCGGCGACGCCGCAGAATTGCCCTCCCCCTTCGGCACTAAATCTAAATCTCACGGCCACTTTTCGCGCTTGCCAACCGACAAGTTAAATCGCCCAAAAAATCAATTCTGCCCCGCACGCAAGACCGCATTGGTTTTTCGAAGGGCCACGCATGTATAAAGTCCTCGAAAATCGGATCCGCAAAGCGCTGAAGCACCACATCCACGAGCGCTACAAAATTGACGTCCCGGTCGCGCTCGCCCGCCCTCCTCAGCTCTCGATGGGAGAAGTAGCCTCCCCGCTCTGCTTCGAACTCGCCAAGCAGATGAAAAAGCCGCCTCGCGTCCTGGCGCAGGAAATTGCAAACTCGCTGAAGCCTATCGAAGGAGTAGCGCGCATCGAAGTGGCCGGCGCAGGCTACCTGAATTTATTTTTAGACCGCGCCCAATTTTTTCGCGACGCATTGGAAGAAGCAGGGCACGAAGCCAGCGCTCCCCCCGCGAACGCAGGGAAAACGGTCGTCGAGCACACCAGCATCAATCCCAATAAAGCCGCGCACATCGGCCACGTTCGCAATGCGGTCTTGGGCGACACCTTCGCGCGACTCTTGCGCTACACCGGCCGCCTGGTTGAAGTCCAAAATTATATCGACAACACCGGCGTGCAGGTTGCTGACGTAGTCCTCGGCTTCATCCACCTCGAAAAAAAATCACTCGCTGACGTAAAAGCTCTGGCCGCCGCGCCCAAATTCGACTACGTCTGCTGGGACCTCTACACCCGCGTCACGCAATGGCTCGCTGAAGACAAGTCGCGCCTCGAACTCCGCAACCAAACCTTGAAAGAAATCGAAGAGGGCCATGGCGAGGCCGCGAAAATGGGCCAAGTGGTAGCAACCGCAATCGTGCACTGCCACCTGCGCACCCTGGACCGGCTCGGCATCGATTACGACTTGCTCTCCCAGGAAAGCGAAATCCTGCACCTGAAATTCTGGGACGCCGCTTTCAAGATGCTGAAGGAGCGCAACGCCATACAGCTTGCCACCTCAGGAAAAAATGCGGGCTGCTGGGTGATGCAGCTTCCAGCCGAGTGCGAAGCCGCTGGCGCAGAAACGAAAGCTGCCACAGAAAATACCGAATCAGCGCCGGAAGAACCGCCGGAAGAAGCCGAAGCGAAAATTATCGTGCGTTCCACCGGCACGGTCACTTACGTTGGCAAAGACATCGCGCATCACCTTTGGAAGTTCGGCCTGCTCGACCGCGATTTTCATTACCAGCGTTTCCACAAACGTCCCCACGGCCACGAAGCCTGGATTACCTCCAGCGACCGCGACGACCCCGGCGCTCCCACCTTCGGGCACGCGCACGATGTGTTCAACGTGATCGATTCGCGCCAAGCCTACCCACAGCAAGTGGTGGTCGCCGGGTTGCGCGCCCTCGGATACAACGAAGAGGCCGACCGCCTGAAACATTTTGCTTACAACGTCGTCGCCCTCACCGCCCGCTGCGCCCAGGAAATGGGCTACGAAATTCCGCCCGAAGACGCGAACAAGCCCTACGTGGAAGTCAGCGGCCGCAAAGGCCAAGGCGTCAAAGCCGACGACTTGCTCGACCGCCTCGAACTAAGCGCGCGAGCCGAAGTGGATTCGCGCCATCCCGAATCATCCGAATCCGAGCGGGCTGCGATTGGCCACGCCATCGCCATCGGCGCATTGCGATACTTTCTGCTGCGCTTCACACGCTCCACGGTAATCGCATTTGATTTTGAGGATGCGCTCAGCTTCGAAGGCGAGACCGGCCCCTACGTGCAGTACGCCGTTGTCCGCGTAAACGGAATTTTGCGCAAAGGCGCGGAACAAGACCCCGCTGTTAGCGCGGAAAATTCGGTAAATATGGAGAAGTTGAAAAGCGGCGCGCTGGGTGTTTCGCGTTTTCTAGCCGGGCCGGAAGGCGATTCGCTGTGGGATATCGTGTTACTGGCAGGTTCGCTCGACGCGCGCGTTGACCAAGCCGTCTCCGCGCAAGAGCCCGCATTTCTCGCGCGTTTTGCTTTCGAACTCGCGCAAGCTTTCAACGTCTTCTACCACAAGCACCACATCCTCTCGGAGAAAGACCCGGAAAAACGTGCCTTCCTCCTGCTGCTCACCACGCTGGTGCGCGAGCAACTAGTCACCACGCTCCGCATCATGGGCATCACCGCTCCGGAGAAAATGTAGAATCCCTCATGCCAGGGACAAGGAATATCCCCCAACGGTGGTCGGTATTGGCATCGTTTTCTTCCCCGCCAGCCTTGCGATTCTGGCAATCCTGTTTTCTCCGTTCGCCAGACCGACATCATCTACTACGGATTTGACCTCGCGTCTCACCTAGCCCAGGAGTTTCATACCTCTCGCCCCGAACGGGTCGCTACAAGAAGCGCGAAAATCTCGTTTTGGCGCAAACTCGCAAGCGAATCAAGTGCTCCTACAACTTCAGCGCGAAATCAACGATGGAGCGGATCGCGACACCGGTCGGCCCCTTCGCCAGCCATGGACGGCCTTCGTCAATCCAGCACGTCGCGGCGATGTCGAGATGTATCCACGGCGTGTCTTCGGCAAATTCTTTGATGAACCAAGCAGCGGTGATTGCGCCGCCGCCTTTGCCGCTGCCGGTGTTGCGAATGTCCGCGATGTTGCTCTTGATCATTTCCTGGTATTCGTCGTCCATGGGCATCGGCCACATTTTTTCGCCGACCGCCTTAGCGCTTTCCAAAAACTGATCAAGGTATTCGCGCGGCGTGCCAAACGCCCCCACGTGCACGTTGGCCAGTGCCACCTGGATGGCTCCGGTTAACGTGGCTGCGTCAATCAAATGGGTAGCGCCCAATTTGCGAGCGTAAGTAACACCGTCGGCTAGGATCAGCCGTCCCTCCGCGTCGGTGTTAATGATTTCAATCGTTTTGCCCGACATGGCCACTTGCACGTCGCCAGGTTTCTGCGCGCGCCCGCCCGGCATATTTTCGGTGGCGGGAATCACCGCGATCACCGGCACGCCAGGTTTCAACGCCGCGATCGCCCGCATGGCGCCGAGCATGGTCGCGCCGCCGCCCATGTCGTATTTCATCTTTTCCATGTTGTCAGCCGGCTTAATCGAGATGCCTCCGGTATCAAATGTGACGGCCTTGCCCACAAGTCCGAGCACCGGTCCTCCCGGGCGAACATTCTCCGGCGTGTAGCGCAGAACGATCACGCGCGGGGGTTCCACGCTGCCCTGGGCTACACCGATCAGCGCCCCCATTTTCAACTCAGAAATTTTGCGCTCGTCGAGGATTTCCACCGCCAGTCCAGCCTCTTTGGCCATGGCCTCGGCTCGCGCTGCCAGCATGCGGGGAGTAAGCCGGTTGGACGGCTCGTTAATCAGGTCGCGCGCAAAATTCGCCGATTCGGCGATCACGCGGCCCTGTTCGATTGCAGAGGTCAGGTTCGCGCCCAGGCCTTCGTCAAAATTCGCCAGCGAGACAGATTGAATTTCGCGATTCGGCTTCTTTTCCGTGTGGTATTTGTTGGACTCGAAATCGGCGGTGATCAAGCCTTCCACCACCGCTTGCGCTGCATTCGGCCCGCGCTCTCCCTCTTGAGTGACGAATACGAATTTCTTCACCCCGCGCGATTTCAGATAGCGCAGCGCGGTTCCTGCGATTTTCCGCAAATCGGTGGTGCTAAATTTCGCCCGCTTCCCGGCACCGATCAGAAGCAGCCGTTGCGCGCCTAGACCGGTGGGAAAATGCATGAAAACAATCTCATTGGGCTTGCCCGTCAATTCCCCGCTTTCCACCAGCGAGGCCAACTGGCCATTCATGGAGTGGTTTATCTCGCCGACTACTCCGTCGAGCTTATTTTCCTGGTCGAAAACGTAAGTGACAATGGCATCGGTGGAAATAGAAGAAAACTTCTGCCTTTCCAGTTGGATCTGCATGTTCCCCTTTCGAATTTATCGCCGTCGCGAGCGGAAAATCGCTTCGCTGGCTTCTCGTTTGGCTTCTTTTTGACGTTCGGATTCGCGGCGGTCGTGGAATTTCTTTCCTTTGGCCACGGCCAGCTCGCATTTTGCAATGCCGTCGCGAAAGTAAATCTTGGTCGGAACTACGGTCATGCCTTTTTGTTGCGTTTGAACCAACAGTTTTGCAATCTCGCGCCGCTTCATCAACAATTTTCGCTTGCGAAGAGGATCGTGATTGCGAAAGCCTCCCGGAAGATACTCGGGAATGTGACAGTTTACCAGCCAAGCCTCGCCGCCCCGAATTTCGGCGTACGCGTCGCGCAAGGCGCCTTTCCCCTCGCGAAGTGTCTTTACCTCCGTGCCGACGAGCACCAATCCCGCCTCCAGACTGTCGAGCAAATGATAGTTGTAGGAAGCGGCGCGATTCTGCGCAACAATTTTCATGCCCTCGTGTTGAGATTTATTGGCGTTCGATCTCATGTTCTCCATGATAGCCGCCGTACACAATGCGCCGCAAGTCGCAGATTTGAACCGATTTCGCAAGGCAGCGGACAATATTCATTTTCCAGTAACCCGAAATCCGTACTTAGTTCGTCTAATGTAACGTTAAGTAGCACAACGCGGACGTTTCCTTGCTGCATCATAGGGCGGGTGTTAAACTTCTCAAGGTTTCAACAATCCCGCGCTGGGGGGCTTTTTTGCATCGATTAGGTAGGTTGGCAGTTTTCTTCGCCGTGGCTGCTTTATTGGCCGGCTGCCCGAAGTCGAGTAGTGAATACTCTGCCGGCCGCAAGGCCGAGGACATCCAGGATTACGATACCGCGCTGGTTCACTACGAAAGAGCGCGTCGGGACGATCCTACAAATGCCGAGTATAAGCTGCGCGCCGAGCGCATGCGCTACGAGTCCGCGATATACCACATAAAACAGGGACAGCTGGCGATTAAGAAGGGCGACCTCCAACTGGCGTTAGGCGAATTCCAGAAAGCGCAACTAATCGATCCCTCCAATGCAGCGGCAGACCAAGAAGTAAAGAAAACGATGGATCTGATTGCGCAAGAGGCCGCCGGAACAACGCCGCCAGTCAATCCTGCTCCCAAAGATGACGACGAGCTACTTTCCGCGCCTCCCGCGCTGAAGCCGCTTTCGCGCGAGCCAATCAATTTGAAGATGACCAATGATGCGCGCGTGGTTTTCGAAACCATCGCGAAACTTGCGGGCTTGAGCGTTATATTCGATCCGGATTTTACCGGTAAGCGCATTACCGCGGAACTGCCAAACGTCACCCTGGAACAAGCGTTGGATGCCGTGTCGCTGGCAAGCAAAGCGTTCTGGAAGCCGGTTACCCCCAGCGTGATTTTCGTGGCGCCAGATCAGCCGCAAAAACGCAAAGACCTGGAAGATGAAGAAGTGCGCACGTTTTACGTATCGAACACCATTACCGCCCAGGATCTGACCGAGATCGTCAACGGTCTGCGTCAGCTTCTTGATCTGCACCGTTTACAGCAGGTGAACGCGCAAAACGCGATCGTGATTCGCGACACTCCCGATAAACTCGCCCTGGCCGCAAAAATTATTCGCGATGTCGACAAGTCGAAGCCCGAAGTCCTGATTCATATTCAGGTGCTCACGGCGAGCGTGGACCGCTTGCGAGACCTTGGAATTCTTCCGGGCCAAAGCGTTTCAGTTGCATTCACCCCACGCACAAGTCTCCAACCAAATTCAACAACTACAACGACTAGTACGGCGACCACTACAACCACGACCAGCACCACGAGCACGACCACAACAACCGGGACTCAAGTTACTTTGAATAACTTGAAACATCTCGGAACCGTGGATTGGGCCATTACGCTGCCGGGCGCGCAAGCCAATGCAATTTTGACTGATACAGAGACCAGAATCGTCCAGGATCCGGAAGTGCGCGTCACGGATGGGCAAAAGGCTACCTTGAAAATCGGGGAACGCGTTCCAGTAGCAACGGGAAGCTTTCAGGCTGGAGTGGGCGTGGGCGTAACGGGATCGGCAGGCGTGGTGAACCCTCTGGTCAACACGCAATTCCAATATATTGATGTGGGCGTGAACATCGACGTGACTCCGCGCGTGCATCCGGATGGCGATGTCAGCATGAAGCTCACTGTGGACGTGTCGCAAATCGTGGGTACCAGCAGTATTGGCGGCATCAACCAGCCAGTCATCGGCCAGAAAAAAGTGGAACATGACATTCGATTGAAAGAAGGCGAGACCAGCATATTGGGCGGGTTGATCGAGCGCACGAACACAAAAATAATAAACGGCATACCCGGGCTTGGCGAAATTCCCGCGTTGCGCTACTTATTTTCAGACAACAGCCACGAAATCGAAGAGGACGAAACTCTAATCGTGCTTACTCCACACCTCGTTCGGTTCCCAACATTTTCCGCCGCCAACCTGCGTTCGATGGCGGCCGGCACGGATTCGAATGTTCGCGTTTATCGGGAAGATTCCGAAGTACTGCCTGACGCTACGATCGCGACCCCGCTGGCTGCTGCTTCGAGTCCTCCACCGGGTGCCGCTCCGGCAGCTTCGCCGTCGATGGTGCCCACTTCGACGTCACCCCAACAGGTGGGGAACGCAGCCGCACAGCTTCACTTTGAGCCGACTTCGACAACCATGAAAGTGGGCGACACCACAACACTCGGCCTGGCGGTTTCCAATGTGACCGATCTCTACTCCATTCCGCTTCTGGTGCATTACAACCCCGCGGTAATACAGGTAGAAGAAGTGCGCAATGGAGGATTCCTCTCCGGCGGAACGCAGGAGATTGCTATCGTGCAGCGAATTGATGCACAGCGCGGCGAGATCGTGGTGTCTGCCACGCGGCAGCCGAACACGCCGGGCATCAATGGCACGGGAACTCTGCTTGGTTTCGTGATTAAGGCGGTTGCTCCAGGCAATGCATCGCTGCAGATTTTGCAGGTAAACGCGCATGACTCGCAGCAGCGGACCATCCCGATGGTGTCCGGAGAAGCCACGATTCGGGTGCAGTGATGGAATGGAGCACGATTCTTCGCAGTCAAACGATTCTCTGTAGTCAAATGTTTCGAAAGCCTCTGCGCTCACGTTTGTCCCTACCCGGAACCCTTCGCCGTTCGCGCATCGTCGATGGCGGCATGACTCTGCTTGAGCTGATCCTTGCCTGCGCGATTCTTATGGTTCTGGCCACCGCTGTGGTTCCGCTAGCGCGTGTTACCGTGAAGCGCCACAAAGAAGATTTGCTTCGCTACGACTTGCGCCAAATGCGTGACGCTATCGACCGTTTCAAGGACGCTTCAGACAAAGGCCAAATTCAAGTGCAGGCCGGCACGGAAGGATACCCGCCGGATTTGCAAACGCTCGTTCACGGCGTGCCATTAACCGGCGTGGTGGGCAAAAATATTCATTTTCTGCGCAAGATTCCGATGGATCCCATGACCGGAACCGCCGACTGGGGAATGCGGTCCGTTCAGGACGACACCGACTCGACGTCCTGGGGCGGCCAGGATGTATTTGACGTATTCTCGAAGTCCTCTGGAACGGCACTGAACGGCACAAAATACTCACAATGGTGAGTGGAAGCTGGAGTTGATGAAATGACACCGCGAAATAATTTCAAGGCGAGAAAAGTTGCAAGGGCCAGCGGATCTGCTCAGCGCGGATTCACGCTCATCGAGCTCATGTGCGTGATCGCAATTATTTTGATCCTGGCGACCATCAGCGCGGGCCACTATGAGAAATCGGTGGTACGCGCCAAAGAAACGACTTTGCACACGGACCTGAAAGTGATGCGCGATGCCATACAGCACTACACCGAAGATAAGGAAGCCGCGCCCTCTTCACTCGACGATCTCGTTTCCGCGCACTACATTCAACAGATTCCGAACGACCCTATGACCAACGCAAAGGATTGGGTCACGGTCTCGGAAGATTTCGACGTCAGTCCGGAGCAAAGCTCGTCCGGCATCACCGACGTGCATTCGGCATCAGACGCAGTTTCTCCATTCGAAAACGACCCCTACAGTTCCTGGTAGCCCGCAACCCGGCGTGAATGGATCTGGAATCCTGGCTCATTAGTGTGGAGTCCACGCAGCGATGGTCGAGCCCCCACGCCACCTCCCAGAATCACCAGATCAAATTCTTCCGCCGTCTTCCTACGTCCCGGCCCAGAAGTGCTGTTTGTACCCTTTTATGCGGATTTCCCTTTCCGAGCGACAGGTTCACTCTTGGCCTTCATTGATTTCATGAGCGCGGCAGAGGATGCTCCTTCCAGCGACAGTCCATAGCCAACTTCCCGCACGATGCGCTCCTTCAACGGTTGAATAAAGTGGATGCGGGTGTTGCGGCGCGTTACTTCCGGAGCCTTCAAATACAACTCCGCCAATTCCCGCGCCCTACTGAGCGCTTTGCCGTTCGGCACAACTTCGGCAACCACTCCCCATTGATATGCCGTACCTGCCGTTAACGGCTGCGGATTCAGCAGGAATGCCTCCGCTCTTCCGGCTCCGGCGCGGTAACTCCACGTCGTAAAGATGCCGTCACCGGGCGCAACGCCCGCGGCGAAATGCGCTACATCCTGGAATGTCGCACCCTCCCCCGCCACAATGACACTGGCAAGTAGCGCGTAGTCTGAGTGCACATGGGCGCGTCCCTCGATCGCCGCGATGAACGGCACGCGGATGTTGGCTATGTTTTCCAACACCTGAGTACCTTCGTCGTGGATCTGGCTCCAAACGCCTGGGTCGGCGACGTCGCCAAACGAAGTCCAGTCGACATCCGTAATGAACTCCCCGCCTGCGCCGGTCAGGATTACGATCTTGTTCGCTCGATCCTGTCCGATGCGGTAGAAGGCTTCCACAAACTCCGTGTGAGCTTGCGCGTTCATAGTGAACGGGCCGCCGTTGCTGTGGAATTCAGCAAGCAGCACACCGTTGGCATCTCGCCTCAGCTTTAGGTTGTGATAGGCAGCGAAATAGTCATTTTGAAGTTGCATCGTATTCTCCTCTCTAAACTTCGTGTTGGGCGTAATGAAAGACGAAGCGTTCGTTGTTCGCGTGGTGAAGTTTTGCGCAATATGGGACGGCGCGGCGTGCGGCCACATGAACGCAAAACTGCCGTGGGAATTCCCTTCTGGCGGTCCACAATTTCATGTCCAGCTTCTCCCAATCTTCGCGGGTTTCTACTTTGTCGATCCCGGCGAAAAACTTTTTTTGGAGTTCGGCAACGGGAGCCACATTCCGCATGATTTTGCGTTTTTTTCCATGAGCCACTTTATACCGGGAAAACAACATAATCGTCGCTTTCCAGAGGCAAGCATATCGCACGCTTTCTCGATCCGGCGCCTGCGCGTTTCCGGTTGCTTGGCTGAGCTTATTGAGAAAATCCAGTCCCGGCGCGCCATTGGTGTGATGCCCTCCCACCCTGCCTGCGCCAGTGGGGCGGCTGCGAGGGCTTTGCCTAGATCCATTGGCACCCTGATCTCCGGTTCTTTTCCGGCCCGCGCAATCTCCACCGTTACCGTGTCTAGAGCATCTGCGCCTGCGGCATCGCGCATGGTTTTGTTAACCCTGAGCCAGTGACTTCCTTTGCCGTTCGGTTCGAGAGCGGCTCGAAAAGGGAAACCATTGATAGTTCCCTCCACCATTGTCATATTTCGTGATGGAAGCTTGGCACTCGCGTTCTTGGGCAGAGTTAGAAGGGTCCGGGTTCCATTCTTTTCGGTTGCCTCAGGCCGAACCAACTTGGCACTGAAGCGAATCGTTGACTTGGTTTCCTGCAGCTTAGGCAGTTTCATATAAAATGGATCCACAGCTAGCTTCGGAGGTTGACGATGCTGCCGCCGTCGGCCCCGACCGCGATCGCCTTGCAGCCGTTGCCGGTGATCGCCCGAGCGACGCGTTCGGCGCCTTCTCGGTCGGAGGAATAGTTCACCGCCACGCGTGCGCCAGCAGCACCCAACGTCGTTGCAATTCCAGCGCCTATGCCTTTGGACGCGCCCGTCACTATTGCCACTTTATTGGACCGTCTGCTCGTATTCACCATTGTTCGACTCCGGTACGCCGAAGGTCCATCGCTGTGAATTGCGCCGCGCGCGCATGAAAATCTCGATTCACACTCCTTATGCTAAAGAGCGTTTACGCAACGAGTCAATATTCAATTTTGCGTCCTGAAGGAATCATCGGCAACCCGGAAGTGATTCCGGGGTATCTCGGGGAGGTAACGCTGCATCATGGCTCGCCTGTGCGAATGGGATAATCGGGGCCGAGCCGCCATCCGACTGACAAACGCCACCCGAGCGATGGCCAGCTCGGAGTGCGAGTGTCAATTTGAGCTTGGGATTCACACGCTACTCATCCTGGAAGTACCGACCGACGCTATATATCGCCAGGGGTTGATAGACTCGGCGGCACGAGCGTCGTACCGCGCCCGGCGTCCGCTCTATGGGCCTACGGGATTTCCCCGAGTTGTCCGCGCATCAAAGCGTGAGAGAATTTACGGGTCGCTCGCGGAGGCTTCCATGATCAGAGACCTCGTCACTCGATGGCCGGTTGTAAAGCAAATCCTGAATCGCGCTGACGGCACGGGTGTGGAAGCGATGAGCGAGCGGACGCTGCACATGCGTCCGAAGAACGATGGCGCGGAAGTGGCGCACTCGGTTTGCCCGTACTGCGCCGTGGGTTGCGGCCAGCTGGTTTTTCACCGAGGCAACAAGCTCATTTCAATCGAAGGCAATCCTGCGTCACCACTCTCGCGCGGGCGACTATGCCCGAAAGGCTCGGACAGTTTTGAATTGACCACGCATTCCAAGCGGCTCACAAAAGTGAAGTACCGTCGGCCGTTTGGGACCGAATGGGAAGAACTGGAACTCGAAAAGGCGATGGACATGATCGCCGACCGCCTGTGGGAAAGCCGGAACGAAAGTTTCGTCGAGAAACAGGATGGCCAGAGCCTGATGCAGAACAAGACTGTCGCCCATTTGGGCGGTGCGACGCTCGACAACGAAGAAAATTACCTGATTAAAAAGCTCTTCACCGCCGGCCTCGGTATGGTGTGCATCAGCAATCAGGCCAGAATATGACACAGCTCGACAGTGCCCGGTCTGGGCACCACCTACGGAAGGGGCGGAGCAACCACGGCGCCGAGCGACCTGCTGAACTCGGACGTGATCCTGATTATGGGATCGAACATGGCCGAGAATCATCCCGTCGGATTCCAGTGGGTGATGGAAGCCAAAGAGAAAAAGGGCGCGCACCTGATTCACGTGGACCCGCGCTTCAGCCGCACATCCGCCGTCGCGAACACCTGGGTTCCGCTGCGCGCGGGCTCCGACATTCTGTTCCTGGGCGGCATGATCAATCACATTCTGCAGAACGAATTGGACTTCCGCGAATACGTCATCCATTACACAAATGCGTCGGTGATTATTCCTGAATCCTTTAAGGACACGGAAGAGCTTGGCGGGATCTTTTCGGGTTGGGATCCAGAGAAGAAGCAGTACGACACGAGGTCATGGCTCTATCAAGGCGTTCAAATCCCGAGCGATTCGGGCGATCAAAACCCGAACGGACAATCCGGCGGCCACTCGCAACATGGCGTTGACTCCAGCACCGACCTGAGCACGTACGAACAGGATTTGACGCTACAGCATCCGCGCTGTGTGTACCAGATCATGAAGCGGCACTTCGCCCGCTATACGCCGGAAATAGTGGAGCGCTACTGCGGCGTCTCCAAGGAAGCGTTTCTGAATGTCGCGAACCTGTATTGCGGCGCGTCGGGTCCCGAGAAAACTGCGGCCATGTGCTACGCGCTTGGATGGACGCAGCACTCCAGCGGCGTGCAGATCATCCGCTGCGCCGCGATTCTGCAATTGCTCTTGGGCAACATGGGACGTCCAGGCGGTGGCATCCTGGCGTTGCGCGGCCACGCCTCCATTCAGGGTTCCACGGATATACCCACACTCTTCGATTCGTTGCCGGGCTATTTGAGCATGCCGAAGTTCGGGCCTTCCTCGAAAGACCTCGCCAGCTTCATCAAGGCGAACAAGCCGCGCACCGGCTTCTGGAACAACATCGACAAATACATAGTGAGCCTGCTCAAGGCCTACTATGGCGACGCGGCCACCAAGGAAAACGATTTCGGATTCAACTGGCTGCCGCGCATCACGGGCGATCACTCCCATCAAGCCTACTGGCTGGACATGCTCGACGGAAAAATGGACGGACTCTTCGTGATCGGCCAAAATCCAGCCGTCGCCGGACCGAACTCCGGCATGGAGCGCCGTGGACTGGGGAAGCTGAAGTGGCTGGTGGTCCGCGAAATGGTGGAAACAGAGACGGCATCGTTCTGGTATGAATCGCCCGAAGTTCAACGCGGCGACCTGCGCACCGAAGACATCGAGACGGAAGTCTTTCTGATGCCGGGCGCCGGCCACGTGGAAAAAGAAGGCACGTTTACCAACACACAGCGTCTGCTGCAATGGCGCGAGAAAGCGGTGGATCCTCCCGGCGACGCGCGAAGCGAGAACTGGTTCATCTACCACTTATGGCGCCGGATCGTGGAAAAGGCAAAACTCGATCCCAGTCCGCGCAATCAAGGCCTTCTGGCGTTGACAATGAACTACACGCTCGAAGGAGATCACCGCGAACCATCGTCGCCAGAGATTCTGCAGGAAATCAACGGCTGGACGGTCGCGGATCACAAACTCCTTTCTGGATTCGGCGAACTGAAGGCCGACGGTTCGACCCTGTGCGGCGCCTGGATTTATTCCGGCGTATTCCCTTCTGCCGGCCGCAACCGGGCCAATGAACGCGAGCCAAAAGACGAATACGGCCATGGGTGGGGGTGGGCATGGCCGGCGGATCGCCGCGTTATTTACAACCGAGCTTCCGCGCGTCCGGACGGCTCGCCGTGGAGCGAGCGTAAGAAACTTGTCTGGTGGGACGAGGCTGCAAAAAAATGGACCGGCAAAGACGTTCCCGATTTCACCGCGACTAAACCCCCCAATTATGTTCCGCCGCCCGGAGCCGAAGGGGATGCCGCGCTTGCGGGCGACAAACCTTATATCCTGCACGCCGATGGTTTCGGCTGGCTTTGGGTTCCCGTTGGGCTGAATGATGGCCCGCTCCCTACGCATTACGAACCGCTTGAATCTCCGGTCTCGAATCCCCTGTATCCGCAGCGGCAGGCAAATCCGGTGGGGCTGAATCGAGCGCGGCCGGGAAACGAGTATGCCACCTCTCCCGACGCACGTTTTCCGTACGTGCTGACGACGTACCGGCTCACGGAACATCACACGGCAGGAGGTATGTCACGCACACTGTCACATCTCGCCGAATTACAACCGGAGATTTTCTGCGAAATTTCCATGGAACTGGCGAATGAATTGAAAATCGAGCACGGCGCGTGGGTAACGCTGGTCACGGCGCGAGGTGCGATTGAAGCACACGCGCTTTCCACGTCGCGAATTCGACCGCTGAAGATCGGCGACCGGCGTGTTCACCAAATCGGGGTTCCCTTTCACTGGGGTTACAATGGCTTGGTAAAAGGCGACATGGCCAACGACCTCATCGCCATTTCCGAAGAGCCCAACGTCCACATCATGGAAACCAAAGGCTTGCTCTGCAATCTGCTGGTCGGAAGACGTGCCAACAATGTGGCGAAGCTGAAGGAGTATCACTCCATCGCCGAAGGCAAAACCGCATGACGAGCCCCCTGACGAACTCCGTGGTGTACCCTGCGACGTACCACGTGACGAAGGCCGCATTCCTCACCGACGCGACTATCTGCATCGGCTGCAAGGCCTGCGAAGTTGCGTGCAAGGAGTGGAACGAAGTCCCAGACGACGGAATGATCTGGAGTGGCTTCTCGTACGACAACACGCAGGCGCTCGGCGCGTCCACCTGGCGCCACGTAATGTTCCTCGAACAACCCGCCGCGGCGGGCCCCCAGCAAGTGGATATGGAGAATCCGTTCCGGTGGATTTTCTTATCGGACGTTTGCAAACACTGTGGGAATGCAGGATGCCTGGAAGCGTGCCCGACCGGCGCGATCGTGCGGACCGATGTCGGCTCGGTGCTGGTGCAGTCCGACGTTTGTAACGGCTGCGGTTATTGCGTGGTGTCCTGCCCGTTCGGCGTAGTCGATAAACGCCACCCGGATGGCCGCGCGTTCAAATGCACATTCTGCTACGACCGGCAGAGCGCGGGCATGATTCCTGCCTGCGCGAAGGCGTGTCCCACGCAGTCGATTCGATTCGGGGAGCTCGAGGAGCTCCGCGAGGCAGGCGTCGCGCGCGTGGCAGAACTGCAAAGCCGGGGCTACGCCGATGCGCGGGTGTACGACCCGCAGGAAACAAGTGTCGGCGGAACTCATGCGATGTTCGTGATCCTGGGGCAGCCAGAGGCGTACAATTTGCCCCCGGCTCCGGAAGTTCCGACCATTTACTTGAAAAGTGCGTGGATGTCGGCGCTGATCTCCGCCCTCGTGCTCGCGGCGATCGTGTGCGCGGCGTTTCTATTTTGAGGGCCGAGTTTGCCCGTGGGATCGCAAGCGCAAGGGAACGAAAGTGGCGGCAACTGACAATCCGGGCGCGCCGAGCCGGCCGAAAGCGTCCGAAGAGCGTCTGGATGCAATTCGCAACGAGGCCAGCGCCACAGGTAAGGTCGTCACGGGTGCGGGCCGAGCTCACGCGAACGCTCCGATTCCCGGAGCGGAAGACTATTACAACCTGCCGGTCCTGAAGCCACCCACCTGGACCTGGGAAGTGCCGCTCTATTTTTTTGTTGGTGGCATTGCCGGCGTGTCGGCGGTGATCGCGTTTGTCGGCCATCTTTTTCACGCCGAGCCGCGGATGGTGCGCGTTGCGCTATGGATCCCGTTCGTGGGCGCCGGTCTATGTCCCGCGCTTCTGATTTCCGACCTCGGTAGGCCGCTTCGCTTCCTCAACATGTTGCGCGTTTTCAAATGGCGCTCGGCTATGTCCATGGGTTCCTGGATCCTCTCCGGATTCGGGGGCTTTGCCTTTCTGGCGCTCGCGACAAACGAACTCATTCTGTACGGGATTCAGAGCCCATTCCTTCCCCCATTGCGATGGCTCGGCGAGTTTGGCGGCGCGCTGACGGGGCTGCTTCTCGCAAGCTATACGGGCGTGCTGATCGGCGCGACTGCTATCCCGGTGTGGCACGAGAACCGGCGGCTGCTTCCGGCGCACTTTCTTACATCCGGTCTCGGCGGTTCGTCAGCAATTCTGGAATTGTTCGGGTTTCTTGTGCCCGCGACGCAGATCCTGGGTTTCGCGGCGGCAAGCGTTGAAACCGTGATGGGAGCCTTGTTGGAAGTACGCAAACGGCCAATCGATGCACCACTACACCATGGACGGTCAGGGTGGACCTTGCGTATTGGAGGGGTTTTGGAAGGGCCCACGGCTCTTTGGGTGCGTGTTTTTTGGGGTTCGCTCCCGACCGGACGCTTCGCCGCAGCCATTTGTTTTCTCTTAGGCGCTCTTCTTAGCCGCTATGGGTGGATCTGGGCAGGCCGTGCATCCGCTCACGATCCTCAGGCTCTGTTTCAACTTCAACGCAAAAAATGAAGCGAACAGGCGATTGTTTTCCAGCGTGTTCGGCACGTCGCGTTGGTGTCCAGAAAGGAATGCTCAACTCATTCACGGTTTGCATCCGGAGTAAGTCGTTAACCGAGCGGCTGCTATCGCTACTCCGCATTTGAAGACTGCCGTACACCAAAGTAAAAATGATAATGGTTCCGGCATCGAGGATTAAACCTTTCTCGGCAAACCGGGCAGCATGACTCGCACCGCATGTACTGATGTATGGTTAGCTCCAGGCCGCAGGAGCCACAGAGTATCGCTTTTTCGGTCCATTCGCTCTCCGGCCATACCTCAATGCGGTGATCGGCGAGCACATCATGACAATCTTTGCACGCATAGTAGACACCGCAACACTTCGTCTTAATCGCGATGATGTCGGTCGCACCGTGATAATGCTCGCAGCGTGTCTGCGAATCCAGATTGACACCACGCACATCTGAAAGGTTGGGATTCATTGGACTCCAAGCGAACAGATTACAGCACCCAGCCATGCCTCGCCGGCCATTTAAATGTAAACTGATGATCAGGAGCCAGATACGTTGCGCCGGGCTTCAATCCAACCGCATCCTAAAAAGCGTACTAGACATATACGATGCTTATCTATCTATTGGCATTTGTTGGCGGCGTCCTGACGATCTTGAGCCCGTGCATTCTTCCGGTGCTCCCGTTCGTATTTTCGCGCGCGGATCAGCCGTTTCGTCGATCCGGTTTGCCCCTGCTGATTGGTATGGCGCTTACTTTTTCGCTGGTGGCGACGGCGGCGGCATTCGGCGGACATTGGGTCGTACGTCTGAACCAGGGCGGGCGGTTCATGGCGATCGCCATATTCTTCGTTTTGGGACTAACCCTGCTTTTTCCGTCGCTTGCAGAAGCCCTGACTCGACCGCTTGTTCAGGCGGGCGCCAGACTGCAGGGTGGACCCTCGAGCGAGATCAGCGTCGGAAAATCATTTGTACTCGGGATTTCCACCGGATTACTTTGGGCCCCTTGCGCGGGTCCTATTCTGGGTCTGATCTTGACGGGAGCAGCGATTCAGGGCCCGGGGGCACGCACATCTTTCTTACTTCTCTCTTATGCACTCGGCGCCGCGACTTCTCTCGGCATTGCGCTGCTTGCAGGAAAAAAGGTGTTATCCGTCATGAAGCGCTCTCTGTCTTTTGACGTTTGGGTCCGCCGAGGACTCGGCATCGCGGTCATCATGGGTGTGATCGCCATATCGCTGGGTTGGGATACGAAACTGCTCGCCAAATATTCTTTCGTGAATACCGCAAAAGCCGAATCGCATCTGATCGGTACACTTGGTCCGGAGAAGGGTGGGCTCACCCCGACCAGCGTAGCCGATACTCAACTTACTCTTCCCGACCAGGGACCAATGCCGGATCTGAGCGGTGCAGTTGGCTGGCTCAACTCTCCGCCATTGAGCAGCAAGTCCCTGCGGGGCAAAGTCGTGGTGATCGATTTCTGGACCTACTCCTGCATCAACTGTCTGCGCGCGTTGCCCTATGTGGAAGGGTGGGCAGCGAAATACAAGGATGCCGGTCTGGTAGTCATCGGCGTGCACACGCCGGAGTTTGCGTTTGAAAAAGATCGCGCAAATGTGGAAAAGGCCGTGCGCGATTTGAAGATCACTTACCCGGTTGCTATCGACAGTGATTACAGGATCTGGCGGGCCTTCAACAATGAGTATTGGCCGGCTCACTATTTTATCGATGGCAAAGGTAGGATTCGGTATCACCACTTCGGCGAAGGCGAATACGACGAGTCCGAGCGTGTGATTCAGCAGCTTCTCAAAGAGAATGGCGCAAAGTCGCTTTCGACTGGGGTGCTTGACGTCACGGGCGCCGGTGTTGAAGCGGCTGCGGATAACAGAAACGTTGGTTCAGCTGAAACTTATATCGGATACAAGCGTGCTGAGAACTTTGCTTCGGCCGAGCCTATAGCTCGGGATTCAAGCAAGACATACAGCGCGCAGCCGCGGCTTTCGCTGAATCAGTGGGCCTTGGGCGGCGCTTGGAACGTAGGGCCCGAAAGCGCGGTACTTCAGTCTGTCCCCGGCAAGATTGTCTTTCGGTTTCATGCTCGCGATCTTCATTTGGTGCTGGGACCGTCGAAGAATGGCAAGCCGATTCGCTTCATCGTCAAGCTTGATGGAACGCCTCCTGGAGAAGATCACGGCGCCGATACTGACGCCGCCGGCGCAGGCACGGTGCAAGGGAACCGTCTGTATCAGCTTATTCGACAAAAAGGCGCGGTGGAAGATCGAACATTCGAAATTGATTTTCTCGATCCGGGCGTGGAAGCGTTTGCTTTCACGTTTGGATAAAATCGGGAAGTGAGGGGGGCCATTATGTTTTCATCGGACAAGAAGGACGATCGAAACCTCAGTTCGCCTAGCCGGCGAGTGTTCTTGATTGCTAGCGGGGTAGGGGTTGCCGGGCTTGTTTTGTCATATTTTCACAAAAGCGCGCCGGTTCATGTGGAAGCGGCGGCTGCGGAGCTTCCGAAAATGGTGAAGATCGTGGAGTTCACCGACGCAGGCCAGCGCAAAGACACGGTGACTGTTGCTCGAATTGTAAAAACCGAAGAAGAATGGCGGAAGCAACTCACGCCGGATTCCTTCGAAGTAACTCGCCTCTCCGGCACCGAACGCCCCTACACGAATGAAGATCCCAGCAATCATCAGAAAGGCGTATTCCGCTGCATTTGTTGCGACACCGCGTTGTTTAATTCCAGCACCAAATTCGAATCCGGCACGGGCTGGCCGAGTTTTTGGGCGCCTATCGCGAAAGAAAATGTCTTGGAAACCACGGACAACAGCTTGTTGATGGTGCGAACGGCTGTTTCTTGCCGGCTGTGTGACGCGCACTTGGGCCACGTGTTCGACGATGGTCCGCGTCCAACCGGCTTGCGTTACTGCATGAATTCGGTGGCAATGAGATTTTCCAAAGCATCGTAGAGATTTGTCAGCGGCTGCAGGAATTCCCTGCCCCGGCTTTTGATCAGAGGAGATAGAGCAATGAAACATTCAATGACACCGATTTTGACCGTGTTGTTCGCCGTGTTGGCGCTCTTCGTATGGACGCGCCACAATTACACGAGCGCAGCCACGGCGATTCCTGATCCCGCGGTGGACGAAACGCTCGCTGCGCAAAAAGGCCAAGAGACGGTTGCCATCGCAGGAGGATGCTTCTGGGGCATCCAGGCTGTGTTTCAGCACGTGAAAGGCGTTAGCAGCGCGACTTCCGGATATGCCGGGGGAACGGTTAAGAATCCCGACTACGAACAGGTCAGCAGCGGTGAAACGGGACACGCCGAGTCAGTTGAAATCGTGTACGACCCGTCGAAGATCACTCTGGGACAGCTCCTAAAAGTATTCTTCTCCGTTGCGCATGATCCGACAGAACTGAATCGTCAGGGTCCTGACACCGGTACGCAATATCGCTCCATCATTTTCTTTACGAGCCAGGATCAGCAGCGAATCGCCCAGGCCTACGTACAACAGCTCGATCAGGCCAAGGTTTTTTCGCGACCCATCGTGACCCAGATCGTTCCGTTCAAGGCTTTCTATCGCGCCGAAGACTACCACCAGAATTATGCCGCAGAGCATCCCAATAATCCCTACATAGCGACGTTCGACCTACCCAAGGTCAAAAATCTCCAGCAACAATTTCCTGGCCTCTATGTGGCCAAGCCCTAAGTCCCGCGCCCGTGCACACCCTCAGATTCGCGAATCTGTATGAAGATTCCGCGCGGCCTTGACGCACCTTCCTTGTGTCAGTCTGGCACCGTGGATAGATTGAACGTTGATCGTGCCACCGCTTTGCTGCCGGCCCAGACCAAAGCGGACGAGCTTTTCAAGGCCGTTGAAAGAGAAGAACTGATTCGATCCGGTGTCTCGGAGAGCCGAATCAGTCAAGACATCTACGATCTCGCCGAAAAGCCGCAACTTCTGGTAAGACGATTACCGGATATCTTAACCCACTTCTCCGGTTAGTGCGTTTTACCAGGACTTGAGGATTAGTTCCGGCTCGTTCGTCATCCGTTCCGAATCTGACTTGCGCCAAAACCAGTGAAGTACAATTAACTTCGCACCTCAAAAGTCCGGCCAGGAGGGCGCGGTTTCAAACGCGGTAACGATAGCGTAGAATTTGTGCCAATTCCACGGAGAGCGAAAAACAATGCGCCGGTACCATCACATCGGTATTCCCACTACCGAAGCGAAGCCTGGGGAGACCCACTTGAAACACCTGAAAGTATTTGTCGTCAGCCACGAGAAAAGCGAATTCGGCGTGGAGTGGATGCGTTTCGAAGCGGACGCAGCGGTCCCTGATCTCGTCCGGCACGTTCCGCACGTCGCGTTTGAAGTGGCTGATCTCGCCTCCGAGCTTGCTGGCCGCGAAATCCTGATTCCTCCTAACAGCCCATCCGACGGCGTCCGCGTCGCGTTCATAGTCGAAAACGGCGCGCCCATCGAACTGCTTGAATTCACCGACCCCAACCACCCTGCCGCCAGCAGAGCAGGACGCTGATACAAACGCCTTCCATCCAAAGCACCTCTTGGAGCGAGGCGAGCACTCGTGACACTTTCAAAAATAGCCCGCTAACAAGCAGAGAAACGTCCTAGAATTGGCCGGAATGTGAGAATTGTTTCCGTCGGTAAAGGACGCCTTGCTGAGCGAGGACAGCGCAGTGAAAAACAAGACGGCACTTAAACAATCCATTGCGTCCGTAAAGTTCTTGGCGCTCGCTATTGTTGCGATGCTTATCCTCGCGTTCAAATATCCATCTGGCTACACCATCGTTCCACTCGGGTTCTTTGCCATTTTCTTTTTCATGGATGTGATGATTCCGCCGTATTCGGCGCAGAGCATTGCAAGACCCTGCCTACTTGGACCAAAAGCTCACCGATAAACACGGACGTTCGATTTAGGTTGGCCATATCTGACCACGGCGTATTCGATTTGCTGGCCCGACAGACTCATGGTCAATGCCTGGGACTTTCCGGCAAGGTGGCGGCTGATTTAGGTTGCGATTCCCCGGTTTCCTGATCACGACGGGGACCTTGCCTAGTGTCGGATTAATCGGGACGGTCAACGCGTGGGGGAGCAAACCGGACATCCCCGCAGATCGAGCTATCGCCGGAAATCGTCCACAAGTGGCAAGACATCGTCGACCTGCTTGCGGAGTCCTTCACATCCGGTCCGCTTTGGTGATGGAAGTCGAATCCGGAGCAGCAGGGTCCTCGAGAGTGGAACAAAATCGGAGTGTTTGCGTTACTCGACGCCTGCGTCCGCTTGTGGGCCCAAGATGCGCCTGCTACACTGACTCCCACACAAGCGGAGCGCAGCAAAATCCCGCGGGCCAGTGCGCGGCGAGCAGGCGGGCTGAGTTCCGTCGAGCCGATGCGACGAGGTGCTGGGACGTAACGTGATCTCTGCGGTCCTAACTCGTCGCGACCCCAGCCCAGAAGAACCTGTTCGCCCTGCGGCAAGCGAACCGCTTCCTGCCAAGGCCGGCTTTAATTCAACTGTAGAAGAAGTGTCCGATTCTTGGCGCCGCTGCCTGGTGGACTATCACGTCGATCCCAGGAGCCGGACCGCACCCAACGTCGTCACACCGAGCGAACTGCAAGTTTCAAAAGAGCCCACCGCGGATGTGATCGTGCAGGCCAGGGAAGAAATCGACCGCCTTTATGCGATTGTGCGCCAACAAGGATACGTAGTGCTGCTGTGCAACAAAGAGGGCGTGGCGATTCATCACCGCGGCGATGAAAACCGCGCCGACGACTTCAAAAACTGGGGCATCTGGCTTGGCGGTGTGTGGTCCGAGCAAATCGAAGGCACCAACGGCATCGGGACCTGCATCACCGAACAACGCCCGGTGCTGGTTCATTGCGGACAACACTATCGTTCTCGCCACAGCAAATTGACCTGCGCCGGAGCGCCGATCTTCGATCCTCTGGGCAAACTGTCGGGCGTACTGGACGTTTCCGCCGTGTCTTCGGAAGGACCCGACCGACCGCAACAACTGGCGCTCGCGGCCACCATCGCGTCGGCGCGGGCGGTGGAAGAGCGCCTGTTCCGAGAACACTTCCGTTACGCCTGGATCATTGCGGCGACGCCCACCGACGAAACCGTGCCGGGGTTGCTCCTCGCAGCAAACGAAGACCAATGCATCGTCGGCGCGGACCGCACCGCTCGGGCGGCCTTTTCACTCGACGACAAAAGCCT
>Ga0209420_1000183_pt1 | contig 38951 bp, 24 predicted proteins | sample BlaSpr_A8_OM1_O1_FD_187972 | JGI IMG/M metagenome (GOLD analysis project Ga0209420, IMG submission 187972) | Forest soil microbial communities from Thunder Bay, Ontario, Canada - Black Spruce, Ontario site 2_A8_OM1_O1 (SPAdes) (version 2) | ecosystem: Environmental > Terrestrial > Soil > Boreal...
CGCGCGAGCCACGTCGATCCGCTGGTAGCGTTGCGGCACGAGTGAATGTTTCACGTGAAACAATTTTATCTGGCGCTGGATCAATCGGTTGGCGCGGCGCGTTCGAAATAACCCGGCTCCGCGGCCGGCCAAGACTTCCCTCCATTGCATATTGTTGCGCGCTTCAGCACTATGAGCCGTGCCCTCTTTGCGCATTCCGCCGGGCCCGCGCGGGCGTTTTCTGTTAGGCGTTACGCCGCTCACCTCGGGCGACCGCCTGCGATCGCTGACGGATTGGGCCGAGACGTATGGCGATATTTATCACTGCCGGTTTCTGCGCTATCACGTTTACTTTGTGAATCGCCCGGAATACATCGAGCAGATGCTCGTGACGCAGAATTCGAAATTCAAAAAGGGCCGCGCACTACAAGCCAACCGCGAGCTTTTTGGCAATGGCCTGCTGACCAGCGAAGGGGATTTCTGGCAGCGGCAGCGCAAATTGAGCCAGCCGGCATTTCACCGTGCCCGAATCCAGGGCTACGGGCAAACGATGGTGGATTCCACGCTACGCGCGCTGGAGACCTGGCGCGCGGACGAGGAGTGCGACATCCATCAGGAAATGATGGCGCTGACACTCGACATCGCCGCGCGCACGCTCTTTAGCGTGGATATCGCGCAGCATTCGGGTCGCATCGGCAAGGCGCTCGCCACGGTGATGGAGGTCTCCGCGAGCCCAGAGCGCATTCTGAAGCCGCTGCGGATGATCTCGTGGAGAAGTGAAGGACGCTACCGGCGCGGCATTGCCGAGTTGGATGAGATCGTCTACGGCATCATTCGCGAGCGGCGCGCCGCGGAGAAAGTGGGGGCCGCGGAGACCGGCGATCTGCTCTCCATGCTGCTGGGTGCGCGCGACGACGATGGCCATGGCATGAGCGACCAGCAACTGCGCGACGAAACGCTGACGTTGCTACTCGCGGGCCATGAAACCACCGCCATCGCTCTCTCCTGGAGCTGGTATCTGCTTTCGCAAAACCCGGAGGCTGCGCGAAAACTACACGAGGAATTGGATCGTGTACTCGCGGGACGCGCACCCACTGCTGCGGATTTGCCGCGATTGCCCTATACCGAGCGCGTGGTTAAGGAGGCGCTGCGGCTTTATCCGCCGGCGTATGTGATTTTGCGGCTGGCCATCGAGGATGCGCAAATCGGCGATTATGTGGTGCCGCGTGGATCGAGCGTGGGCGCCAGTCCGTGGGTGACGCAGCGCTGCGCGAAATTCTTCCCCGATCCGCTGCGATTCGATCCGGATCGTTGGACGGAGGAATTCTCGCGGCAATTGCCGCGGTTCGCGTATTTCCCCTTTGGCGGCGGGCCGAGGATTTGCATCGGCGCGCAGTTTGCGCTGATGGAGGCGGCGCTGGTGCTGGCGACCATCGCGCAGCATTGGGAGCTACACACCGGGCCCGGCTATCGCCCCGAGCTATTTCCTTCGATCACGCTGCGCCCGAAAGACGGAATTCGGGTAACGCTGGCGCGCCGCTAATCGTAACGTCCTTAGTGCTGTGTATCAGAAGGCGTGGCGGTTTGCGGCTTATCCGTCGTCCACCACCACATCGGCGGCAATTGCTTTTTCTCCGGCCACACCTGGTTGAGCGTGTCTCCTTCGAAAAGTTCGCCGTTCTTCATAACGTAGCGAATCGTATCGGTGTTGTGGATGTCGTCCAGCGGGCTCTTTGCCATGATCAAGAGGTCGGCGAGTTTGCCCGGCTCGAGGCTGCCCAAATCCTGATCGAGTCCGAGCATCGTGGCGCCGTGCAATGTCGCTGCGCGCAAGACCTCCATGGGTGTGGCCCCTCCGCTCGCGAGCGCCCACATTTCCCAGTGATAGCCGAGCCCCTGGAATTCGCCGTGGCTGCCGATCCCGACGTGGCCGCCATCGCGGATGATTTTCGCGGCCTGCGCGGCCAGTTGCGGAAAGCTATATTCCTGCTTGCGGAACCATTCGGGCCGCCGCTCGGTCTTCTCTTCGATGAGGTTTTCCGGCATGAAGTGCATCACCTTGGGATCGTCGTGCACTTCGGTATTTTCGAAGAAGTAGTTTTCCGCCCACGGGCTGCCATAAGCAACGATCAGTGTCGGCGTGTAGGAAATGCCGGACTTCGCGAACAGTTCGATCACATCTTTCGAAAGCGGAATCATGGGCAAGGTGTGCTCGTTGCCCGCCATGCCATCGACGGCGTGCGTCATATTCATTTTGAAATCGAGTCCACCCTCGGTGGTGGGACGCATGCCGAGTTCCTTGGAGGCCATCACCATCCACTCGCGCTGCTTGCGATTGCCCACGATGTAACTCTTGATGTAGACGGTGTGGTAGTAGTCCCGGTATTTTTCGAGGACGCCCTTCACTTCATCGAGAGATTTGAAGGCATTGTCCGAGAAGACACCCGGTCCGGTGCTGTATGCGCGTTGGCCGAGAATTTCTCCGGTATCCACGAGATCCTGATAAGCAAACATATCGTTGGTGGAGGTTTGCACGTCGCAACCGGTGGTGACGCCGAATGCCAGGTTCATCATGAACGCCCAGTTTTGCAGATCGAGAACGCCGCGGCGGATTTCCGTCCAGTGCGCATGCGTATCCACGAATCCGGGCACAATGGTCATGCCGTGAACGTCCACCACCTGCGCAGCCGCAGGAGCGATTCCGCGCTTACCGACGGAAACGATGCGATTGTCTTTGATCACCACGTCTGCGTTGGGCACGACTTCGTCGCCCTTCATGGTGATCACCGTGGCGCCGCGAAGAACGACGGTGCCGTGGGGCGTCTTGCGCGCCATTTCGATCGGCGCGGCATATTCTTGCTGAGCGGGGTTTTTCGCGGGCGCAGGCTTTTTGTCCGCTGTTTTCGTGGCATCCGCGGAGGCTTTGGCATCCGCACCTTGCGCGTCTTTGTCATCTCCCTTCTCGGCGTCATCGCCCTTCTTGGGCGTATCGAAAGTCACGCTCGAAAAAGGCTCGCGGAAATAGCTCGATCCCACCGCCCAGGTGATGGTATTGCCGTCATCAGCCCAGCCGAAATAATCCGCGCCGACATCGGTGATTTTCTTGATGGGCACCCCGGGAGTGTTTACGTTCACGCTGGGCTCTTCGCCGCCCACTTCCGGAATGGCCACCAGATAGAGCTGGTTCATCACGTGCGCGAGCGCCCACTTTCCATCAGGACTGGCCACCACCTCATCGGCGGGGACCGGGCCATCGGACGCGTACAAGCCCGTGCCCATCACCTTCAGATGGTTGCGGCGGTCCGTGCCGTCGTAGCGCAGTGAGAGCAAACCCTCGCGCGAATAGAAATAGATGCGGTCCTTTTCGTGCGTGAAATGCGGGCGGCCGACTCCACGCGCCGGAATGATAAGATGGGCTTCTCCGCCATTCGCCGGAATCCACACCACATCACTGGCGACCACCGCGCCGAAGTCCTCGGGCTCGGTAAGCCGTTCGTGCGCGGAAGCACGCAGCGCGACGATGCGATCGCCTTCCGGCGACCAGGATAGGTCGCTGTAAAATGCCGGAGCCTGCGTCAAACGCTGTGGCTGGCCTGCGCCATCGGCATGAACCTTCCAGATATTTCCTTCGCCATTTTCCCAGGTGACGTAGGCGAGCCACTGCCCATCCGGCGACCAAGCCGGCTGAAACGCCCGCGTATCGCCTTGCTGCAATCGGCGCGGCGTGCCAGAGCAAGCGTCGTGGCATTCGCCGGTCGGCAAATCCATCCAGTAGAGATGCGTTAGCGCGGAAAAAGCGATGCGCTTGCCGTCCGGCGATTGGCTGGGATTCTGGATGATGCGGACGCGCACGGGACCTTCGTCCACGCGAAGCTTCGTCGCGTGCAGATCGGGACCCAAGTCCTCGTTGATGGTGGCGTGAAAGGGAATCACGCTGTCCGCGCCGCTTTGCGTATTGATGCGGTGAAATTTTCCGTCCGAGGCGATCACGATGTCTTTCGTGCCGGGGACAAATGCATAGGCGGGCAAAAGGTCACGGGTGAAGCGTGACTCCTGGTCGTCTTTTTGGATCGGGTACTTGAGCCAGCGATCCTCGCCCGTTTTCAAGTTGCGGACGCGCAAGCCAGTCTGCGTTTCATAACGCGTGCCGTAAATCAGTTCCTCGCCGTCCGGCGAAACCAACGGCCGGAAGGCGCTGCCTTGGATTTGTGTGAGCACATCATCGTCGCCGGTGATGCGATCGTGGCGCGCGATCTGCCAGAGTGGGAAGACGACGTTGTAGGCAAAGCCATTGTTCTTGCGCTCGTAATAGATGTAGCGGCCGTCGGGCGAAAATACGGCGCCCAACGCGTTGAGGCGCGGCGCGCCCGGCGTCGCCGGTCCCGTTCCGGAGCGGGCCTTGGTCACCTGCACTCCCGTGCCGCCCTGCATGTGATACATCCAAAGTTCGTTGGTGCGCAGGCTCCACGTGGTGCGGGACACGAGCACGTATTGCCCATCCGGCGTCCACACCGGCGACGAAAACTCGGCGTCGTCTTCGCGGCTCAGTTTCTTGGGATCGCTGCCATCTGCCTTCATGATCCAGAGATTTTCGCCGCCGTCGCGATCGCTGATGAATGCGATCCATTTCCCGTCCGGCGAATAGCGCGGCTGGCTATCGAAGGGCATCCCCGTGGTGACCGCAGTCGCCGTGCCCCCCGCGAGCGGCACGGTGTAAATGTGGCCGAGCAGCTCAAAGAGAATGGTGTTGGCGTCCGGTGAGACGTCAAGCGACATCCAGGTGCCCTCATCCGTATTAATCTGGAGCTTGCGCTCCGGCTTCATCGGCAGCGTGGCCTTCTTTTCGTCCTTCTTGGCGCCTTCGCCGGACTTTGGCGACTCCTGCCGCGCCGCCGCCAGGGGGACGAATAAGATCGCGGCGATCGCAGCCACACACAGGCTCTTCCACGGAGAGACGCTTCGCGTCATAGGCGGACACCTCAATTCCAAGTTAGGTCGCAGAAAAGAAAACGGGCGCCCGGTGTGGCCGAGCGCCCGGCAATGCTACTCCATTTAGGCTTGGGTTTAAATGTTCTGCGTGTCGCCGACGGCGCCGCGTCCGCGCCCACCACCCGGCGGTCCGGGCTGCGGAATCACAATGTGCGGCACGCCCGCTTCGTTCATTAACTTGTTGAGGTTCGGCAAACCTTCCTTGACGAGCTTATCCACTTGCGGCAAGGCGTCGGCCACCTCTTTCGTGAGGAGATCGAGTTCCGACAGGTCGTTCGCCGTGGGCGCTTCCGACATCGCTTGCAACGATCCCATCACTTCGTTCACACGCTGCGTGAGCGTCGGCGGGCGATAGACGAGCGCCGGACCAGCGCCGCCCTGTTCGCCACCTGGTTCCTCGGGCGGATTGGCAAATTTGGCGGCTACGTCGTTCACCTGTTTCGACAAATCCTCCGCTGCTTTTTGCACGTTCTCCGGGATTTTCTCCGCGCCGGGGCGCTTCCAGGCCGCCAACGCGGTGTCGAGAGCTGTGCGCAAGCCTACGATTTCGCGCTGGCCACGGTTGGCGTCGCGAGAGAGGTTATAAGCTCGCATGATCGCGTCATGGCGTTTGGCGCGGTCGCTGTCGGAAAATTCAATGCGGGGATCTTCCTCGACTTTGACGGTTTTTGTCTCGGTTTGGTCGCCGAGCGCAACCTTCACCGTGTAGGTACCCGGATCGACAAACGGGCCGCGTCCGCCGCCACCGAAGAAACCTCCCACTCCGCCCGCGAGCATTTGCTGCGGGTCGACCGGTGGGGCCATCCGCAAATCCCAAGCGAGGCGGTTCACGCCTTCCTTCGGTGTACACGATGTGGCGCCCAGGAATTGCGAAATCACCGAGCGCGGGATGCCCAATGCCGCGATTTGCGGCGGTAGTTCGGGCTCGCCCTGGCCGGGGCGCGGTACGCGGCACGGAATTTCGCGGACCGTTTTGCCCGCCGAATCAGAAATCGTGACGGTGAGGTGATCTTTCTCGCCAGGCACCGCCTTCAAGTAAAAATCAATCAATGCGCCAAAGGGAGGATTGGGCCCGGTGAAAGCCTTCGTGCCGAAACCAAACCCTCCACCTCCGCCGCCACCTTGTTCGCGAAAGAGATAGGCGTCGCGGATGTCGAAAAGTTTCAGGTTGGAGTTGAGCGTCTCGGCAGCTTCCTGGATCGGAGTGATGTCGTCCAGCACCCAAATCGAGCGGCCGTGCGTGCCCAGAATCATGTCGTTGTCACGGGGATGAATCAGAATGTCGTCCACAGGCACGGTGGGCAGGTTGAGCATGAAGCGGCTCCAGTTCGCGCCGGTATCGAACGAGATGAAAAGTCCGCGCTCGGTTCCGGCATAGAGCAGCGTGGGAACCTTGGGATCTTCGCGAACCACTTCGACGGTGCCATCTTTTTCCGTGATGCCGTTTGAGATCGCGTGCCAGCTCTGGCCATAATCCGTGGTCCGGAAAATGTAAATGTGGAAATCGCCATTGCGGTGGCCATTGAACGCGGCGTAAGCGGTGCCCTCTGCATACTTCGAAGCGGCCACGCGGCTGACGTAGGTGCCCTTCGGCACGCCGGGTACGCGGCCGGCGACATTGGTCCAGGTCTTGCCGCCATCGCGCGTGACTTGCAGATTGCCGTCGTCCGTGCCCACCCAGATTACGTTGGCGCTCATGGGCGATTCGTTGATCACGGTAATCGTGGGCCACCACTCGACGCCATCCTCGCGCGATAGCTCGGTCTTATCCGGAAGCTTGCCGAGGATTTTCATTTCGCGACGGTTTTCGTTGTTGGTGAGGTCGGGACCAAGCTTGACCCACGAGTCGCCCCGGTCGGTGGACTTAAAAAGGAAGTTGCCGCCGTAATAGATGGTCTTGTGATCGAAATGCGAGATCTCGATCGGCGAACGCCACTGGAAGCGATAGGGAGCTTCACCTTCGGCTTCGCGCGGGCGAATCGTCTTCGATTCCATCGTGCGCAAATCGCGACGGCCCAACTCGCCATCCTGGGATTCTTCGTAATCGGTATTGGGATCGTCGGGATCGAGGCGATTGTAAAAACCGTCGCCGCCGCCCACGGTTTCCCAGTCACTATTCAGGATGCCGCCGTGGAAAGTCTGTGAAGGGCCGCACCAGCTTCCGTTGTCCTGCAAGCCGCCGCAAATCTTATAAGGCCGCTCGTTGTTCGCGGTGACTTCGTAAAACTGGCCGATCGCAAGAATATTGTCGTGGTCCCACGAATGGCCGCTATCGTGGCTCATGTAAATGCCGCCGTCCACGCCGACCATGATGTGATTCGAATCGTGCGGGTCGATCCAGAAGCCGTGATAATCGCTATGCACGCCCTGTCCGCGTGAGGTGACGAAGCTCTTGCCGCCATCTTCCGAGTAATAGAGAGGCGCGCCACCCACCCATACGCGCAGATCATTATTGGGATCGACGGCCAGCACGCCGAAGTAGGAGGGACGCGGGTTCGTGTCGCTCATCTTCGTCCAGTTCTCGCCCTTGTCCTCGCTGCGGTAGAAGCCGCCCTTCAGATTTTGCACGCGTGCGTAGACGATATTGGGATTCTTCGGGTAGACGGTGACGGCGATCCGGCCGACGTCGCTGCCATCGGCATACGGCAGTCCATTCGTAATGCGGCGCCAGGTTGCGCCGCCATCGTTGGTCTTGTAGATGCCGCCGTCGGGGGCGCCGCCGTTAAAGCCAAAGGCCGTGCGGCGGCGCTCATAAGCGCCCGCGTAAAGGATGTTGGTGCTCTGCGGATCGATGGCCAGATCCACCACGCCGGTGTCGTTGTTTACGAAGAGAGACTTGGTCCAGGTCTTGCCGCCGTCGGTGGTTTTGTAAACACCGCGCTCGGGATTCGCGTTCCAGAGCCCGCCCAGGGCTGCGACGTAAACAGTATTGGGATCGTGCGGATCGACCACCACGCGGCCGATCGCCTGCGTTTCGTCGAGCCCCATGTGCTGCCAGGTGGCGCCGCCATCGAGCGATTTATAAACGCCCGCGCCCCAGGACGCGCTCTGACGATTATTGGCTTCACCCGTGCCAACCCAAATCACGGAAGGATCGGAAGGGGCGATGCTGATCGCTCCAATCGAAGACGTGATCTCGTGATCGAAGATGGGCGTCCAGGTGGTGCCGCCGTTCGTGGTTTTGAAGATGCCGCCGCCAGCAAGACCCACATAGATGATGTCCGGATTGTCGTCTTCCACCGCGTAGCAATCCACGCGTCCGCCCATTGTGGCCGGACCAATATTGCGGAACTCGAGACCTTTCAGCGCGGCAACGGCAGCAGCCGCGGGTGTCGCGGGCGAAGCCGGTGCGTTCGTGGTCGCGTGAGAAGCTCCTTGCTCGGCGGCTCCGCTCTCGCCATTGCGGGCCGCGGCTATCAGATGCGTGCCCAGCAGCATGCACACACCGAGGGCCGCGCCAAAAATCCAATGAATTCCAGACAGACGCGCCATCACTTTGCTCATTGCGAAAACCTCTTTATGAGAATTGCGGCAGGGGCCGCTTAGAACTTGCGAGCCGGAACACGCCGAGGCAAAGCGTCCCGTCCTGGTAGAAGCGCTTTGCCCGGCGAACTATAGCGGAATAACTGCTCCGGTAGTACTACCGTTTGTAAGAGACGTGCTTGTGTCGGCCCAGGTTTCTACGTCCGTAAATATAGGGCGGGCTAGCTGCGCTAATGGGCGACCACGGGGATCTCCACGTTCGAAGGATATTGTTTCGAACGATAGACTCGCTGGGTGGCCTTCTGATAGTCGGCGGCTTTTGCCTCGAAGATATTGGGCACGTATTTCTGCGGGTTGCGATCGATGATCGGGAACCAAGTGCTCTGCACCTGCACCATGATGCGATGGCCTTTTTGGAACACGTGGTCGTTGGTGTGCAGATCGATCGTAAACGGAGTGACTTGGTTGGCCACGATCGGTTCGGGCTTTTCGAAACTGTTGCGGAAGCGCCCTCGAAGCACGTCGTTTGCGATCATCAGCTCGTAGCCGCCCATTTTGTGGTCGGTCTCGTATTTTTGGGGGTAGACGTCAATCAATTTGACGACCCAATCGCTATCGGTGCCGGTGGTGGAAGCAAATAAGTGCGCACGGATATCGCCCGCGATGGTTACATCTTCCGTCAGAGGCTCGCTCTCCCAACTCAACGTGTCCGGACGCTGCTGCACGAAACGCTGGTCTTCCACCAGCCAGGTGTACCAGCGGCTACCCTCGGAGTAGGTTTCCTCGATCGGGCGCGTGCGATAGGGAACGGGATTGGCGGGATCGGAAACGTAACTGTCGAATTCCACGCCGGCCTCTTGAGGCGCATCGAACGATAATTTGCCGTCCGCATGAAAATAGAGCTTGCGCTGCGTTGCCTCGGACGGCGGCCACGCGTCCCAGGATTTCCAGGTGTCGGTGCCCGTCTCAAATGTTTGGGCCACGTGCGCGGGCAAGCTCCCTTTGCCTTTGAGCCAATATGCAAACCAGGGAGCTTGGATGCTCTGCCGGAAATAGACTCCGGTATCGCTGCCGAAATCGATGTTGCCGAGCTTTCTGCCTGGGCTACGTCCCCAGCCGCCATGATTCCACGGGCCGACAGCGAGATAGTTGTAATGCTTGGAATCATGCTGCTTCAGCAGGTCAAATATCTTGATCGGGCCGTAAAAATCCTCCTGGTCCCACCAGCCGGCGACGTTTAGGTCAGGAACTTGCAACTCCAAATCCTTGAAATAGCGTGGAAAGGCCTCCTTTTGCCAGAAGGCGTCGTAGTTCGGATGCGCAACGAAATCGTTCCAGGTGGGAATCGCGCCATGAAAATAAAGCTTGTTGGCATTCGAAAGTGGCCCGAGCCGCAAATACCATTCGAACGTGTCGTAGCGGTCAAATTGAAATTGATAATTGGTCTTGCCCGTTTCGAGCTCCGACGCGTATTCGAAACCGTAGCTCAGTCGAAACGCGCCATTGTGATGGAAATCGTCGCCTAGAAACATGTCTGCAGGCGAGGCCTGCTCCGAAACGGCTTTGAGCGCCGGATGCGGCTCAATCAGCGCCATGGCCGTGAGCCAGCCGCCATAGGAAATGCCCGCTTCCCCGGCACGGCCATTATTGTTGGGGATATTCTTCAGCAGCCAGTCAATCGTGTCATACGTGTCCGTGCCTTCATCAATGGAATGAGAATCAGCGCGATCGCGCGGCGGGCGCTGCATCACGAACTTGCCTTCAGACCCGTAGCGCCCGCGAATATCTTGAAACACGAAGATGTAGCCGTCGGCGAACATCTCCGGGTAAAGATTCAGCAAACGAGAGTAGCCCTGGTCGTCATCGCTCAGGCCATAGGGCGTGCGCGTAATGAAAAAAGGCAGCGCTTCCTTCGAATCCTTGGGAGTGTAAATCTCGGTGTGGAGCTTGGCACCATCGCGCATGGGAATCATCACATCGCTTTTCGTGAAGAGCGCGGCGTGATCGGCTTCGGCTGGAGATTGTGCCGCACGCCCTGCGCGGAGGTGGGTGGCCACCGGCAGAGCGGCAAAAAGCGCCAGGAGTGCGATCCCGCAGAGAATTCCTGCCTTCATAGGTTTCCTCCGGTCCAGGTAGTTAGGGTGTGATGGCTCGCGCCTTCGGTTTTTCTGGCAGAGTTGAGGAGCGCCTTTGGTCCAGCACGCGAATATCGGCGGCATCGCCGAGATATTCCAACCGCTGCAGGGCAATCGGCACGTTGCCATTTTTCCACACGAAATCGTGAAATGTGCGGAGCGAGAAAGCGCTACCTTGCTTCAGCTTCGCATCGGCCAGCAAGCCGAGGATTTGCACCTTGCCGATCTCGTAGCTGATCGCTTGTCCGGGACTCGTCGCGAAAAAAGAGGCTTCGTTTTCCGCCGTCTTGTGATCCATGGGGACCCGCTGCTCGAGATAGGCCGCCGCCTGGTCCATGGTGAAGATTCCGAGGGCCAGCTTCACGTCCACTTCCACGCGAAGCGCCCGCAAGCGCATGAAGTTGTAGATGATTTCGCGGGAGCGCGGGCTGTCGTCGAAGAGTCCCGATTGCAGCATCATTTCCTCGGTGTAAAACCCAATGCCCTCGTTTGCGCCGGAATCGTAATATTGTCGGCGAATGGGATCCTCATGCATGCGAGACCAAGCCATCTGGAAAAAGTGTCCCGGCACGCCTTCATGCACCATGTCCGGCCGGGGATCTTTCGCGGTGGCAAGCCAGAAATAGCCCAGATTGGGTGACGGCGGATCGATCCAGCGCACGCCATCCTCGCCCGGGTGCGAAGGTCCGCCAAACCAGTCGAGTTCGCCGAAATCGGCGAGCGCATCGAGATAGGAGGGCGCGAGTTGAATGGTATAGTGCCCGATTCCCTGCGGAACGCTCATGATCCCTTTTTCGTCGAGGAATTTGCGGATGGCGAGTTCGTCGCGCCGGCTATTTTGAATTTGTTCCCCGATGCTCGATGCAATCTTCAGCTCAGGGAGGCCTTGATTGCGCTGCTCCTCAAACTGTTCGAATGCCACGGCGCGTTCCCATTCTTGCCGGCTGATAGCGAGCAACTCTTCGGGCGTGTAGGGAAGCAGCGCCACCTTGTTTAAGAAGAATTCGTAATTGGCGCGGCCGATCGCAGATTTTTCCGGCATCGTCGACAGATTTTGCTGAAGCCACAAGCGATAGGATTCCAGCGCGGCAATCGCCTTTTCGGAAGCCGCCTGGAATCTGGAAGTCAAATTGCCGTTGGAAGCTCCGTCCGGGCCGAGCAGCGGTGCGACACCGCTTTCTACTTCCGTCAACTCCGGACGAATTTGCTGCGATGAGGCAATTGCCAATTGCGCGAAGGGACGCACCGGGTGCAGATTTGCCTTACCGGCACCGAGAATTGCCGGAATTTCCTCCATGCGCATGACGATTTCGCGGCTGCGCTCCGCGTCAAACGGTCCGGGCTGCAAGAGCGATTCGAGGAGAGCCGTAAGCCCTTGCTCCAGATAGAAATTTGGGTCGCGCTCCCAGCGGCGATTCACGTCTAATTCCCAATGCACGCGGGCCAATGCCGAACCCATCAGGCGGTAATCCACTTGTTGCGGCACGCTCCAGCCTGTGGTGTCGATGCTCTTCCAGCGCCTATCGAAGGCGGTCAGCGCCGCGCGCTGTTTTGCGATGGAAGCCGCCGACCAATCCCGTGGACCGGCGGGATGCTCGAGGCGGGGAATATCGTCCGTGGAAAAGGGCTGATACCGGGCGCGCCAGGCCCAAAAATCGCTGGCGAGCGTTTGGAGGGAATTGGCCGGCGCCGAAGGCTTGGACTGTGAACCGACGAGAGGTACCGTGAGAGAAAATGTTAGGACGAGCAGAAAGACAGAGCGCAAATACAGAGCGGTCCCGCCATTTCGAAAATCGGCGGCTTCCCGGAGAAATCGCCGACGCGTTCCTCTTGATGGCATCGTGATGCGCACAGTCTACTTGAATTTGGGAACACTGGCGAAAAATGTGGGTGAGTGAGGAATCTAGCTTCGACGGCGGGGCGCTGCATCCATAAGCTATGAAAAATCCGTCTAATTCGCGCGGGGTTCTTTACGATAGACAAATTCCGTGAGGAAATTGTCCACAAGGCGGTTCCATTCTTCGGGGTGGTGTTCCTTGCAGTGTTTTCCCAATTCCGAGCGGCCTTCGGCGCCGGCGCGGGCTTGAAAATCGCAATACTTACACTTTGCTTGTTCCCGATTCGGTGAGTTCTCCATGCTCTTCGGGTCCTTCCCCGCTTGGCTGCCGACACTCCCCCGCCATGCAGCAGAGCGCGTGATATTGTCCCTTTTGGCGGGGTTAGAGACATATACGGGGAATCCTGCAAATCGGATGGTTACTAGGCATCAAGGGAATGGCAGTCCGCAGGCCTTCTACCTGTCGCACGCCCTAGAAAATATAGGAGTAATTGAATCCCACCCTAGCGGGTGATAGCCTCGGTTCAGGCGCGAACCTCCCCGGCTGCGCCAGATGCGCCAGCGGCGTTCGCCATGGCATCGACTCGCCAACAAATCGACCTGCAGCTGTTACGCGAGCGAGTGCTGCGCGTGGCTCGCGAAATCCTTCAGGAACTCGGAAACGAACACGCGCTCAGGAGCTTGTGCTGCGAATCACACCTGGAACGCGATCTGGGGCTGGGTAGCCTCGAGCGCGTAGAGCTACTGGTGCGTTTGGGCGCCGCATTCCATCTAACGCTCGCTGACGCCGCAATCGCCCAAGCCAATACAATTGAGGATATTGTTGGGGCAATCGGCAAATCCTTACGCGCGGAACTTGCTAGCGATCCTGCAGCGCCTCCGGCCGCGCGCGATGTGACGGGCCAACTCGCCGATGCGGCTCAGTTGACCCGTGGTGCGGAGCCTTCCTCGCTATCCGAGGGCGTGCCGTGGGCGGAAACGTTGCTGGACGTCATTTACCATCGCGCCCGGACGGATGCCGAGCGCCCGCACCTGTTTCTTTATGAGGGAGACACGCCGCTCGATCCCGTCAGTTTCGGCGACCTGTATTCGAACAGCCTACGCGTCGCACAAGGCCTTCGAGAGCGCGGCATCGTAGCAGGTGACACGGTTTCGCTGATGTTGCCCACGGGCCTCGAATTTTTCTTCTGCTTCACGGGCGTCCTGCTGGCCGGCGCGGTGCCGGTGCCGATCTATCCGCCGTTCCGAGTGGACCGCATCGAAGAATACGCCGCGCGCCAATCGGCCATTCTGCACAATGCGGGCGCAAAACTCCTGATCACATTTGACCGTGCGGAAAAAGTAGCGCGCTTGCTGGCGCCCCAGGTACGCTCGCTCTCTGCTGTGGTGAACGCCTCCGATCTGGTAGCGACGCGCGGCGAAACTCCTGCCGCGAAAACGCTTCTCAGCGGCCCGGTCACACGGAAAGGAAGCGATCTCGCTCTCTTGCAATACACCTCCGGCTCCACTGGAGACCCCAAAGGCGTGATGCTCACGCACGCCAACCTGCTGGCGAATATTCGTGCGATCGGGCAAGCCGTGGGCGTCCGCAATGACGATGTAGGCACGACCTGGCTGCCGCTCTATCACGACATGGGCTTGATCGGCGCGTGGCTCGTGCCGCTCTATTTCGGTTTGCCGTTGGCGGTGATGTCTCCGATGGATTTTCTGTCGCGGCCCGAGCGTTGGCTGCGCATGATCCACCGGCATCGCGGGTCCCTGGCTGCGGCGCCCAACTTTGCCTATGAATTGTGCGCGCGAAAAGTGGCCGACGAGGAATTGGAGAGTCTCGACCTAAGTTGCTGGCGCGCCGCGCTGAACGGCGCGGAACCCGTACAGCACGAAACGGTGGAACGCTTTATTACGCGTTTCGCACGCTGCGGATTCCGCCGCGAAGCGATGCTCCCCGTTTATGGGCTGGCGGAAACGGCGCTGGCGCTGGCGATTCCGCCGATAGACCGCGGACCGCGCGTGGACACCATCGCGCGCGAAGAATTTCGCCAACATGGCCGCGCGTTACCCTTCTCCGCGCGAAACGGAGACCACGCCGATGCCTCCGCCATTCGCTTCGTATCCGTTGGACGCCCCCTGGCCGCGCACGACGTGCGCATCGTAACCGCAGACGGCCTCGACGCCGGCGAACGCTGCGAGGGAGACTTGTGGTTCCGCGGCCCCTCGGCCACGAGCGGCTATTACAACAACCCTTCTGCGACGGAAAAGCTGTTTCCCGCCGGACCGCCGCAGGGAGGATCGTGCGCTTGGATCAACTCCGGCGATCGCGCATACTTCGCGGAGGGCGATCTATTTATCACCGGCCGCGTGAAAGACATCATCATCAAGGCCGGGCACAACATTTATCCTCACGAAGTGGAGCTTGCGGCGTCGCGCGTAGATGGAATCCGCAAAGGCTGCGTCGTCGCGTTCGGCGCGGACGGTTCGAACTCGGGCACGGAACGATTGATCCTAGCTGCTGAGGTGCGCGACCCATCGGCTTTGCGCGATGCCACCCGGCGTGCCGATCTGACCGGCGCGGTCAGCGCGGAAGTGGCCTCCGCGATCGGAGTACCGCCCGACGCGATGGTGCTGCTGCCGCCGGGCAGCATACCTAAGACCTCAAGCGGCAAGCTGCGTCGCGCCGAAACGCGGCGTCTGTACCTGGAAAACCGGATTGGAACTCTGCCGGCAGCTTCCTGGATACAGATTTCGCGCTTGGCGGCCGCGAGCATGCTGCACCGTGCGGGAAGAGCATTTCAGGCTCTCGCACACGTTGTTTACGGCTCTTACGCTGTGGTAGTGCTTGCGATTCTGATTCTGCCGGCATGGGTGTTGGTGAAGTTCGTAGGCAATCGGGAAACCGTCGCCAGCGTCACTTCAAAAACTTTGCGGCTTTGTTTCGCGTTGATCGGAGTGCGGCTCCGCGTGGAAGGCTTGCAGAATTTAGACAAACGCCGGCCCAGCGTGATCGTCGCAAACCATAGCAGTTATGCGGATGTGCTGGCGCTGATGGCCGGGCTCGGCGTGCATTATCGTTTCGTGGCAAAGATTGAAGTGATGCGTATGCCGGTGGTCGGCACATTTATGCGAAAACTCGATCACCTGGCGTTTGACCGTTCCGACCCGCGTTCGCGCCGCGGCATCGCCGCAGAAATCGAGGCGCGGCTGCGCGCGGGCGAATCCATTTTTGTTTTTCCGGAGGGCACTTTCACAGCGCAGGCCGGAGTGCGGCCGTTTCAATTGGGCGCGTTCAAGGCCGCGGTGCAAACGGGATGCGATGTGGTTCCCGTAGCCGTATCCGGAATGCGCAAATTTCTGCGAGACGGCATGTGGCTTCCGCGCAGGGCCCCGGTAACTATACAGGTGTTGCCCGCTCTGCAGCCGGCCCCGGATTCGAGCGCGGGCTCGGCCAAATCGGGCTGGCAGGAAATGGTTCGCCTGCGCGATACTGCCCGCGATGAGATTTCACGCGCTTCAGGCGAACCTCTGCTCTGATGATTCCTGGAAGCCCTTTCCGGGGTTCCCTTTTTTGCAGCACAGCGTCCGTGAAGAAGCGCAACCTCCGTTGCCTGCGCCGCATCCATAGCTGAGTTGCTGGCAGGTGTCGCGCGCCATTTCAGCCACGGCACGCACAAAAACAGGGGTGGGGATAGCAGAGCGTTCTGCCTAGGCCCGCGGAAATCACGAGTTTACGGAGGAAAGTGTTATGCGACGCGTAGTTTGTCTCTTGGCGTTTTCTTTGTTGTTTGGCTTCGCGGTTTCGGCGCAAGATCAAGATGCCGATACCAGCTCAACAAAAGCGGATGTGTTTCTCGGATACACTTACGTCCGGCAGACCTACAAGAATGGAATCCCACCTTATAACCAACAGTTTGGGATGAACGGTGGCTCGGCGCAATTTGCTTTTTATCCGGTGAGGTCGTTTGCAATCGTCGCCGAAATTGCGGGCACCGAATCCTCGACGATCGGCGGAAATCCGTCGGCCGGAGCGATGTATTCGTATCTCTTTGGTCCCCGCATCGTGCTTCATCAAGGACGGCTACGCCCTTACGTGCAAGGGCTATTCGGTGAGGCGCACATGACGTCAGGGCTCAGCTATTACCTGCTGCCGACAAACGCAAGTGGAACGGTAGACGGGAACTCGTTTGCCATTGCCGCCGGGGTAGGTCTCGATCTCACGCTAACCCATCACTTCGCGGTGAGATTGGGACAAATCGACTACTTGATGACGCGCTTCTACGACCCTTATGGGAGCCGCTTCATCCAGAATAATGCCCGCTATTCGGGCGGAATCGTGTATCGCTTCTGACCATCGCTTCTGACCTGCCTTACTTTGTTTTCACAGGTTGCGAATCGGAAGGGGACGCCCGGAAACGGCGTCCCTTTGTACTACTTGTTCGGCTCTGGTTGCCCCAGTACGAAATGCACGGTGATATAGGTGTCTACCTCAACCGCTTCCGTTCCCAGCATCGTCGGCCGATAACGCCATTGCTGCACGGCGTCCAGCGCGGCCTTCACCAGTAATGGATGGCCGTTCAGCGCCTCAAGGAACTCGATGGCGCCATCTCGCGCAATCACGGCGTGTAACTCCACGGTGCCTTCCACGCGAGCTTGACGCGCCAATGCCGGATATTCCGGTTCGACGCGATGGATCAACAGAGCCGCCTGCACGCCCTCGCTGCGGCGCACTGGCGCCAGCGGCTTCGCCGCAGGCGCCGGAGGTTGCGGCAACGACGGCGGGGCTCCTCCAAAATTATCGACAGCGATCAGCCCTGTAACTCGAGAGTTTTCGCTGCCGGTTGCGCCATCAATGACGGGAATCCCTGGTGAAACCGTTGTGTCTCCCATCCTTGTAGCTGACGGAACCGGCCTGGACAAGCTCCACGGGACGTAATGAATCACGGGGTTGGTTGAATGCGGCGCTCCATACAGTGGCAGCGGGATGGAATGCCGCGGCGAAATCAGGCGCGTGCCTGCGGCAAAAAGAGGCCAAATCATCAGCGCGGCAACCACCGCCACTTCGATCGCCACGGACGCGCCCATCGCTTTCCGGCGTGCACGCAACGCACCGGTCTTCACGTTGGGATCGGCTTCTACCAGACACTTGCCCAACGGCGTGGCGGCAAGATCCTGCGGCTTTTCGGGCGAACGAGAACTCGTGTGAGACATCGGCACACCTCTACTTTCAGTTCCCTGGTCGTTCGATGACTTGGCCGGAAACGTTCGAGGAGTGCGCACCCTCTCTTTCATTTTGATACCGTAGCCACAGCAGAGTTCCCTACGAAATGGCGTATCTCAGTAAAAAGTTCCGAACGTATTCGAAACGTAAACGTGCCAGCGAGTACCATTCGACCATTTGAATCGCCGCATGGAGCTAAAGCATCGAAAAGCGTGAAGACAAGCGAGACGTTAGACGCAGCAAGACAGAAAAGGGAGTGCGTACCATGAACCGTGAAACGCTTGAAACGTTGGGAGTCCGTTATACCGGTTGGGCGGCGCTGAACCGCGATCCACAGAAAGACCTCGTGGAGTTCACATGTCCGCGCTGTGGAGCTTACGGCATGAAGGCCGCGGGCCACGAACGCACGCTATACCATTTCGTGGATGGTTTTTTGCAAGACATAGAAGGGGAAACGGCCACCTGCCGCGGCTGCCGGACGGCGTTGCGTGTCGCTCCGGTCGTGATGGTTCATGACCAAGACGAAAAGAAGCGCTTTACCGCCGTGTTTGAAGATCAGCTTACGCCTGTATTCCATTAACGCGCGATTCGAACCAAAGGTCGTGGTTCTCAGCCGTAGGTGTCAGAGTCGAGTTCGAGGTGGTAAGTCTCCAGCACCGCGCGAACCTGTTTGAAGGCGTCGTCCACCGTATCCGCAAAGCGCAGCATCGAGTATTCCCTCGCGTTGATCGTGCCGCTCTTCATCATTACTTTCCAATTCAAAACCTTATCCCAATACTTGCGGCCGTAAATCAGCACCAGGTTGTGTTGCGGCAATTTGTGCGTCTGCATCAGCGTCAGCATTTCCCAAAGTTCGTCCATGGTGCCGAATCCGCCCGGGAACACGATCAGCGCTTTGGCAATCTGCGCGAACCACAGTTTGCGCATAAAGAAATAATGAAAATTAAAGCTGAGCTCGTGGCTGATATAGCGATTGGGAAATTGCTCGTGTGGCAGTTCGATGCTCAGTCCGATGGATTTGCCGCCGGCTTCCGCAGCGCCGCGATTGGCGGCCTCCATAATGCCGGGGCCACCGCCCGAGCAAACGACGAAGCGGCGCGGATGATCTCCAAACGTCATGGCCCAGGAAGTGATGCGCCGAGCTAATTCGCGCGCGTCTTCGTAGTAGGGCGCCATGCCGAGCGCGTTGCGCGCTACGCGCAAGCGGTCCAGCGCCTCCGGAGTTCGGTTCTGCTTGATGGCGTGCCGGGCCCGCTCGAGCCTTGCCATCGCGCGATCCCGCGGCAAAATGCGCGCCGAGCCGAACATCACGATCGTATCCGCCACGCCCTCGCGCCGCAGCCGCACCAGCGGATCAAAATATTCAGAAAGAATCCGGATCGGCCGGGCGGCAAAACTATCCATGAACTTCGGGTCGCGATAAGCCAGCTTCGGAGCGTGTGGGTGTTTGGGCGCGGCTCTTTTCGGCATGCAGTCTCCCGGGAGAATTACTTCGGCGCGGAAGCCGGTTTGGCGGCAATCCGGGGCGAATGTGCATTGTAGCGTGAGGCGGCAGCGAAGCGTGGCGCGGAGACGCTTCCGGCAAGGAGTAGTAAACAACGGAGTACCCTCGAAAAGCGTCCAATACACGAGGACGAAACCATGAGCCGCCCAGAGCCTTCCGTTTCTACGTGCACCGTGTCCCCAATTGGCCGCCGCTCTTCACTCGCTTTGGTACTTTGCGCGGGATGCGCAATTGCCGCGCTGGCTCAGTCTGGCACTGGACCGCTGCCGCCTAAGCCGAACGTCTCCATCCAGGCCTCGCCGCAGGATTCAACGCAAGGGCGCATCAGCATACAGGTTCGGCTGGTAAGCGAACCGGCGGTCGTCCGCAACAACAAAGGCGACATGGTGGTGAACCTCACACAACCGGACTTCAAGATTTTTGACAATGGCATCGAGCAAAAAATCGATCACTTCGATATGGGCGGCGATCCGGTCTCGGTGGTGCTGCTGCTCGAGACCAGCACGCGGGTAATGCCGCAACTGCCCGTGATCCAGAAAGCCGGAATCATCTTTACGCAGGATGTTTTGGGAGAAACAGGCGAAGCCGCGGTACTCGCGTTCAACGACGAAGTCGAGCGCGCCTCGGGATTTACCGCCGACCACGATGCGCTCGAAAAAGCCATCTCGAATGCGCCTTCAGGGGGCGCCAGCTCGCATCTTTTCGATGCCATGGCCACGGCCGTAAATATGCTGCGCGACCGTCCTGTGGACCGCCGCCGGGTGATTATCGCTATCAGCGAAGGACTGGACCGCGGCAGCGAAGCAAAACTGGGCGAGGTCCTGCGCGACGCGCAACTGACGAACGTTACGATTTACGGTGTAGGTCTCTCAACCACCGCGAATGAAGTGCGCACGACGCCATCGGGTTCACCGACGCCACCCTCCCCGACCCCGCCGGGAATCTATGGACAAGCGCCGATCCCCGGGACGCCGCAAACACCCACCACCGAAGAAATTCGCAATACCGGCATGGATCTGGGGGCCCTGGTGGTGTGGACGGTAACGCACGCCAAGGATGCGGTGCACGGGAACGCTATGGAAGTGGCGGCAGCCGCCACCGGCGGTGAAGATGTCGCGACCTTCAAGGATCACACGATTGAAGACGCGCTGGACCGCATCGGCGGGGACTTGCACGCGCAGTACACGATTGCCTATCACCCGACAGGCGTAAACGGCGGGGGCTATCACGAAGTGAAAGTGCAGGTAGATCGCGCAGGGCTGAAAATTCTGTCGCGCCCGGGCTATTACTTGCCGCCGGCTAGCTGATTTCTTCCAGCCAGCTCGATACCAATAGCCCCTGCGGCGCGCAAACGCGCGCACTCGGCGGGGGAGCTAACTCTTGGGCAGTTCTTTCGGCTCGGCCACCGCTTCGGCCTCTTCTTCCAACAGCGCAGCGGCCGCGGCGATACGGTCCCCTTCGTCCAGCCGCAGCAAGCGCACGCCTTGCGTCGAGCGTCCTGCCTCGCGGATCTCGTTCGAATGCACGCGAATCACTTTGCCTTGGCCGGCGATAATCATCACGTCGGATTCCTCCGCTACCTGCAACGCCGCGACCACACCGCCATTGCGGTCCGTGGTCTTCAGATTGATCACGCCTTTGCCGCCGCGCGACGTGATGCGGTATTCCGCCAGCGGAGTGCGCTTACCGAAGCCTTTTTCCGAAATCGTAAGCATCAGCGTCGTCAACGAGTCCTTGATCACATCGGACTCGAGCTCGTCGAGATTTTGCGTGGTGAGGTTGTGCTCTTTTTCGATGATGGCGAAGTCCGGGTTCACCGCGTCCATGCTGACCACGTAGTCGTCCTTTGCCAGGTCCATGCCGATCACGCCGCCCGCGTTGCGTCCCATGGGCCGCACTTCCGTTTCGCGGAAGAGAATCGCCTGCCCCTCATGCGATGCCAGGAACACCATTTGCTTCCCCTGCGTCAAGCGCACGCCGATCAGCTCATCTTGCGCGTCGAGGTTGATAGCGATGATGCCGGAGCTGCGCGGGCTGGAAAAGTCCGTGAGCGGCGTTTTTTTCACGGTGCCGTTGCGCGTGGCCATGAAAACGTACTTGCCCTGTTCTTCCAGGTCGTGCGCCGAGACCACGGCGGTGAGCTTTTCGCCGTCCTGGAACTTCACGAGCGAGGTGATCGCGCGACCACGCGTGGCCGCCGCCGCTTCCGGAATCTCATAGACCTTCAGCCAATAGACGCGGCCCTTCGACGTGAAGAGCAGGATGTAACTGTGCGCAGACGCTACGAAGAGGTGTTCGACGAAATCGTCTTCCCGAGTTTTTGCGCCGATGCGTCCCTTGCCGCCGCGTGACTGGTGGCGGTACGTATCCACCGAAGTCCGTTTCATGTAGCCCGCATGGCTGACGGTAATCGCCATGTCCGTGTCGGCGATCAAGTCTTCGAGCTTGATCTCGTCCACTTTGTCCACGATCTGCGTGCGGCGGTCGTCGCCGAATTTCTTCTGCACTTCGCGCAGTTCGCCGATAATCACGGCGCGGAGCTTCTTGTCGCTGGCGAGAATGGAGCGCAATTCGGCGATGAGCTCCTGGATCTCCTTCAATTCCTGGAGGATCTTCTCGCGCTCCATCTGCGTGAGGCGGTGCAGTTGCAAATCGAGAATCGCTTGCGCCTGGCGGTCGCTGAATTTCCACGTTTCGATCAAGCCCGCTTTCGCTTCCGCGGGCGATTTTGATTTGCGAATCAGCTTGATAATGTCATCCAGATGTTCGAGCGCTTTTTTGAAGCCGAGCAGAATGTGCTCGCGCTCTTCCGCTTTGCGCAGCTCAAATTCCGTGCGCCGGCGGACGACCTCGATGCGGTGCTCGATGAAGAGCCGCAACATATCCAGCAGCGGCAATTCGCGCGGCTGGCCGGCCACGATGGAAAGCAGGATCATGCCAAACGATTCCTGCATCTGCGTGTATTTGTAAAGATTGTTGAGGATGAGCTGGCTTTCTTCGCCGCGTTTGATCTCGACGACGATGCGCATGCCGTCGCGATCGGACTCGTCGCGCACATCCGCGATGCCTTCCACTTTTTTCGTCTGCACCAGCTCGGCAATACGCTCAATCAACCGGGCCTTGTTCACCTGGAAAGGGATTTCGGTGATGACGATGTTTTCGCGCTCCTTGCCCGTCTGCTCGATGGCCGCCTTGGCGCGCATGATGAAGGAACCACGCCCGGTCTTGTAAGCCTGCAGAATTCCTTCGCGCCCGGCGATGTATCCGCCGGTGGGAAAGTCCGGGCCCGGCACGAGCTTCATGATGTCTTTGAGCGTGGACTCGGGTTTTTCGATGACCAGCACCGCGGCGTCCACAATTTCGCGCAGGTTGTGGGGCGGAATGTTGGTGGCCATGCCCACGGCGATGCCGGAAGCGCCGTTCACCAGCAGGTTCGGCACTTTGGCCGGCAAGACGGATGGTTCTTCGCGCGTCTGGTCGAAGTTTGGGATGAAGTCCACCGTCTCTTTTTCGAGATCGGCGAGCAATTCGTCGGCGACGCGCGTGAGCCGCGCCTCGGTATATCGCATGGCGGCCGGCGGATCGCCATCCACCGATCCGAAGTTTCCCTGGCCATCTACAAGCGGATAGCGCATGTTGAAGCCCTGCGCCAGCCGGACCATCGTCGGATAAATGATCGCTTCACCGTGCGGGTGATAGTTGCCGGAAGTGTCACCGCAGATCTTCGCGCATTTGCGGAAGCCGCGCCCCGCGGAGAGGCCGAGGTCGTTCATGGCGATCAGGATGCGGCGCTGCACCGGCTTCAGGCCGTCGCGCACGTCTGGAATCGCGCGCGCCACGATCACGCTCATCGCATAGTCGAGGTACGACCGCTTCATCTCGACTTCGATATCCACCGGAACTAATACGCTTGTGTTGGGTGTTGTCTCGTCCGCCATGCGTCCCCTTTATTTCGCTTAAACGTCCAGATTCACCACATCCAGCGCATTGTCTTCAATAAACTTGCGCCGGTTTTCCACCACTTCGCCCATGAGCGTGGTGAAAATTTCTTCGGCGCTGACCACGTCTTCCATCTTCACCTGCAGCAGCGTGCGGGTTTCCGCATTCATCGTAGTGCTCCAAAGCTGCTCGGGATTCATTTCACCCAGACCCTTGAACCGCGTGATGGTGAATTCTTTCTTCGCATCGTCCAACACGTAAGCCAATACGTCGGTCGCCTTTTCCTTTGTAACTTTGTCGCCGTTGCGCGTGACCAGAAATGGCGGATGATCTACCGGCTCGATTTGTCCATACAGCGTGCGCAGCCGCTTGTATTCCGGGGTGGAAGCCAGCGCCCAATTGATTTTTGTGTTTACCGGACGATCCTTCGCGCCGCCGGTGATCGCCAGCTCGTGCAGGCTGTGCTCTTCGTCGTAAGTGATTTTCCCTTCGAGATCGAGTTTGGCTTTCTCCACAGCGCGATTGAGCTTCTCGAGTTTTTTCTTGTCTTCGAAATCTTCTTTTTTCTCGAGATCGGCTTGCGCCAATAGTTCCGCCACGCCGGGGGTCCGCAGCCTGCGTCCGAGCTTCGTCACCACCTGCTCGTATTCCTGCACGTTCAGCAAAAATTGCGTCAGCGCCTGGCCTTCGAGCTTTGCGCCTTCTTTCGGCTTCACGCCATGCTCCTCGGTAGCACGGCGCATCATTTCGCGCATGAACTCGCGGTCGTCGCGGATGTAGCGGTCCATCTTCCCGCGGCGAATGCGATAGAGCGGCGGCTGCGCGATGTAAACGTGTCCGCGCTCGATCAATTCGCGCATGTGGCGGAAGAAAAAGGTCAGCAGCAGCGTGCGAATATGGCTGCCGTCCACGTCCGCGTCCGTCATCAAAATGATTTTGTGATACCGAAGCTTGGCCGGATCGAAATCATCTTTGCCGATGCCGGTACCAAGCGCGGTGATGATGGTGCGAATTTCCTCGTGGCCGAGCATTTTGTCGTAACGCGCTTTTTCCACGTTGAGGATCTTGCCCTTGAGCGGCAGGATCGCCTGGTACTTGCGGTCGCGTCCCTGCTTGGCTGAGCCGCCGGCCGACTCGCCCTCAACCACGAAAATCTCGCACCGTGCCGGGTCGCGCTCCTGGCAATCCGCAAGCTTGCCGGGCAAGCCGCCCGAATCAAGCGCGGACTTGCGGCGGGTGAGCTCGCGCGCCTTGCGCGCCGCTTCGCGCGCCCGAGCAGCATCAATACACTTGCCGACAATTCGCCGTGCCACGGTGGTGTGTTTATCAAAGTAGGCGCCGAGTTGCTCGTTGACGAGTTGCTCGACCTGCCCCTTGATGTCGCTATTCAGCTTGCCCTTGGTCTGCCCTTCAAACTGCGGTTGTGGCAGCTTCACGGAGACCACCGCGACCAACCCCTCGCGCACGTCGTCACCGGTGATGGAGACTTCGTCCTTCTGCTCCTTCAGCATGCCGCTCTGCGACGCAAAATAATTAATCGTGCGCGTAAGCGCGGAGCGAAAGCCGGAAAGGTGCGTGCCGCCATCCACCGTGTTAATCGTGTTCGCGAACGCAAAAATATTCTCGGTGTAGCTGTCGTTATATTGCAGCGCGATTTCCATTTCCACCTGGTCGCGCTTGCCCTCGATATAGACGGGCGAATCGTGCAGCACTTGCTTGCCGCGATTGAGGTGCTTGATGAATTCCGCGATGCCGCCAGTAAAACGAAATTCCGTGGACTTGTCGCTGCGCTCATCGGTAAGCGTGATCTTCAGACCCTTATTGAGAAACGCGAGCTCGCGCAATCGCTGCGCCAGAATGTCGTAGCTATAGACTGTCGCGCTGAAAATTTCAGGATCGGGATGAAAGGTAACTTTCGTGCCGGTCTTGCGCGTTTTTCCCGTTTGCTTCAGCTTGTTGATGGGCTTGCCGCGCTTATAGGATTGCTCCCAGACCGCGCCATCGCGACAGATTTCCACTTCCAGCGTGTCCGCCAGCGCATTAACCACGGAGACGCCGACGCCGTGCAACCCGCCCGAAACTTTGTAGGTCTCCGAATCGAATTTGCCCCCGGCGTGCAATACGGTGAGCACCACTTCCGCGGCCGGACGCTTTTCCGTGGCGTGCATATCCACGGGAATTCCGCGGCCATTATCCTGCACGGTGACGCTATTATCTTCGTGCACGGTGACGTTGATCTCATCGCAATAACCCGCCATCGCTTCGTCGACCGAGTTGTCCACGACTTCCCAGACGAGGTGGTGCAGACCCATTTCTCCCGTCGATCCGATATACATGGCGGGACGCAAGCGCACCGCTTCCAATCCGCCAAGCACCTTGATCGACGTAGCATCGTAGCGATGACCCGCAGCTTTAGCGGTGCCTGCTTCTTTGTCTGCCATAGGTTCTCCCGATAGCGAGGGAAAGGCTCAAATCATGTGAGCCGACCGTCACCTTACCCTGTGATCCCTGCCGCTCTTGCGGCGGAACTCGTAGGGTTGATCGCTTCATCCCGTCCGCCTAGCGGACGTGGCGAAGACTTACGTATTCCAAGTTTTCAAGGCTCGCTTCCTCTGGCGCGGGGAAGTTTTCTCGAACCTTTCCAACCTGGCCGACGTGCCGAACTGAGGGAAAGCTAAAGGATTCAATAACACAAAAATTGTACCTGAAACGGAGAGAATTCTCAAGGCGAAAGGAGATTTGAGGGGATTTTATCTCTATTTAAATCAACTAGTTAGATGGAGGTGATCGAGATAGTGAATTGATCGAAGTGTGACAATACAGGTTCGGAATTCAAAACCAAAATCTGCGAACTTTGCGAATTCTGATCACCTGAAAAATCAAATCCGCATGGGCATAATCACGTAACGATAGCGATATGCTTCATCGCCCATGGGACGCAATTCGCCGGCGGATTGCTCGTCCTTGAGCTCGAGACGAATCGGTCCATCGGCGGCCACGCTTAGAAAATCGAGGACGTACTGCGCGTTGAAACCGATGGTGATCGGCTCGCCTTTGTAATCTTTGTCGAGCGATTCGGTCGCCTCGCCATATTCCGGGCTTTGCGCGGAAATCTCCACACCTTCATTGGAAATTGCGATTTTTACGGCGCGAGAACGCTGATCGGCCAGTTGCGATACGCGTCGCACGGCGTCGTTGAATTCATTTCGCTCGATTACGATATTTTTCTTGTTTTCTCGCGGTAACACGGCTTCGAAATTCGGGAATTGCCCGGTCAGGATGCGCGATACCAATCGCCGGGGTCCTACCTGGAAAAATAGATAGCTATCGTCGCGCGCGAATTCGACGGTGTCATCTTCGCCAGCCCCGGATGTCAGACGTTGAATTTCGGAAAGCGCTTTCTTCGGAACGAGAACACGCGCCTCCGTGTTCAACCCGGAAAACTTGTGATCCGTTTCCGCCAGCGCCAGACGGTGCCCATCGGTCGCCACCATTGCGGCCATTTCCGGCTTCAGGACCAGCAGCCCACCGTTCAATGTATAACGTGATTCCTCGCTCGAAATTGCAAAGGCCGTCCGCGAGATCAGTCCCGAAAGCATGGACGCGGGAATTTTCGCCAGCGCGTGTGGAGGGTCAGGGATCGTGGGAAAATTATCCTTGGACATCCCTACCAATTTGTAATTTCGTTTGCCGGACTGGATCTGCACCCAGTGATTTTCCAGCACTTTGAAACGAATCTCTTCATCCGGCAATAAGCGCACGAGTTCGAGTAATTTCTTTGCCGGGATCGTGCCGCCGCCTTCCTTCTTTACTTTCGCAGCGCACCCGGTGCAGATGCTCAGCTCAAGGTCGGTTGCGGTGATGTCCAGGCGATCGCCCTTCGCCTCAAAGAGCAGGTTCGACAATATCGGGATGGTGGTTTTTCGCTCGACCACGCCTTGCGTCAGCTCGAGTTCTTTTAATAGGTCGAATTTCTTTACGCTAAATTCCATCATCTCGGTTCCTTCGCGAAGCTTCGGCGTTGCGCTGCTCATGGCGGCTACAATCTACCCTGTTTTAAGCTTGGGATAAAGAGTAGTAGTAATAAGCGCTGTGGAAAGCAGGGAAAACTCAACGCGCGCCAATGCCGGTGGCGTTTTGGTAGTGGAAGACTTTCCATCACGCCTGTGTGTTTCGTGGAAAACCTAGCCGGAAAGTTCCATTTGTCACTCCGGCGCGCGAAATCTCCTCAGATGCGCACAGTTTCCCAGCGCATTCTCACAGCTTCTCCCACAGGCTAATGCATGCCGGAGCCGTGCTTGTGGGGCGTGCCTCCGCGGCCTTCCAACCGGAACCGAAGATAGAGATAGACCGCGACGGGATGGGCGCCATAGTAGGGAACGATCGCCTCCGGCACACCGTAAAGAGTGAAGTTCCCGCCCAGTCCCGTGGACACTCGCGGGACGAAGTGAACGTCACGCGTATAGCCCAACGTGTAAGCGGCCACACGAAAGGTGCTGCCAACGGTTGCGTCCAGTTGCTGTTCCAGCACAGCCTGGTCCGCAAAGAGTTCGTCACGATCGAGTAGCTCCACGCGTCCAGTAACGTAGTTCTTTGTCCGGAATTGGACTACCGATTCCAGTAGGTAGGAGTTTAGATTCCGCTGGTTTGCCACTTCGTGATTGCGGCCCCAGATCAAGCTCGTGGCCCAATGTCCACTCTCAAAGGCGCGGTCGTAGGTCACCGAAGCTGTGTTGCGAACAATGTCCCCTGGCTCGAGCGCTTCAGGATTATGTAATCGCCCCGCCGAAACCTGTGCGCTCCAATTCGGCGTCGGTGTCCAATCCAATCGCGCCGCCCACGAATCGATGGCGCCAGTTTGAATGATCCAGCGATTTTCGCCGGGCTCGGCGCCATGGAATCCCGAGAGCTCCACGCCAAAATGTGGCCGGTGCAAAGCTGCCGTGACCACCTCATCCGCGATGTGCGTGGAATCCTGCAGGTGATGTCCGAGCGGAGCCTGCGGCAATTCCTCGGCCGAAACCCGGTGCGGAAACGCCACCGGGCCCAGCGCCGGATCGCCGACCGGAGCAAAGTAAATCTCAAGCGTCGTTTTTTCGCGAAACGTCCATGCGTAAGCGAAGCTGAGCTCCATAAACAGGTTGTGCGGGTGCTGCCCATCCACCAGTGGTCTGCCAAACGCCGTTTCGCCCGTCTGAAAGAGCTCCGGGTAGAAGCGGCCGCTGATGGTTGCAGGCTCCAGGCTTAGCATCGCTCGAATGGAAAATGCGCCGGCGCCCATCGTGTGCGAAGCCATGCCCATAAACCAGTTTGGAGAGAAAAATTTGTCGGCGCCTCGCGGGCCCGTCTGCTGCACGTCGGCAATAAACCCCTGTCCGTGGAACATCAATTTCCATCCGAGAAGAGTGGTGGAAAGCATTGGAGCCATCGCCGCTGAAGGATTCGCTGCGGTACCGGACGCTCGCTGCATCAGGTACATCGCGGCGTCGTTCATGCCGGACGAACTCATTTGCATCCCGGGCATTTGAGGCTCGGGCTGATCCTTAGCGGTGGTCTGCGGCGGCAAGGAAGGCGGTTCCTGCTGCGCGCGCACCGCGTCAACCCCAAACGTCAACATTGCCAAACAGGCTGCCGCAAAAACTCTGCCCACCTGTCTCACCTACACTCTCACCAATCAGTCGCCGGCCCACCCTGATTAACCGGAGGACGCGCTTTCCATTATTGCAGGTGAGTCGCCGGTTTGATGGTCAATGATCTGAAAAAGCAGAAATGCATGAATGGCATCGTCCGCCAGCGAGTTGCCGGTCACAATTTGGATTCTCGCCCCGCGCCCAATTTCTGCATAATCGTATCTGATTTCCGACTTCAGTTTTGTCATGGTCGCCGTACCCGGCGGCGTCGTGCCGTGAATCAGCATGGGAGCGTTGAAATTACCGTCTGCGAACATCCCGGCAATGTGCGAGAGATGTTTACGAATTTGCTCGATGGTTGCCTTGTCGTTCGGATCGTTTGCAACCACCTCGATGGTGCCGCCATCCGCAAACAGCCGGAAATGGTGCGCGGTGGTCGTATGCGAAAATCCCATCACCTGGTCACCGCGCTTCGCTACGTCATCATTGTGGTGCATGTCGGTTCCCTGTTGGGCTTGCGGGAAAAACATTGCTACCGCCAAGCAACAGATCGTCAGCATCGTGAGTCTCCTTTCATTCTGTTCTTCCATTTGAGGGTGTGCTTAGAGGTGTGACGCGTTGACGTAGTCTCCAGCAGGCGAGCGGGCTGGCCCTTCTTGGTCTTCCGCAACCGGCCTTCCCAATCCTTCAACACTTTTTGCAGCCCCGCTTCCACGAAAATCAGGTGTTCGATTTGCTGGTCAAGGTCCTTGAGCTTCAGCCGCATTAGGTCGCGCACCTCTCGGCAGGGAAGCCCGCCGAAATCGCGGGTAGCGAGGATGGTTTTCAGTTCCTTAAGCGAGAAGCTGATCCGCAGGGCGCGCTGGATCAGCGTCACTCGTTGCTGCGCGGATGCCGGGTACTCTCGATAATTTCCGGTCGTCCGCGCAGGCGCGGCCAACAGTCCGAGTCTCTCATAGTGCCGTAGTGTGTCCGTACTAACGCCCGTCAATTTGGCCAACTCGCCTGAGTGCATAGCCCCCCTCAAGGAAAGTCTAAAGGCTGGAATGCATTCCAGAGTCAAGAGAAGTTGTGGACCTCTCGCCGCCCGGAAGTTTGCCCGTTACGTATCCTTCTTTTGCACACATTGTGCACCTCGATTGCCCGTTTTCTCGCCTGGACGCTACAATGCTCTCCGGGGCTGGCCTGCCGGGCCCGTGATGTTGCGATGGCTGTTTGAACCTTTATGAATCTCTGGGCGTTCCATTAACCCGCCGTGCGCATGCTCCGCTCCCGTTCACGCGGGACCGGAGAAGCCTAAAGCGGGCGCGGGGTGCCCCCCTTGCATCAGGAGGTTCATGGCCTAGCTCCACACGGCCTACGTGGACCGCTCCTCTTTTTTTGGCCTCGGGCGAATTCTCTTTCAGGGTGACTCGTGCGCATTCTTTTCATTGGCGACATTGTCGGTTCCTCGGGACGCGAGATCGTGGTTTCGCGTCTGGCTGAGATCGTTGCCGAGCATCGCGTGGACCTGGCCATCGCAAACGGCGAAAATTCTGCCTCGGGCTTTGGCATTACGCCGCGCCTGGCTGACGAGATATTCGCCGCCGGCGTCGAGGTGATTTCCGGCGGCAACCATAGCTGGGATCGCAAGGAAATCTTCGATTACATCCCGCACCAGCCGCGTCTGCTCCGTCCTGCCAATTTTCCGCCGGGATGTCCGGGCCGGGGGCTTTACTTGGGAATTTCGAAGGCTGGCGTCGGATATGCGATGCTGAATCTTCAAGGACGCGTCTTTATGCCGCCGCTCGATTGTCCCTTCCGTACCGCGGACCGCGAACTCGAACGCATCCCGCGCGACGTGAAGGTAATTCTCGTGGACATGCACGCCGAGGCCACCAGCGAAAAGCAGGCCATGGGATGGTATCTCGATGGCCGCGTCTCCGTGGTGCTGGGCACGCACACACACGTGGCCACGGCCGATGAGCGCATTCTGCCCAACGGAACGGCTTACATTACCGACGTCGGGATGACGGGCCCGCACGAGTCGGTGATCGGCATGGACCGCGCCGCCATGGTGAAGCGCTTCCTGGACGCTCTTCCCGCCAAATTCGAAGTCGCTTCCGGCGATATCCGGCTCAACGGGATCGTCGCCGATATAGATGAGGTTTCGGGGCGCGCCCGATCCATTTCGCGTATCCGTCTACCGAAATAGCACGCGCCTCGTTCCCGCTCGAAACTGCCTGGCATCCCTCGGCGTCGAACTCTCATCTGGTGATTTGGAGCACCCAGGTTCCATGCGTTTCCGAAGTTTTCATTGGCTTGTTTTTTTCCTGATCTTTGCATCCGTGCCCGCGCTCGCCCGTGCTCAGGGTAGCATCCAGATCGAGCAGCAGGTGAATGCGCTAAGGCGGCTCTTCCCTGAAATCGGTGGAGGCGTACGCGCCGTGAAGAGCGGTCCCAACGGCGAACTCCTCGTCCTATTGCCACAAAAGATTTTGCTCTATGACGCGAAGGGCGCAAAAATTCGCGAGATGCCCGCTGCGCCCGCAAGCCGCAAAACTCCGCCCGCGCTGATGTATGGCGAAGCCTTCGATGTGGATGCGGCCGGGAAGGTATACGTGGCCGACCGCGGCGCGGGCATGCTCCGCATTTTTTCTGTAACGGGAGACTTGGAGAGCAGCGTTCCGGTGGAAAGTCCCACCGGGGTCGTATTGCTGCCCAGCGGTGAAGTCGCTGTCGCGAGCGTATCGCCCACGAGCCTGCTTACCGTGTTCGACATGCAGGGCAAGGTCCAGCGTCAATTCGGCGATTCGCTCGACTTGGCCGATACGCCCGCGCTCAATCTCTTTCTCAATAGCGGGCGCCTGGCCACGGACGCGGCGGGAAATCTTTATTACGCATTCACCTTCGCGCCCGAGCCGACGTTTCGCAAATACGATCGCTTCGGCTATGCGGCCTACGAAAATTCACTGAAGACGCTCGATTTTCTGGGCGCCGCCGAGGCTGCGCGCAAACGCATTGCTCGCCGTGACAATGGCGACACCGTGGATTTGCTTCAGGACGTCACCGCCATTGGCGTTGATCCGCAAGCGCAGACCGCCTGCATCGCGGTGGGAGATTTGTTGCTGCTCTTCGATAAAGACGGCAATTTACGAAGTCAGTTCCGGCTCTACACGCCGGAAGACGCGCGCCTCGAAATCAATTCCATCCTCGTGCTGCCGGACAAACTGATTGTGAGCTCCGATACTCTGGGGATTTACGAATTCGCGCGCCTGGACGGCGCGGCAAAACCGCAGAAAGCGGCGAACTAGCGCGCTCGCAGCCCGACGTGGTTGAACTGCAGTTTCTAGCCAAGGTGTACAAGAAACCGATGCCGTACTTCGAAGTCATCTGAAAGCGCCAAGCGCTCCCACTACCTGCCTAATCGCCAGAATGATCCCGCCGTTCGGGCAAGCGGCTATCTTAGCACCTGATTCGTTTTGCCGTACTTCCTCACTGGTGCTTGGTTCGGCACTGAGAAAAAAATGTGAAAGTCCCCTCCCTGTTAGGCGAGTCGAAAAACAACATGCATGTGGACCGTATGTCCGTGTGCTTCGGGACAGCAAAAGGTTCGTCTTCATAACGACGATCAGCCATAAGTAGAGTCCATTGGCGAACATCAAGTGCGGATGCGGCGACGTCCCTGATATCAATATCGTTGCCGGGAAGGACGGCGGTAAACCTAAACGCTTTTGCGCTTCGAATTTGCGCTGGAACTTCAAAACGGCCTTCCACAATCGGCACGTCGGCGGTTTCTTGTCCGGCCTCAAAAGTCACCTTGCTGGGATCAGGCTGTACCTTGCCATTCAGCTTAACAACCAGCAGGATGGCCTTTTCAGGGCTCGCCGTAGAAGCAGCCACGAGTACAGTCAGAGCTACTGTCGCAAGAGCACATCGGTTCGCACGCATCGTTACTTCTCCTTCATAAAATCGTTCAAGCTCAGGGGCTTTCCAATAACACCGGACTGATTGTAAAAGTAGACTTTCTGATCGCGAGCTCCCACCACGATATTTATCATCCCTGAGTTGGCGCGAGGCATGTCTACGTCTTGGGATGGTGGTTGACGGAAACCGTTTATCTGGATCGTAAAGTCACCAGTGCTAGCCGTCTCCGTACCAGACGGGTGGACATGCCACGTTCCTAAGACCGCTGCCATTCGATTCGTCGCGTTTGGCGCAATAATTTTCTTCTGCGGTGGAAGCGCCGAAGCGCCAGATTTTTCTCCTGCTGCAGTTTTCCCGGGAATGCAAGTAGAAATTTTGCTGTGGAAAAACTGTGCAAAGACTGTGGGAGTCCGCTCATGTTTTCGTCTAGTTTTCTCTTGCTGCGCGGGCAATGTTCGGCCAGAATCCACCCCACACGTCGCGCATGGACCGGAAGGCTCACGCGCCTCGCGGCACAAGGCAGGGGAAGATCGGCACGGCTCGGGTTTCGCCCGAATCGCATACACCGTCGCAAGGGAATCAAGCACTTTCCACAAGATTTCCACACTTGTGGAAATAAAACTGAGGGGGTTTGCCGCCCAACGGGCGGATCGTCCGCATGCCCGGTACAGCTACCAGCACCACCGTCAGCGTCAGCGTTTGGGACAAGATTCTCCAGCACATGCAGCGGAGGATCAATCCGCACAGCTTCATGACGTGGTTTCGCCCCACCCATCTCGAAAGCGCCGACGAGAATCGCTTGCTGGTACGAGTGCCGAATAAGAACTTCCGCAAGAAGCTCACGGAAACCTACGGCGAATTCATCGAAGCGGTCCTCAACGAAGTTGGCATGGCCCATCTGCGTGTGGAGTTCGTCTGCACGGAACCCGATCCGCCGCAACTCGCCGCCAACCCGGTCGCCCGGCAAGCGCGGCTCGATTTTGATTCGGTAGACCATCAGCTGAACCCGCGCTATACCTTCGACACTTTCGTCGTCGGCGGTTCGAACCAGTTCGCGCACGCTGCTTCTTTCGCCGTAGCGCAGCAGCCTTCGAAAGCCTACAACCCGCTTTTCCTCTATGGCGGCGTGGGAATGGGCAAGACCCACCTGATGCAGGCGATCGGCCACATGGTGAAGAAGAATAACCCGGCGCTGCGGCTGAGCTATGTGAGCGCGGAGAAATTCACCAACGATGTGATCAACTCGCTGCGGTTCGATCGCATGATCAGCTTCCGCGACCGCTACCGAAGCGTGGATATCCTGCTGGTAGACGACATTCAGTTTATTGCCGGCAAGGAGCGCACCCAGGAAGAATTCTTCCATACTTTTAACGCGCTTTATGACCTGCAAAAACAGATCGTGCTTTCCTCGGATTGCCCGCCAAAGGAAATTTCCGCGATCGAGGAACGCCTGCGCTCGCGTTTCGAATGGGGCTTGATTGCCGATATCCAACCGCCCGACCTGGAAACGAAGATCGCCATCCTGCAAAAGAGAGCCGATACCGAGCACACGCATATTCCCGACGATGTGGCCGAATTTATCGCCCGGTCCATCAAATCCAACGTGCGCGAGCTCGAAGGCGCGCTGACCCGTTTGATTGCTTACGCGTCGCTCACCAGCGTTTCCATCAACCTGCCCACGGCGCAACAGGTGCTCCGCAACATCATCGCCACGCAGGAAAAGAAGGTCACCATCGAGTTGATCCAAAAACGCGTTGCCGAGCAGTTTGGCATGCGGGATCAGGAATTGAAGGTGCGCTCGAATTCCAAGGCCATCGCCTTCCCGCGCCAGATCGCCATGTACCTGGTGAAGCAGCTCACCTCGGCTTCGCTGCCGGAAATCGGCCGCCAATTTGGCGGCAAGCACCACACTACAGTCTTGCATTCGATCAATAAGATTGACGGTCTCCGCCGCACCGATAAAGACCTGAATCGCACCATCAATAAATTGCTCGATTCCTTCAACTGATCGGCCCCGGCCCGAATTCCTGGGAAGGCGGACCGCAGACCTTCGGTCCTGCCCTGCAGGACAGGCTGTTGCCTCATACGCTGAGTACTTTTGCCGTCTGCCCCCGCCCGGCCGCCCCTGGCAGCTAGCATAAAGTGTGATTAGGAGGATTCCGATGCGACACGCCCGGAATGCCAGCGTGGCTATTCTTCGTGGAGCCGTTTTGCTTCTCAGCGGTTCTTTGTGTGGCCTGACGATCCAGGTGGCCCAAGCGGCCCCACAGGATAGCTCGACGTCCCTGGCGGCTGCCGCGCGGCAAGCCCACACCGACAAGAGGCCCGTCTCTACCGCGAAGGTGTGGACCAACGAGAACCTGCCGACCGACGCCGATGCCGTCAGCGTCGTAGGGCAGCCGCCTCCGCCGCCCCCGGCTCCCGCCGCGGACGCAGCCAAGTCCGATGCCGCCGCGCCAAAGACCGGCACCGCGGCCGCCCCCGACGCCACGAAATCTGACGCTGCCAAGGACGATGCCGCTAAGGCCGCTGAAACCACCGATCCCGCCAAAAAGCAACTCGAACTCGAAGTGGCGCTAGATCAAGCGAAGCAGGATCTCGACCGCCTCCAAAAGGAACTGGACCTGGCGCAGCGCGATTATTCCCTGCAGCAACAGCAATTTCTCACGAACGCGAACGCCAGCCAGGACACCGATGGCCAGGCACATCTTGCCGAGGTGAAGGGCCAAATAGACGCGAAGCAGCAGGAGGTGGAAAAGGCCCAGGCACACGTCGCCGAGCTCCAAGCCAAAGTGGACGAGCTACACAAGGAAAACGGCGACCAGTAACCGTAAGCTTTTTTTTTGTCCCGGCTGCAAATTGCGGCCTCCGCAGCCCGGCAAGCCTACCCCTACTAATTGTAGCTTTGTGCTTGACACCACAAGCTCCTTGCCACACAATCCCGCCAACTTTTCCGCGTAGCGTGGCACGGAACGGAAGAGCCACTGGGGGCGGCGTGCAATACCTTCCCGGCTGGACGGTGCAATGCATCAATCCTGAATGCGAGGCGCGCGGCCACTGGTTGCGTGTGGACCACGCCCATTCGGATCTTTGCAGCAACTGCGGTGTGCCGCTGCATCGCGTGCCGCCACCCTTGGGACCACGGCTCCGCATGCGTCCGCGCAATCTGGGGACTTATCGGCCTGCGCGTCGTGGACGTTAAGACCGGGCTCCAAGTCTTGAAGACCTTTCGCGTTGTTGCGAACAGCAGCAGCACGCGGAAATGAAAGCCGTTTCCCTGTAGCGCGCCCCACCGGGCATTTGCCAACTGCGTCCGCCGAGGAGGGGTTTCACAAAGGCTCCCAGGAATTTCTGGGAGCCTTCTTTTTGCGGCCAACTCGTCCGCAGGCGCCGCTCTTATGCAGCGAAGGGCTTTAGCCCGTCACGTAGCAAGCTGCCTGTTTGCCGATATTTCGGAGTTGTGGCTCAAATCGTCCCGCTGGGGCGCTCTCTATGTGAGTAGAAAAAACAAGGGCGACCGGTGGGTCCGGCCGCCCCGTGCTGATTGCCATACGGAGGGTCCATGAAGACCAAGGGGTAACGCGGCGTTCGACCGCCAACCCGGTTCAGGTCGGATCGGCGGCTGGGGGAAGCCGCGAGGCTTCAGGACCAGCGTCAGTCTGAAGGGAAAAAGTAGAACAATCCATAGTTCGGCAGTCCTGTCGTCCTAGTACGAAAGTACCGGGCAAGCGCCGAATATCTATTGGCGGCCGTGCGAGGGATCAGGCGAGGTGGCCACGTCGAGGTCGAGAAACACATTCGACGCCGCGCCGCCGGGCACATAACATTTGCCGTCGACGTTGTAAGTAGCGGCGCATTTTGAGGTGCGCTCCATTTGCTCTGGGGATTGCGCGTACTGCCAGACTTCGGCAAAAGGCACGCCGCTCGCGGACGCCTGCAGTAACGGTCGGGAGGTGACGCATCCCGGCGCTGGCGGGCACACATCGTTGAAAACCCAGTAAACGATCTTGCGTCCGCCTGACTGCGCGCGAAGATCGGCGGCGGTGGCCACGCTACCGGCATCTTGCTCGTTCACCGCGATTCCCGAGCAATAGACTCCGGCGCGAAATTGGCTCGCGTTCACCGCATCCACCCACGCCAGCGCATACGCCAGTTGATGTGCTTCCAACCGCCCACCTTCTTCCAAATCAAGAAAAAGCACCGTGCCGCGCGGGAATCCATTATCGAGCGCCCCGGCTACCGCGCGCGCCGCATCGCGTGTACCCATGCCGGCCGCGTTTTCAATCACGCCCGGATGGTTGGTTTCCTGCGGACGAAACAACACCAGGAAACCAAATCCCGCCGCCTGCAGAATCGGGCGCTTGCCGAGCCACGAATTGCTCGATTCCCCCGGCGGCGGGCTAATCCAATATCCGCTGAACGCAAACGTCTTGCGCAGCTCCACCATCGCCGCGTCGCCCGGATAATCGTTACGGTCAAATCCCAGGTAACTTGCTCCGCCGGCCTGCGGTGCTGCCGCATGGGTCTCATTACTCACTCGCGCTTGGCTCAAAATGGCAGCCATCGCCGCAAGTGCGACTACCGCCGCGCCTTGCCCCATCAGCTTCTTACCGTTGATGCGCACACCACTCACAACTTCCATCTTACGCCCGCGCCTGGCACTGCGCGCGCCTTGCATCCTGCTACTACCCTTGCTAGCGTAGTCTTCTCGATTCAGACGGAAAGGTTCCATGGATACCATTCAGATTTCGTTGCGTGACGGCAAAGTGCTCGACGAGCCGAAAGGCGCTACCGCCGCGGACGTCGCCAGGCAAATCTCGCCGCGGCTTGCTCGCGAAGCCTACGTGGCTCGCGTTGACGGCGAATTGACGGACCTTTCGCGTCCGCTTGAACGCGACGCCAAACTCGAAATCCTCACCGATAAAGATCCCGATTCACTGATGGTATTTCGCCATTCGGCCGCACACCTTTGCGCCGCGGCGGTGATCGAGCTTTTCCCGGAAGTGAAGCTTGGCATCGGTCCGCCCATTGACTACGGCTTCTTCTACGAATTCCTGCGCGAGCAGCCCTTCACTCCCGAAGATCTCGCCGCCATCGAAAAGCGCATGCACGAAATTGCCGCGCGCGATGTCCCCAACGAACGCAAGATGCTTCCCAAACCGGAGGCCCTCGAGCTTTACCGTCAGCAAGGCCAAACCTTCAAATGCGAGCTCGTCGAGGAAAAAGCCACAGAGCCCATGGTTTCTTTTTACACCACCGGCAAGTTCATCGATTTCTGCCGCGGACCCCACATCCCCTCCACCGGAAGGATCAAGGCGTTCAAGCTCACCAACGTCGCCGGCGCTTATTGGAAGGGCGCGGAAACTAATCCGCAGATGCAGCGCATTTACGGTGCTTGCTTTTTCACGCAGGCCGAGCTGGACGAATATCTGCACAAGATCGAGGAAGCGAAGCGCCGCGATCATCGCCGCCTGGGGGCCGAACTCGATCTTTTCAGCATTGAGGAAGCGGCCGGCCCCGGCCTGATTTTCTGGCATCCCAAGGGCGGACTCGTTCGCAAGGTAATGGAAGACTGGTCGCGCGAGGAGCATCTCCACCGCGGCTACAACCTCGTCTTCACGCCCCACGTCATGCTTCAGGACCTGTGGAAGACCAGCGGCCACACCGGCTTTTATAAAGAGAATATGTTCGCGCCCATGGAGGTGGAAAAGGCCGATTACCAACTGAAGCCCATGAATTGCCCGGGCCACATTTTGATTTACAAGTCGCGCCTGCGCAGCTATCGCGAGTTGCCGCTGCGTCTCGCGGAACTTGGCACCGTTTACCGCTACGAGCGCAGCGGCGTGCTGCATGGATTGTTGCGGGTTCGCGGCTTTACGCAGGACGATGCGCACATCTTCTGCATGCGCAACCAGCTAGAAGCTGAAATCGAAGGCTGCATGGGTTTTGTGCTCGCCGTGCTGAAAACCTTCGGCTTCGACCGCTTCGAGGTCGAGCTTTCCGCGCGCGATCCGCAGCACCCGGAGCACTACGCCGGCACCGCCGAGGAATGGGACCTGGCTGAAGGTGCGCTCATCGGCACGCTCAAGCGCATGAACATCCCGCACAAATATATGCCCGGCGAAGCCGTGTTCTACGGACCTAAAATTGACGTGAAACTGCTCGACGCCATCGGCCGGCCCTGGCAATTGAGCACCGTGCAATTCGATTTCAACCTGCCGCGCCGCTTCGAACTCGAATACGTCCACGAAGATGGCACGCGCCACCAACCCGTGATGGTCCATCGGGCGTTGTGGGGATCGGTCGAACGCTTCTTCGGTGTGCTGATCGAGCACTA